>Ga0105048_10005077_pt1 | contig 21356 bp, 18 predicted proteins | sample MAT05_FD_78382 | JGI IMG/M metagenome (GOLD analysis project Ga0105048, IMG submission 78382) | Freshwater microbial communities from Lake Fryxell liftoff mats and glacier meltwater in Antarctica - MAT-05 | ecosystem: Environmental > Aquatic > Freshwater > Ice > Liftoff microbial mat | place...
AGGCGGGCAGCCACCTCAGCCTCACGGTCGACACCCTGCGCCTGCATGCCTTCGACCTGGAGACCGGCGCCGCCATCGGTCGCCCCTGAGGCTCAATGCGCCTGCAGCTGGCCAATCCCACCGAGCATGCCAGCGTCGTCAGTTGGCCTCTCGAGAAGTCGCTCGCCGAGTGGACCATTCCCGGACTGCAGCGTGTTGCCGGCTTGCACCGCCATGTGGTGCGCTTGCTCGAAGTCGGCGCCACGTCGTACGTGATCAAGGAGTTGCCCGACCCGCTCGCACTGCGTGAGTGGCGGCTGCTGCGTGAGCTGGCCGAGGCCGGCCTGCCCACCGCCGAGGTGGTGGGTGTGGTCACCGGCCGCGACGACGAGGCCGACGGGCTGCTCATCACCCGCCATCTCGACTACTCGCTCCCCTACCGCAGCCTGCTCTCCGGTCGCGGGCTGCGCATCCCCTATCTGGGCGAGCGGCTGCTCGACGCAATGGCCGGGCTGTTGGTGCGGCTACATCTCGCAGGCTTCTACTGGGGTGACTGTTCGCTGTCCAACACCCTGTACCGCCGCGACGCCGGCGCACTGTCGGCATACATCATCGACGTCGAGACCAGCGAGCGCCACCCCGAGCTCAGCCGCGGGCAACGCGCGCTCGACCTGCAGATCGCCACCGAGAACGTGCTGGGCGGGTTGCTCGACCTGCAGATGGGCGGCCATCTGGCCGACGGCATCGACCCGGTCGACACGGCGCTCGCCATCGAGTCGTCGTACGAGAGCCTGTGGCTCGAGCTCACCAGTGTCGACGAGTTCAACGCCGACGAGACGTTCCGCGTCGACCAGCGTCTGCGACGACTGCACGACCTCGGCTTCGACGCTTCCGAACTGGAACTGGTCACCGCCGTCGACGGCGCTCGGCTGCGACTCGTCCCACGCGTCGTCGAGCACGGCTACCACGCGCAGAAGTTGCGATCGCTCACGGGCATCGAAGCCGGCGAGAACCAAGCACGCCGGCTGCTCAACGACATCAGCCGCTACCGCGCAGTGCTCGAACAGCGCGGCGGCCGCAAGGTGGTGGAGCCCGTCGCCGCGGCGCGCTGGCTCGACGAGCGCTTCGGTCGTGCGCTGGCCGGGATTCCCGCCGCGATGTCGGCCAAGCTCGAACCCGCCGAGCTGTACCACCAGGTACTCGAACACCGCTGGTTCCTGTCGGAGCGCGCGGGTGGCGACGTGGGCATCGACGAAGCGGTGAAGTCGTACGTGGCCGACGTGTTGGCGCTGGCACCCACCGAGCAGATCGTGCCACCCGACGAGCTGTAGGTGCGTGCGACTCAGGCTGCGACTCAGGCAGCCGCGTCGAACTGGGCCTGCACATGCTCGGCGGCAGGGTGCTGCGCGATGCGGGCGGACAGCAGCGTCCGCGACTGCTCGGCCGCCAGGGCCGGTTGGTCGACGGTGGCCCACTGCACGAGGCCGTTCCAGAATCGACCGATGAGCTCGTTACCCGGTACGGTGCCGCCCTCGGTTGTGCGGAACGTGACTGCGGCGCACTCGCCCAGGAACAGCCGCAACGACGACACGTGAATGGCCTCGTCGATGCGGATGCGCTCGATGATCTCGGCGGCCTCCATCGCCTGTGCCCGACGCCCGGCGAACAGGTCGGGCGTGCGCAGGATGGCCTGCGCGGCGGCGAAACCGATCTCCGCCCGGAACTCGATGACGAGCAGGTTCGTCAGTAGCGAGAGCAGCCCCTCCACTTCCGCAGGAACCTCGGGCATCCATCGCCTGCCGACCTCGGGCCGGGCAATGTTCTCGGGCGGGTCGACGTCTGGATAGGCGCCAGCGCCGAACGCCAGGTCGCGGGCGGCGAACCACATCTGGTCGTGCGCGCCCGGCACCTCGTCGACCGGGCCGTCGACGCCGCCCTCGTCGTAGCCGTGCGCCTTCAGTAGCCCCTTGCCGAGGTGGCCGATACTCATCTCACTGATGTCGTCGACGATGTGGGGCTGCAGTTCGGGAAACGTGAACTGGGCGAGCAGCCGGCCGCGCGCTTCGATCTTGCCGGTGATGGTGAGCGAGTTCCAGAACGTCTCGCCGAGGCCGTTGCGCAGCAGCACGCGCGATTGCTCGACCGTGGGCAGCCGTATACCGCCGAGCAGCGACGCGTGCGCATCGAGCGACTGCCCACCGCGAGCGACCAAGGCGTCGGACCAGGCCCGCAGCGCCGGCTCGCGCACGAGCGCTCGCGGCGGCTGGTACGTGCCGTCGGCATGGAACCCGCCGTGCATCAGCCGACCGGCCACCATGTGGGGAGCCAGGTCGGGGTGATCGAGCATCAGCTGGTCCTCGCTGTACACCAGTGCTGTCATGCGGAGAGCGTAGGTCGCGCGCTGGTGCCGTCGACGTGCCGGAACGCAGCCGGGGGCCTCTGGGCTCCAGCACGGTAGCCTTGCTGCCCGATGAGCCAGCTCAAGATTCGCATGCAAGCCCTGTCGTTGCTCGATCGCGCATTCGCCGCCATGACCGACGAGGAACTCGCCGCCACGGTGGCGACGCTGCCCGACGATCATGTCGCTGCGGTCGATGAGTTGTGCGGTGCACGCGAGGGCGGCTTCATCGACGCCGATGCTCGCGTAGTGGCCATGCGGGCCACGGTTGCCCGTGGTCGCATGAACGGCGGGCTCGAGCAGGTCAGCACGCTGATCACCGATCCGTGCCTCGCCAAGTGCATCGATGCCCTGGGCGACCACTCCGACGACCCCACGGAGGAGCAACTGCTGGAGGCAACTCCTGCGCTGGTGGAAGAGTTCGGGCTGGCCATCGTGCGGGTGATGCTGGCCTCGTCGGTGGCGGGCGAAGCCGCCGCCTCGGTGATGCTCACTCGCGTGCTCAAGCACGACCCCACGCTGGCGCTGCCGCCTGTCGATCGCACCGACGTCGAGGTGCTGCCCGCGCGTACCGCCGACGAGGACACCAAGGCGAAGCGCAAGGCCGTCAAGGAGCGCAAGCAGGCCGACGCCCGCAAGGCTCGCGAGCAGCAGCTCAAAGCCCGCCACCGCTAGCTCTCACCCCAACGCGCTTTACGTAAAGGCTGTCGGGCGCTGACCTGGGGCTGTGAGGCCGGGACTTTGACACAAAGCTGCAGTTGGCTGTCAGAGGAGGGTGAGGGTGCCCCGCTCGTGACGCAGCAGCCACGCTTTGGCTTCCACCCCGGCGGCGAAGCCGGTGAGCGAACCGTTGCTGCCCACCACACGATGGCACGGCACGATGATGCTGATCGGATTGCGGCCGTTCGCCGCACCCACAGCGCGCGACTTGCGTACATCGCCGAGCCGGCGGGCCTGCTCGCCGTAGGAGATGGTCTCGCCGTAGGGGATCCTGCGCAGCTCGCGCCATGCCGACTGCTGGAACTCGGTGCCCACCGGGTCGAGCGGCAGGTCGAACTCGTGCCGGTCGCCGGCGAAGTACTCGCAGAGCTGTTGCACCGCATTCGCCAACAGCTGCGCCGCCGCACCCGGTGAGTCGGCGACGTGCGGCACTACCTCGAAGCGATCGAACTCGCCGGGCCACAACACAGCGCGTACGCCCCTCGGCGACGCAATGAGCGTAAGCTCGCCGACCGGGCTAGCCATCGTGGTGCACACGAGATCCGTCGGGTCGCCCAAGCCGGGCAACGTGGTGGAACTGCGGCTCATGGTGGTCTCCTTCACAGACTTGCCCACAGATGGTGGAATGCATACGAACGCCAGGGCCTCCATGCCTCTGCGAGCGCGGCAGCGCCGCGCGGGGTGGAGTCGGCACCCAACGCGGCCAGCGCGTGGCGCACCCCGAGGTCGCTGGACAGGAACACGTCGGGGTCGCCCAGCGCACGCATCGCGACGTAGCCGGCGGTCCACGGCCCGATGCCGCGCAACGACTGCAACGCAGCCACGGTGTCGGCGCGGTCACTGCCGGCGTCGAGCACCAGGGCGCCGTCAGCCACCTTGGCACAGGCCTCGATGAGCGCCGCTCCCCGAACCCGCGGCATCGCGAAGTCCGCCGGGCTGAGCCCTGCGATGGTGGCTGCCGACGGGAACGCGTGCGTGACCCCGCCGAGCGGCTCGGCCAGCGGCTCGCCGTGCGCGGCCACGATGCGAGCAGCGAGGGTGCGGGCACCCGCCAGGCTGACCTGCTGGCCCAGCACGGCGCGCACGAGCAGTTCTGTGCCGTCGGGATGGCCCGGCGCCCGCAGGCCCGGGCGCTTGAGCAGCAGGGGTGCCAGCAGAGGGTCGGCGGAGAGATGGTCGCGGATGGTGGCCGGGTCGCAGTCGAGGTCGAGCAGGCGCCGAGTTCGTTGCACCGCAGTCTGCGCGTCGGCGACGTCGTCGAGCGTGAACGCGCACGACACGGTGTCGCCGCTGACGGTGATCGACACGACGCCCAGACCACGGGCCAACCGCAGCGAGCGGCGATAGGTGGTGCCGTCCACGCTCTCCACACCCGGCACCGCCCCAGTAGCGAGGAACGACAGCAACGCATCACCGTCGAAGGGTTCACGGCACGCGAGACGAACCGTGAGCGGGCCACCGGCCTGCCCGGGCGGCTTGACCGTGCGCATCTGGGTGGGGCTGGCGGCGTAGACCTCGCGAACCGTGTCGTTGAACTGGCGCACGCTCTGGAAGCCGGCCGCGAACGCGACGTCGGTGATGGGCAGCGTGGTGGTCTCGATCAGGATGCGGGCGGTCTGCGCCCGCTGTGCGCGGGCGAGCGCGAGTGGCCCCGACCCCACCTCCGCCACGAGCAGACGATTCACCTGGCGTGTGCTGTAGCCGAGCCGGTCGGCGAGTGCGCCAACACCTTCGCGATCGACGAGCCCGTCCGCGATCAGCCGCATCGCCCGGCCGACGACATCGGCACGCGAGTTCCACTCGGGCGAGCCGGGTGATGCGTCGGGGCGGCAGCGCTTGCAGGCGCGGTACCCGCGGGCCTGGGCGGTGGCGGCCGCGCGGAAGAACTCCACGTTCTGACGCTTGGGCGTGATGGCCGGGCACGAAGGCCGGCAGTAGATGCCGGTGGTGCGCACCGCTGTGACGAACCAACCATCGAACCGCGAGTCGCGGCTCTGAATGGCTCGGTAGCAGTGGTCGTCGTCGAGCAGCACGAGACACAGTGTGCAGGGTTCATGACGGGATCACGAGCGGGTTTCGGTCACGACTGTCAGGGGGCGACCAATCGGGTGAAGTCCGCGATGAAGAGGCCGAGGCCGACCATGGTGAGCGCGGCGGCGATCAGCCAGAACCGCACGATCACTGTGGTCTCCGGCCAGCCGACCATCTCGAAGTGATGATGCACGGGAGACAGCAGGAACAGCCGCCGACGGCGACCGGTGGCCCGGAACACGCCCATCTGCGCGCCGACCGAGCCGACCTCGATGACGTTGAGCCCACACAGCAAGGGCAACAGCAGCTGCGTGTTGGTGGCCAGGGCGAGTAACGCGAGCGCGGTGCCCAGGCCGAGGGCGCCGACGTCGCCCATGAACAGCTGCGCCGGCGCCGCGTTCCACCACAGGAAGCCGCCGCAGGCGCCGGCGAAGGCCACCGCGAACACGGCCAGGTCGAACGGGTTGACGACAGCCGCGTAATGCTCCGGGGTGCGGAACGCGAGGAACGCGATGACGCCGAACGCGATGAACGCGATCATCGCCGCACCGCCGGCGAGGCCGTCGAGGCCGTCGGTGACGTTCACTGCGTTGCTGGTGGAGAAGATGATGACACCCGCCCACAGCACCCACAGCACCGACCCGAGCTGCCAGCCGGGCGAGCTGGCCCGCGTGAACGACAAGCGGGTGTCGATGTCGGTGGTGACCACCAACACCGCAGCGATGCCGATGGCCACGAGCAGCGTGATCAGCCCCTTCAGCTTCCACAGCACGCCCCGGTTGCGCATTCGGCGCACCTTGATGAAGTCGTCGACGAAGCCGATCCCGGCCATGGCGAGCACGCCCACCCACATCCACAGCGTCTGGTCGGAGAACACGACGCCCTCACGCACGTGACTGACGAGGTACCCGACGAGCGCCGCTCCGATCACGGCCACACCGCCCATGGTGGGTGTACCGGCCTTGTGCTGATGCTGCGGCACCGCGATGTTGTCAGCGTTCAGTTCCAGAATCGGCTGGCTCCGCCCGTGCGAACGCAATGCCCGCGCCAGCACGCCGGAACCCACCAGCGACACGAGCGCGGCGACAGCGCCGGCAAGGAACAGCGCGATCATGCGGAGGCTCGCCGAAGGAGTCGGCCGATCTGCACATGTCCAGGCTCGTCGCTGCCGATCGAGCCGACCAGGGGCCAAGGTCATCGACGAAGCAGGACCGGACCAAGTGACGCGACGAGTGTCAGCCGATGGCAGTCACGTCGACGGCCACTTCGAGCAACTGCTCGCCCCCCGGCCCGATGACGACACCACGCACCGGAGTGACGTCGTTGAAGTCGCGACCCCAACCGACGGTGGGGTGGCGCAGTGGCGGCATCTGGTTGTTCGTGGGGTCGAAGTCGATCCAGCCCGACTCGCCTGCCCACGCCGAGCACCACGCGTGCGAAGCATCGACACCGACCAGTTTCGGTTCGCCGGGGGGCGACTCGGTCTCGATGTAGCCGCTCACGTAGCGAGCGGGAATGCCGATGGAACGCAGCGCCGCCACGGAGACGTGTGCGAAGTCCTGACACACTCCCCGCCGCTCGGCCAGCACGGTGGCCAGCGGCGTCGTGACGTCGCTGAACCCGGCATCGAACTGGAACTCGTCGAAGATGCGCTGGCAGAGACCGCTGACGGAATCGGCCACATTGCGACCCGGCGGGAACTCAGGGTCGGTGAGCTGCGCCAGCTCGGGCAGCGCAGGAGTCAGCAACGTGTGCGCGAGGTACGGTCCGAGCTCGATGGCGAGCTGCCCCTGCGCAGCCGCAGCCTGCGCGGTCACGTCGTTCCAGGTCTGGTTGGTGACGACCGACGGCGGCACCACGACATCGACGACGATGACAGACGCGACCATCAACGAGCTGTGCGGACGATGCACCGCGAGTTGGGTCACGGAGTTGCCGAACTGGTCGATGCTGACGTCGTACTCGTCGGGTTGCGGGTCGACCTCCAGGTCGATCGACAACACTTCTTGCCAATTGGTGGGTCGCGGCGCAAGGTGCAGCGTGGTGAAACCGTCGGCCATCGGCCGGCCGTAGCGGTAATGGGTGCGATGCTCGACGCGGAACCGGGTCATGCGCTACTGCCCGCGGACGATGGTGGGGTTCACCGGGTCGGCGAACCAGCGATGCACGATGGCATCGGCGAGCTGCAGCAGCGGGGCCCGCACCGCGAGCACGTACGAGTCGAGCGAAACCCGGCGACCGTTGACCTCGGTGGCCGCGACCGTTGCCAGCGATGCCACGCTCGCGGCTTGCACCAGTTGCACACCATCAGACCAGCCGAGCCCGGCGACGTGCTCGCGTAGCCGGTCGAGCTGGTACGCAAGGCTGCGTGGGTTGGTGTCGTCACGCAGCAACAGATCGAGCACCGCCTGGAGATCGACCTCACTGCGGTAGCTGCGTCGGTAGGCCACCAGGCTCTCGTTGGCACCGAGCACGGCGTCGGCAATGGGCTGCAGCGCCAGCGGTGCCGTCGCAGGCCCCAGCGCCGCCTCGACTGCGCCGACCACCGCCAGCGCGCGCTCGAGGCGACGCCCAAGGTCGAGGAAACGCCACGCGGGGCCACGCACGGTGCTCTCCATGGCCAGTCCACTGAGCGCGGCCAGGTCGACCAGCACCACGTCGAGCTCGTCGGCTGGGGCGGCCTCGTCGGACAGCACCGAGTATGCACTGGCGAGACGACCGAGCACGCGGCCGGTGGTGGTGCTGAGGTACTCGCGTACCGAGGCGGCCTCTTGCACGAGCGAAGCCAGCTGTGCGACCACGACAGCCTTCGTGCGGTCGAGCTCGACATGGATGGACCGGCTGATGGACACGCCCGGTGGCGCCGCAGCGGCCGGCGCAGCCTGCGCAGCGCGCAGCAGGGCGTGCGCGCCGTGCGCCCAGCCACCGTCGGCCAGACCGACCAGCGCTGGGTCCTGTTCGAGCTGCATGTTCACCACCCGCGTCGCGCGCGCGGCCACCTCGGCGCGCTCTGCGGCTCGACCGAGCCAATACAGCGCGTCGGCCACCCGCTTGGGCACCGACGACGCGAAGTCGACCTGCGGCGGGGCGCCCACCAGCACAGGGCGCGACTGACCACCGACACGACCGACCACCCAGACGTCCTTCGCGATCTGCTCGGTGGGGTGGGTGGGATGATCGCCGGGCGCGAGCACCCGGCCGTTGCCACCGGGCATCACGACGATGTCGTCGCCGACGCGAGCGAGGTGCAGGCGCAACACGACCGGTCGCGGATCGAGTTGAGCGGCGACCGCGCTGAGCACCGGCGAAGTGGCCAAGCCATCGTTGTCGCGATGGGCGGGCAGGGCGAGCGCCTCGCCCATCAGATGCGCCGTGGCCGCCGGAAGGAACTCGCGGAACGCGGCGGTCTCGGCCAGGCCGCTGCCGTACGCGTTCGCCATCACCACGCCACTGGCTCGAGCGCCCCACACCAGACCGGGCACGCCCACGCCGCCGCCGTGGTGTGCCGGCTCGAGCGGGTCGAGGTGTGCGTCGTCGATGCGTCGGTAGACGACGTCGATGGGTTCGACGCCATCGAGTACCCGCAGCCACATCCGACCCGCTCGCATCACCACGTCGGCACCCTCCACGAGGTGAATGCCCAAGCGGGTGGCGAGGTAGCTGTGCTCGATGTACGTGGCGTCGGATGGCCCTGCGCTGAGCACCACGGCCCGCGGGCTGTGACGACTGGTGGGCGCCGTAGCAGTGAGCGCCCTGCGCAACACGTCGGCGTGCTGATTGACCGAAGCGACTTCGGCGAGGCGAACCGCATCGGACACCACCCGCGCCAGCACCGCACGGTTGAGCAACGCATACCCCAGTCCGCTGGGCGCGTCGGCGAGGTCTTGTACCACTCGCCACTGACCCTGCGCATCGCGGGCCAGATCGACCGCATAGTGAACGAGCCAACGTGACGCACCGAGCCCACCGAGCGTCGGCCGGTACGCATGCAGGGAATGTAGTAACGACGCCGGCAGCACGCCGTCGGCCACCAATCGGCGATCGCCGTAGCAGTCGGCGAGGACCGCCTCGACGGCGCGCATTCGCTGGCGGGCTCCGGCGGCAAGGGTTTCGAACTCGCTGCCGTCGAGCACGAACGGGATGGGGTCGAGGCGCCACGGGCGACTCTGCGCCCGAGCAGCGCCCGAGTGGCCGTGACGGTCGGTGGCCAGCGTGATCTCGTGCACGAGATGGCCGGTGCCCTCGGCGTCGAGCAATCGGTCGGTCTGTCGCTGCCGCTCGATGAGGGCACCAGGGTGCAGCGAGCCCAGCGAGCGCACCACGGCGAGCCAGTTGGCACGCGGCGCGCCTGCGGCGTCGACCACCTCGTCGTAGCCTCCGCCCGCTGTTCGGTACTGCCCCAACTCCATGGCCGGCGTCATACGACCTCGTTCACGAAGGTGTCGTACACGCAGCTGTCGAGGTCGGCAAGTGCAAGCTGGAGTTGGTCCATCGACTGGTCGAGCGCCGTGCCGTCGGTGGCTGTGGCCGGCAGATTGGCGAGCAACGCTTCGAGTGCGTCGACCGCCGGCAGCGTGGCCTCCGGCCGCGGCAGGCGGGCCAGCGCTGAACGCATCCGCTGTACGCACCCGGCGATGGATCGCGGGAACGTCTCGTCGAACAGCAGGAACGAGATCACCGACGCACCGTCGATGGGGCCACGCCGCGACCGCTGGTACATCTGCATGGCGGTGACGCTGCGCAGTACGCCCATCCACTGCACCTCGTCGTGGTCGTCGGCATCCGCCGGCATGGAGAGCAACGAGGCCGCGCGCACGCCGAGCACACGAGTGGTCATGTCGGCGCGTTCGATCATTTGTCCGAGGCGCCACAGCTCGTACGCCTGGTCGCGCCGCATCATGCCCGACAGCACACCATCGAGCCGCTGGCAGTCGGTGATGACGCGGCTGAGGAAACGGGCGCGCGTGCGACGATCGACGCCGCTCTCGGTGTCGCGACTGGTGAACAGGTACATGTCGTTGACAGCCTGCCAAGCGTCGCGGGGCAGCACCTCGCGCGTGGTGCGCAGGTTCTCGCGGGCGGAGGCAACGCTGGACACCACGCTGCCGCCGTTCGATGGGTCGGCCACCAAGAAGCGCACGATGTCGGCCTCCGCAGCCCTGGCGTGGCCGGCGTCGAATTCGTCGCGGCCGCCCACCACCGCCAGCAGCGGTTCCCAGCTCGACGCGACACCGAGCGGCAAGTCGAGGATGAGCTCGGTGAAGCTGCGCACCACGCGAGCGGTGTCCTCGGCCCGCTCGAGGTAGCGCGCGCCCCAGTACAGGTTGTCGGCGACGCGCGACAGCAGCATCAGGCTTCGACGATCCAGGTGTCTTTGCTGCCGCCACCCTGTGAGGAGTTGACGACCAGCGACCCGCGCCGCAGTGCCACGCGCGTGAGCCCACCGGCCGACACGTAGCTGCCCGCCCCGCTGAGGATGAACGGTCGCAGATCGACGTGACGGGGTTCGATGGCGCCGTCGCACAGCGTGGGCGCGGTGCTCAGGGCGAGGATGGGCTGAGCCACCCAGTTGCGCGGGTCGGCCTCGATGTGCGCGATGGTCTCGTCGAGCTCCGTGCGGGTGGCGCGGTTCCCGATGATCAGGCCGTAGCCGCCGCTCTCGTTGGCAGGCTTCACCACCAGTTCCTCGATGTGGTCGAGGACGTACTGCCGTTCATCGGGGTACACGCACCGATAGGTGGGCACGTTGGGCAGCAGTGGCTCTTCGTGCAGGTAGTAGCGGATGAGATCGGGCACCCAGGCGTAGACCACCTTGTCGTCGGCGACGCCTGCGCCCGGGGCGTTGGCGATGGCCACGTTGCCGGCCTTCCACGCCCGCATCAGCCCCGGCACACCGAGCGTGCTGTCGTCGCGGAACACCTCAGGGTCGATGAACAGGTCGTCGACACGCCGGTAGATGACATGCACTCGCTCGAGGCCGCCGATGGTGCGCATGTACACGCACTCGTCGTCGCCCACAACCAGGTCGACGCCTTCCACCAGCGCGGCGCCGATACGTTGCGCGAGGAACGAGTGCTCGAAGTAGGCGCTGTTGTAGATGCCCGGCGTGAGCACGGCGATGGTGGGTTCGGCAACCCCTTCCGGCGCCAGCGACGACAGCATGCGATTCAGCTCGTCGGTGTACGCGTCGACCGGCAGGATGCTCTGCTTCGCGAACAGGTCGGCAAAGGCCCGCTTCGAGATGGCGCGGTTCTCGAGCACGTAGCTCACGCCGCTGGGCACCCGCAGATTGTCTTCCAGCACGTACATCGTGCCGTCGGCGTCGCGCACCAGGTCGCTGCCGCTGATGTGCGCCCAGACCCCGAACTTCGGGTTCGCACCCACGCACTCGCGACGGAAGTTGACGCTGTGATCGAGCAGGTCGGCGGGAAACACGCCATCGGCCACCACGCGCTGCTCGTGGTACACGTCGTCGATGAACATGTTGATCGCGCGCAGGCGTTGCACCAGCCCGCGTTCGATGACTCGCCATTCGTCGGCGGCGATGACACGCGGGATGATGTCGAACGGCCACGCGCGGTCGATGCCACGACCGTCGGAGTAGACGGTGAACGTGATGCCCATGCCTACGATGTCGAGTTCGGCCAGGTCCTGGCGCTGCTGCAGCTCGGCCAAGCCCAGCGTCTGCAGTTGCTGCACCAGTTCGGCTGCAGCCGGGCGCGGCTCGCCATCGGTGTGCAGCAATTCGTCCCACAGGTCGCTGGATGTGCGCAGTTCCGCCATGCTCATGCACCCACCGTGTCAACCAGGCATGTCCGGAACATCACGCGACTATGACACGTTCGTGAACGAGCGACAGAACGAGGCCCGCCGACTCGGTGCGCCGTCACGCGTCGACGATCTCGAGCCGGATGCGCTTGTTGCCCTTGCCTTTGTTCTCCAGCTTGAGCACCCGAATGCGGCCCACTTCGTCGGTGCTGCGCACGTGGGTGCCGCCGTCGGCCTGCTTGTCGAGTCCGACGATGTCGACGACACGGATCTCGCTGACCGACTCCGGGATCATGTTGACCTTGGTGCGAATGAGGTCGGCGTCGTGCACCGCAGTGTGGCGGGGCAGGAAGCTCACCTCGATCGGGTGGTCGTGCCGCAAGGCGTCGTTCACCAGTTGTTCGATGCGCTGGGCGAAGCCCTCCGGTACAGGGTCGAACTCGAAGTCCATGCGGGCGGACAACGGCTCCATGTTGCCGCCGGTGACCGGCACCTTCCATTCGTTCCAGATGACGCCGCACAGCACGTGCAGGGCAGTGTGTGTGCGCATCAACTGGTGCCGGCGCTCCCAGTCGAGTTCGCCGTGCACCTCGCTGCCCAGCTCCGGCAGCGGACCGCCTTCCACCGTGTGCCACACCGCGCTCGCCCCGTCGGGCTCGGTGACCTTGCGCACATCGGTGACCCGCAGCCCGGCGAGCACCCCGGTGTCGTGCGGCTGGCCGCCGCCTGTGGGGTAGAACGCAGTGCGGTCGAGCGCTATCGCCTGGTCGCGCACACCGACGACGGTGGCCGTGAACCGGGTGAGCCAGGCGTCGCGAAGGTAGAGCAGTTCGGTCATCACTAGAGTCTGCCTGCCCTACCGGGCACATGGCCGGCATCGTTAGGGTGAGACCATGCCGACCAATCCAACCGAGACCACCGCTCGGCGCGCCATCGCACTCCTCGACCTCACCGAGCTGGGCGACCACGCCACCGACGCCGACGTCGCCGCACTCTGCGTCCGCGCAGTCGGCCCGCACGGCAAGGTGGCTGCGGTGTGCGTGTGGCCGCGACACGTTCCGCTCGCTGCCCAGTTGCTGGCGGGCACGGGCGTGCGCATCGCCACCGTGGTCAACTTCCCGACCGGCGCCGACCACAGCGACCCGGTCGTCGAGCTGGCACGCACCGCGCAAGCCAACGGCGCCAACGAGATCGACCTCGTGCTGCCCTATCGGGCGTTCCTGGCCGGCCGCACTGCGGAGGCAGGCGCCATGGTCACCGCGTTGCGAGGGGTGGTCGACGCCGGCGACGGTCGCACGTTGAAGGTCATCCTAGAGACAGGCGAGCTCGTCGACCCGGAGGTCATCGGCGCAGCGGCCGAACTGGCCATCCGCAACGGCGCCGACTTCATCAAGACGAGCACCGGCAAGACCCCCGTCAGCGCCACGCTTGCCGCCACCGAGGTGATGCTGCACACCATTCATGCACTCGACCCTGGTGTGGGTCTGAAACCCAGCGGCGGCATCCGCACGCTCGCCGAGGCTGCCGCGCACCTGGCCCAAGCCGACCGCATCATGGGTCCCGGGTGGGCCACGGCGGCCACGTTCCGCTTCGGCGCCAGCGGCCTGCTCACTGCGCTCGAAGCAGCCATCGACGGCGACACCACGGTCACCAGCAAGGCTGCGTACTGATGATCCCGCAGGAGACCATCCGCGCCAAGCGCGACGGCAAGGTACTGAGCGACGACGACATCGCCGGCTTCATCGCCGGCCTCACCAACGGCGCTGTCACCGAGGGGCAGGCCGCGGCGTTCGCCATGGCCGTCTACTTCAAAGGCATGAACACCGCCGAACGCGTCGCTCTCACGAAGGCGATGCGCGACAGCGGCACGGTCCTGAAGTGGTCGCTACCCGGCCCGGTGCTCGACAAGCACAGCACCGGCGGCGTGGGCGACACGGTCAGCCTGATGCTGGCGCCGATGGTGGCGGCGTGCGGCGGCTACGTACCGATGATCTCCGGTCGCGGTCTGGGCCACACCGGCGGCACCTACGACAAGATGGAATCCATCCCCGGCTACGCGGCGGCGCCCACGATGGCGAAGTTCCGCAGCGTGGTCACCAAGGTGGGGTGCGCCATCATCGGCCAGACCCCCGACCTGGCACCGGCCGACAAGCGCCTCTACGGCATTCGCGACGTCACCGCCACGGTGGAGAGCATCGGGCTGATCACCGCCAGCATCCTGTCGAAGAAGCTGGCCGCCGGGCTTGATGGCCTGGCGATGGACGTGAAGTGCGGCAACGGTGCCTTCATGCCCACGCTGCCCAAGGCCCGCGACCTCGCCCGCAGCATTGCCGAGGTGGCCACCGGCGCCGGACTGCCCACCACCGCGCTGATCACCGACATGGATCGACCGCTCGCCGACGCCGCCGGCAACGCGCTCGAAGTGGCCTACGCCGTCGACTACCTCACGGGCGCTCGGCGCGAGCCGCGCATGCACGAGGTCACGATGGCGCTGTGCACTGAGATGCTGCTGCACGGCAAGCTGGCCCGCACGCCGAAGGCAGCACGCGCCACGCTGCAGGCCGCGCTCGACTCGGGCGCGGCGGCGGAGAAGTTCGCGCAGATGCTCGCCGCACTCGGTGGCCCGAAGAGGTTCCTGGAAGACCCGTGGAAGCACATGGAGTGCGCCCCGCTGCAGGTGCCCGTCATGGCCGATCGCACCGGAAACGTCACGCACATCGATACCCGCGCCGTGGGCATGGTGGTGGTCGCCCTGGGCGGCGGCCGCACCCGGCCGCAAGACCCCGTCGACCACGCCGTTGGGCTCACGGATCTGGCGGGCCCCGGTGATGCGGTCGGCCCCGACCGCCCGCTCGCCGTCGTGCACGCTCGCACGAAGGCGCAGGTGGCCCAGGCAACCGAACTGCTGCGTGCCGCCTACAAGGTCGGCGGCAAGGCGGGTTCCATCTTCGAACCCGTCCTCGACCGCATCACCGTCTGACCAGCCCGCAGCCCAGCGCGCCCCATCCTCCGGCCTAGTGGGGCCCAGTGGGGTGATCGTTGGGCGCGAAACCCTGCCAGATCTGGCCGCCCCGGCCCCCACGGGCGCGAAACCGTGACAGATGCGTCAGGGTTTCGCGCCCGTTCACACCGAACCCGGCTGGGACCAACCGCTGCACTCGCCGTGACGCTGTCAGGGCCGCCGCTGCTGATCGCCGGTCGGCGTCGGCGCAACTGACCCCCAAGGATCATTGGGCGGGTTGCGGTTCCTTGGGGAGGCCGAGCACTCGTTCGCCGACGATGTTGCGCTGGATCTGGCTGGTGCCGCCCCAGATCGTCTCACTGCGGCTGAAGAAGAACGAGCTCATCATCGGGCTGACGGGGTAGCCCGGGCGACCCTTGTCGCGCGACGTGCCCGGCCACGAGCCGGCATTCGAGCCGGTGTCGACAAGCATCGACGACGCACCCTTGATGTCGAGCGCGAGCTCCATGGCCGCCTTGTGCATCTCGGTCCAGAACATCTTGTTCGTGGCGCCGAGCGCCGCCATCGACGGATCTTTCACCCCGGCGAGCGTGTTCGACAGCGAACGAAGTCCGTTGATGCGCAGGATCTGGATCTTCGTGTAGAACTCCATCAGCCGCTGGCGGATGCCGGCCTCGTGGATGGCGCCGTTCTCGGTGGCGTCGGCCACCATCAGCTTGAACTCCTCCTCGAAGCGGCGGTAGCCGGTGGTGGCGCTCATGCCGCGCTCGAACGCGAGCGTGCTGTTGGCCACCTTCCAGCCGTTGTTGACGCCGCCGACGACGTTGTCCTTCGGGCAGCGGGCTTCGTCGAAGAACACCTCGCAGAACTCGGCAGTGCCGTCGGGCTGGGTGATGCCGCGTACTTCCACACCGGGCTGGTGCATGGGCACGAGCAGGTAGCTGATGCCCTTGTGCTTGGGCGAATCGGGGTCGGTGCGGGTGAGCAGGAAGCAGTAGTCGGCGTGGTGGCCACCCGTGGTCCACACCTTCTGGCCATTGATGACCCATTCGTCGCCGTCGAGCACCGCTGTGGTCTTCAACGATGCGAGGTCGCTGCCGCTGTTGGGCTCGCTGAACCCCTGGCACCAGCGCATGGAACCGTTGAGGATCTGCGGCAGGAACTCCTGCTTCTGCTCCTCGGTGCCCCACTGCAAGATGGTGGGGCCAACCAGCGTGTCGCCGAAGAAGTCGGCGCGCATCGGCGCCTTGGCCCGCGCGAACTCCTCGGAGAGCACCACACCCTGCATCGTGCTGAGGCCCTTGCCGCCGTATTCCGTGGGCCAGGTGGCACAGATCCAGCCACCCTCGAACAGTTTGGCCGGCCATCCGGCATTGAACGCCTTGCGGTCGTCGGCGGCCATTTCGAAGTCGGGTTCGAACCATCCGGCGGGCAGGTGCGTCTCCAGCCAACTGCGGATCTCGCTGCGGAAGGCTTCGTCCTCGGGGGCGTAGGTCAGTTCCATCCTGCAAGTATTGACCCGCGGGTCAAGATCGCGCCAGTCCTCAGCGCGAGTCGTGGCCGACACGATCTTCGGCAGTCCGAAAGTCCCTGGTCACGGCAAGTTCGCTTGCATACCGTGCAGACATGGACGCGACCGAACCAGGCACCCTCGACGCTTTGCTACCGCCCGCAATGGCGGCAAAGGCCGAGCAGGTCGGTGTTGCCAAGGCGCACCTCCCACTGCGCCGGCTGATCCCGCTCGGGGTGCTGGCCGGCGCGTTCATCGCGCTCGGCGCCAACTTCTCCACCGTCGTCACCGCCGGCGGCGGCATGGCGCCTGGCATCGCCCGCCTGCTCGGCGGCGTGGTGTTCGCACTCGGGTTGGTGCTGGTGGTGGTCAGCGGCGCCGAACTGTTCACCGGCAACACGCTCATCGTCATGGCCTACGCCAGCCGCAAGGTCACGGCCACCGCACTGCTGCGCAACTGGGGCGTGGTCTACGTGTCGAACTTCGTCGGCGCTGCGGCAACAGCCGCACTGGTGGTCGCGTCGGGCAAGCTGTCGGCCGGAGACGGCTCCGTGGGCGTTCGCGCAATGGCCACCGCCGACGCGAAGGGCGGGCTCGACTTCGGCGAGGCCATCGTCAGCGGTGTGCTCGCCAACAGCCTCGTCTGTCTCGCCGTGTGGATGACCCTGTCGGCGCGCACACTCACCGACAAGGTCATCGTCATCGTGCCGCCCGTCGCTGCGTTCGTGGCCGCCGGCTTCGAGCACAGCGTGGCCAACATGTACTTCTTCCCCGCCGCTCTGCTGCATCGCGAGTGGGCCGGCGACGAGTTCTGGGTCGCCACCGACACCACTGCAGCCCAGTACACGCACCTCGGATGGCGCGAGTTCCTGCTCGACAACCTGGTGCCGGTCACCATCGGCAACATCATCGGCGGCGCCGTGTTGGTGGGCCTGGTGTACTGGTTCGTGTATCGCGCACCCGAGGCGCACACGGTCTGACCGGTTCACACGCCGTTCACAACGGTCGAACACTCGAGAAATCCTCGGCTCGTAGGTTGCTCGCCATGGCCAGCCCTGCTCCTGCTCAGAGCCTCGATGCCAACCCCCTCGCGTATCAGGGCCGACAGGAGCGGGCTGTGCTGGCCGTACTGCTCGCCAACCGCAATCGGGTGGTGGGCCGCCGCGAACTCGCCCGCGAGTCCGGCCTCGCCGAACTCAACGAGCGGCGCTGCGACAGCGTGCTCGTCGGCGTGCGCCGCCAGCTCGGCGCAGACGCCATCGTGACGGTTCGCAGCCGCGGCTGGATGCTCGCGGAGCACGCCGTGGCCGCTGCCGAAGCCCTGCTCGCCGGCCCCGAGTGAACCGCGGCGCTCGCCGCCGGCCAACGCCAACCCTCGGCTGATCGAGGACCCTCACGATCGCCGCGCGCACCGCGGCTTCGTCGCGCACCCGGAGATTCCCGGCCGACGAACGCGACCGCCACACAGCGGAAACACAGGGGCGACGACCAGGAAACGACCTACCCGTACGGTGCCGCTGCTCACCCCAACGACGCGGCGAGTGCCCCTAACCGTTCCCCTATCCGTTTCAGGAGGATTCGTGCGCACATCAAAAGCGCTCAAGCGTGGACTGGTCGGCGTCGTCAGCGCCACAGCGATCAGTCTCGCAATTTCAGGTACCGCATTAGCAGCTGTCGAGGAGGTCGACCCTGCGATCCAAGGTCTGCAGAGGACCCTCGACAACGTCTGGGTGTTGGTGGCAGCAGTGCTGGTCATCTTCATGCAGTCGGGCTTCGCTCTCGTCGAGGCAGGGCTGACCCGAGCCAAGAACGTCTCCAACATCTTCATGAAGAACCTCATGGACTTCTGCGTGGGTGCGCTGGTGTTCTTCGCTGTCGGCTATGCCATCGCCTTCGGCGGTGACGTCTCCGGCTTCGGTGGTGTCGTCGGTGGCGGCGGCTGGTTCCTCGCCGGCGACGGCATCTTCACCTACGGCCTGCTCGACAAGTTCGTGTTCTTCACGTTCCAGGTGGCGTTCGCCGCAACCGCGGCAACCATCGTGTCGGGTGCCATGGCTGAACGAACCCAGTTCCGCACCTACGTCATTTACAGCGCCGTCATCTCGGGTGTCATCTATCCGATCGTGGTGCGCTGGCAGTGGGGCAGCGGTTGGCTGTACCAGCTCGACACGCCGTTCCACGACTTCGCCGGTTCGGCGATCGTGCACATGACCGGTGGTTGCGCCGCCGTGATGGGCGCGTACTTCCTCGGGCCCCGCAAGGGTAAGTACAGCGCCGATGGCAAGCCGCAGTCGATTCCCGGCCACAGCATCCCGTTTGCCATCCTCGGCTGCTTCATCCTGCTGGTCGGCTGGTTCGGCTTCAATGCCGGCTCGCAGCTGGGTGCCGACCCGGTGATCGGTCTGATCGCCGTCAACACAACCATCGCTGCAGCGGCCGGTGCCGTGGTCGCCATGTTCGTGACCTGGTTCAAGAGCGGCAAGCCCGACGTCAGCATGAGCGGCAACGGCCTGCTCGCTGGCCTCGTCGGCGTGACTGCCGGGTGCTACGTGGTGAACCCGCTCGGCGCCTTCATCATCGGCTCCATTGCCGGCGGCATCGTGGTCTTCGCCGTGTTGTTCTTCGACAAGATCAAGATCGACGACCCGGTCGGCGCCATCAGCGTGCACGGTGTGTGCGGCGCCTTCGGCACTCTCGCCGTCGGTCTCTTCTCGGCCAGAGAAGTGGATGGCATCGTCGCCAAGGGCCTGTTCTACGGAGGTGGCGCCGACCAGTTGGTGTCGCAGTTGATCGGCGTGGTTGCCATTGCATCCTTCGTGCTGATCACCACCGGCATCCTGTTCTTCGTCCTGAAGAAGACCGTCGGCCTGCGGGTGAGCGAGCAGGAAGAGATCGAAGGGCTCGACGTGCACGAGCACGGCGCACCCGGCTACAGCAACGCCACCTGACAACAGCCATCACCCTCGGTGCCTGCACCGAGAACGAGCTGAACGGTGCGAGCCGTTCTGCGCACGGGAGTCGCTTGCGGCACCCGGTAGGGGCAGTCTCCGGGCCGCCCGTCACGGATGTGGCGGCCCGGAGGCACTACCCCCACAGCGATCCAATCTCTTCTTCAACCGGAGGAATCAACACTCATGAAACTGATCACTGCAATCATCAAACCGTTCAAGGTCGAGGAGGTGAAGGACGCACTCAAGGCCAGCGGCATCGTCGGGATGACCGTGGGCGAGGTGCGTGGCTTCGGTCGCCAAGGCGGCCACACCGAGACCTACCGCGGGGCCGAGTACAACGTCGACTTCGTGCCCAAGGTGATGCTCGAACTGGTCGTCGACGACGCCATCGTCGACGCGGTCATCGAGACCATCAAGGCCTCGGCAGGCACCGGCAAGATCGGCGACGGCAAGATCTGGGTCACCAGCATCGACCGCCTCGTGCGCATCCGCACCGGCGAGGAAGGCCCCGAGGCCATCTAGCCGCTACAGCATCAGTGCGGTGCGTAGAGCGTCGCGAACACGGGAGAAGTCGCCGGAGGGCAGTTTGCCCGCCGGCGACTCTCGCGTCTGCACGTAGAACACGTCGACGACCTCGTGGCCCAACGTGGCCACCTTCGCCGAGCGAATGTCGACGCCGAGCTCGGTGAGAGCGTGCGACAGCCGGTACAGCACCGCCGGCGCATCAGGAGCACGCACGTCGATCATCGTGGTGCTGTCGGACTCCTCGTTGCTGATCAGGATCTCCAGCCGCGGCGCCGCTGCCGCCATGGCGCGGCCGCGGCCTTTGTTGCGCAGGCGTTGCTCGAGACGGCCGTCGATGTCGAGGTTGCCACCGAGCGCGGCACGCAGATCGTGCTCGATCTTCGCCCAGTTGGGCGTGACTCCGATGGCGCCGGTGATGCGGAACTCGTCGACCGCAGTGCCGTCGCCGCCGGTGATCGCTGATGCGCCCACGACGTCTTGACCGTGCAGCGTCAGGACGCCAGCGATGTGGGCGAACAGCCCGGACCGGTCGCGGCTGGCGATGCGCAGCAGGTGGAACTCGCCGTCGGTGAGGTGCTGCAGGTGCACTCCTTCGAGCGTGCGCACCTGCGTGGCTAGCTCGTCGGCCCACGGGCTGGGCGGCGTTGCCTCGGCCACCGAGGGGCCGCCGCGGAACACGGCGGAAGTCACCTGCACCAGCTCGCCCATCAGCGAGGCCTTCCACCCAGACCAAGCGGCTGGGCCGGTGGCCAAGCTGTCGGCTTCGGTGAGCGCGCGCAGCAGATCGAGCCGCAGCTGATCGCCGACGGCGGCGGCGACGTTGGCTGCTGTTCGCGGGTCCGACAGGTCGCGGCGGGTGGCGGTTTCGGGCAACAGCAGGTGGTGCTCGATGAGCGAGCTGATGACCGCGATGTCGGCGGCAGGCAACCCCATCCGCTCGCCGATGTCGCCGACCAACTGCACACCGGCCTCGGTGTGGTCGCCCGGGTAGCCCTTGCCGATGTCGTGCAGCAGCGCACCCACCAGCAGCAGGTCGGGGCGAGCCACATCGCGCACGAAGACGTTCGCGTTGGCCACGGTCTGCAGCAGGTGCCGATCGACGGTGAAGGTATGAAATGCGTTGCGTTGCGGCTTGCTGCGCACGCTGCGCCACTCGGGAAGGTAACGGCTGAACAGGTCGTAGCGTTCGAGCGCCTCGACCGTGGGGACGACCGCGGCGCCGCTGCCCAACAGGCTGACGAACGCGCGGTAGGTACGCTCGGTCCACGGCTCACCTGGCGGTGCGCCGCGACTGGCCAGGGCCCGCAGCGAACGACCGCCGAGTGGGCGGCCGGCGTGCGCCGCGGTAGCAGCGAAACGCAGCACGTATGACTGATCGTCGACATCGGCGTCGGGCGCGATCTGCGCTTCGCCGTCGATCACCACCACACCGTGCTCGAGCTGCACCGCCACTTTCGATGGCGGCCGCCCACCCGAGCGGATGAGCCGGTCGACACGCCGCCAGAATCGCTC
>Ga0105048_10005080_pt1 | contig 21348 bp, 12 predicted proteins | sample MAT05_FD_78382 | JGI IMG/M metagenome (GOLD analysis project Ga0105048, IMG submission 78382) | Freshwater microbial communities from Lake Fryxell liftoff mats and glacier meltwater in Antarctica - MAT-05 | ecosystem: Environmental > Aquatic > Freshwater > Ice > Liftoff microbial mat | place...
GGAGCGGCTTCGCCAGCAGCGGCATGACGATGGCGAGCCCCGGCAGCATCGCCAGCGACGCGAGGCGGAAGGCGTCGGCGCCGGCCAGCTCGGGGGCGAACCGGCCGAGCGCCTGGACGCCGGTGTACATGACGAGCGGCAGCGCCACGAGAAAGCCGAGGAAGCGGGCGTGGCCGAGGGCGTAGCCGAGGCGCGACGGGAAGCGACGGCCGCCGTGCAGCGCCTTCTCGGCGTCGTAGTAGAGCAGCCAGCCGCCGGCGAGGAGCACGAAGTACGGCAGCGGGATGACCAGTTCCGCGAACGGGGCGAGCACCTCCCAGCCGCCGTACTCGACGGTGAGGGTGTGCTGCACCGCCCAGCCCCAACCGAGCCCGGCGATCGCGTACCCGACGGCGCCGAGGTTGGCGAGGCCGAGCGCGCGCCGCAACCGGCCGTAGCGGCGCCCGACAGCGGTGCGCCGCGACGAATCGCGGAGGGCGCGGACGGCCCAGGTGCGCAGCGCCGCGGCGGCGGCGAGCGACGCGCCCACCAGGGCGGCGGTGAGGGTTGCGGCGCCGGCGGCGTCGAGCCCGAGCGGCGGTTCCGGCCACGGCACCGGCAGGCAGGCGGCGGTGACGAACAGCACCAGCAGGATCGGCATACCGGTAGTCTACGCCGCGGCCGGCGCGTAGAACGCCCCCCACCCGCCCCTCCTCGGAGCCCTCCCATGCCCGGCGGTCGTGCCCTCCTCGTCGCCGTCCCGCTCCTCGCCGTCGTCGCCGTGTGGCTGCGCCCCGAAGCCGCGGCGCAGCCCGCCGCCTTCAGCCTGGAGCGCGGCGACCACGTCTGCCTCGTCGGCGGCACCCTCGCCGAGCGGATGCAGCACGACGGCTGGGTCGAATCGTTCCTCCACGCCCGCTTCCCCGAGCACGACCTGACGTTCCGCAACCTCGGCTTCAGCGGCGACGAGGTCGGCGGGTACACGGCGCAGCCGGACTTCCACAAGCGGCTCCGGTCGCAGGATTTTGGCACCGCCGACCAGTGGCTCGCCGGCGCCGCCCCGGTGCCGCAGCCGGACAAGGTCGGCGACCAGACGGCGGTGAAGCTCAACCGCTTCGAGAACGTCGGCACCAACGCCGACGTCATCTTCGCCTTCTTCGGCGCGAACGAGAGCTGGGCCGGCGAGGCGGGGCTGCCGCTGTTCAAGCAGCAACTCGGCGAGTTCGTCGAGCACGTCCGCGCCCAGCGCTACAACGGCAAGACGGCCCCGCGGGTGGTGCTGTTCACGCCGACGGCGTTCGAGAACCACAAGAGCCCGAACCTGCCGCGCGGCGAGGAGCGGAACAAGCAGCTCGCCCTGTACGCCGCCGCGGTCAAGGAGGTCGCCGCGAACGCCCGCGTGCCGGTCGCGGACCTCTACACGCCCACGCTCGCCCGGTTCGCGGAGGCGAAGGAGCGGCTGACGATCAACGGCGTCCACTTCACCGAGGACGGGAACCGCGTCCTCGCCCGCGTCATCGACGAGGCCCTCTTCCCCACCGACGGCAAGTACCTCCCGCCGCCCGACGCCGTGCTGAACCGCATCCGCCCCGCGGTCGTGGAGAAGAACGCCCTCTTCTTCCAGCGCTACCGCGCCACCGACGGCTACAGCGTCCACGGCGGCCGGGCGTGGCTCAAATTCGTCAACGGGCAGACGAACTACGAGGTCGCCCAGCGCGAGCTCGAAGTCATCGACGGGATGGTCCGCAACCGCGACAAGGTGGTGTGGGCCGCCGCCCGCGGGCAGGTCGTGAAGGCCGACGACTCCAACCTCCCGCCGCTCATCCCCGTCGTCACCAACAAGCCCGGCAAGGGGCCGAACGGCACCCACCTGTTCCTCACCGGCGAAGAATCCCTCAAGAGCATGACCGTGGCGAAGGGGCTGAAGGTCACGCTGTTCGCCGACGAGCAGACGTTCCCGGAACTCATCAACCCGGTGCAGATGGCGTTCTCCCCGGACGGCAAGCTGTACGTCGCCGTGTGGCCGACGTACCCGCACTGGACGCCGGGGCAGCCGATGAACGACAAGCTCCTCGTCCTCGAAGACACCGACGGCGACGGCAAGGCCGACAAGCAGACCGTCTTCGCCGACGGCCTGCACAACCCCACCGGGTTCGAGTTCGTGAACGGCGGCGTCCTCATGGCGGGCGCCCCGGACCTGATCTTCCTCAAGGACACCGACGGCGACGGCAAGGCCGACGTGCGCCGCCGCGTCCTCCACGGCCTCGACACCGCCGACACCCACCACACCGCGAACAGCTTCGTGACCGACCCGGGCGGCGCCATCTACTTCCAGGAAGGGACGTTCCACCACTCGCAGGTGGAAGACCCCTACGGCCCGCCGAAGCGCGTCGCCAACGGCGCCGTGTTCCGCTACGAGCCGCGGACGCAGCGGTTCGACGTGTACGTCACCTACGGCTTTGCCAACCCGCACGGCCACGTCTTCGACCGCTGGGGACAGGACATCGTCGTGGACGGCACCGGGGCCGTGCCGTACCACGCGCCGCTGTTCAGCGGGCACCTGCCGTACCCGATCAAGCACGGCCACCCGCCGCACGTCTACCAGCAGAAGACGCGGCCGTGCGCCGGCATGGAAGTGCTGTCGAGCCGGCACTTCCCGCCGGAGTTCGAGGGGAACCTGCTGGTCACGAACGTCATCGGCTTCCAGGGCATCCTGCGCTACAAGCTGACCGACAGCGGCAGCAGCCTCGGGGCGGAGGAGTTGCCACCACTCGTGAGCAGCACCGACCCGAACTTCCGGCCGAGCGACCTGCGGACGGGGCCGGACGGGGCGGTGTACTTCACCGACTGGCACAACCCGATCATCGGCCACATGCAGCACAATCTTCGGGACCCGAGCCGGAACCGCACGCACGGCCGCGTCTACAAGGTGACCGCCGAGGGGCGCGAGCCGTCGAAGTCGCCGGTCATCGTCGGCCGGCAGACGTCCGACTTGTTGCCGCTGCTGACGCACCCGGAGGACCGCGTGCGGAGCCGCGTGCGCGCCGAGTTGGGGGCGCGCGACACGGACTCCGTGATGCTGGCGCTGAAGGACTGGGTGCGCATGATTACGTCGGGCGCCGTGCCTCTCCAGGGCGAGGAACTCGAACACGCGCTGCTCGAAGCGGCGTGGCTGCGGCAGAACCACAACGTCGTCGATCCGACGGCGCTCGGCCGCGTCTTGCGCTCGCCCGACTTCCGCGCCCGCGCCGCCGCCGTGCGCATCCTGACGTACCAGCGCGACCGCATCCCCGAGGCGCTCGACCAGCTGAAGACCGCCGCAGCGGACGAGCACCCGCGCGTGCGGCTGATGGCGGTGTGGGGCGCGAGCTACTTCCCGGTCGCGGAGGCGGCGGAGGTGGTGTTCATCGCCCAGGAGAAGCCGACCGACCAGTACCTGACGTTCCTCATGGGCGAGACGATGAAGGCGCTGGAACCGCTGGTCCGGGCCGCGGTCGCCGAGAAGCGGCTGATCGCCTTCACCACGCCCGCCGGCGCCCGCTACTTCCTCCGTGCCGTGGACACCGACCAGTTGCTGCGGATGGAGAAAACCGCCGCTGTGAGTACGGAGTTGCTGGTCCGCCCCGGCGTCCGCGACGAGGCCCGGCGGGCCGCGGCCGCCGACCTGGCCGCCCGCACCGGCCGGCCGCTCGCGTCGGTGCTGATCGAGGCCATCCGCGACCACGACGCCCGCGAGTCGGCCGCCGAGGGCGTGACGTTCGACCTGTTCCGCCTCCTGCCGACCTCACCGGCCGAGGCGCCGGCGCTCCACGCCGCCGTCGGCCGGCTCACCGCGAACGGCAAGCACGCGCTCACCCGGCAGCTCGCGTTCGCCACGCTGGTCGCCGCCGACGGCGTGGACCCGGCGTGGAACGCCGCGTTGCAGTCCGTGCGGTCGCTTCAGGATATGGTCGCCGCGACGCCGCTGGTCCGCGACCCCGGGCAGCGCGCCGCCCTGTACCCGAAGGTGGAATCGCTGCTCGCCGGGCTCCCGCCCGCGCTCAAGACGGCCGACGCCGGCAAGACCGTGCGCGGCCGCTTCGTGCGGGTCGAGCTGCCGGGCAAGCAGCGGACGCTGACGCTCGCGGAGGTGGAGGTACTGTCCGACGGGAGGAACGTGGCGCTGAAGAAGGTCGCGACGCAGGTGAACACCGGCTCCGGCGGCGCGGCCGGGCGGGCTGTTGATGGGAACACGAACGGCGAGTACAACGCCGGCGGTTCGACGCACACGCAGGAGGGCACCGACAACGCGTGGTGGGAGGTGGATTTGGGGAAGGAGTACCCGATCGAGGCGGTCCGCGTGTTCAACCGCACCGACGGCGCCCTCGGCAGTCGGCTCAACAACTTCACGCTGAAGGTGCTCGACGCCGACCGCGGCGTCGCCTTCCAGCAGTTGAAGAACCCCGCGCCGAAGGTCAAGGCCGACATCGCCGTCGGCGCCGCGAACCCGGAGCGCGTGGTGCGCCGCTCGGCGATGCTGGCACTGGCGAGCGTGCGCGGCAAGGAGGCGGACGCCTTCGCCGCCATCTCGAAGTTCGTGGCCGACGCCGACGAGCGCCCCGCGGCCGTGGCGGCGCTGCTGCGCATCCCGGCGCGGGAGTGGCCGAAGGACCGCGCCAGGCCGCTCCTCGACGCGGTGCTGGCCGGCATCCGCACCCTTCCGCCCGACCAGAAGACGACGCCCGCGGCGCTGGACGCGATGCAGTTCGGTGAAGGGCTGGCGGGCCTGCTGCCGCCGGACGACGCCCGCCGCGCCCGCCGCGAGTTGGCCGAAATCGGCGTCCGCGTCGTCCGCGTCGGCACGCTCACGGACCAGATGCTGTTCAGCACCGACCGCCTCGTGGTGCAGGCGGGCCGGCCGGTGGAGTTCGTGTTCGAGAACACGGACATCATGCCGCACAACTTCGTCATCACCCGGCCCGGGGCACTGTCGGAAATCGGCAACCTCGCGGAAACCTTCGCCACGCAGCCCGGCGCGGCCGAGAAGCACTACGTGCCGCCGGCGCCGCCCGGCAGCATCCTCCTCGCCAGCAACCTGCTCGCCCCGCAGCAGGCGCAGCAGTTGCGCTTCGCGGCGCCGGCGGCGCCGGGCGTGTACCCGTTCGTATGTACCTACCCCGGTCACTGGCGGCGGATGCACGGCGCGCTGTACGTGGTGGCCGACCTGGAGGCGTACCTGGAGAACCCCGAGGCGTACCTCGCCAAGAACCCGACCGAGGCGAAGGACGACCTGTTGAAGCACATCCGCCCGCGGACGGAGTGGAAATTCGACGATCTGGCGGGTGCGGTCGGCGAGATGGACAAGGCCGGCGGCCGCAGCTTCGCCAACGGGCGGCAGATGTTCACCGTGGCGACGTGCGCCGCGTGCCACAAACTCGGTGGCCAGGGGAACGAGTTCGGCCCCGACCTCGCCAAGCTCGACGCGAAGGTGCTCCCGAACAACGCCGAGCTGCTGCGGCACGTCCTCGACCCGTCGCTGCGGATCGAGGACAAGTACACCACGTACCGGTTCGTGAAGACCGACGACACCGTGGTGACGGGGATGATTTTGAGCGAGAAGGACGGCGTGGTGAAGGTGATCGAGAACCCCGTAGCCGCGGCGCTGGCGAAGGATTTGAAGGTGGCCGACATCGCGAGTCGGACGAAGGCCGCCACGTCGATCATGCCGCGCGGGCTACTGGACCGGCTGAGCCGCGACGAGGTGCTGGACCTGCTGGCGTACGTGCGCGCGGCGGGCGACGCGCGTCACCGGCTGTTCGGCGCGGGGCACGACCACCACTAATTGATCCGCCGCTTGCGGCGTAGCAGGGCATGCCCTGCTACGCCGCAAGCGGCGGCCGTCCGCGCCGTTGGCCCGGCGGTTGCAGATAGTTCCCACCCATGTCCATCACCGCCCGTTCCGCCGGCGTCCTACTCCACCCGACGAGCCTCCCCGGCCCGTTCGGCGTCGGCGACCTCGGCCCCGCGGCGCACCGCTGGGTCGAGCTGCTGGCGCGCGCCGGGCAGTCGTGGTGGCAGGTGCTGCCGGTCGGCCCCACCGGCTACGCCGACTCGCCGTACCAGTCGCCGTCCACGTTCGCCGGCAACCTCAACCTCCTCAGTCCCGAATCGCTCGCCGCCGACGGTCTCGCGTCCGCCGCCGACGTGGCCGCGTGCGAGCTGCCCGCCGACGGCCCGGTCGTGTTCGCGGACGTCATTCCGCGGAAGCGGCAGCTCCTGCGGACCGCGTGGCAGCGCTTCCGCGCCGGCCCGCACGAACTGCGCGCCGCGTTCGACGCATTCACGGCATCGGAAGCCGACTGGCTCGACGAGTACGCCCTGTTCGCCGCGGTGAAGGATTCGCAGGGCGGCGCCCCGTGGTGGGCGTGGCCCGCCGACCACCCGCCGCCCGACGCGGACGCGGACGCGGTCGGCGCCCACCGGTTCGGGCAGTTCCTGTTCGCGCGGCAGTGGGCCGCGCTCCGCCGGCACGCGGCCGGGCTCGGCGTGAAGCTCATCGGCGACCTGCCGATCTACGTCGCCCACGACTCGGCCGACGTGTGGGCGAACCCGCAGCTGTTCCGGCTCGACGCGGCGCGCACGCCGACGCAAGTCGCGGGGGTGCCGCCGGACTACTTCGCCACGACCGGGCAGCTGTGGGGGAACCCGCTGTACGCCTGGGAGACGCACCGGGCGGAGCGGTTCGCGTGGTGGGTGAAGCGCGTCCGCGGCATCCTGAAGCACGTGGACCTGATCCGCCTCGACCACTTCCGCGGGCTCGAAGCGTACTGGGCGGTGCCGTTCGGCGACCCGACCGCCGAACACGGCACCTGGCAGACGGCGCCCGGGGCGGAACTGCTGGCGGCGCTGAAGGGGCAGCTCGGCGACCTGCCGATCATCGCGGAAGACCTGGGCTTCATCACGCCGGAGGTTCACGCCCTGCGGACGGGGTTCGGCCTGCCGGGGATGCGCATCCTGCAGTTCGCGTTCGGCGGCGCCGTGGAGCCGCGGTTCCGGCCGCACCGGTTCACGTCGGACGCGGTGGCGTACACCGGCACCCACGACAACGACACGACCGCCGGCTGGTACGCGAAGCTGGACGCCGCCGAGCGCGTCGACTTCGCCCGCTACGCCCCCGGCGCCGCCGACCCGGTGCGGGCGCTGATCCGCCTGGCGTGGGCGTCGGTGGCGGAGCTGGCGGTGTGTCCGCTGCAAGATTTGCTCGGCCTCGGCGGCGCGGCGCGGATGAACACGCCCGGCACGACGAGTGGCAACTGGACGTGGCGCGCCCCCGCCGCGGCGCTGGCCGTGCCCGACTGGCTCGACTTCCTCACCGACGTGACTGCGACCTACGAGCGAGCCGCGAACCACACGCCTCTCAACCCGGAACCGGGATCGTGAGCGCCGCTCCCGTCGCCATGTCGAGCAGGGCGACGGTGAACAGGTCCGCCCGGTGGAGCGCCCCCGGGTTGATCCGGCGGACGCGGCCCTCGGTCCGGTCGAACGGGAAGTGAGTGTGCCCGGTCAGTAGGTAGTCCGGGCGGTCAGCAAGGACGTGGCGCAGGTCGCTGGTCAGGTGCCCGTGGCAGACGCCGACCCGACTCCCGCCGAGCTCCACGACGCCGCCCCACCCCAGGCACACGGCCCCGAGTTCGGCCGCGGCCCGACGTAGCCACGGCACGGCGTCGGAGTCGTGATTACCGAACACGAACCAGCACGGCAGCGCGACGCACGTGGCCAGAACGGGCACGCCCGTCAGGTCGCCGCAGTGGACGAGCGCGTCCGCGCCGCCTTCGCGAAGCAGATCGACGGCGGCGCGGGTTCGGTCGAGTTCGTCGTGGGTGTCGGAGAGGATGCCGAGCCGCATCCCTCCATCCTACCGCACCCGGTACAGGTGGTACGCCTCGTCCGCGTACACCGGCTCCCCGAACGCCGTCAGCGGCTTGTCCTTCGGCGCCATGACCAGCGTGATCCCCTCACGACGGAGCGCGGCGGCGTCCGGCTCCGCCGCGTACCACGCTTCGGCCCACGTCACCCGGCGGTGCCACTCCCGCACCTCGGCGTCCGCATACGGCACCGCCTTGAAGTCGATGTAGATCGGTACGCCGGTCGCCAGCCGGAATCGCTGCAGGTCGACCGGGATGAGGTTCGACCCCGGCTTCGGCCGCGGCGGCGGCGTGAAGCTCGCCGACATCGACCCGCGGCCCGACCCCACGGCCGGGAAGCGCGTCGGGATCAGCACCACGTCGCCGGGGCCGGCGTGCGCGCGGACGTACTCCAACAGCGGCTCCTCGGCCGTGTTCACGGCGTAGCCGACGCGCGCCGCCATCACCCACACCCCGGCCGCGGCCATCCCCACCAGCGCCGCCGCCGCGACCCACGGCGGCAGGTACGCCGCGGCGCGGGCGGCGAGGGCGAGCGTCGCCACCGGCACCAGCAGCGCCGACACCCGCCACGGGAACAGCAGCATCAGCGACGGGTTCGGGAACACGGTCACGAACAGCGTCAACAGCACGGCGCCGGCCGCGGCCACGGCGAGCGGCGCGAACACCCGCGTGCCCCGCAGCGCCCACAGCCCCAGCGCCATCCAGACGAGTTGGAGCGCGGCGACGGCGTCGAACCAGCGCGAAACGACGGCGTGGTGAGGGATGCGGACCTCGGCGAGGATGCGCTGCGCCTCCGCGAAGCCCTCCGGGTCGTTCGGTGCGAACGTCACGCCGGCGTAGGTCGCCGCCGGCAGCGCCACCAGCAGTGACACCGCACCGACACTCGCAGCCGCGCGCGTCCGCCGTTCGCGCAGCAGCGCCGCGAGATACCCCACGACCAGCAGCGCGCCGGGAAGCAAATACGTGGCGTGCATCAGCCCCGCGGCCCCGGCCAGCGCCCCGGCCAACACCGACCGCCCGGCGGCGAACGCGGCGACCGACAGCAGCAGCAGCACGCCATACGCCGACGGCTGAATCCCCGGCCCGAGGAGGTACTGCCCCGCCACGCCGGCCTGCAAGTTCCACGGGTAATCGACGCCGGTGAAGTGCACCGACAGCACCCGGAACGCCGCCGCGTGCGCCGCCGTGAACAGCGCCGCCCACGCCAACAGCCGCGGCGTTGACGTGAGGTCGGCGACGCGCCCGGCGAGCCACGCGGCGGCGGCGAAGTACCCCATCAGCAGCGCGAAGTACGCGGCCTGGAGCGGCCACAGGCCGCCAACGCGGTACGCGGCGGTGACGCCAGCCGAGAACAGCGGCGTCGGGTCGGCGGTCGTCGAGAGCCAGTCGGCGGACAGGTGCCCGTACCCGGCCGAGGCGAGACCGTGGAGGAGGTACTGGTTCTGGTTCGAGTAGAACAGCGGCGACTGGGTGTGGGCGGCGGCGAACGCGGCGGCCAGCAGCGCGACGACGAGCGGGCGGGGGACGGCGGCCACGATTTCTCCCGGGCGGCGGCGGCGACCCGGTTGTAGTATGAGGCGCCACTGGAGAGCAAACCCATGACCAACGTCGAAGCCGCGCTCGCGCTCGTGACCGACGGCATGACCCTCGGCCTCGGCTCCGGCAAGGCGTCCGAGAAGTTCATCACCGCCCTCGGCGACCGGGTGAAGGCCGGGCTGAAGGTCCGCGGCGTGCCCACGTCGCGCGGGTCGGCCGGGCTGGCGGCGCGCGTCGGCGTCCCGCTCGTCGAGCTGGCCGACGGCCTCCCGCTCGACATCACCTTCGACGGCGCCGACGAGGTGGACCCGCACCTGAACCTGCTGAAGGGGTACGGCAACGCCCTCGTCCGCGAGAAGGTCGTGGCGGCCGCCTCGAAGCGGCTGGTGATCCTGGTCGGCCCGGAGCGGGCGGCGGAGAAGCTGGTGCCGGCGCTCGGCTCGCGCGGCAGACTGCCGGTGGAGGTGGTGGCGTTCGCACTCCCGCTCGTGGCCGACCGGCTGGCGAAGCTCGGCTACCCCGCGGAGCCGCTGCGGGCGGCCGACGGCGCCGTGTTCCTGAGCGACAACGGCAACCCGATCCTGCACGCGAAGGTCGGCCCGCTCGCCGACCCGGCGGCGCTCGACCGGGCGCTGCACGCGATCCCCGGCGTCGTGGGGACGGGGCTGTTCCTCGGCATGGCCGAGCGCGTGATCGTGCAGCACGAGGACGGGCGGGTGGAAGCGCGGACGCGCTGAGACGCGCAAAGCCCGGGGACGGCCGTCCCCGGGCTTTCGGAGTGGTCGAGAATTGACGCCAACTACCGCGCCGTCTTGCCGTCCTCGATGTCCTCGATGTGGGTGCGGATGCCGCCGCGCACCGCCCCGACCGCCCGCCAGTAGCAGCCCACCACCAACAGCCAACCGAGCATCTTCGCCGCCTCCTCCAGGAACTTCCAGTCGTTGTCCAGCAGCCGCGGGCGGCCGAGGTCTGGGCCGTACTTCACGTACTGCTGCCACCCCACCGTCGCCACCACGTAGGCCAGCCCGAGGATCAGCGCGAACCGCCCCACCGACCGCGCCGCGGACGGCTTCCGCACCGCGCCCGCCGCGTTGCCGAGGGCTATCAGGAACCAGAACTCGGCCAGCCCGCCGCCGACCAGCACCGCCGTGCGGGCGTACCCGCCGACCTCGCGGAACTGCACCTTCTCGCACACCGGGATCGACAGCAACCCGACCAGCGCCAGCAGCGTGAACAGCCCCGAGAAGAAGAACAGCCCCTTCGCCCCGCTGGTGCCCGGGGCGCCGCCGGCGACCGTCCGGCCGACCACCAGCATGAACCCGCCCAGCAGCACCGGCAGGCCGTACGCCAGGATGTCGATCTCCTCGCGCTGGGTGGTGTAGATCACGTCGCGCCCCTCGGTGTTGAGGTAGCCGTCGATCTTCACCCAGCCGGGGCCGTTCGGCAGCTCGCCGACGGCGCGCTCGTACACCAGCTTGCCGAACGGCACCATGCCGATGAGCGCCAGTAAGAACAGCCCGAGCATCACCCAGCGCAGCCCGCGGCGGGCGGCGCGCCAGCCGGTCACCGTCTCGGCGTCGGCCGGGCGCGGCTTCTTGGCCTTCCCCTTGTCGCCGCGGTCGGGCGGGGTGTAGCCCGGCTCGTCGGTCGCCGACGGGCGGTGCGGCCAGGGCCGGTCGCGCCCCTTCGCCGGCGGACTCGGGTCCACCTCCAGGAGCAGCGGCTGCGTGGTGGTCCGTTCGGCGCCCCAGTCGGACTCTGCGGCCGGGGCCACGGGCTTCGGCTTGGGGACCGGCGGCGGCGTGGGTGGGTCGATCGGCGGCAGCGCGAAGTCGGGCGACGACGGCGCCGGCTTGCGGACCGGCGGCGGCGGCGGGGGGGGGGCCGCCAGCGACTCGGTGGGGGCGCCGGCGGCGGCGGACTCTTCGGAGGTGGGTACGGGGACGGCGGCCTGGCAGAACGGGCACTTCACCCGCTTCCCGGCCGACTCGTCGCGGGCGCGGAAGCGTTTCCCGCACGACGGGCAACCGAGGGTGATCGGCATGGGGGCGTCTCCGGCCGGCGGGGGAGGGGGGTGATGCGGACAGGATACGGCGGACGGGGGGGCGGCGGAAGGGGGAACGCGAACGGCGAGCCGAGCCCCGTCCGGGGCCGGGTGACGCGCCTCGCTGTGCGCGGGTCTACTGCTGCCTGCCGCCTACCGACCCGGAGGTCGTCCGCAGTGCATTCGGACCCGCGGGTCTTCCCCGGAGGTGGCTCGCCCCCTCACCCCGCGTGCTTCGCCGCGACCCTCTCCCCCGGGGGGAGAGGGTGGGGCTGGTCGGCTCCCATCACGGGCGGGCATCGTCCCGCGAACGTCGGCTCGGCGTCGGCGCGTGGTTGCCCGCCCGTGATGACGGCCGGGAGCCTCCCACCCTCTCCCCCCCGGGGGAGAGGGTCGCGGCGAAGCACGCGGGGTGAGGGGGCGAGCCACCTCCGGGGAAGCCCGAAGGGCGCGCCGCGCCGCAATCAACCGACGGGTCGGTAGTCACCCAACGCTTGTTGAAGTTGAACCAGCAGCCCGGGCGACACGTCCGCCGGTCCCGACCCAGCAACCGCGGTCACCGCCTCCGGGAGTGGCCGGCCCTCGGCGAGAGCGATACCGGCCGCCGCCACGCACACCGACCGGCTCATGCCGGCGGAGCAGCACACCAGCACCGGCGTGCCGGCCCGCAACAGCGCCGCGACGGACGCGGCGGCGAGCCGCAGCAGCCAGGGCGGGTTGTCCCCGCCGTCGGACAGCGGGAACCGGCACCGGACCAAATCCCGGGGAAGAACGGCGAACGGCTCGCTGTCGGCCAACTCGACGACGGCCTCGACACCGGCGGCCAGGACCGCGCGGGCGTCGCGGAGGTCGCCGGCGTTGCCGAGCCACAGCGGTCGCCCGCCGACCTGCCGCATCCGCGCCTCCTAGCCCCCTTACCCGCCGCCTTACGGCGGTCGGCTCGCCGGGGTGTTCGGCCTACTTCCGCGCCTCCAGCTTCATGTGGCAGTTCTTGTACTTCTTGCCGCTGCCGCACGTACACGGGTCGTTCCGCCCCACCTTCGTCCCCAGGTTGCGGATCGGCTCCGCCTTCTTCCCCTCACTCCCCGTGCTCTGCCCCTGCGCGTCCGTCTCCGCCGCCCGCGACTGCGCCGCCGAGATCGCCGCCGACTGCGTCGCCCGGGCGCCCGCCCACAGGGCCATCTGCGCGTCCTCGTCGCCCATCTCCTCCATGCGGAACACCGCCTCCGTCACCCGGTCGCGCACCCCCGCCCACATCGTGTCGAACTCGCGCATGCCCTCGCGCTTGTAGATGATCTTCGGGTCTTCCTGGGCGTAGCCGCGCAGGCCCACGCCGCTCCGCAGGCTGTCCATCGTCAGCAGGTGGCTCTTCCACGCGCTGTCCAGCTGCTCCAGCACCAGGCCGCGCTCCACCGAGTGCATCTCCGGCCGGTACTTCGCGTCGTAGGCGTTCAGGAGCGACTGCCGGGCCGCTTCGCGGGTCATCCCCGTCAGCGCCGCGGGGTCGAGCACCAGACCCAGTTCCGTCCGCGCCCAGTCGGCCAGCTCCTTCGCGTCGTCGGCTTCGGCCACGCGGGCGCCGCTGAAGGCGTCGTCCAGCCGGGCGTCGATCTCGGGCAGGTCCGCGGCCGGCATCGCCTTCGCGGCCATCTCCAGCAGCTTCTCGCGCAGCTTGCTCCGCGGCTCGGTGCGGGCGAACTCCTCCGTGAAGCCCTCCCCCTCGATGGCGGCGCGGGCCACGGCGAAGAACCCGGCGTCGCCCTGGGTGATGTCGGTCTTGCCGTCCATCGACGCCAGCGCCACCCCGAGCCGGCCGTGCGCCCAGTTGAACAGCCCGTCGCGGTCGTACTTCTGGCCGCCGGCGTGCGGCTTGTCCGCCATGTGGTGCTGCATCGCCACCTGCACCGGGAACTCGCGGTCCTTCCGCCGGTAGCCGTCCCGGATCGCCGCCTCCAGGAACGGCACCAGCTCCGCCTCACTCTTCACCGCGATGTCCTCGACCGACAGCTTCACGCCGAACTTCTGCCGCGCCCAGTCGGACAGCGACTCGGCCCCGTAGGCGCGCGTCAGGAAGCGGGCGCCTTCCGAGAGGTCCACGCCGCGGACTGCCGCCTGCCCCTGGCCGACGAACCGCTCGGTCATCTCGTCGGGCGGAATCTTCTTCAGGTCCTTCTCGGACGTCTTGATGCCGAACCGCGCCCCGAGCGCCCGCACCATCTCGTTCCACTTCCAGTCCTTCGGCTCCTCGTCGGCGTTGAAGTTCTCCTCCATCATCTCCTGGACGATCGTCGGCACCGCGTTCATCGCCTTGTCGAGCGCCACCGTCTTGGCGTCCTCGAAGCTGGCGCCGCGGAAGTCGCGGGCCTCGAACTCCACCGCCAGCCGGTTCGACGCGAACTCGGCGAAGCTCGCGGCCCCGTAGTCGTCGGCGAGGAACCGCGTGACGGCGGAGCGGACCTGCTCGTCGATCATCTCCAGGATCATGGCCCGGGGGTTCTTGCCGTCGAGGATTTCCTGGCGGCCGCCGTACACGCGCTTCCGCTGGTAGTCCATCACCTCGTCGTATTCGAGCAGGTTCTTCCGCTGGTCGAAGTGGTACTCCTCGACCTTCTTCTGGGCCTTCTCGATGCGGCGGGTGACCATGCCGCTCTCGATCGCCTCGCCCTCCTGCATGCCGAGCCGGGTGAGGACGTTGCTGACCCACTCGCCGGCGAACATCCGCATCAGGTCGTCCTGGAGCGACAGGTAGAACCGGCTCGAACCCGGGTCGCCCTGCCGGCCGGCGCGGCCGCGGAGCTGGTTGTCGATGCGGCGGCTCTCGTGCCGCTCGGTGCCGACGATGTGGAGGCCGCCCATCTCGGCGACCCGCCGCCCCTCCTCCTTCATCTTCTCCTTCGCCTCGATGTCGGCGACGGTCGCCGTCCACACGTCGTTGGGGATTTCGAGCCGCGTCGGGTACGTGGGCCGGCCGTCCTCGTTCTTGAGCTGCTTCAGCCGCGCCCACGCCATCGTTTCCGGGTTGCCGCCGAGGATGATGTCGGTGCCGCGGCCGGCCATGTTGGTCGAAATCGTGACGCCGTTGAGCCGCCCGGCCTGGGCGACGATCTCGGCCTCGCGGGCCACGTTCTCGGGCTTGGCGTTGAGCAACTCGTGCTTGATGCCGCGACGCTTCAAGAGCCCGGACAGCTTCTCGCTCTTGGCGACGTCGGTGGTGCCGATGAGGATCGGCCGCTGCGTCTTGTGGACGTCCTCGATCTCGCCCACGACGGCGTTCCACTTCTCGCCGTCGGTGCGGTACACGAGGTCTTTCGCGTTCACGCGCCGCAGCGGCATGTTGGTCGGGATGGCGACCACGTCGAGCTTGTAGATCTTCCAGAACTCGGTGGCCTCGGTCATGGCCGTGCCGGTCATGCCGCCGAGCTTCTTGTACAGGCGGAAGTAGTTCTGCAACGTGACCGTCGCGAGCGTCTGCGTCTCCTGCTTGATCTGCACGCCGTCCTTCTGGTGCTTGGCCTCGACGGCCTGGTGGAGCCCGTCGGACCACTGCCGGCCGAACATGGCGCGGCCGGTGTTCTGGTCGATGATGATGATGCCGAGCTGGTTGTCCTCGCGCGGGTCGGGCGCGATCATGTAGTCGCGGTCGAGCTTGTACAAGTGGTGGGCCTTGAGCGAGTTGTCCATCATGTGCGGCCAGTCCATGTTGCCGGCCGTGTAGAAGCTCTCGACGCCGGCCAGCCGCTCCGCCTCGCGGACGCCCACGTCCGTGAGGTGGCAGGTCTTCTCCTTCTCCTTGATCTCGAAATAAACGCCCTTCGGCGGCGGGTTGGCGGGGTCCACCTTCGACGCGTCCGGGGGGGCGAGCAGCGGCAGGCCGTCGCCCTCGGTGCCGGTGACGACCACGGTGCCGTCGGCCTTCAACTCGGCGCGGGCCTTCCGCTCCATGTCGGTGAGGGCGCGGGCGACCTTGTCGGCCTCGGCGAACCGCTTGGCGTCGGAGAACGCCGGGCCGCTGATGATGAGCGGCGTCCGGGCCTCGTCGATGAGGATGTTGTCCACCTCGTCGATGACGGCGTAGTTGAGCGGCGTCCGCTGCACCTGGCGGTAGTACGGGTGGAAGCCCTGGTCGTCGTGCCGGGCCAGCTTCATGTTGTCGCGGAGGTAGTCGAACCCGAACTCGCTGGCGGTGCCGTAGGTGATGTCGCACTCGTACGCGGCGCGGCGCGGCTCGGGCTCCATGTCCGACTGGATGTACGCCGCGCTCACCCCGAGGGCGTTGTAGATGGGGAGCATCCACTCGCAGTCGCGGCGGGCCAGGTAGTCGTTCACGGTGATGACGTGGACGCCCTTCGCCTCCAGCGCGTTCAGGTACACCGACAGGGTGGCCACGAGCGTCTTGCCTTCGCCGGTGATCATCTCGGCGATGGCCCCGAGGCCGGTCTTGTAGCCGTGGAGCACGGCCCCGCCGACGATCTGTACGTCGTAGTGGCGCATCCCCTTGGTGCGGCGGGCGGCCTCGCGGCAGGCGGCGAACGCCTCGGGGAGGAGGTCGTCGAGGGTGGCCCCGTCCTTGAGGCGCTGGCGGTACTTGTCGGACAGCCCCTTGAGGTCGGCGTCCGACAGCGCCTTCATCTCGTCTTCGAGGGCGTTGGTACGGCCGAGCACCGACCCGGCGGTGACGCTGTGCGTTTCGGCGTGCTTGTAGCGGTAGTAGCCGAGCGACTTGGTGACGCGCTCGCTGGACGACCCGCCGATGAGGCGGGTGATGGCGCCGACGACCCCCTCCGTGAGGCTGGTGAACTTCTCGCCGAGCTTTTCGAGGAAGCTCGGTTCCAGGTTCGCGGTCTGCGTCGCCATCGTGGCTCACCTCGGGTCGGGCGGCGGGCGGCCGCGCCGAAATCAAGTGTTCACTTTAAGTAGGGGCAAAATGGGGGTCAATCCCGACCGCTACGACCGGCACGACCCGCCGACTCCGCCCGCTCCCAGCAAACGGACGCGCCGCGGGGCGAATCTCGCGGGTGCAGAAAGGGGCAAAGCCCACCGGTTGCAACCGGTGGGCTTTCGGGCGCCTGAAAGCCCGGGGACGGCCGTCCCCGGGCTTCGCGCGTGGTTACGCCTTCGCGGCGGCCGGTTGCGGCGTCGGCAGCTTCTCGCGGGCCATGCCGACGAGCTGGTCGAACGCGGCCGGGTCGTGGATGGCGATCTCGGACAGCGACTTGCGGTCCAGCGCCACCATCGCCAGCTGGAGGCCGTGGATGAACTCGCTGTACCGCATCCCGCGCATCCGGCAGGCGGCGTTGATGCGGATGATCCACAGCCGGCGGAAGTCGCGCTTGCGGACCTTGCGGTCGCGGTACGAGAACGCGCGGGCGCGGATGAGAGTGACGATCGCCTGCCGGTACAGGTTGTGGCGGGCGAGGCGGAAGCCCTTCGTCAGCTTGCGGGTGCGCTTCTTGCGGCGCGCGGTGGGGGCTTTACTGCGGGCGCGAACCATGGCGTCTGCTCCTCAAAGCCCGGGGACGGCCGTCCCCGGGCTTTCGGGTCAAGGTGTGTGGGGGGGTGGGGGGGTTAGCTGATGCCCAGGGCCAGCTTGTACTTCTTCAGCACGCTCGGGCGGCCCTCGATGATGCCGGCCTTGCGGAGCCCGCGCTTCCGCTTGGTGGTCATGTGGGCGTTCAGGTGCCGCCGGCCGACCTTGGCGTACTTCAGCTTCCCGCCACCCGTCACCTTGATCCGTTTCTTGACGCTTCGGTTCGTCTTGTTCTTCGTGGCCATTGCGGCGCTCCGGTCCGTGCGGGGGGGCGGGGGCCGGGGGACAGGAGTCAGGAGACAGGGGACAGAAAGACGTACAAGATGGTCTTTCTGTCCCCTGTCTCCTGACTCCTGACCCCCGGCCCCCGGCTTATGGGCCGCCCCGTCACCTTGTGGTCCCCCGTCGCCGGGGGTGGAACGCGAAACGCCCGAAACCCAGGTGCGTGACCCGGGTTCCGAGCGGCGTTCAGTCGTCGGGAGGATTCTACGGCGCCGGCCCGCGGGCGGCTACGCCTTCGGCTTCTCGGCCGTCACCGGGGCGGGTGCGGGCTTCGCCGCGGCCGGCTTCGCCGCGGCCGGCTTCGCCGCGGCCGGCTTCGCCGCGGCCGGCTTCGCCGCGGCCGCGACTCCGGCTTCGACTGCCGGCTTCGCGTCGGCGGCCGGCTTCGCGTCGGCGGCCGGCTTCGCGTCGGCGGCCGGCTTCGCCTCGGCGGCCGGCTTCGCCTCGGCGGCCGGCTTCGCGTCGGCGGCCGCGACCGGGATCGGCGCCCCGTCCGTACCCGTTGCCGCCGGCGCCGCGGGGGGCGGCTTGGGGACCTTGGGCACGACGGGCTTCGGCTTGGTGGAGCCCGGGAGCCTCGGCTTGCCGGCCTTGGTCAGCAGCGGCTTCGGCGCCAGCAGCGCCACCATCCGCTTCCCTTCCATCCGGGCCGGGCTCTCGACCTTGCAGATGTCCACGAGGGCGGTCAGCACCTCGTTCATGACCCGCTGCCCCTCCTCGATGTGCTGCATCTCGCGGCCGCGGAACAGCACGTTCACCTGCACCTTGTCGTGCTCCTCCAGGAACTGCCGGGCCTGGACCACCTTGGTGTGGATGTCGTGTTCCCCGGTCTTCGGGCGGACGCGGATCTCCTTCAGCTTCTGCTGGTGCGTCTTCTGGTGGCTCTTCTTCGACTGGTCGTACTTGAACTTCCCGTAGTCCATGATCTTGCAGACGGGCGGGCGCTCCTTGTCCGCCACCTCGACGAGGTCCATGCCGAGCTCGCGGGCCATCTCCTGGGCCTGCGCGGTGGGGACGATGCCGTGCTGCTCGCCTTCGGCGCCGATGAGGCGGATGGGGCTGATGCGGATCTGGTCGTTCATCCGGGGGCCGGCCGGGCCGCGGGGGGGGGCGTTTCGGTCGAACGGTGGGATGGCCGTATCTCCTGAGGGTCGGGGAAGGGATCGACCGGGCCGGGCGGTGCGACCGGTGTTCCGGGAAGATTCCTTAACTTCTTATCGTTACCTCTCCGTCGTCGGCTCGTCAACAGGTTTTTCGGGCCGTTTCCTGGCACGCAGGGCGGCGAGCCGCTCCCGCAGTTGCGCCTCGAACCCGCGGTCGCTCGGGCGGTAGTACTCGGCGGCGGTCGGTACGTACTCCTGTTCCACCCACCCGCCGGCGTGGTCGTGCGGGTACGCGTACCCCGCCCCGCGGTTCGCCTCGCCCCCGGACATCGACCGCTTGTCGCGCAGGTGCGTCGGCACCGGCAGCGTGCGGCCCTCGCGCACGTCCTTCATCGCCTCCTCGACGGCGACGTAACTGGCGTTCGACTTCGGGGCGCAGGCCAGGTAGCAGACGGCCTGCGCCAGGTTGATGCGGCACTCCGGCAGGCCGACGCGCTCGACCGCGTCCCACGCGGCGTTGGCGACCAGCACCCCGCGCGGGTCGGCATTCCCCACGTCCTCGGCGGCGAAGATGACGAGCCGGCGGGCGACGAACCGCGGGTCCTCGCCGCCCTCCAGCATCCGCGCCAGCCAGTACACCGCGGCGTCCGGGTCGGACCCGCGCAGGCTCTTGATGAACGCACTCGCCACGTCGTAGTGCGTGTCGCCGGTGGGGTCGAAGTCGATCACCTTCCGCTGGATGGAGTCGGTCGCCAGCGCCAGGTCGAACACGATCGGTGCGCCGCGCCCGCCGCCATTCTCGGGCGCCTGCGCCGACCGCACGCCGATGTCCAGCGCCGTCAGCGCTCGCCGGGCGTCGCCGTCGGACGCTTCGGCCAGGAACGCCAGTGCCTCGTCGGTCACCTTCACGTTCAGGTTGCCGAGGCCGCGCTCGGTGTCGGCGACAGCGCGGCGGACGAGGGTCTTGACGTGCTCGCGGGTGAGCGGCTCGAAGGTGAACACCTGGCTGCGGCTCAGGAGCGGCGAGTTGACGGCGAACATCGGGTTCTGCGTCGTCGCCCCCACGAGAATGACGGTGCCGTCCTCCACGTCCGGCAACAGCACGTCCTGCTGGGTGCGGTTGAAGCGGTGGATTTCGTCGATGAACAGGATGGTGCGCTCGCCGGCGTCTTCGAGGTGGCTGCGGGCCTCGGCCAGCGCCTCGCGCACCTCCTTCGTGCCGGCCGAAACGGCGTTCATCGGCCGGAAGCGGCTCTTCGTGTGGTTGGCGATGACGTGCGCGAGGGCGGTCTTGCCGGTGCCCGGGGGGCCGTAGAAGAGCACCGACGAGAGGCGGTCGGCGAGGAGCGCCCGGCGGAGGAGCTTGCCGGGGCCGAGGACGTGTTCCTGGCCGACGAACTCGTCGAGGGTGCGCGGCCGCATCCGGGCGGCGAGCGGCCGGGCCTTCGCCCGGTTCGCCTCGCGGAGGTCGGAGAACAGGTCCATTGGCGTAGTGGACAGTGGGCAGTGGAAAGTGGACAGTCAGGAGTCCACTTTCGAATTGTACCCGGTGCTCCAACAACGCCGAAAGCCCGGGGACGGCCGTCCCCGGGCTTTCTGACTGTCCACTGTCCACTGACCACTACTTCCCCGGCACCAACTCCACCACCTCCACCGAGCGGAAGTACAGCACGTTCCCCTCGCCGACGCTGTTGTTGTCGATCGTCAGCCGAAGCGGCTGGTCCGCGCGCTGGGCCGACACCGTCGCCGTCCGCCACCCGGACCCGGACCCGGACCCGGGGGCCAGCGGCGTCGAGCCGACGGTCTTGTAATCCGCCGTCTGGATCACCGCGGCCCCGGTCGCGTCGTTCCGCAGCAGGTAGCTCACCTTCACCCGGTACGCCGCGCCCGGACGCAGCATCAGGCCCACCTCGCGCTCCAACTCGAACGAGTACTGGCCGCTCTTGAGGTCGCTGAAGTTCGTCACCCCCAGCGCCGCGGAGCCGTCGGCCTCGTCGCGGCGGAACTCGCCGGTCGCGTCTTTCTTCCAGCAGTTGCCCGACACGCCGTTCGGGAACGGCACCGCCTCGCCGGCGGTCACGGTGCGGCCCTCCTTCGTCGCCTGGAATGGCGGGAGGCTGGCGGCGTCGAAGCGGTAGATCACGGCCCCTTCGGTCCACCCGGTGAACGCCGGCGGCGGGGCGGGCGGCGCCCCGGCAGGCGCGAGCGGCGTCGGGGCAGTACCGGGCGGCGGCTCGGTCACCACCACCGACCGCACCCGCAGCGCCGCGTCGGGGTTGGTGTCGTTGTTGTGGAACTCGAACAGGCCGCCGGTCGCCCCCTTCAGGTCGAGCACGAACTCGGCCGACTTCCACACGCCGGCCGTGGTCGAAGCCAGCTTCGCGGCGTCCCAGGCCCCGCGGTTGTCGTTCGGCTTGAACCGCACGTGCGCCCCGCCGCTCTTGACGGGGGCGCTGTAGTCCACCCGGACGCGGCACAGCCCCGACGGCACCGTCACCCTCGGCGTGAACAGCATCGCCGAGCCGGGGCCGCGGGTGTTACGGATGCCCAGTGCCGGGGTGGCGTCGGCGAAGAACTCCATCTCCGTGTCCTTGTTCCACGCCCGCGCCGTCCACCCGGCCGGGGCCGTGCCGGTGCCGGTCTTCGCCACCTCGCGCGGCTCCTTCGAGCCGTTCGCCTTCACCTCCAGAACGGTGCGGACGGTGAACGCCTTCACGCCGGTCAGGTCGAACCCGGCCAGCATCTTCTCGGGCGGCGCGGGGGCGGCCTTCGGCACGGCGGCCGTTTTCGTCGTGGCCTTCGGGGTCGGCGGCGCCGGCGGTGGAGTCGGGTCGGCCGGCGGCGACGGGGCCACCAGCGGCGGCGGCGGCGGCGGTGCCTGCGTCACCTCGCGGGTCGGCTCGCGGTCGAACAGGCCGAGCGCGAAGGCGATCCCGCCCAGCGACGCGGCCACGGCGACGGTCCCGGCCGCGA
>Ga0105048_10005082_pt1 | contig 21347 bp, 13 predicted proteins | sample MAT05_FD_78382 | JGI IMG/M metagenome (GOLD analysis project Ga0105048, IMG submission 78382) | Freshwater microbial communities from Lake Fryxell liftoff mats and glacier meltwater in Antarctica - MAT-05 | ecosystem: Environmental > Aquatic > Freshwater > Ice > Liftoff microbial mat | place...
TGCCACCCGTGCCACCCGTGCCACGCGTGCCACCCGTGCCACCCGTGCCACCCGTGCCACCCAGTTTACAGGTAGATTTCAAACTGCCCCTCGCCTACGTCAGGCAGCCCGTCGGTCATCTTGACCTTGACGCCTAAGCTTTTTTCGGTCCGCCTTGCTCATTGGCCGTCCAGAGTAATCATCATCCCCATCCTCATCGTCGCTATCTGGTTGGGTCGAGGGGATTTGTTGTCCTTGTTTGATTGGGACTGGTCTGGCCGAAGGGTTAGCATCTTTTTTCGCTGAATCCTCGGTTGGCGGCTTGAGTTTTAAGCCATCCAACATGCCAAACAGGCCGCGTCTCCCTGATTTGGAAGCCGGTTCATCCACGCCTGTTTTTTCCGTCTTTTTAGCAATGACCTTTTGTTCGGAAGGTTCCTTCGGTTTTCTTGAAGCAAACGAAAGCCAAGACTTCTTGTTCCTTCCGGCAACTCCCTCTGATTCTTGTTCTCTTGCTGCTTTTGCGATGGGTTGCTTGGTTTGAGAAACCGTTTGTTTGGCAGCGGCCCCGTCGGATGCGGCCGCATCGTTACGTTGCTGAGTCTTGCTAAATTTGGAAATCCAACCGCGTTTGGACTTAGGTGCCTCCGTGGCAACAGCCTCCTTGTTGGAGGGCGTCGGCTGGGACTTTTCGTTCGATTTCCGGGACCAAAAGGATCGCTTATCGGACTTCGGAATTGCATCGTTCTTATCAACGTCAATCTGTTTCGATTCGAGCCTCTCTGACTTTGCAATGGACCGAGGGGCTGCAACGGAGTGAGGGGTTGATACGGATGATTTCACTTCTAAATCACGATTTCCTCCGATTCCAAACCAGCCACGCTTCTTGGTTAAGCCTTGGTCTTCCATCGGACCGTCGTCTTCACGAATTGGATCCGTGTCCAGTTTTTCGTTGCGTTCAGAACGCTGGGGAATGATTCCGAATAGCCGGCCCTTTGGTTTCGAAGGAATCGTCTTGTCATCAACGTCTCGTGGCTTGACGCTCCGTCCAGTGGATTCGCGTTTGACAGAATTCGCATTGTCGATGTTCTCCTCGAAACCATCCGACCCATCTTTGCGTTTTCGAGACCAAGGGATTTTCCATTTTGATTTGCCTGCTGTCGCCGGCAAACCGATTTGCTCATCCAACTCCGCAGACTCGTCAACGCTTCGTTTTCGACGTAGTGACAGTTTGGGTACCTTCCATTGAATCGGTGCAAGGTTTGCGCCGTTCCTTACTAGAAAGCGTTTTTGGGCATGGATGTACGTTTGACGCAAGTAAATTCCGGAGGCTTGAAAAACCGCCAAGATCCCTCCCAGCAAGCTGCCCCCAACAACCAAGTCAATCGTCGCTGGTGACCATGAAATTTTGAGAAGGCCTGTCCCCAGTAAGGCGGCGAGCGCCCAAGCTATCAAACCAAACAACCAACTCACAACACTCATCGGAGCAGATTTGAGCTCGCTGCAAAGTCTTATACCAATCACGCCAATGATGGAGGCAAACGTAGCCAGAACAAGAGGCCAGCCAGCATATCCAATCTCTCTCCGAGCCCAACCGTCAATGCTTATCCCCAATAGCAATAGCCCCGAACTGGAAGCTTCGAAACTAGAGAACGCGGCAGCAATCGCTAATACAACCCAAATGCGGTAGCGGGCACGGTAGTCGTCAAGCTTGTGACGACGAAGTTGAAAAATCATCCAAGCCGCAACCGCAGTCAGCATCCAGAGCTGGCAAGTAAGCCACTGAGCAATACTATGGGGTGATCGCAAATGAAACAGTTGAGCAATCGGAACAGTCACGAATCCAGTGGGAGAAGTATTCGGTGCAGCATTCAAGGCGGCTCGTGTGAAAATCCAATAGTGCGAAAAAAGCAGGCCACCCCACAACATCCACATGCAGGACAAAACGATGGACAACGTCCCTCGACGGACCGGAATCAACTGCACCATGCGTTGCTGGCACGTTCTTCGGACAGCTTGGCTGTAACCTGGATCGCGATACCTTTGCGTAAAGTCATCGTCATTGGGTGATTCCAAATTCTCGCGAGTTCGGGATCGCTTTTTGGCGCGCACTCTCTCGACGGCAAACTCAGAATCTGCTGCGACGGCATCCAACATGACACGTCGGCGCCGATCGATTCGACTGGATCTCGAGAGAGGCATGCGGCGATTGCTCTAGGATTTACATGGTGAATGAAGGGAGATTTTGGTGGTATGCTCGTCGCATTTTTGTTGCCTGAAGTCAATGTCAGGTCGTGAAAAAGCAAGACGATTCATGAACGGAGGCCAGTGCAATAGCTAGCAAAGCTTGGAATAAGTACGTTTTTAAGGTAAAACATGCTGACTTCATGTTCCATTCAGGTTTGCATGCGAAGATGTGCGCTAAGGCGAGGGGCAGACAGAAAACAACCAGGCCACGCCACTGTGTGGCACGCCCAAAGCGATTGGCGATGGGCGTGGGAAGTGTGGCAAATGACTCTAGCGATTCAACACGCCCTTCGTACCTCAGAGCGTGCCACACAGATTATAGGTAGATTTTAAACTGCCGCTCGCCTAAGAACAAGAATGCAAACCCAGACATCGGATGCGCAGCGGAACTGCGGCAATGAACATCAATTGAAAGTCATAAAATGAAGCTAACCTTCGGCAAACTTGCAGGAATTACCCTGATCCTTGGTGTCGTTTTGGGAGGAACGATCTTCGCTTTGCGAAGAACGCCCCGGGGCCCTGGCAGAGCAGTGGCTCATTCGCAACGGCCAGAAAGCCAATCGGCAATCGAATCGTCGACCACCCTGGACGAAGCTTCAACCGCGAACGGAACCGACATTGTTGCTACAAATGACATTGTTGCTACAAATGACATCGTTGCTACAAAACTGATCGCTTCTGCCAACGCGGTTGAAACCCGGGGTGCAGCGGAATCGTCAATGGAATCGTCGATGGAATCGTCGATGGAATGGTCGCGGTTTCGCGGTCCGAATGGGACTGGAGTCAGCACCGACGCGTCCATCCCTACCGAGTGGAGCGACACGCAAAATCTTCGATGGAAGACAAAGCTACCTGGACCTGGTTCCTCAAGTCCGGTACTGACCGACACGCACCTCTTCTTGACTACCTACACGGGGTATGGCGAAGAAGGTCGGTCCAAGGGACAGATGAGTGATTTGAAACGTCAACTCCATTGTATCGATCGCAACGACGGAAAGATCGCTTGGTCCAGAAGCATCGACGCATTGCTTCCCGAGGATCCGTATCAGGGAATGGGGCTCCCCGAACATGGCTACGCCACCAATTCACCGGTCACCGACAGGAAATCGGTGTTTGCATTCTTCGGAAAAACAGGTGTGTTTGCATTCGATATGGCAGGCAACGAACTGTGGAAAGTTTCCGTAGGGACCGAATCGGGTAATCGAGGTTGGGGTACAGCAGCTAGTTTGACACTCTACAAAGATATTCTCATCGTCAACGGTTCAGAAGAAAGCCAAACGATTTTCGGCATCAACAAGAATACCGGTGAGATCATTTGGAAGGCACCAGGTGCTATTTTAGAACTGGCCTATGGAACCCCCGTCCTCGCTCAGGTGAACGATCGAGACGATTTGGTGATCGCGGTACCAAGCGAAGTATGGGGACTCAACCCCAACACCGGCAAACTGGTCTGGTTCGTAGAAACAAAGCTAACAGGCAATCTTTCGCCAAGCGTGATTTTGGACGGCGATACCATCTACGTCTTTGGAGGTTATCGTTCGTCAGGCAGTTTGGCGATCAAGTTAGGTGGCAAAGGGAATGTCACTAAATCGAATACCCTTTGGAACAGCCAAAACTCTTCGTATGTAGTGACCCCTATTTTGCATGAAGGGCATCTCTATTGGATCGACGACAAAGGAATGTACTTCTGCGCATCCGCCAAAACCGGCGAGGTGGTGGACAAGCAGCGCGTGTCCGGAATCGAATCCGGAGGACGCCCAGTCTATGCCTCTCCCATAGCGATTAACGGCAAGCTGTTTATGCAGACTCGCAACAGCGGTCTATTTGTGCTAGACGGCAAGCCTAAGATGAATGTCTTGAAGCAAAATCGGTTTGCATCCGACAACAGCGTATTCAATGCCACGCCGGCAGTCAGCAATGGCCAATTGTTCTTGCGATCTTACACGCACTTGTACTGTGTCATGTCGGAAAAAACAAACTAACGTCATCGAACCTTGCACGAGAATCGGACCAAGCCTCCATCACCTGGCTTGAGTCCGTTCTCCAGTTCCCATCGCAAGACCGACGATCCAACGGCATTGGGAGTGATCGAAAAATCAGCCGCTACACTTGATTGCTGACTCTGGTCGACGTATTCCAGTCGTGGTGCCAGCGAATCGGTGACGACTAAGCTCTTGAGAGGTTGTTCGCCGACATTATCGAATCGAATGGTGAAGGAGATCACGTCACCGGGATTGGCCATCTGGTCGGATGCGACTTTGCAAAGCCGAATTCGGGCTCCCTTGAACTCATAGATCGTAACGTCTGCAGCCTTCTTGGCACCAGTTACGTCGATCGCTTCCTGACCGTCGATCAAGACGTTTAGTTCATCCACATTGGTCCAAGAACGAGCCGCAGCTGCCGATTTCGAAAGCCTTGCCAAATCGGTAGATCGGAAATCACCATTGCGAATCAAACTCAAATCTTCGTACGGCTTGAAAGCTTCGCTGACCGTGACCATCGGCAACACTCGCTCGGATGGCATCAAGCGACTGCGATCACGGAACGCTTCGACGACACGAACGTTGTCACTATTGGACGACTTAACCGGCTTGGAAACATTGACGGGGGGCAGTTGGTCGCGAAAGATTCCGGGGCCATCTGGACGTATCGTGGCTTGGGCACGCATGGCGAGATCACGTTCACGCGTTGATTGTCGCTTGCGAACACTTGCAAACCTAGGTGCATAAATGGCAACACGGCAACCGCTTTCGACGTTCGTCTTTCCGTCCACTGTTTCGTACTGGATAACGGTGTCCTCGGCATCCAAGCCGACCTGACTGAGGTCTTCGCGGAGTCGTACTTTGGGGTCGTGATCGCCACCGTCGAAAATGTATTCCTGCGGGTCGGATGTCCTTGGAACAGCGAACCCTTGTTCCACCATGACTTCGCCGCAGCCACCGGAACAACTGGCTTCACCACAGCTTTGACATCCACTATTGCCTGAAAAGCGTGGAAAAACGGGCTTGTACGCGCCTGATCCGCCGCAGTTGCATTTGCCATCCGCGTGGGAATGCACATGAGGACGAGCATGGCCGGCCGTTGAAAAGGCGGATTGTCTTGGCGGCGGATTCACGCCTGGTGGCAATCCCATTCCCGGCGTTGCCATCGCAATACGAGGTATATTTTCCGAAGCAGGCGATCGACCGATCGGTGCATATTTAGGCGAGGAAGCATATTGGGCTTGAGCTACTCGCGATGCTCCAGCTCCCAGGGCTCCAGCTCCCAGGGTTGCATTGTAAATCGCATGTTGCGTTGAATCGGATGATTCCGCGGAACCCAGGGGCGCACTAGACGACGCAGGCTGCACTGGTTGAACGGGGGCAACGCTACCGCGGGAAGGATGGCTTTGTGATTGCGAGCTTTGGGCAATCGCCGTGGGAGTTTCGGACAAACTTTGCTGTCGGTTCGTCATGTCGTGACGAGTTGCGGTCGGCCTGACACCGTTTTCTGCACCTACCCAGGACAGTTGTCGACTTTGGCAGCCGCTCGCGACCGTGAACAATCCAGCAACAACCAGCGTTCCGGTCGAAACTCTTTGAAGCAACCATTGGTTTGACATGTGCATATTGAATTGCTTGTTGAGGAGCGTTATCGTCGATCGGATATGGATCCGGAATTGGCGGTGACGGGCCACTTGCCTTCGTCGATCAACTGTTGTTTGGTCGGTACCACTTTGAGAGTTGTCCATGCGGGACAACCGTACATGAACGCATCCCAATCTTGACCTTCCGTGACATTGGGAACGCGAGAGCCGATGCGCAGAATAGCCACAGGACGACCCAGTTGATCTGCCATTCGCAACGCATCTTGATGCGGTTTCAAATCCAGCACGCGTTGGGGTTTGCCTGCGGTGTCGACTGGTTCTGCGATTTGATTGTCCTCCAGATAGATGACTCGCATGATCATTTCGCCACGTGCGGCGTCGGCCAAGTCATCATCATCGATTTCAATCGGGATCGGAAATCGATGTTCGCGTTCCGCGGGCGGATGGGTTCGATCGATTACTTCTAAGGTTGGATACAATTCCATCTCGGGTTCGTTGGCGATGCCGGTAATTCGCATGCGGTACACGGATCCGATCATGACTGCAATACGAGCGGTCTCAGGAAGTTCCGGCGCGAATTGACCTGCGTCGGCCATATTGACTCGCATCCCCTTCGGACCGCGAATCTCGACGGCTTGCCAAAGACCTCGCAACTCCGGTTTTCGTTGAAGTTGAATAGCGCCGATTTGCCCAGGTGGGAAATCGTCTCGCAACAAGGGATGATTGCGCTCTGGCAACGGTTTGTAAATCGATTGAGCCTGAGCACTTCCCGAAAAACAAACAGCCAGTACGCACAGTGCGATCATGGCCAACCATGCAATCAACAGTGTAGGAAATGAGATTCGCTTGAACATGTCTGAATTCCTATGCACTGAATCTACGCGTAAGGATAGCGATTGCTATGGAAAGGTCCTGCCTTAGAGGCAGAACCTATTGAGTCGCGAGCGCTAGCCGCATTTCTCGGTGGGGACCACCGAGCTACATTCGTCGCAGAGCGACACCACCGCAACTAGCGAACTTGGCCGGGTGGGCAATATGCACCCGAAGCACCCGAAGCAGGCGGAGCACCACTGAATTGATTCGGTGCTACCACGCGGCTCGCGTCGTAGAAGTGAGGTCTCCCCGATGGATAACCAGGATGGATGTTCTGTTCCTTGATGTGGAATCGACTCGGCGGTGTTGGATAGCTCTGTCCAGGTTGTTGCCGAACGGTTCCCCGCATCGTGGTCACAGGATCCGGAATGTTCATGTGCGTTTTGTTGCGAATGATGTGGTTTTGCAGTCCCGCTGGCGCTCCAAATGGAATGTGCGGTGGTCCTACCAATCCGATTGGCGTTCCGCTTTGAGGCATTCCATATTGCGGAGCGGTTACGCCAGACACCATGTTGGGTGGATTGTTTGACGGTCCAATTGGCGAACCATCTGGACCACAAGTGGTTCCATTGCCGTCGACATAGGCGCCCGGTGGCAGCATTCCACCACCGAAAACGCCTGCGTTGCCGTTGGACATTTCGATGTCTTTGTTGCCCAGGCGAATAATTGCCAAAATCGATCCACGGCGATCGGCTTCGACGATCGGGTCCAAGCCCGGCTCGAGTCGGGTGCTTACGAGAGTATCGATACCGGAAATCGCGTCACCTTGAAATTCAGGATCCGGCAGATAAATGACTTTGGTAACAAAGTTGCTCGAGAGCGCTTGATCGAGATCCTCTTCGGTAAACTGAATAGCAATAGCATTGTGGGCTAAGTAAGCCGCAGTGCGGTAACTAGCAGTGCCCACTTCAAGGGTTGGGTAAAGCTCAACTCCTTCGCGCCCCTGGATGTCGGTCAACTTCAATCGGAAGATGCCGCCTTGAGCAAATTCCAAACGACCTGGTACAAATAATGGGTCGCTGGTGAAGGTGCTGTCGCCCACTACGTCGTAAAGAATCTTCATCGACTGTGGTTGATTGAATAATACTTGAACGGTTGGGATCGTGGCTCCTGCGCCATAACCTTGAACAGGAATGGTCTCAGGCATCAGGACGCCTGGTCCAGGTCCTCCGACCATCGGGCCTGGCTCAGCTAGTCGATTGGCTGGCGGCATATTGTGCCGAACGCCAAACTCTCCTGCTTGAACATTGGAAAGGAGTCCACACTGGGAGAGGATGCATGGAGCGCCCAAACCCAAAGCAGCCATTAGGCTAAAGTAACTTCGCATTTTCATTCTATTCCCCCTGGAACTTATTGGGTCAAGCCGGCTTCAACTTTAGGCCACCGCGACCGACGTTTTTCCACCTGGACAACACGCCTGCGATCGACCTACAATCCGGCTCGTTGGACACTACCGGCTATGTTCGGCACCTTTGAACCGGTTTCTTTGATAAAACCCTTACAACTTGCCCATGCAGATCGAAAAACGAAACGCTAGCACTTGGATGCTGGCCACGATTGGCCTTATCGCTCATCTCAATTGGGCTGCATGTGCCCGCGCGCAAACATCCCCTGATAAGCCCAATCCCCCCACACTCACAACCAACGTAATTCAACCGCCAAGTATTCCGCCCATTGGTTCTCAGCCCATGGACGCAACCGTCGTGACGATCGACCCCAATCAATTGGTTCTCAATGCAATCCATCAGTCCGTATGGGGGCCAGCCTACGCGTGCAAGGTTCATCAACGCAGCCATGCCTACGAGCAACAGGTGGTGGTGAGTGGTGAGTACAAAACAAGTGGGATTGGCACCGGTCAATTTCGATACAATGCCAGGGTTTCGTCAGGGGAAACCACTTTGGACACCATTCAAGTTTCCGACGGACGATTAATGTTCACTCAAGTCGGCTTGGACGATCCGCCGCGACGCGTTAATCTCGATCAAGTACGACAGTCGTTGGGGAATATGATCCATCATGTTAGCGAACGTCCGGACGTCAATTTTTACCTTGCGGTTGGTGGTCATCCGGAATTGCTTCGAAGCTTGTACCACCGCTATTTTTGGTACAAGGCCGTAGCTGGTCCGATTCGCGGGGTCGATGTTTGGCAACTGGTAGGCCGACTTCGAACCGAGGCACCGAAACTGGCGGGTAACGCACCGTTGGATCAGCAAACGTTTAGCGCTCCCGCGCCGAGCTCTAACTTGCCGACGGAAGTTCGACTAACGCTTGGCCGCTCTGCATCGGCTGCCTATTTTCCATATATGGTCGAGTACTTTCGTCGCACTAAGCGTCTCGATGGCCAGCCCGACGCCATCGAACTTCTCTCCGTTTTAGAACACACAGAACGAACAACTTCCGTAACTATTGTTGACAAAGATTTTGTCTTCAAGATTCAGGATGGTGTAAAGAACAAGAATATAGATGACGAAACGGCACTCTATTTACCTACCTCGCCCATTAAGGAACGAGCGCCAAAAGTTGCCTTGAAACCTTGATGGTTCTTAGGCGAGAGGCAGACACAATACTACTAGCCCAGGCCACCGTGTGGCACGCCCAAAGCGACTAGCGATGGGCGTGGGAAGTGTGGCAAATGACTCTAGCGATTCACCACGCCCTTCGTACCTCAGAGCGTGCCACCCAGTTTCTAGGTAGATTTCAAACCGCCCTTCGCCTTACGATGCCATCCCTTGCAAGTGCGCGTCGACGCATTCCGGCATGTGTTTGAGATGATAACCCCCTTCTAGGATCGAAACCAATTTGCCACCACAATGTTGGCTAGCGAGTTGGGTAATCCACTTGCCTGCTTGGCGATAGTGCTCGGCTTCCAAAGTCAACCCGCCAACGGGATCCAATCGGTGAGCATCGAATCCTGCACTGAGCATAATCAAATCAGGCTTCATCTGGTCCGCGAGTTTCTCGGAGGACTCAAAGAGCCGCTTCAAGAATTCATCCGGTGCTGTGCTGGCCGCGACGGGGATGTTGACTTTGGTCCCGATGGCTTTCCCGCTTCCTGTTTCGTCCGCTTTGCCCGTGCCGGGATAAAACGGAAAGCGATGGATCGAAACGAAGCCGACGGTTGGATCCTCCCAGAACGCCGCTTGCGTTCCGTTGCCATGGTGCACGTCCCAGTCGATGATCAGCACCTTGTTCAACCCAAGCCTGCGCGCATGGCGAGCCCCAATAGCAATATTGTTGAGCAAGCAAAAACCCATGGCCGACTTGGGCATTGCATGGTGTCCCGGAGGGCGAATCGCACAGAACGCGGTATTGTCCTCCGAGGCAACAACGCGTTGGACCGCATCGCAAACAGCCCCGGCCCCAAGCATGGCGGCTGTCCACGATCCTGTTGAAACCACCGTGTCCACCTCCACCCGTCCGGCGTCGTGTCGGCACCAATGCTCAAGCTCCTGAAGATAGGCCGGGGCATGATTCCGTTCGCATTGCTGGATCGTTGCAGGCTCCCAAGTTGGAAGCGTGCAGCGTTTCAACCAACCGGAATCGTTGAGCATTTGGTTGACCTGCGTTATCCGAGCCACCGATTCCGGATGGCTCTTGGTGTCATGCAGCGCAAAGTCAGGATGGTGATAAAGCAGCATAGGATTTCCATGTCGGTGCGAGTACGGGTACCATTTCATTGAGTACGAGTACGAGTACGAGTACGATTCGATGCAATTCTTAGTGGTGATCAGGTGGTGATCAGCAAGAAGTATCGAAGTAGTAGCCTATGCGACGGTAATATTAATTACCACGCCGAAATTCATTCATTCCCGGCATTGCTCGGAACGGCCCGCGATTCCCACACCTTTTACGTCGCGTGCCCAAAAAATGTTACCGATTCTGAAAAACAATGGGGCACGGCGGTCTCCACCGCGATTATTGCCCGCTCCAATTGCTTATATTGAAGGGTTTGTGGCACCATTTCCTCCAAAACTGCACAACCATAAGGGCTCCTCTCCTATGAACGTACCCATGGACATTTCGCGTCGCGATTTCGTGGAACGCGCTCTCCTCGCCGCCACCACTGCACTTGCCGCTGGAACCGCAACCAACTTGATTTCTGCTGAGCCCGAACCTGCTCGGCGGGTTGGCCCGAATGAGAAACTACGAGTTGCAACCATTGGAGTGAACGGACAAGGGGGCTCGCATCTCTCCGAATGGCTTAGGCTGCCGGATGTCGATGTGGTGGCGATCTGCGATTGTGATCCAGGTGCCTATGAACGCGTGATCGGCAAATTCAAGGACGCTTCCGTTCAGCCTAAATATGTTCAAGACGTCCGAAAGTTACTGGAAGACAAAACGATTGACGCCGTTTCGATCGCCACACCCAATCATTGGCACGCCTTGATGTCGGTTTGGGCCATGCAAGCAGGCAAAGACGTTTATATCGAAAAACCTTGCAGTCACAACGTGCGCGAGGGTCGAGTCATGACCCAATGGGCGAGGAAGCTGGGGCGCATCTGCCAAATGGGGGTGCAAAGTCGGAGCATGACCGGTATGCGTTCCACCTTGGACTTCGTTCACAGCGGTAAGATCGGCAAAGTTAGCGTGGCCAAGGCAATCTGCTTTCGGCGCCGTGGCAGCATCGGCAACGTCGATACGCCAGCTCCGATTCCAACGGGAATGGATTTTGATCTGTGGTGCGGGCCGGCACCCAAGGTTGTGCCAATTCGCAAAAAGCTTCACTACGATTGGCATTGGGTTCGGGCGACCGGAAACGGCGATCTAGGCAATCAAAACCCGCACGAATTGGACAAGGCCCGATGGGGGCTTGGAAAGCAGGAACTGCCGAAACGCGTGCTGAGCATCGGTGGCCGCCTCGGTTACAGCGACAACGGCGATGTAGCTAACAGTCAAGTCACCTTCTACCAATGGGACGATGCATTGCTCATTTCCGATGTCCGAGGTTTGGACATCAAATCGAAGGTAACGTTTGGTCTCAAGGGTGTAACTCCATTCGATGGCGCCTCTAATCTTTGGTACGGTACCGATGGCTATGTCGTCGCCCCGAATTACAACTCCGGCGTTGCATTTGACAAAGATGGAAACGAAATCGGCAAATGGAGTGGCGGTGAATACAAAGCCCACTTTGCCAATTTCGTAAAAGCCATCCGAAGCCGCAATCACAAAGACCTGCACTTAGATATTGAGGACGGTCACTTGTCGAGCGCCTTGGCGCATCTAGGAAACGTCTCTTGGCAATTAGGCAAGGAAATGGCGCCAGGCACTCGCCCAAGCCCTTGGTCCAAAGATAAGTACATCGCAGAAACGCTAGAAAGTTTCGAAGGATACTGTAAGGAAAACAACGTCGACTTCAACGCGACCAAACTTTCGTTAGGGATGGAACTGACGATCGATCCAAAGACAGAGCTGTCCACCAATGAAGCGGCAAACAAGCTATTCACTCGCGAGTATCGCGAAGGATTTGTGCTACCGGAAGTGGGATGAAATACCACACTTGAGAGAACATTCGATGCCAATTCCCATGCGATCCGTTCTGTTCCTGGTTATCGTTGCGTACCTTTTGGGAAGCAGCGGGTATGGTCAGGAAGTCTCAGGCCGGTCCGACGTGCTCAAGCCGATCGACGTTTCTGGATTTTAAAGCAGCGTCTCGCATTGGAGGAACCTCAGGGATGACACTCGATTTATCCAGGTCGTCGAGGGTCAAGCGACCTACAAACCAACGCAAGTCCGCGAGATCGTTGACAATATACTTTTGTTTCAGCGAGCGGACGGTGGTTGGCCCAAAGACTACGACATGACGGCGGTTCTCACTTCGGAACAACTCGCAAAAGTTCTCGCTACGCGAAGCAACGAAGACGCTTCCTATGACAATGGTAATTTGCATTCCCAAGTTGAATACTTGGCTCGCGCTTTTTCTCAGTCGAACGATCCATCATGGCGAAAGACTTGCGAGCGTGGCTTCGATTTCATCCTAACTTCACAGTATTCGAACGGAGGCTTTCCGCAGCAATTCCCGCGAGCAAAAACCTTTCATGCGCATATCACCTTCAACGACGGAGTCATGATCGGCATCCTCAAAGTGCTCAGGCAAGCTGCAGAAGAGGATGCGCACTTCCGGTGGCTCGATCCAGAGCGGCGTCAAAGAGCCAGCTTGGCGGTCCGAAAAGGAATAGAGTGTATGCTGAATTGTCAGATTCGAGTGAATGGAGAACTAACAGGTTGGTGTCAGCAGCACGATTCAGTAACGTTCGAAGCTCGACCGGCACGCACCTTTGAACTTGCATCGATCTGCCCACAAGAAAAGACGGACATTGTTCGCTACTTGATGCACTTGTCGGAGCCAGGCGATAAAGTCTTGCAATCGACCGATGCCGCAGTTGCATGGTTGGAAAAAGTTCAATTGGAAGGAATTCGAATCGACAAAGTCGCCGCTCCTCAAGAAACTTTTTTGCGACATACTACGAACATCGATTGACTGACCGAAAACGCACCGTAACCGCGTTGCCATTCAAATCTTCCGGGCAACTTTCTTTGATCGTTGATCCATTTTGAAGAATTTGCTTTGAGAAGTTGAATCGTTTTGGAAATTGCGAACTCGGGATGAATGCGCAGGAAAAGGTGGACGTGATCTTCAATTCCACCAGCCTTTAAAAGCGATGCTTTATGGTCTTTGACGATGCCGCCAATGTAACCAAACAGGTCGTCTCGCCATTCGTCAGCGGTGCCCGCAACACTTGCCTTGCTCCCCGCTTGTTAATCGCTCGCCTTATCGATCTCGACTGTATTCCATTTCGACTTCCAAGTGGGTGATGATGTCGAAATTGCGTTGCAGTTCTAGGGACCGCTTTTGCTTCTCCGGCGCTGGTGCCAAGGAAATATGCTTTTGTCCTCGAGGGACCCAGAGACTGTATTCCGATTCCCACACGACTACGGCATCGGGTGGGAGTTGAATGGGGTCGGCCGAAGCTGCAGCGTAAGCACGAATACGTATGACAACGTTGCTGCCGATCAGGCCGCCATCGCCGCCGTCGTGCGTGATGCGTCCCGATGCTATTAATCGTCCTTGGGCTTTATCGATTGCTAGCCCAACTTGGTCGAGACTTAGATGGTCGAGTTTCAACGCAATGGCTCGGAAATGGAACGGCTTGCGTGTTAGCGTTCCTTTCTCGACGACGGAATTTGCGACAGCAAACCCTGTGACCGTACCGCGTGCGTTGTCATGGCCATAGTTGTGCTTTGGGATGGTACACCGATTGCAAGTGTGATGCCAATGAATCTCAGCCTGGACAGCACTTTGGATCCCCATCCCGAGACCTGCGGCTATTATGATTACGGGCAAGATCGCACCACTTTGCGACTTCATGGCAAACTCTCTTAGTGTTCGATGTCAAACGAAGCGACGACGTATCCTCTGGATCGGTGGCATGGAATTCTAGAGATCACAGCAAGTCAGCAAACCGAGATACCTCCGGAAGAAAACGGACTCAATTTTCGGAGAATCGTTAAAGCTTATCGCAGCAGGTTTTCTTGCCCCAAGCACCAAGCACCCAGGGGGACCTCCGCTTTTTGGTGGCAACTAAATGCGACCCGTTTGATCGGAAACACATTCCCATTTTACCCACCCCCCTTGCGTCGATCTTGCCGGCAAAACAAGTAATGAGGGAAATAGCAAAATTTGCACACTAAACCCAGGACTGAGACGGAAGAATCGTTCCATTTTGTCGCCCGGTTGGCATTGAGTTAAAGAAAACAACCAAAGGCCATCGATAGTATGAGTTAAAGAGAGTTTAACGATTACGCTTTTCCCCTATGCTGTTCACGATGACTAACGTGGCGATGGCTTCGCTTGCAAAGGACCAATCTATGCGTTGTTACCATGACTCGGGACTGTCTCGATTGGTGCCTTGCCTCCGTTTGGCAGTAGTTGGATTTCTTTCGACGTGCTGTGCTACGGCGGCTCAAGAGCCAGTGGCGCACGGGTTACATGACTTATTGGTCTATGATCCTGGGGCACATGAGCGCGGTTTGCCGGCCCCGCAATTTGTTGAGGGTGTCAAAGGCTTGGAAGTCGATATCCCGCCAGCGGTACATATACACCGCTACTATTACAGTGGCGACAAGGAAATTCAGGGTCCAATTATCAATGGCGGCCCAACGGTCGTGGTAGCAAACCATCCCAAGACCGGTGAACGAATGTACGTCGACGTTGTGCTACCGGCCGGCGCACCGCGCATCGCTTACAACAAACATAGCATTACTTACGTCTACCCCAATAAGCGAGTGGCGGTCACTTTCAAGCACTTTCCGTGGAATCCGAACAAGGCGGTGGTAAGGGTCCAAGGCGGGCGGGGTATTGGACGCAATATCCAGGATACGCGGGAGCATGTCTCGGAGCATGTCCATGAAGGGCTTGAAAACTCGCCAGTTATTCAATCGGGCAAAGAGGCAACGGGCGAAGCCAGCGATTTTTTGCACGGAATCAAAGTCACTCTTGGCGACTTGAGCGGGAAAGGTGCGGACGGACTGAAAACGCTGACCAACATGATTCCCGGCGTCACTTACCTCAAGAGCCAAGCCGAGCAAGAACCGCAGAAAGACTATGCCAGCTCGATCCGAGGTGCAGGCATCAAAAAGGAACGCACGGAAACGCCGTTTGTACCGACCAACCGCTAAGCCCGTCGTTTGATTTGCGAGCGCAACCAACCACAATCAATTGCCCCAGAACTGAGAAATCATCGGTCCCATGGATGCGCCCGCAGATTTCTAAAGGATTACGAAATGAACCGAACAATACAACTACTTTCGAGCCTAGCCGCAGCATTGATGATTGTTTCGTGCAGCTATCTTGCTCCCTCCAGTGCTACCCTGGAAATGGTTCCGCTAAACCCGCCACCTGAGTTACTAAGCTTAGGCATAAGTGTTGCCGTCCCTCAAAACAAACAGGTCAATTTTAAAATTTCCAACGACCGAGTAATAACAAACCAAGGGACGATCCTATTGGGCTATTCGATTGACAAGCCCCAGACGGGAACGCTTAACTTGTTCGCTTCCAGCCAAAAAATAGCCAGTGTGGAGTCTCCGACAACCGCTTTAAATACCGGCACGATTAACGCAACTACACTCGAAGAAAATCTGTCGAACATTCCTATCATTCTTCAATTCATCGCAACAAATGGCGCGTCCTCTGTTTCGAAGACGTTATACGTAACTGTTGATACGATTGGTCCAAAGCTCGAACACGCTGAACTGGTTGACGTACCCTCATCCGGCTTGACTCTATTGGTTAAATTCGCTGAAGGGGATTTTCAAAGTCCTCCATCACTAAAGAAGGATCAGTTTCAAGTTCTTCGCCAGGACAAGAGCGGAGCGTTTACGGATCCCATTTCGCCACAAACCGAACCAATTGTTGACGGCAACACGGTTCGACTGTTCTTCGCCAATATGCCGGCAGGCCTCTACCGTTTGGTTGTTAAAGGCAAAATAGCCGCAGATGCAGTAAATGGTTCAGCTGGCGTACAAGCAGCACTGACCGATCAAGTCGGAAACCCAGCAGGTGGTGGAGAAGACCAAAAGTGGGAGTTTTCCGTTTTGGCTGATCGAAATTTTGGTAAACACGTCGAGTTTACACCTTACGCACCACCCACTAAACAAGCCATTCCGAAAGAAGGTTTTAATCCTGGCGATTTTGTAGAGACTCGCGTTGCTAGGCTCTACTATTACCGAGACGCACACCGCGTAGCAGAGATCATCAATCGCAACATTCGTTCTTACAATCAAGCAGCCGTAACCCAAGCCGAACGCCGTGCTGAAAAGTCCCGCGACGACGCTAATAATTCCACCGACGAACGTCGCAAATCAGAACGCGAGGCCGTACGCTCCGCAGAGCAAGCCAGAAACGCCGAACAGCAGTTGGCCGCAGCCCGCGAGACCCTTGCTGAAACTCAGGGGCTCCAGAATACGGTCGCAGACGAAAAGACCAAACTGGATCTATTGCCTAAAGACTCCGCCGACGCAAAAAAACTCCAAGCGAAAATAAATCAGGAAGACGCGGTACTTGCTCGTTTCGGTGGTCCTACGGCAATCGAAACGCTTAAGAAGAATGTTACAGCCATGGAGCAGTCGGTCGCCAGTCTTCGCCAGACGGAACTCGTCAAGCAGGAAGCGGCCGCTGGCGCGGATGCCAAAGAGTCGCGGGCTCGAGAAAAGCAGTTCCGCAACGAAGTCTCCGCCGCCGAAACGGACCCAGATACCTACGTCGCTGGCGACATGCATTCGGTCGATCCCGTAACGCAAGTCTCGATCAGCGTCATCGGCGAGGGTCTCATTCAACTCCGAGGCCCAGTCAAGGGAATCAACAAGATCCGGACGATGATCAACGAGATCGATTCCCCTGTTGGCCAGATCAAAATTGGAATCTTCTCCGTTCAAGTCAACGGCGAAAAAGGGGACAAGATGGAAAAGGTGGTCGGCGATGCCGAGGGAAGCATCGACCTGTCGCGATTCCTGGTCAATCAGTCCCTCAACTTGTTGAGAAGAGCCATCCAATCCGAAGCGGCCATGATCGCCGAACAGTGCGCGATGGAAGGGCACTATCAAGTAGATCGTGATCGGCGTTATCTGTACTCGTTCTTCGGTCGTGATTTCATCGACGAACTATACGCCATGAACTCCGAGTTCTTAAATACCGAGAACAAACTCCTGTCGCTGCACGCCATGGACACCGTCAGCTTGAATCGCGCGCTATTCATCTTATCGCTGGCCAAGAACGATGTGAGGGCGCGAATTGTATCGCGGTTTCTTGAGGCTACGAAAACCGAGTTGGCCGACGCCGAATTTGATTTCCGTCGTTCCGGCGAGCTAAAGCCCCACATAACCGAAAAACGATTTCCACCCTGGAATCGAACACACTTGCCCGTGAAAAACCACTATCACAAGGAAGATGTCATTCTGGAAGCAGTGCATCGCAATGCACAACAACGTTATCACTTCCGCAACTTCAATGGCTTCTTCGATACGGGATTCACCAACCCAGACACCATGAATCCGATGCAACGCGAGTTTATTCGGTTGGCGCAGATTTTCAAGGCACGCTTGGTCGCAGAAATGGAGCTTAAACAACGTGTGCTGGAACGAGGACTGATCGAGGACCGTTCCAACGATGAGGAGATGCTGTATAAAGTGCTATCCAATGTTCGCGACAAAGCATATATAGATCTTGAAGGTGCCTATCTCGGTTTGCTCGAGTCGTCAAAGAATCTTCAAAACGCAGCTGACATTCTCAAGCGTATTCAAACAGAAATCGCCCGTATGCCGACGTCGGCTGCAAACGATGCCAATGCTAGAGCTGCGAGTCAAGCATTGGTAGATGCCAACAACAAGATTGCGCGTTCGAATACAGACGTGGAAAAAGAAGCGGTTATAAAAAGCTTTTATGAAGCAAACTCAATGCAGGTTGCGAAGAACTGGCTAGCCATAGCCAAAGATGCAAAGTGGCTAACTTCTGCTGTACGGGATCAAGTCCGTCAAGTACTTCTAGAGCAGTACAATCCTAATATTACTAGCTGGAGCGAAGCGTTAAACAACGTTAAAAGTCAAATGACGGAAAAAAAGGACAAATGGCAAAAGTTAACGATGTCGTTTCCCGCATTCGATAGAGCAATTCGAAACGAGAGCTCAAGACTTGATGAACTTGATGCAGCATTCAAAGAAATTATGGTCCCATTAAGTGAACTATTGGACACAGAGTTCGGTAATTACATTTCAATTCAGAGCAATCAACTCTACAGGGACAAATCTAAGTTCCTTGGCAGTAAGGGAGTTCGCGATAACATTAGTTCGTTCTTGACGGAGTCACGGGCGCCTCTTGATCATAGAAAGCTCCTCAATCACCTTATCGACGAACAAGAAGAGAAATTCATAGAACTGGTCGAAGGTGTTCGTTCGCACATCGCCGTGATGGACGACTACCTCAAGCGACTCTCGATCGCGATTGAGGACGACTTCAAAGTTCAATTTTATGATCCCATGTTCGTGCGAGTGCGTGACGCCGCTAGATCCCAAGACGTCAATCTCGGTCAAGTTGAGAGAACGACAATCCTGACGAACAATCGAGCCTTTGCCAAAGTGGATCCACAAGCGACCATGGAATTCGATTTACCGAAACGACAAATCGCTATCAAAGAGGCCTTCGATGCTGCCAAGGCTCTGGTCGAAGATACTGGTGCGCTAGTCAATGATCCAACCTTCCTGTCGGCTTTTCAAATGATGGGTGGCAGCAAACAACCAACGACCGTGAAGAATATCGTACCAGGGCAATCCCAGAGCACAGATCAGCAAACGATGGGACTAGCTCCCAAGCCACAGGAGAGTGGTGCACCTGGATCGGCACTGCAGAGCCTCGTGCCCGAGCCCTCCATTTACAAACTTGAGACGGGGACTGGCTTTCAAATCCGACCAGTGATGCAGCCAGATGGCGATTCGGTCGTGTACGACTTCGACTACATGTATACCACCAATATACGTGAACCCGTCCGCGCCGATGAAAAGCATATCGGACGCATCAAGCGCCACTTTGTACACACGGCTGTTCAGACCGCCAATTTCGAATTGCGTGAAATCAGTCGCTACCAAGTCGCTTTGAAAGTCTCTCGCACCAGCCAAGGTGTACCCTTGTTGCAAGACATACCAGTTCTGGGAAGGGCATTCAAGCCCGCTCCAAGTGCCGAATCCTCGATCCAGCAAAACATCATTTTGGGACAGACGAATGTGTATCCAACTTTGTTCGATTTAATGGGGTTGCGTTGGGCTCAGCAGGTCGTCGATCTTGATCACACGTCGTTAATGGAATCTGAGCATGTCATACGCGGTCGTCAGAAATCGATCCGCGATTATGTATTCGGTGAATCGTCGAAACGTGTCGATGCGTTCCTCAATATTCCTGGAAATGCTCCGGACCAATTCCGACCAGACCTTTATCACTCCCAATCTTCGCCGTCGCCGTATCATCCGAACGGTTACCATTATCCAAGTGGCGTCCAGGATCCAACGGGCAACAATTTTGAGCGTAAAGATAATCGTCCAGCCGATTTACAAGAACCTCCTTACGAACGTTACCGTCACCAACCAGCTGCCTCAGAGCGAATTGCACCGCAAATTGTACCGGAACGAATCACTCCAAGGGACTCTCAACCAGTAGAGTTAAGGGCTCCAATCTCGTATCCTTCAAGAATCCAACAGGGAGGCTCTAGTCGCAGACAACCTCAACCTCAATCCCCTGTCATTATTGGCAACCCAACTGGCAGAAACGTGCATCGCATAAATGATACTAGTGTGCGTCCTGCGTCCGCCACGGGGCGGCCAACGCCAAGATGATTCGAGATCTCACGCATTTAGGATTTATCAAAGAATTTTCCTTAAAGCGATTGGGACGTCCGCGCAACCACCCAAAATGCTGTCTAGACTTTAGTAAGCAACCTGACTTTCATCTCTTCAAACAGGAACGACTAAAATGCTGACTAACGATGCGGTCCTGCAAGCCGCCAAATTGCTGTGTAGCGTTGGTAAAAGACCGGAAAACTTGAGAGCCGAGGTTTATAAGTCACTGGAATCGAATGTGGATGTAAAACAGTGGAGCACAGTTTGGGTAACGCTGGGAGCGGAACTCGGATTGGATAACGACGGATTCATCGTCATTACAAAATGCAGTCAAAGTGCCGCGCTCGCTTTGACTGCGAGATCTCCCAGTCCCCAGATTACGGGAAAAGCTAAAAGAAAAGGATCAGATACTCCTGTGACAGTAGTTTCCGCGTCGAAATCTAAAGCTTGGCCTGCCGGCGATCCCGAACGTTTTGTAGCAGTGTTGGTTGCCTTAGCGGCACTTCAGAAGCCAGCCGTTGTTAGCGATGTTCAAAGTAAATTTGCACGCGTCGGAGCGAAACGTATTGAGGAAATGCTCGAAATTCTCGTAGCGCTCCGATTAGTAAATCTAGCTAAGGGAAAATACACCGTAGCTGTGTTGTTAAGCTAGCCTGGGCGAAGGTCAGTTACAGCTGGTGTAAAGCCAAATGGCCAACAGTACTTGAAGTTGTCGCACATGAGCTTAGTTCAGGGGCCGCTTTGCCGCCTCAGATTGGTGCTATGTACGGCGAAAACGCTATTTCCGAAACAAGACTTGCAGAACCATTGATCAAGCGTCTTCCTGTCTTCCTACAAACTCTATCGTAATGGCCGATACTGGTTTTGCATTTACTTCATAGCACACCAGGCGAAAAAGTATGACCACACTTTTTCATCAGGTTGACCGATGCAAGGTTTGTTGCGTTGAAGAAAAAGGCTATTCTGGTTGACTCCACATCGACAAGTCGGACCTATAAATTGACTTGGCAACGCTCAGCTAAGGAGAGAGCCAACACTAACGACTTGCCGGACAACTGTTTCGTAGAAACGACACTTTACGAACTCAAAATAGGCACCGACCTTTGGATGAACGTTGCCCCCGATCTGGAGACTACTCCCAAGGCAATACGTGAGTTGTACACCTGCCGAAATGACGTTGAGATAGACATTCGCAACATTAAAGTCGTAATCGACAGCGAGACGTTACTGGCGAAATCCGAAGCGATGTTCCGTAAGGAGTTTGCAATGTCAATGGTCGCTTACA
>Ga0105048_10005083_pt1 | contig 21346 bp, 19 predicted proteins | sample MAT05_FD_78382 | JGI IMG/M metagenome (GOLD analysis project Ga0105048, IMG submission 78382) | Freshwater microbial communities from Lake Fryxell liftoff mats and glacier meltwater in Antarctica - MAT-05 | ecosystem: Environmental > Aquatic > Freshwater > Ice > Liftoff microbial mat | place...
GACTCCGCGCGGCAGAAACCTCGACGCAGAGCGCTCACCATCCGTCGCGCGCTGCACATTGTATACAACGGGCGCGCACGTAGCACACGGCGTGCCGTCAATTGTTGCTCAGACTCTGAGCCCTTCGCGACGGGTGGAGTACGACTGTGCCAATGCTTCCAAACAACAACCGGAAGAAGACCAGCCCTCCTCCCGTCAACGTGTCCGATCCGGGCCGCCGTGGGGGTGATTCGAAGCCTCGGGTCGCCCTCGTCATCTACCACGCTGACGGCGCGGAGATGGTGATGCTGCTGCCGGGTCTGCCGGTCATCGTCGGCCGCGAGGTGCCCTCGGACGTCCGTATCTCCGATCCCACGCTCTCGCGCGAGCACGCTCGCTTCGTGCTCCTCGACGGCCGGATCCTGGTGACGGATCTCGACTCCACCAATGGCACCTCGATCGGCGGTAAGCGGATTGAAGAGGCCGAGATCAACCTCGGTGACGAGGTCCTGCTCGGGGGCCTCCTGGCCTCGGTTCAGGCGCTGGGGCCGCAGGAGAACAACCTCGGCCTCGAGAGCGACGAGCGCTTTCGCCTGCGCCTCGACGAAGAGGTGGTGCGCGCTCACTACTGCCGTAGCCGCTTCGCCGTGCTGATGGTCCGCGCTACCAGCGCGCCCCTGGGTGAGCGGGAGAGCCAGAGCAGCCTCGCCGGCCCGCGGATCCCCCCGGCGACGCTGACCCAGGCGGGCGCCGTGGCGTACCCCGACACGCACGTGGGCCGGTGGTCGCCCGCGGTGCGCGGCGCCCTGCGCCCGATGGACAGGATCGCGCTGTACAGCCGCGGCGCGCTCCAGATCGTGATGCCCGACGCGGCCTACGACGTGGCCCTCGAGGTCGCGCGGGCGATCACGGCGCGCCACCGCGAGGGCGCGCCGCGCCTCTTCGTCGGGCTGGCGATGTACCCCGACGCGGCCACCGAGGCCGAGAAGCTGATCGAGCTGGCGCGCGGCGCCCTGAGCATCGCCGGGCCCGACGAGCCGGTGCAGGTCGCCAAGGCGGCGCTCTGGCTCGCGGGCGAGGCGCCGGCGATGCGCCCGTCGGTACCGCCGGCCCCCGAGGGCGAAGAGGCGATCATCGCCGGCCCGGTGATGCGCGAGCTCCTCGAGACCGTGAGTCGCCTCGCGTCGTCGCGCATTCCAGTGATCCTCCAGGGCGAGACCGGCGTCGGCAAAGAGGTCCTGGCGCGGCTGATCCACGAGAGCGGACCGCGCAAAGAGCGCCCGATGGTCTGCGTCAACTGCGGCGCGATCCCACCGCAGCTCGTGGAGAGCACGCTCTTTGGCCACGAGCGCGGCGCCTTCACCGGGGCGACACAGCAGCAGAAGGGCGTGTTCGAGGAGGCCGACGGAGGCACGGTGTTCCTCGACGAGATCGGCGAGCTGCCCCTCGCCGCGCAGGCCGCGCTCCTCCGCGTCCTGGAGACGAAGCGCCTCACCCGCGTCGGCTCGACCCGGGAGCTCGCCACCGACGTCCGGATCATCGCGGCCACGCACCGCGATCTCGACGCCATGTGCCTGGAGGGCTCCTTCCGGGACGACCTCTATTATCGAATGAACACGATGATGCTGACGATCCCGCCGCTGCGCGACCGCACCGACGAGATCGAGCCGCTCGCGCTGCGCTTCCTCCGCCAGGCCAACGAGGCCAATCACGGCCGGGTCCGCGCCATCGATCGGCGCGCGCTCTCGCGGCTCAAAGACTACGCGTGGCCGGGCAACGTGCGCGAGCTCCGCAACGCGATCGAGCGCGCTGTGGTCATCGCCCGGACCGAGACGATCCAGGAGCACGATCTGCCCGCGCGGGTCCGCGCCTCCGACTGGCCCTCGAGCCGCCGGCGCTCGCCGGTCGCGATGCCGCTGAGCCAGCCCGATCCGCAGGAGACGACCGAGCGCCTTGGCGCCGCCCCGTCGGTGCGCCGATCGAGCCGGTTCACGCCAGTGTACGATCCACGCTCGTCGAGCCTGCGCTCGCGGGCCGAGCCGCTCCTGCCGACGCCCGCCGAGGGCATCAGCGATCTCAAGCTCAAGCTGCAGCGCTACGAGTCGCAGCTGATCCTCGACGCGCTGCGAGCGACGCGGTGGAATCAGACCGAGGCGGCGCGCACGCTCGGGATGCCGCTCCGCACGCTGGTGCACAAGATCAAGGTGCTCGACATCAAGAAGCTCGACCGCTGAGCTTCCCCGTCCGCGCCGTCGCCGCTATGAACCCCGGCGATGCCCACCTTCCAGCACGGCGAGCGCTCTCTTTCCTACCTCGATGAGGGCCAAGGCCCGCCGGTCGTCCTGCTGCACAGCGGTGGCCTCTCTTCGCGCCAGTGGGGGAAGCTCGTGGCGCGCCTCCGGACCAGCTTCGAGCCGGTGACGTTCGGCGTCCTCCACGATCCGCTCGACGCCGAGGGCCTCGCCGATCTCGCGAGGATCGATCCCGACGGTACGTTCTTCGACGACGCGACCGGCGGGCAAGAGTCGTGGCTTACGCGCTTCGTCAGCTACTGGAACGGGGAGGGCGCCTGGGGCGCGCTGCCCGAGCCGTCACGCGAGAACTTCCGCAAGGTGGGGCGCAAGCTCTTCCAGGAGGTGCGCTCGCTGCTCCACGATCGCACCCCGGCGTCGGCGTACCGCGCGCTGCAGATGCCCACGCTGCTCCTCCACGGGACGGTCTCGCCTCACGCGGCTCACCGCGTGTGTCAACGCCTCGCCGAAGCGCTGCCGCGCGCGTCCCGGCGCCCGATCGAGGGCGCTGGCCACATGGGGCCGATCTCGCACCCGGCGGCCGTGAACGAGGCCATCGCCGCGCACCTCGACGCTCGAGCGCTCTAGCCCTGGGCGGCACGGCCCAGGCGATCGCGCTCCGGCAGGGCAGAGGCGATCGTCGCTTCCAGGCGGTGGACGAAGGCGGTGAAGGCCTCGGCGTCCTCGGGATCGGGAGGGACGACGGGCGGGTGGACGATGAACTCGAGATCGACGTTGCGGGTGATCGGCTTGAGGTTGTGCCGGAAGAGGCGCGAGCCGCCGACGCTGGTGACGGGCAGGACCTCCATCCCCGGGGCGCTGCGGATCAAGGTGCGCAGGCCCGTCTCGCGGAAGGGGCGCATCGCCCCGGTCTTCGAGCGCGTGCCCTCGGGGAAGATCACCACGCTGAAGCCCTCGCGCTGAGCGCGGCGGCCGATGTCCTCGATCGCGGCGACAGCCTGCTCCGGGTTCTTCCTGTCGATGCACGCCGAGCCGCCGCGGCTGAGGTTGAACGAGACGCCGGGGATGCCCTTGGCGAGCTCGCGCTTCGAGACGTAGCGCGGCTCGAGCACGTCGAGAAAATCCGAGGCCATCGCGATGTCGAGCAGCGACTGGTGGTTGAGGACGACGAGATACGAGCGCCCCGGCTGGAGGTGCTGCTTCCCCTCGACGCGGTGGCGCGTGCCAGCGAAGCGGGTGGAGACGTTCATCGCGCGGGCCATGCCGGTCACGACGCGCTGGTGGGCGTGAGCGCCGAAGCGGATCGCGACGCGCTGGACGACGTCGTACGTGAGCAGGGCGCCGAACACGCCGCCCACGGAGGCGACGGTGGCGGCCCAGTCGAGGGCGGTGTCGCGGAGTTTCACGGGAGCGCGAAGCTAGTACAGATCGCGCGCCTCTGTCTCGCCCGGGGAGCGCGGCGGTAGGACGCAAAAGGTCATGGTTTCGTCATGCTCGGATCGAGCGTGCACGCGAGGCGCCGGACCTTCGCGGCGGTCGTGCCGCGGTCGCCGCCCTCGGCGCGCTTGCCGGCGAGATCGACGCGCACGAAGGCCACCGCGCCCTCGCCCTTCGCGGCGGTCCTCGCGCTGGGGCCCGCAGGTGACGCCGCGGCGGCGCGGCGCGTCGGCGTCAGGAGCGCGCTCATCCCGGCGACGCAGGCGGACGCGCCGGCGACGCGCACGTCGTAGAGGCTGGTCGAGCTCCGGTGCTCCACGCCGTCGACGCGCAGGGAGACGAACGATCGTTGCATCTGGTAGCTCGCGCCCGGGGGCGCGGAGCCGCAGGCGGGGAGCGAGCCCACGTCGCCGCGCAAGTTGACGGCGCGCGTCCAGCCGTCGAGCGTCGGCGGCGCGGGCCTGGCAACGCGGAGCTTGTCGAGAGGCGGGATCGGCAGCGCGCGGGTGATCGCCCAGTCGGGCCCGCCGAGGAGCATCGGCACGCCGTCGCGCGTCGGCTGGCCGAGCCAGCGGCCCGCGTGGGCCGCGACCTGGGCGATCGATCGCGGGGGCTCGCCCGCGATCCAGACGATGAGATCCGACTCGTGCATCCAGGCGATGACGTCGCCCTTGTCGGTGCCGAAGACGGCCTCGCCCAAGGGGATCAGGTCGGGGGCGATCGTCGCGGTCTCGCTGCCGCCGCCCGGCTTCGTGCGCACGAGGAGGTAGCGTCCGCCGACGTGGAGGGCGAAGAGGGCGCGGGCGCCCTTTGCCGCGGCGAAGCGCAGGCTCGCGCCCCACGGCGGCGCGCTCGCGCTCGCGTCGGCGTCCGCGCTGGGGCGGGTGAGGCTCCGCGTCTTGGCGCCGATCTCGGTCGGATCGAACCAGCGCAGCGTCCAGCTCTTCGGCGTCGATCCGCGCGCGGCGTCGCCTTCTTCTTCGAGCAGCGCGATGGTATCGAGCATCGCGGCGCGGCCGCTCGACCACGCGCTGGTCTCGCGGCGCCCGCCCTTCCGCGGCGGCTTGCTCCCGAAGAGGACCTTGATCTGCGTCGCCCCGAGCAGCGGCGCGAGGCCGGTGGACGCGCCCGACGTGGCGCAGGAGAGCGATCGATCGCCGCTCGCAACGGGCGCGCTGGGCTCGTCGAGGGGCTGCGCTTCGAGCGGTGCCGGCGGCGCGAGCGCGGCCTCGGGCGGGCCCCAGCCGAGGCGGAGATCGGCGCCGATCCGCGCGCCCACGGCGCTGACGGCGATCGCGCTGGGATCGGCCGTCGGGATCTCGCGCAACGCGGCGCTCACGCGCTCGGAGACGGGGACCTCGCCCCAGGTGACGCCGCCGTCGGGGGACGCGAGCACGCGCCCGTCGCCGAAGGCGATCGCGCGACCGGCGTGGAGCCGCGCCGCGCTCATGCGCCCAAGCGACTGCACCGAGGCCGCCTCTTTGCCCGGCGCCTGGCTCACCGCGAAGAGCTCGTCGCCGGCCTCGATCACCAGGTGCAGCGTGTGATCCTCGTCCTCTTCGATCGGGCTCTCGACGCGGGTGAGCTCTCGCCCATCGGGGAGCGTGATCGATCCGTAGGCGCGCTCGTGCCCCGCGGCGTCGAGGGTCGCCAGGTGGAGGCGGCGGATCGGGGCCTCGTCATCGCCCTTTTGCGCGTGAGGATCGGGCTCGGCGTCGAGGGCGACGTCGGCGTCGGTGAGGCCGCGCAGGAAGGCGATCCGGCCGCCTTCGAGCGCGCCCACGCCGCGGTTGCCGAGCTCGATCTCGGGGCGGAGCGGGAGCCATTTGCCGTCGGATTGTCGGACGCAGACCTCGCCGTCGCTGGCGGGCGCGCACGAGCCCAGGAGCATCGCGCCGCCGCTCGGGGACGAGCGCAGCTCGACGTCGCCGTTGCGGATCACGATCGGGCGATCGACGTGGAGAGGATCGCCCGTGGTCACGCGGAGCACGCCGAAGGGATCGAAGAGATCCGCGCCGCCCTGATCCTCCGAGAGGGCGCAGGCGATGAGCGCGCCTCCGCCGGCCGCCGCCGCGCTGCACGCGGTCATCCATTTGCCGTGCGCGAACTCGACCAGCTCGAGGATCGCGCCCGTCTTCACGTCGACGCGCGCGAGCAGCCCGTGGCTCGCGACGAGGGCGCCGCGCGGGCCGAGATCGATCCCGCCGGAGGCCGCGGCCTCGAGCGGATCGCGGCCCGTGGCCTGGATCCAGCGGAGCAGCGGGGGCGCGCCGCGGGCGGGCATGGAGGGCGGCTCGATCGCGGCGAGCTTCGCCGCGGCGGCGTCGACCGCGGCCTCGGGGCCCTCGGCGTACGTGAACGCGCGGATGGCGTCGCCGCGGCGCCGGAGCCCGTTCATCCGCAGCGCGTCGCCGGGCGTCGCGGCCTCGGCGAGCTTCCACGAGGCGCCGCCGTCGGCGCTCGTGACGAGCCCCACGGCTTCGAAGATCGCGGCGCCGCGGCGGGCGTCCGTGAACGTGACCGCGCGCAGCGGGAGCCGGGGCAAGCCGCCGAGCTCGCGCGGGCGGCCGGTGCCGATGTCGAGGAAGCGAGGGAGATCCGAGCGCGTCGTCCACACCGCGACGAGGCCCGGCAGGGCGCCGAGGCGCGCGAGCTCGGCGCTCGAGCGGGCGAGCGCGATCGGGGCGCCGAGGGGATCGTCGAAGCGGTAGAGGCCGTGCGCTCCACGGCCGACGAGGCGGCTCGGCGCGCCGCCCTCCGCCGCGGGTACCTCGATCAGCTCCAGCAGCGGCTCGGGGCAGGGGACCGCCTCGTTGCGGAGCGCGCCATCGCGGCCGACGAGGGCGCGGCGGCCGCCGAGGAGCACCAGCGTCCCGTCGCCCACCGTCGGCCCCACCAGCGTGGCGCCGCCGCTCTCGACCCAGCGCGCTGACAGCGTGGGCGTGGGCGGAGGCAGCGGCGCCTCGGGCGCCTCGACGACGTGGAGCGCCGGCGGCGTCGGTGCGCTCGCGCAGCCGAAGGCGACGAGCGACGCGAGCAGCGCGAGAGGAGCGGAGGACGTCGCGGCCAGCGGGACCGAGTGCGGCTTCATCGGGCGGCGAGCTTAGCCAATTCCGCTCCCCGTGCCTCCGCGACGTCGCGCGTTTTTTCCTGACGCGCGCGAGGCTTCACCGAAGCGCGGCGCTGCTGCTCGGCGGCGCCGCCTCGCCCGCGGGCTTCGTCGGCGTCACCGCAGAGCCCAGCGTGGCGAGCACGATCATCCCCAGCACGATCCGGTACACGCCGAACGGGAGGAGCCCGAAACGCTTCAAATAGCGGAGAAACGCGGCGATGACGACCAGCGCGACGACGAACGAGACCACCATGCCGATCGCCAGCGACGCGGCGCCGCCGGGGGCCGCGAGCAGCGCGCGGCCGCCCTTGAGGAGCTTGTAGATAGTGGCCGCGCCGAGCGTGGGGATGGCGAGCAGGAACGAGAAGTCCGCCGCCGCCGCGGTGCTGACGCCGCCGAGCTGGCCGCCGACGATCGTCGACATCGAGCGCGAGGCGCCGGGCCAGAGCGAGAAGCACTGCGCGAAGCCGATGCCGAGCGCGCGCCTCGGCGTCACCGCGGCGAGGCCGTCTTCGCCCTGATCGCCCGAGCGCTTTCGCCAGGACTCGATCCCGATCATCAGCACGCCGCCGATGATCAGCGCCGCGGCGACGGGCCCCGGCGCGAAGAGGAGCTCTTCGATCTTCTTGTGAAAAAGGAGGCCGGCCACGGCGGCCGGGACGAAGGCGATCATCACGGCCTTGGCGATCGCGATCTGCTCGGGCTCGCGGGCCACGAGGCCGCGGAGGAGCTTCGCGAGCCGGGCCCGGAAGTAGACGACGACCGCGAGCACCGCGCCGAGCTGGATGACGACGTCGAGCGTCTTCGCGGCCTCGTCGTTGGCGCCGAGGCGATCGCCGAGGAGGATCAAGTGGCCGGTGGAGGAGACGGGTAGGAACTCGGTCAGCCCTTCGAGGAGGCCGAGGAGCACGGCGTGGTGCCAGTTCATCGACCGCTCAGCATAATGGAAAGGCGCGCCGTTCCGCGCGGCTTTCACGCGCAGCTTTCACGCGCAGCTGTCGCGCTACTCGATCGGTCGATGGAGGCGTAGCGGCACCTGGGCGCTGGGCGGCTTCGGCTCTTCGGGGCGCTCCCACAGGAAGGGATCGCTGCTCCCCGGGAGCTCACGCCCGGTGACCGACCACGCGCCGAGGTCCGGCCAGGTGTCGACGCGCGTGCCCGGCGGAGGCCGCTGCTCGGTCGGTGGATCGCGCGCGGGCACCGCTGCGGGCGGCGCGTTCGAAGCGTGCGCGCAGGCCACAGCGATCAGGCTCAGCGTCATGGCTCCGGCGGTGAACGACAGCGCTCTCATCGAGCGCGGACATCGCAAGCTGTAGGCCTGCTCTCGTGAAGATCGGGTGAGCCGTTTTCACCCGCAGCGCCGCGCTACCGGGGTCGTCCTTGCGCGACCCAGGTCTCCACGAGCTGGATTTCCTCGGGCGAGAGCGCCGGGTAGCCGAGGGGCATCCCGCGCACATCGGCCCGCGGGCGGTCGGCCTCTTCGCTGCGGCGGGCGAGCAGAGCGGCGACCATCCGCGGCGTCCCGTCGGCGAGCGGCTCGAACGCGCTGTGGCGCTCGCCCTGATCGTCGACGAAGCCCGAGGCCACGCTGCTGTAGTCGACGAGGTTGAGCCCGCGCGGCTTGAACCCAAAGCCTCCCGTGTTGCCCGGCCCGCCGTCGCCGACCGCGTAGTCCGGCTCGCCGTGGCAGTGCCAGCACGTCCGCTTGAAGACCCTGCCGCTGACCTCGTCGTAGGTCACCGGGCGACCGAGCAGCGGGAGGCGTGGGAGCGCCGGCAGAGCCTCGATCGGCGCGAGCGTCGCCGTCCTCACGTACGCGGCGAGGTCCCGCACCTCGACCGGCGTGAGCGGGAGCTCTGGCATCGCCGTGTCGGGCTTCATCTGCTTCGGGCTCTTGAGCCAGGCCAGCAGCGCGTCGGGATGGAGCCGCTCGCGCGCGTAGCGAAGATCCGGCGCGAGCGAGAGGCTCGCGGCCACGCCCTTGTCGGCTGGATCCACCTTCGCTGCGCCGGCGAGCGCCGGAACCCCGGTGAACACATGGCACGAAGGGCAGCCTTTGGCTTCCATCAGCGCGCGCCCGCGCCCCGCGTCACCGCGCGCGATCTCCGCGGCCGCTTCGGCGTGCAGCGCCGCCGTGTCGGGCGCGCCGAAGTACGCCGCGAGGTCCCGCGCCTCGGCGGCGTTGATCGCGAGGCGGGGCATCGTCGGAGCGAGCCGAGGCCGCAGATCAAAGGGGTTCTGAAGGAAGCTCGTGAGCCACGCGCGCCGGAACCGCTTCGAGGCCGACGTCAACGTGGGCACGTCGCGCAGCCCGGTCACGCCCTCCCGCCAGCGCTTCTCCTGGCGCTTCGGCGGCTTGAGCGTGCCCGCGAGGATCTGCTGGTGGCAATGAAAGCATTGGAGCTCGAAGGCCGCCGCGGGCTCGGGCACGGCGCCGTCGTGGCAGCGGTTGCATTCGAAGCGGAGCGCGAGCGCGTGGCCCTTCTCGGGATCGCCGAGCGCCTCGGCCAGCGCCGCGGTCGTCGTCGCGGGCGCGGCCGACGTGGTGGGCGCGGCCGACGCGGCGGCCGACGGGCCCGGCGCGGCGCCCGCCGGATCGCGCCGATGGCAGGCCGCGAGCGAAAGGAGCATCGCCCCCGCCGCCGCGCGCGAAGATCGTCGCCCGGATTGCTTCAAGAGCTCGTCGTCGCCGGGCTCGCCGGCACCTGACACGCCTTCGGCGTCTTCGTCATCCCCTCGCAGCGCTTCACCGCCGCGTCGCGCGGCGCGCCCTCGCCCAGCGCCTCGTGGAGCCGCGCCAGCGTCGCGTAGCCCTCGGCGCTGGCGACGAGATCCTTCTTCGCGAGCTGAGTGAGGATCGCATACGACTCCGCCCGGTAACGGGGCACCTTGCCGAGCGCCTCGGCCAGATCGGTCTGGAAGCTCGGGCTATTAGCCCGCTTTTCGTTGAGCTTACGCAAGGTGTCGATGGCGAAGACCAGGTTCCCTTCCTTCTGCTCCGGCGTCACCCCCGCCATCGGCCAGGTCACCCCTTTTCCGACCGTTAGCCCGCCGTCGACGCGCACCGCAGCGAGGGCCAGGATCCGCAGCGCCCGGTCCGAGAGAGGCCCCGCGCCCACCTTGGTCGACCTGAGCTTGGGGAAGATCTGAAAGACGCTGGTGGCCGCCGCCTCGTAGCGCCCCTGGCCCAGCGCCTTTTCGGCGCTCGAGATGTTCTCCGCCGAGTGGTCGACGACGCTGAAGAACTCGGTCCCACACGCCTCGGCGGGGGCGGGCGCGCCGGCCAGGCCGAAGGGAAGGAGCAGGAGCGAGGCGGAGACAATGCGGACGATGGAGCGGAGCTTCATGCGGATCCTCCTTGATGAGCGGGTGGGCCCTGGAGCGGGTCGGACAGCCGGGCTTCTCCGGAGTTCCAGACGAACGCCCGAAGGCGTCGCTTCTTCCGTCGAGCGGCGCCGAGTGTGACCGGGTGGCCGAGGATTGCGCGCCTCGGGCCCCTCCGACGCGCCGGCCGTCGTGGTATCCCTTGGACCATGCCGGAGCTGCCCGAAGTCGAGCACGCCGCCCGCACCCTCCGCGCCTGGCTCGGAGGCCGGACGATCCGCCGCGCGCGCGCTGCCGACACGCGGATCTTCCGGGGTGGATCCCCGAGCGATTTCGAGCGCCTCCTCCCGGGACGGCGGCTCGAGCGCGTCGATCGACGCGGGAAGTACCTCCTCCTCACCTTCGACGGGGACCTCGGCTTGCTCAGCCACCTGGGCATGACGGGCAAATGGGTTCGTCGCAGCCCTTCGCCGCTCACCGGGCGTCGCCCCGTGCCTTTGCACAGCCACGCTCACCTCGTCCTCGACGATAAGAGCGCTCTTCACTACGTCGATCCTCGCCTGTTCGGGCAGCTCCTCCTCGTTCGCGGCGGCGCTGTCGCCGAGCTCCCGGTCATCCGCGCCCTCGGCCCCGACGCGCTCCTCGACGGCGTCGACACTACGACTCTCCACGCCGCCTTGAGCAGGAGCGCTCGGCCCGTCAAGGTAGCGTTGCTCGATCAAAGCGTCCTCGCGGGGGTGGGGAACATCTACGCGACAGAGGCGCTCTTCCACGCCGGCCTCCACCCGACGCGCCCCTCACGCAGCCTGACGCTGGAGGAGACATCGCGCCTCGCCGAGGGCATCCGCGCCGTCCTCGATCGCGCGCTCGCCGGGATGGTGGAAGAGGAGATTGCCTATCTCTCGCTGGGGCGCGGCGCGGTGAACCGCTTCGTGATCTACGATCGCATAGGCTCGCCCTGCCCGCGCTGCGGGCGGACCCTCGAGAGCCTGGTGATCGGCGGCCGCACCAGCGCCTTTTGCCCCGGGTGCCAGCGGTGACGGCGCCGCCGCGCGAGCCGCGGATCCGGATCGTGGAGCGCTTGATGGCGGGACACCTCTTTGCCTATCCCATCGCGGTGGTGTGGGCGATGGCCTCGATCCCGCTGGCGATCCACCTCTTCATCGACGAGATTGACTTGCTCCCTGACAAGGAGGCCGTCGGCCAGTTCGTGGTCCGCCGCGTCGCCTGGCCCGCCGTCACCGCGTTCGTGGTCGTCCACCTGACCTCGACGCTCTGGGCCTTCGCGGCGGAGCCGGCGCGAGGATTCAAGCGCTTCATCCGGGCGCTGGCGGGGATCGCAGTGGCCGGCGCGCTGTTCGGGCTGGGGAGCTGGGGTTGGCTGGTAATGCGCTGAGCTAAAAGCCCCAGTGGAGGCCGTGGACCGAGATCATCGGGTAGGGATCGCCCTCCAGGAACTGCTCCGTCATGATCGCGGTGGGCTCGGGGCCCCATTTGCTCCAGGTGACGAACTCCGCGGCGCGGCTGTCCCCGCGGCGCGCCGGGAAGATGATCGAGTCCTGATCGCAGAACTCGCTGTCGCGTGTCTCCTTGAAGCAGCCGAAGGAGACGCCCTCGTGGGAGCCGGCGATCATCTCGAGCTGCGCGAACTTGCACGTCACGCGATACCACTCCCGGAGGCGCTGCGCCTTGCAGCCGGGGTCGGTCACGCGGACGTCAAGGGCCACGGGAGCGCTCGTCCACTCGTCCTTGGTCGGCGGATCCGAGGCCACTTCGGGGACGACGACGTCGAGCGTCGGCGCCCACGGTTTGTGGCCATCGATCAGCGTCGGCGCGACCTCCGGCGGAGGCGCGATCGCGCTCGCGGAGGGAGAGGCCGAGTAGCCGGGCTTCGGGTAAGGCTTCTTCTCGTCGGCGTAGGCGTCATTGCAGCCCGCGGCGCCCAGCAGCGAGCAGGCGAGGAGCAGAGAGCGAAGGGCGGTGTCGTTCCAGGTCTTCATAGCGTCTTCAGGTAGGCGATGAGCTGCGCGCGCTCTCCGGCGGTAAGGTGGCTTGTCTTGCCCATGCGATCCTGATTGTGCTCCACGAGGTCGTCCAGCGTGGCCTCGCTCCCATCATGGTAATAGGGGGCGGTGCTGCCGACGTAGAACAGCGAAGGCACCTTGTAATCACGCCGCGGATCCTCGTCGAAGAACGGGAGAGTCTTGAAGCCGCGGAGGGGCGTCGTGCTCCGATCGGTGAGCTCGCTCTTGACGACGTGGCAGGTGACGCAGCGGGTCTTCGTCGACTCGAAGACCCCCTTTCCCTTCTGCTCCTCCTCGTCGAACTCGCGCGCCTCGCGCGGCGGCGGGACCAGGCCAGTGCGCAGGAACTCTGCCAGAGGCTCGGCCCGCATCCGGAGCGTCGCCCCGTCGGTGCTGATGCGATCGGCGCGGTGGAGCTGGAATCCAGCCTTGATCCGATCGACGAGGGTCCCGCTCTCCCCGTGCCACCCGTAGGGGCCCAGCGCGGCGACGCGCCCGGCGAGCATGGGAGTCTGGCGCGCCACGCCGTAAGGCTCCGGCTCCAGCCCGAGGGCCAGCGAGGGGCCGGCGCGAAAGTGCGCGGTGTTGTTGGAGTACCTGCCCTTGAGCTCGCGCCAGACGTGCCCGTCGTCGCGGCCGTCGGGGTGGCAGCCGGCGCAGGACATGTTGCCGCTGACGATCGGCTCCTCGGCGTCGAAGAAGAGGCGTCGACCGAGGGCCAGCGACTCCTTGGCTTCGGGGACGGCGAGGCGCGCGTAGGCGAACGGTCCCCAGGAAGAGAGCTTGACGTGGGAACCGGCGCTGGAGGTAACGCTGATCTCGCTCGACACCCCGCGGGCGCCGTCGGGCGTGAGGCGGACGGCGACCACGTTGTCGGTGGTCCGACAGTAAACCCAGGCGACGTCCTCGTCGTCCGAGAGCGCGATCCCGCTCGGAGCGCCGCAGTGCGGCGGGATCTGGATCTTCGTCGGGTTCTCGGTCACGAGGCCGCCGAGGCGGTAAAAGCGATTGACGATCATCCCAGGCGCCGTGCTCAGGGCGTCGAGCTCGGCGAGGCGCGCTTGCCCTTCGGAGGCCACCAGGAGGTGGTTCGTCTTCCGACGATAGACCATGGCGCGCGGCTGGAAGAAGGTCCCCGCCTCCTGGCCAATCGCGCCCGCGTGATCGGCCCAGCTCGGTCCGTTCTTGAGGTTGTCACTCGTCACCTGGCCATAGGGCTTGCCGCTGCGCGGGGCGACGATGGGCGCGCCGGTGACCGTCGAGAGCACGTCGACCGTGGAGTTGCCTTGCCACGACCAGAGGGCGCCGAGCGCGTGGCGGCCGACGAAGAGGCGGCGGCCGTCCGGCGAGAGGATCGCCGCGTACCCGAGGCTCGCCGAGACGGTCTTGTCGCCCGCCAAGGTGCGGAGCGGATCGGCCGGGAAGCTCGCGCGCACGACCTTTGGATCGGAGGCGACGTCGACCCGCGTCAGGTCCGCGCCGATCAGGTGCGAGACGAACACGTGCGCGCCGTCGGCCGTCACGGTGACCCCGCGCGGCTCGCGCGCGACATCGACGGTCCAGGCGACGCGCATCGAGGCGAGATCGATCTTGGTGAGCTTGTGCGTCCAGGCGCTGGTCACGTAGGCGACCGAAGCGTCGGGCGATACGGCGAGGCCCCACGCGTCGTACGGGAGCGCGACGCGCCCGAGCTCTTTCGGCGCGCTGCCGGTGGAGAAGACCATCAGCAAGCCGGGATCGCGCACCGTGACGAGCACGCGGTCGCCGGTCGCGAAGACCTGCGCGGGGCGCCCCGGGAGCTCCACGCGCGCCTCGACGGCGTCGCCGAAATGGACGCTCGGCGGATCGGCCAGCGTCGGCACCTCGGTCAGATCGGGGGTGAGCGCGACGCGCCGGAGCGCCGAGTGATCCTCGTCGGCCAGGTAGAGCGCCGGCTCGTTTGGAGATCGCACGAGCGCCTGCCCTTCGCGGCGCGCGAGAGGCAATGGAGCCGCCGCGGGCCCTTCCTTTGCGCTCGCCGAAGGCGCGCTGGAGGAGACCGCGCTCGCGCTCGCTGCGGCAGGCTTGTCCTCGGGTTTGGTGGAGGACTGCGAGCCACAGCCGAGAGCGGCGAGGGCGATCCAGGCGGCGAGGAGAGGAGCTCTGCGCATGCGGGCCCCGAACGCTCTGCGCGGCGAATCGAATTCCCGGGCCGCGATCGAGAGGGAGCGCCCGCGGGCGCGGTTCAGCAAACGAGAGGTGGTGAGCGGGAGAGTCCGCATCTCTCGGTGCCTCCTCGCATGGCATCGCTCACGGCGGCGGGTGTTCGAAGAACCGAGCCACCCGCGCCGCGGTGGCGGCGGGCTGCTCCAGCGTCAGATCGTGGCCAGAGTCGGCGATGATCGCGAACGACGCCCCGCGGATGGCGGCGGCCAGCGCGCGCGGGGCCTCGGTTCCGAGGAGCTCGTCGTGCTCGCCGGCGAGGACCAGCGTCGGCGCCGTGATCCGCCGGAGCGAGCTCCGCGCGTCGTGGAGCGCGGCCGCGAGCGCGAGCTGGGCCAGCGCCGTGCGCGAGGTCGGCTCGGCGTTGGCGAGGCGCTCGATCCGCCGGACCTCGTCCACGTGCCCTTCGCGAAAGCGGCGCGAGAGGATGCGGTGGACGAGGCACGCTTCGATCTCGCCGCGGGGCCGGGCCAGACAGGCAGCCAGCGAGAGGCCGCGGCCCACGCCGGCGCGAGAGAGGGCGAGCCCGCGCGCCGACGCCGCGGCGACACAGAGCCTCGCCACGCGCGAAGGGGCGAGGATCGCGAGCCAGGTCGCCACCATGCCTCCGAGCGAAATGCCGAAGACCTGCGCGCGCTCTATGCCGAGGTGGTCGAGCACATGAAGGCTATCGCGGGCGAGCCCCCGCGTCGTGGTGACGGCTTGCGCCGCGCTCGAGAAGCCCGAGCCGCGGTGATCGAAGGCGATGACTCGATGGGTCTCGGCCAGCCGCGCGCGGAACGCGCCCCAGAGCGCCATCGAGCCGCCGAGCGGCCGGATCAGCAGCACCGGATCGCGATCATGCCGCGGGCCGCGGGTCTGATAGGCAATCTCCCCGCCGCCGGGGACCCTGGCAAACCCGTCTTCCAGGCCTTCTTCTGCTTCGTTCATGGTGCCTTCCGGGCGCGGCGCGCCAGATCGTCCATCGCCGCTTGCATTACCGCTCGGACCTGCTCCCGGATCGCCTCGGGATCCGCGCCCGGCGCCGCCGCGATCGGGGCCAGCGCGCGGAGCTGGATCGGAAAGGGGAGGGGCAGATAAGGCAGCCACGGGCCGAGCGTCAGGCCCCAGGGGAGCGCGAAGGCGAGGGGGAAGCGCTCGAGTCGTCCCCAGCGCTTCAAGCCGAGGAGGCGGGCCAGCGCCTCGCCCTCCGAGAAGATGTAAGCGCTGCGGTGGGCCCCGTGGGCGACGATCGGCACGATCGGTACACCCGCGGTCTGCGCCAGGCGGATGAAGCCAGTCCGCTTACCGAGGACGACCTCGTCGCGGCGGCTCGCGTGGCGGTAGGCGTCGAGGTCGCCCCCGGGATAGACCAGCACCTGCGCGCCGCTGCGGAGGGCGCGCAGGGCGTTGTCGGGGGTCGCCCGGAGCGCGCCGAAGCGCTGGAGCACAGCGCCGAACGGCTTGACTTGCCGCATGGCGAAGTCGTGGGCCAGGGCGTAGAGCGGCGCCTCGGGCCCGCGGGCGTCCCAGAGCGTGCCGAGGGTGCAGCAGAGATCCGGGCCGGCGATACCGCCGTTGTGATTGCCCACGTAGAGCGCCGGGCCCTGCGGGAGGCTCTCGAATCCCTCGGTGCGGAGGCGCAGATAGCGCCGGTTCGACGCCCGCACGAAGGGGAGGAGCCGGGCGATCAGCGTCGGATCGCGGGCATCAAGGCGGTCGGTGTCCACGGACATCGATTCCCCGCGGGCGGCCTCGCGGAGCGCCGGGAAGACGGCGCTGGCCGCGCCCGACGGCGCGGTCTCGGTCACAGGAGAGGTGTTCATGAAGAGAGGTCCAGTCGGGTTCGAGCGAGCGCGGCGTCCGGGACGCGGGTGTGAGAGGCGATCGCCGCCATCATGCCCGGAAAGAGGCGCGCCGTCGCGCTCAGCGCGTTCTGCGTCGTTCTCCGCACCAGCCCGTGGGAAAGTCCCGTCGCCAGCAGCACCTGGCCGGTCACATCGCGCCCGAGCCGCCGCTGGAAGGCGTCCGCGCCCAGCCCGGCGAGGTAGGTCCGGGCCGCGAGCTCGGCGCTGTGGAGCGCGATCGACATGCCATCGCCCGAGAACGACGGGATCACCGCGGCCTGATCGCCGAGGCGAAAGAGCCCGTCCGCTCGCCGACGCACGTGGCCATAAGGGATCGTCGCGAGCGCCAGCGGCCTCGCCCAGCACGCCTCGGCGCCGCGGAGGCGAGCGTCGAGGTGCGGTGACTCGGCGCGGATCGCCGCGAGCAGGTTCTCCCAGCGCTGCCCCAGCGCGGCGAACCGCCTTCGGCGCACCAGCAAGCAGAGGTTGGCGCGGCCGTCTTCCACCGGCTGAAGCCCGGCATAACCCCCTTCGAAGAGGATGAGATCGACGTGCCGATCCAGCGCCTTTGCCTGGTCTTCGGCGAGGCGAAAGTAGATCTTGAAGGCCAGGAGATCGTTTTGAAGCCCGGGGGGCCGCTTCCAGCCGCGGAGGTCGTGCTTGCCTGTCGCCAGGAAGGCCGTGTGCGCCTCGATCGTCGCGCCGTCCTCGAGCCGCACGCGAAAGCCCTCTCCCGCGCGCGCGAGCTCCGAGACCCGGTGTCCGCGCCCGATCGTCGCGCCCGCGGCGGCGGCGCGCCCCAGGAGCGCCTCGTCGAGCACGCGGCGCGACAGGCTGAAGGCCGGGAAAGGCAGCTTCACCGCGGCGACCTCGCCGCTCGCCGCGAGCCGCACGCTCTCGATCGGCACCGCCCCGAGCGCCTGGAGATCGACCCCCAGCGAGGTGAGGTACAGGCCGGCTTCCCGGGAGAGGAACTCGCCACAGACCTTGTCGACTGGGCCCTCCTCGCGCTCCAGCAGCACGACCTCCCGCCCGGCCCTGGCCAACCGCGTCGCCGTGGCCGCACCGGCCAGGCCTCCGCCGATGACGAGGGCCTCGATCATCGAGGCGCCTTGAGCCGCTCGACGCAGAGACGGAAGGGCATCCACCACGCGAGAGTGACACTCTCCGCGTCGATTTCGGCCTCGGCGAGGAGGCGCTGCCAGTCCGACGTCGCGAAGGCGCGGGCGATCGACACCGGCCCATCGTGCTGCACGAAGCGATGATAGCGGGCGAGCTGCGCGAAGTGACGGAAGAAGTGATACGGCACCGGGTGGCGGTGCAGATCGTTGACGAACCAGCCGAGCGTCGCTGTGGACTCCATCCACCGGAGAAAGCGGGTGACCAGAGGATCGGGCAGGTGATGGGTGAAGAGCGAGCTCACGATCACGTCGATGCCTGCAGGTGGCGCGTAGGCGAAGGCGTCGGCGGTGATCCAGCGGATGGGCCGTCCCGGAGGCGTCGCCTCCGTCGCGGCCTTTCGTGACCATGGGTTGAGATCGACCCCGGTGAGCGACACCGCGACGCCGCGCCGGGTCGCCCAGGCGTCGATCTTCCGGAGCATGTCGCCGTACCCGCTGCCCACGTCGACGATCTCCAGCGGCCGGCCCCGGGGGAGGCCGCGCGCCAGGAGCCTTTCGAGGAAGGCGAAGGTCGGGCGGTGGGCGAGCGTCAGCCGATTCACCCGCGCCAGATCGACGAGGCAGGCGCGAAATTCTTCGAAGCTGACAGGCTCGGTGTCCATCAGCTCATCGGCCGTGGAGCGGGAAGCAAAGTCGAGCGTGGGCATCGATCAAACTCGGTGAAAGAGCATGGTTTCTGCTGTCAACCCCGGTCCGAACGACATGGCGCACCCGCGCTCCCCCGGCCGCGACGCGGCGAGGACCGATTGAAGCACGAACATCACCGTGGCGGAAGACATATTGCCGAAGCGATCGAGCACCTCGCGCGAGGCCGCGAGCGCTTCCGGCGCGAGCTCGAGCCCGAGCGCCACCGCGTCGAGGACCGAGCGGCCGCCCGGATGCACGGCCCAGCGATCGATCTCTCTTGGCGTCGCGCCGTCGAGGATGGCCGAGGCGCCGGCCGCCAGCCTCTTCCGGATCGCGCCGGGCACCCGGCCGGAGAGGAACATGTCAAAGCCGAGATCCCGGATCTTCCAGGTGATGAGATCGGCTGTCTGAGGTAGCACCACGGCGCGGAAGCGGTCGAGCGCGAGCCCCACCGGATCGGCGCTGACCAGGCTCGCCGCGCAGCCGTCCGCGAACACCAGAAACGACAGCATCTGTTCGAGGCTGGTCGTCTGCTGAAGGTGGAGCGAGCAGAGCTCGAGGTTGACCACCAGCACCCGCGCTGCCGGCTCCGAGCGCACGATGTGGCGAGCGACCTTGAGCGCGTTGATCGCCGCATAGCAGCCCATGAAGCCCACCATGGTGCGCTCCACCGAGGGATCGAGGCCGCAGCGCTGGACCAGATCGAGATCGAGCCCCGGCGCGTACAGGCCAGTGCACGAGGTGACGAGGACGTGAGAGATCCGGCGCGCGTCGTCGCCGAGATCGAGGCCGGCGACCGTCCGCTCGGCCAGCTCCGGGGCGTGCTTCTCGTAAAGACTCATGCGCTCGCCGGTGCTCGGGAACCGCCCGTGAGCATAGAAACCCACCGCGTCGATCGACGTGCCCTCCGGCTCGCCGGCGGGCGCCAGGACGGCGTAGCGATGCGAGATCTGCGCTTTCTCGACCAGGCGATCGAACACGGCCTGCGTTCGTTGATCGTCGAGGAAATTCCGCGCAAAACGGACGAAGGTGCGGTGTACGTCATGCGGCGGAACGGCCGTGGCGATTCGGTTGAGATAAGCGGTGCTCACGAAGGGGTACGATGCCCGCTCGCGCCCGTCCGGTGCGCCTCGCTCGCTACGCCGGGGGCTGCGCCGGACGACCGCTCCGGGCCAGCGTCCGCAGCTCTTGATGGCGCGAGGGGGCGCGCAGCTCCTGATACCGCAGCACCTTCTCGCGGATCAGCGGCCGCACCTGGAACTGGGTCGCCGCGGGATCGCGGATCGAGGCCTCGCGCTCGAACCAGCTCTGGACCTTCTCCACGTCTTCGTCGGGGAAGAGCGGCTTGAGCGAGTCGAGGTTGACCGCGTCGAGGTAGCAAACACGGATGAGCCAGTCGCGCTCTTCCGTCGACATCCACCGGGTCGTGCGATCGAAGAACTTGCGTAAAAACAGCGCCGAGCTCGCCCCGTCCTCGCCCAGGCCGTCGATCATCAGACCGAGCAGGAAGGGGAAGCCCTGCGTCAGCTCGAACATGGCCGCGCGCCGCGCCTCCGGGACACCGGCGCTCGCGAGCAGCTCATAGGCATCCTTGCGGCTGAAGGGCGCGAGGCGGATCTGCTCCTTGATGTATTTATGGCAGTGCTGCCCCCAGGCGGGGCTCATCGCCTCGAGATCGTCGCGGCCGAGGATGACGAGGAGCGTGGGAAACGGGGCATCGGCGAGCTTGGGGATCAGCGCGCCCACCAGGAAATCTTCCAGCGTCGGCGCCAGCGCTTCGAAGTCGTCGATGACCAGCAGCAAGCGATCGAGCCCGGTTATCGGGCGATGAGTGATCCGCCACCAGTCCTGCTTCCGGTAGCCCGAGAGCGCGGCGGCGAGATCGGTGATCAGCGCGTCGGCGGTGACGTTGTAGAGATCGGTCCGCACGCGGGATTTGTAGGTCATCCCGAGCGCGTCGCGCAGCGGCCCCGGCAGGGTCGTCGAGTCCCGGAGCGCGTCGAGCTTCTGAACGAGCTCCCAGGCCTCGTCGAGCGTGCCCGAGACATCGTCGTTGCGGAGGTTGACCCGCCGGAGATCCACGTACTTCGCGGTGATCGGCATCGTCTTGTTGAGGCGCTGACCGGCCTTCAGGAGCGCGATCGCCGCGCCCTTCACCGCGTCCGGCGCCTTGTGCCCCACCGTCACCTGGAGCTCCGCCGCCACGTCCTGCACCAGCGCGCGGTGAATCGACGCCACCCGACGGAGCTGCGGAAAATAATCGTTCGCGGTCACGGCCGGCGGCGGCAAGCTCACCCTCGCGAGCTGGCCATCGAGGAGCCCGAAGAAATCCCCGCGCGACTGTTCGTTCGATCCGTCGACCTTGAGCTTGAGCCAGCCCAGCGCCGTCGGGTCGAGCGCGGCCTCGACGTGCCGGAGCAGGTACGATTTCCCGACCCCACCCGGCCCGCTGATTCCGCAGATTCGCAGCCCGCGCTCGCGGCTTTGAAGCAGCGCGCCGAGGCGCGCCGTCTCCGAGGTTCGGTGGGCCTGGTCCTGGGGGAGATCGGTCATCGCGGGGGATGGGACAATCGGCGGCCCCGATTGTCAACGGGCGATCTTGCGCGGGGGAGGGCGCGAGATGCGCGAGCTGCGAGGGAGATCGTGGTAGCTTCGCCCCAGGAGGCCCTCATCATGGCGCTTGGTAGAAAATCGATCCTGGTCCTGGTCCCCATCGCGCTGGTCGTCCTGTTCGCCGGCTACGAGGGCGCCCGCGTCTGGTGGTATCGCGGCTACTCGGTGGGCACGCGCACCGGCGTGATCCGCAAGCTCTCGATCAAGGGGCCCCCGTACTGCAAGTACCTCTCGGGCGAGCTCATCCTCCAGGGCACGCAGCCGGGGCAGCCGGTGGAGACGTGGGAGTTCTCGGTCGACGGCGAGGACACCGACAAGAACCCGGTGGTGAAGCAGCTCCACGAGGCGGAGAAGGATGGGTCGCGGATCACGCTTGATTACCGGCAGGATCTGCATGCGCTCTTCCGGTGTAGTCCTTCGGAGTACTTCGTGGTCAAGGCCGAGAAGTAAACTCAAGCGCAACGTGGACGTGGACGTGGACGCTGACGCTGACGTCTGACGTCTCCCGTCCTCGTCTTCGTGCGCGTGCGCGCTCCGGATCCAGCTCTCTCTTCCCAATTACTCAATTCACCCGATGATGATGCCTGTCACCTGCCGGCCGCGGACATCGTAGGTATAGATTCCTTGCGGCCCTTTCGTGAGACTCGTGTTTCGCCCTTTTCGTGTGGAGTTGGACGCCGCCCGCCCGAGGTTAACACCTCATCCTTGCGCACACCTCGCGCCGCATCGTGGGAAGGCCCAAAGCCGTAAATCAGCCGGAATTTCGCCA
>Ga0105048_10005084_pt1 | contig 21345 bp, 9 predicted proteins | sample MAT05_FD_78382 | JGI IMG/M metagenome (GOLD analysis project Ga0105048, IMG submission 78382) | Freshwater microbial communities from Lake Fryxell liftoff mats and glacier meltwater in Antarctica - MAT-05 | ecosystem: Environmental > Aquatic > Freshwater > Ice > Liftoff microbial mat | place...
GCTCAATGCCCGCGAGAACTGAGAATCGCGACCCGGTTGGTCGGATTGGGTAATGCGTGAGTTGTCGATTGAGAAAGCGTCGTAGCCGTTGGCTAGGTTCACCGCGAACGCGCTGACGCGCAGGCTAAAGGCGTCGCTCGGCTGAAACAGCATCACGCTGCGCAACAGCGCTTCATTGCGCGCATTGGTATCGTCGCGGCCCAAAAATGCGTTGCGCCGAAAGCCGTCTTGCACGCTTTTTTGCGCAGCGATACGCAGCCCAAACGCATCGTTGATCGGGCCGGAAAGCACGGTGCCGATCGCTGCAAAGTCGTCACTGCCGAGCGATGCTGAGTGCGTTGTTTCAAAATCCGGTCCCGGATCGCGGGTTTTTACGCTGATCAATCCGGCCAGCGCATTCGCCCCGTAGCGCGTGCCCTGCGGGCCGCGAAAAATCTCGACGCGTTCGACATCGAAGGTGCTGGCAATGCCGCCCAAGCCTGAAAAATCCACGTCGTCGATCAGAAAGCCGACCGATGGATTGGGGCTGCCGGTGTATTGAGAATCCTCGCCAACCCCGCGAATCTGAAAGTAGCGCGGTCGCGATGAGCCCGCCTGCCAGTTCAGATTGGGAATCGCGCCCAGGGCGTCTTGTAAATGATTTTGCGCGCGGCGTTTGAGCGTCTCGGCATCAAGCACCTCCACGGACGCCGGGATGTCGTTGAGAGCGTTCTGGCGCAAATCCGCAAACACGTGCACGCGGTCTAACTCGACTGCGCTGGTTTGTGCGCCACACGGCAGCGACAAGCAAGCAAGCAGTGAAATCAAGGGTTTTAGGGTCATCAACGCGCTCCGCAGCAGCGGGCCAAAAGCGGCGATGGGTGCAGATGAGGCCTAGCTAATATCTTCATCTACGCGCCCCATTCCTCCGCCGGTATGACCCGGATCAGGTTCAAAGGGTCTGCGCGTTACGCGCATCTCAGCCGGTTAAGGCACCCCTTGGGCAGGTAACAAAGTATCACAGTTTCTTAAAAAAGGCCCTTTTGCATCAGTTATTTACAGCGGATGCTTGGGGCGCCACTAGATACTGTGCCGAGGTCGCGAAAAAGAGTGCTGCGGGGGCAGCAAGCGACCACGGGGTTTAAGTGATTCGATTTTTTTTCATCGCGATGTGTGCCGCCAGCTTGCCTGCGTTCGTGTTTTCTGCGCCTGCCGCAGAAGGCATCGACGGCCTGCGTGCGCTCAATGAGGCGCCGCCTAGGAATCATTATCAGATGCGCTTAAACGCTGATGCGCTGCGCATGCTTAAGTTCGGCAGTGCAGCGCCGGGCACGCAAGTTAATCGCGGCTATTGGACGCTTAACGCGCCTTTTTTAAACAGCGCCGCACTGCCGCTGGCTTTTCATGCGGGCGGCTGGCCGCAAATGCTGAGTTCGCAGGTCATCGCCGATCCGCTGCTCGCGACGCCCGCCTTTATCTTGCGCGCCATCCAAACCGCGCCCACAGCGCTGAGCCTGCGGGCACATGCCGACGGCCAGCGCTTTGACTTGCTCGACGCAGCCGGCGCGAGTTGGCTCGTTGGAACGCACGCGCATCCCAGTGTCGACCCGCAAGCAGGTCAGCTGTGGGTGCGAAATCTAGATTTGCGCGTGGGCGTCGAGCTAGCCCGAGCGCTCGGTCGTCCCAGCGTTGAAGGCCAACTGATCGGCGCCATGAACTTAAGTTTGAACGCGCTCGGCCAGCCGCCAGCGGTGCAAAGCTCCACATCCTGCGCTAGCCCGCAATATCAGCCGCGCTGGCCGACGCTTGGCTTTCGCGCGGACATCGCGCTGACTCACATTGGATCGGTGCAAACCTTGCGCTGTGAGGATTGCAGCGCCAGCAGCAGCGACGCGCGGCTCGCGCTCGCTCCCGATGCGCGCTTGCGCAATGTGGGCGACGCGGATATCCCGTGGGCGCCCAAATTTGTAAACCCCGCGCTGCCGCCCTACGGCGGCGATCAGCATCCGTTTTTGGCGTGGAATTTTTTTAAGGTCGATGCCGAAGAGCGTTTGACGCAGATCGCCGCGTCGGGTTTTAAGCACGCGTTTGTTGCGTCAAGTTTGAATTGCGGCTGCCCGTCCGGATTTATTTTGTTCAACACCTGCGAGGACGTGTACGGCGCGTTTACCAACGACATTTACGACATCTTGTCGCCGCGCACCGAGCTGATCCCGTACCGTGGACTGTGGGCGCGCTGCGGGTCGATTTTTGACCCTGACTGCAACGGCGTGCAGAACGTTCCCGCCGGTGCGCCCGACGACTACACCTGGCGCGTGACCTTCTCAGAAGCACAGCTCAATATCGCTAGCGCGCGTTTTTTTGCCGACGCCTGGTACGTGGTCCGCGACGACAGCAATATCGACAACTCCATGGGCGTGGTTGAAGTGCGGCCGACCAAAAACGGCGCGCTGTGGACCTTTCCACGGCTGGGCGCGATGAGCTCAGGCTCGATGCTCGAGCGCTTTGCCGCGCAGCTCGCCCCCACTACCCAGCGCCTATTAGCGCGCCATCAAACCGGCGAAGGGCGCGTGGACACGCTGACCACGGTGCGCGCAATCCCCGGCGGCTTTCGCTATGCGTTCTACGTGGCCAATCACGAGTGGATGCGCACGCGCACGCAGGGCGCGTTTCCAAACTTGCGACTGCTGGAAACCAGCGGCATTCAGCGGCTAGACATCAGCTTGCCAAGCGCGCAGGCAGCTGAGCTCTCAAGCGCGGACGCAGATTCAGTGATCGCTAACAACTGGCTTGCATCACAGAGCGATCAAGCGCTGCAATTTTCAGCGCCCAGCGGCGACGTGGGCCAGCTGTGGGGCACGGTGTTTCGCTTTGAATGGACCTCAAGCAGCTCGCCGTTGATCGGTTGGATAGAGGCGAGCGCGGGTCGCGGCGCACTCGAGCGCACGGTGCTGCTGACCGCCCTGCTGCCAGGTGGCAACGGGCTCGACAGGATTAAACAAAACGGCTTTGACGAATAGATCCAGTTGCCAGTGGGGCACGTGGTGATTGGCTTGACGAAATTTCAATGGGGTGTGTGGATGAAACTGAGCAAACGACAAGTATTACTGGCGCTGGGTCTGGCTGCATTGGCCTGTGACGCGATGGCAACCACCATCGGCGGCACGATCTATCGCGACATCGATTACGACGCCGTGCGCGACACCGTCGCACCCAATATCGAAGCGGGAATCAGCGCTGTCACCGTGCGCGCGTTCGATACAGCGGGTAATACCACCAGCGTCACCAGCAATGCCTCCGGTGTTTTTTCGATCACCCTGGGTGGTTCGGGTGCTGCGATCCGCTTGGAGTTCGAAACGCCGCTGGGCTTGCAGGAATCCATCCCCGGCAGCCGCGCGGTGCGTCGCTTTAGCGCCGATGCGAGCGGGATCGATATGGGCTTCAGCAGCCCGCGGCAGTATTGCCAGGACGACAGCAATCTCAACGACTCCACCGGCACCATCGAGATCTTGTACAACGCCTACACTGCGGGCGATCCACTGATCAACGTCGGCGCGGGTGAACCCGGCGATGGCGACTGGTTGGCCTGGGCGCCCTATAGTTTCAGCGGTGCCAACGTTGGCGGTGCAACCAACCCCGCCGGCCCGACCGGCCGCGTCCTTGGCCGCGACATGGGCACCACCTGGGGTTTAGCCTACCAGCGCAGCACGGGCACTTCGTTTGCCGCTGGGTTTATCAAGCGCCATGTCGGCTTGGGCTCGGGCGGCTTGGGCGGTATCTACCGCACCCTTAACGCAATCAGCGGCACAGCGGCCACGTCGCTGTGGCTCGATTTGGACGCGGCGCCATTCAATTTGAGTTTCGGCCCGCTCGGCACCAACGGTGCACGCGGCTTGACCGGAAGCGTGACCACGCCGCACCGCGACCCCCTTGCCTTTGACGCCGTGGGCAAACAGGGATTGGGCGGCTTGGCGCTGTCAGACGATGAGCGCACGTTGTGGGCGCTGAATTTGTTTACCCGCCAGCTCTATGAAATTCCAATCGGCTTCAATGCCGCGGGCGAGCCGCAGGCGCCGACCTTGCTATCTCAGGTGCGCATTCACAGCTTGCCCAATCCAAACTGCCCAAATGGCCAGTTCCGTCCATTCGGAGTGGGTTTCCACGACGCACGCGTATTTGTGGGCGGCGTTTGCTCGGGAGAAGACGGCGGCGCACGCGGCGACCTCTCTGCGGTAATTTTTCGGCACGTCCCGGGCGGCGCTCTATCAAACTTTGCGCTGGTTGGGTCGTGGACGCTCAATTTTACCCGCGGCCAAGCGAGCAACGCCCGCGGCGCAGGGACCGACGAAGGCACCTGGAATCCATGGATCTCGCAATGGTCGCAGATCGGCACGCAAGCCGGCTTAGCGCTGCCCAACGGTGCTTCTTTCGGCCAAACCATCCATCCGCAGCCGATGCTGATGGACCTCGCGTTTGACCCCCAAGGCGTGCTGTTTTTAGGGTTTGCCGACCGTTTTTCGCACCAAAGCGGCAACGAAAACTACTCGCAGTTTGTTGCCAACGACAACAACCCCAGCTGTCCAACGCCTGGAGTTAACGCAAGCACGGGGTGCCCGCCGGGCGATATCAGCTATGAAGGCTCCGTCGCCGGGGACATTCTGATGCTGTGTCCGAACGCGCTGGGTACCTATCTGGTTGAGAGTGCAGGCGCTTGCCCGGCCGGTTCGCTGGTTGCGCGCAGTGCGACAGACGACGGTGGTCCAGCCACGCCCCAGAATAACGGCCAAGGCCCGGGCGGCGGGGAGTTTTTTTGGGCTGAGACTTTTACTTACAGCGCTGATGCCGGCAACGTAGGTAGCCACCAGGAAATCTCCCTGGGTGGGTTGGCTCTCAATCCACGGTTCAATGAGCTGGTGGTGTCGGTATTCGACCCGCGTGACGCCTTTCGCGCGCAGGGACTGCGGATTTACAACGCCGCGACCGGCGACGGCGTGCGTTCGTTTGAAACTTATGGGCAGGATGATTCGCCGGGTAACACCACCCGTCTGGCCTCGTTTGGCAAATCAGGCGGCATGGGCGATGTGGAGCTGGCCTGTGATGCGGCGCCGACCTTTATCGGCGACTATGTTTGGAACGACGCCAACGCCAACGGCATTCAAGACCCGAACGAGACAGGAATTGCGGGCGTGCTGCTGGCGCTGCGACGCACCGACGGCACCGAAGTAGGCCGCGCCACCACCGATGCCAGCGGGTTCTATGGCTTCCAATACGGCATTGTTGAAGCGATCAGTCTGACTGGCGCGACCGGCATCGGCACGGGCACCGCGCGTTACAACCTGAACTACATCGTCACCTTGGCTACCGCGCAAGCCCCGCTGACTGGCCTGTCGCTCAGTCTGCGCGACAACGGCAGCACCCCGGGCTTGGGCGATCTTCGCGATTCCGACGGCCGTGTCCTAGCTGCGGTGGCCGATGGCGTCAGCGGCGCTGCGATCGGCCTGACCGGCTTGACCGTGAGCGCGCGTTCGCAGGGCGCCAACGATTCGAGCTTTGATTTTGGCTTCCGGCCCGCAGCTGCAGGCACGAACATTGATCTGCAGATCGCGATTACCGACGGCGTGACCGTCTACAGCTCCCCCGGTGCGCTCACCTATTCCATCCAGTACTGCAACAACGGCCCGGCCAATGCCATTCCGACAACCGCGACGCTGGCGTTGCCAAGCGGCTTCAGCCTCAACGGCAACTGGACCTGTGGCGCTGGCACGGGATTCGGCACCTGTGTTGCTGGGAGTGGTTCTGGCTTGACCTTAACCGGCGCCAATCTGCCGAGCGGCGCGTGCGTCACCTACACCCAACCTGTCACGGTTGCGAACGGCCAGAGCGGACCCAAGACCGCAACGGCAACGGTCGTGGTGCCAGTCGGCTTGACCGATACCAATCCGAACAACAACCAGTCGAGCGATACCGATATTCCGCTGATCAACGGCGATTTGTCGGTCACTATCGACGACGGTCGGCTCGACTATTCCTGCGGCGGCACTCACACCTATGTGGTGGTCGTCGCCAATTCGGGTCCGCAGACGGCCACCGGGGCGACGCTCGACATCACCTTCCCAACCCAGTTCCAGCAGGTCAACTGGACGACTTCGACAATCACCGGCGGCGCCAGCGTGACCGCCGGTGGCAGCGGCATTCGCGGCCGCGCACAAGTACCGTTTTCAATGACCCCGGTGCCGGTGATGACCCTGCCGGCTAACAGCAGCGTCACTTTCTTGCTGCAAACGCTGATTCGCACTGATGCCGGCTGCACCGGTAACTTGGTCCATCCGGCGACTGTGACCCCGCCGAGCGGCTTTTTTGAAACCAATTTCGCCAACAACAACGCATCCGATACCGATGTGCCGAACGGGCAGCCCGAGCGCTTGGTGTGCCCGGTTAGCCTGACGGCGATTCCGGTCAATCAGCCGACCGCACTTTCTGGTGTGGTCAACGACTACTGGCCGTGCAGTGCCGCTACCACCGCGGCCGGTGCGACTTCCATCAGCGTCGGGGCTCGACGCGCGGGCGGGGCAGGACTCAACATCGCCGCGGACGATCTGGTCATGGTGATCCAGATGCAAGACGGCATCGGCAACACTCAAAACGACGGCAGCTATGGCGACGGCGTGATTGCCGGCACCCCGGACCCAGGCGGCGCAACCGATCGCGCCCGAGCCGGCGCCTATGAAATCGTTCGCGCAACCAGTGCCTTGACGGGCGCCGCGGGCACCCTGAACTTCGAAGGCGCCAGCGGCGCCGGTGGCTTGGTCAACAGCTACGGCAACGCACAACCCACTGCCGGCGCCTTCAAGCGCAGCTGTCAAATTGTGCGGGTGGCGCGCTATTTAAGCGCCACGTTGAGCAATGCCACACCGGTGACCGGGCTGCCCTGGTCGACCGATACCAACGTCAACGGCACGCACGACGACGCCACTGGCGGCATCGTCGCGCTAGACGTGCAGCGCACTTTGAACCTCAACACCAGCGGCGCGATCAGCGCCGATGCGCTGGGCTTTCGCGGGGCGCATGGTCGCGCGCAGGGCAGCTGTGCCAACGTTAGCGGCTTGACCACGGTGTTCCGCGACGACAGAACCGCAGAAGATCACGCTTTTAAAGGCGAAGGCTACCTCGGCTCCCCGCAGTGGCTAGCCTTGCAAGCGGACTCATCAGCAGCTGAGGTGCCGGGCACGTTTGATGTCCCCGATGGATCCACGGCACGCGGTGCGGTTGGCAATGCCGGCGGCGGCGGCAACAGCTGTAATGACATCACCGACGCCGACGACCAACGCACCGGTGGTGGCGGCGGTGGCAACGGTGGGGCTGGTGGACAAGGTGGCGACGGAGAGATCGCAACACAGACCAACGGCGGACGCCCGGGTGGCGAGTTCTTGCCTGCTAACTCAAGCTCGCTAAACCAAGGACGACGCTTAATGTTTGGCGGCGGTGGCGGCGCCGGTGCGCGTTCCACCGGAACCGGCGCGCCGAGTTCCGGCGGCGCAGGTGGCGGCGCGATTATGATCCGTGCCAATCGGGTGATCGGCACCGGCCAGATCCGTGCAAACGGCGCCAACGCGCCCGCTGCAGCCGACCAGGGCGCCGGTGGCGGTGGGGCCGGTGGTTCGATCACCGTGTTAACCAATCTGGCCGGGCAGTCCAACTTCACCAGTGTGTCGCTTCTAGCCAACGGCGGCGCAGGCGGCAACGAAACCGGCAACACTCTCAACCAAGGGCCAGGCGGCGGTGCGGGCGGTGGGCGAATTCTGATCTCTGAAGACACCTCCGTTTTGGCCGCACTGAATAAAACGGCCAACGGTGGCAGCAACGGAACTTCCTTGCCTGGCCCAATCGCGCGGGGTGCAACGCCGGGCCTAGCGGGCTTTGAACTGGGCCTGCTCTCGCCTTACGGCGCAGGCACCGGTGCCAAGCCGCAGTGGTACTGCGCGGCGCAAACCACGCCGGTAACGCTCTCGTGGGTCAATGCCCTAGCGAGTGGCGTGCTTGAGTTTGAAACCGCCTCCGAGGCGGGCACGCTGGGCTTCAACGTGTTTCAGCAGCAGGCCGACGGCAACTCCAAACAGGTTAACGCTCAGCTGATTGCGGCACTCGGCGGTAATGTCACCACGCCGTCGGCGTACCGCGTTGAACTCAGCCGCGGCACCGGCTTGGCCTATTGGATTCAAGAAATCGCTAGCAACGATTCGGGCCAGGTGTTTGGGCCGTATCCGCTCGGCCAAAGTCACGGCGAGAAAGTGGTCAAACCGCTGATCGACTGGCAGAAAATCCAGCTCGAGCAGCGCAGTTTTCGCAGTGTTCAAGCGCAAGAAGCACGCTCACAGCTAACGCGCAATCCCCAGCTGGCGGCTGTCGATATTGCTGTTAACACAACCGGCGTGGTGCGCGTGAGCTTCGAGCAGCTGCTAGGCCTTGGTCTCGACTGGAGCGGCCTCGACGCCAATCAGTTGCGCCTTGAGCATCGCGGCGTGTCGGTTGCGCGGCGGGTCACCGGTGGCGCAAGTTTCGGACCCGGCAGCGCGCTTGAGTTTTATGGCCGCGCGATCACCGGCAGCCTGTACAGCAAAACCGCGATTTACACGCTGACCCAGGGCGCGGGCAATGCGCTTAAAAGCGCGCAGGCAAGCCCTGGCGCGCAATCGCTGACCCGTTCAGCAAGCGCGCGTGCGAGTTTTGAGCGCGAAGCAATTTACGGGTTCGGCTCACCCACCAACGATCCGTGGTATGCCGATTCGGTGCGCCGCACGGCCAGCCAGCCGGGCACCGCAACCTGGACCGTCACCCTAAACGACCGCGTCGCCGGGGCCGGCGCGCTTGAAGTCGATCTATGGGGCGGCCTGGACTACGACGGCGACGCGCTAGACCATCGCTACGAGCTAAGCGTCAACGGCACGCCAGTACACCAGGCGGAATTCGACGGCGTGGTTGAGCAGCGCGTGCGGGTGGCGCTGCCTGCGTCGCTGCTGCGCGACGGCGATAACGCGATCTCCATTAGCTTGGGCGCAACCGGCTATCCCACCGACCGCTTGAATATCGACCGCATCGCGATTGTGTTCCCGCAACGCCTGCAGGCGCGCAGCGGCCGCGCCGCTTTCGACGCAGCAAACGACGCCCCATTGCTCGCTACCGTAAGCGACGTGATCTTCCGCGACGCGCTCGAAACCTTAGCGCCGGCGAGCTGCGAGCTCGGACAAGCTGGCTGCGCGGGCTATCAAATCGGCGGCTTCAGCAGCCCATCGATCGATCTGTGGCGCCTACGCGCGGGTGTGGCCGAACGCCTCGTTGGAGCCCACGTCAGTGCGGACGTGGATGGGTTTAGCGTCGGATTTGCCACCTTTGAGCAAGCGGGCGATCGCTATGAAGTGGTGCAAAGCGCTGCCGCGATCAGCGCCACGGCGCAACTGGTCTTACCGAGCGGTGATCTGCTGGCCGGTCCCGAAGCCGACTTCGTGCTGATCGCCCATCCCAGCCTGATCAGCGGCCTTGAGCCGCTGGTCGCTGCCCGCCGCGCGGAAGGCCTGCGCGTGCGGGTGGTGGACGTTGAGGCGATCTATCGCCAATTCAGCGGCGCGCAAGTAGACCCAGACGCGATCTCGAAATTTATCCGCGAGGCCAGCTTGCGCTGGGGTACGGGCTATGTGCTGCTGGTCGGCGGCGATAGCTACGACTATTTCAACTATTTGAATCTTCAGTCGTTGAGCCTTGTGCCGACCCACTATCGACGCTTGCACGGCTTTGTGAACTACGGGCCGACCGACGCGCCGTTTGCTGATTTCGACCTTGATGGCGACCCGGATATCGCGATCGGGCGCTTCCCGGCGCGCAACCGCGCAGAGCTCGATTTGCTGGTGGCCAAAACGCTGCGCGGCGTGACTTCGCGCTCGACGATGCTGATCGCTGATCGCGATTTGGCCAGCCAGATCAACTTTGGCGAGGCCCAAGATGCCCTCGCGCAAAGCTTGCCTGCGGCGTGGGCGGTGGATCTCAAGCGCGTGTATTTGTCGAACTACGGTGCCGATTCAAGCGGCGTGCAGCAAGCGCGCGCCGAGGTCAAAGCTGGCGTTGATGCCGGTCGCGGCTTGGTCCAGTTCTTCGGCCACGCCAGCCCGACTAACTGGAGCCGTGAAAGCCTGATCACCGCCAGCGCGGTGTTTGGCGGCTTGTTCAATAATTCAAGCGCACCAAACCTGTCGATTCAATGGGGCTGCTGGGGATCATATTTTGTGCAACCGGAGTTCAACACAATGGCGCACGCGCTGCTCCTCAACGGCCAAGCCGGCGCGGCAGCGGTGATTGGTGCCAGCGCGCTCACGGAGACCAGCTCGGATCTCCAGCTCGGACGTCTGCTGTTGCCCGCTCTGACCAACGGCGAACGCTTAGGCGATGCGATGGTCAGCGCCAAGCAAACCCTCAACATCAGCAATCCGAACATGATCGATGTGCTGCTCGGCACCTCGCTACTCGGTGACCCGACGCTGAGGCTGCCTAGCGCGCAGTAACGATCCACGCCGTAACTGTCTGGGAACGCCAAGCCTTAAGCTTGGCGTTCTTCCCGCTGGGACGAGTCGAAGTTAAAGCTAGTCAGCGACACCTTCCCGCATCCGCTCTTCCAGCCCATGCGGCGAATGTTGTTCGGTGATTTGCGCTAGACCTGCTAGATTTTGCGGATTCTGCAAAACATGAGGTTCACTATGCGCTCGAAGACCCGTGTGCGTTTATTGCCGATTCCCGCCTCATTGCACTCGCGGCTGCTTCGGTTAGTCGCTTCTGTAGCGTTTGTCGTCCTGTTTGCGCTGGGCACTTTCGGTCGCCCGGCGCTGGCGCAAGATTGGTACGACATCAGCACTTTGCGCACCGTCAACATCACCTTTGTGCAAGGCAATTGGGAGCAATTGCTGCGCCAGAATTACGCTTCCGAAACCGATTTGCTCGGAACCGTTGAGGTAGATGGTCAGGTGTATCCCAACGTCGGGATTCGAATTCGCGGAAATACTTCTTTCACCGGCCTGCCGTCGGGCTCGCAGAAGTTCTCGCTCAAGCTGGAAATGGACGTCGTCAATCCGAATCAGGATTTGCTGGGTTTTGATTCGATCAACCTTAACAATGGCTGGCGCGATCCTACTTTCACGCGTGAAGTCGAGTTCAATAATTACCTCGCGCAGTTCACTCCAAACGCGCGTGCCAACAACGTCGTGGTAACCATCAATGGCGCGAATTGGGGCGTTTACAATAACGTCCAGCAAACCGACAAGGCGATGCTGCGCCGCTATTTCAGCAATGCCGACGGGCTGCGCGTGCGCTGTTTCAACAATCCCAACGGTCCGGGTTTGACCTATAGCCCTACTCTGAACGCAAGCTATGAAATACAGGAAACCGGTGGGCTTACGCTGCCGCAGGCGACTGCTGAATTCATTGAAATGACGCGGATTCTGACGCAGGGCGCACTCGGTAATCCGCTGGTCGACGTGCCGACGATGGATCGAACCATTGCCATTGACGCCTCCACTTGGACGGTGGCCTTAGAAAACTTGCTGACCGACGATGATTCCTACATCAACAAGGGCTGCGATTTCATGACCTACCGCAATCCGGTGGACGGTCGCACCACCATTATCCAACGCGATGGCAACGAAGCTTGGACGCAGTCTACGTGGGCAATCAATCGCAACTTCATTCAAGCCAACAAGCCGTTCCTCAATCGAGTGCTGGGAGTGCCCGAGCTGCGCCAGCGGTATATGGCGCACTACCGGACCATTCGGCAGGGCTTTGCTTGGGCCAATCAGTTGCAGCCACGCTTTGAGGCACGGCGCGCGCTGCTGGCCAGCGCCGTGGCGGCGGACAGCAAAAAAATCTACACCACACAAAACTTCACTGACGGATTTGGCACCGCCAGCGTCACCTTGATCAATCGGATTTCCGGCACTCCAGCCATTGGCTTGGCCGGTGGCACGCTTCCAGGGATTCAGCAATTTATTGACGGTCGCAGCGCGTTCTTGAGCAACGCTGGAAGCAATCCTGAACTTGCCGTCAGCGGCCCAACGATCAGCGCCGTGCAAGCGAGCAACAGCACGCCCTCGCCGACAACGCCGGTGTTCATCACAGCTGATGTGGTCGCGGCGGGTGCACCGATCAACAAGGTTGAGCTGTTCTACCGTCCCGATCCCACGGGCATTTATTTGCGCACAGCCCTGCTCGACGATGGCCTATCCGGCGACGGCGCGGCTGCAGATGGCCGCTATGGCGTGCGCTTGCCCGGACCTGCTAGCGCCGGGCAGGTCGTTAAGTATTACGTGATGGCGACCGCGACAAACAGTTTTAACTCAGTGAGCTTCTTGCCCACCGCAGCAGAGCAGGGGCCGCGCTTGATCCAGTTCGGTTTGTCGGGTGCAGTTACGCTACAAATCACTGAGTACGCGTATTCGGCCAGCCATGGCGAGTATGTGGAGCTCACCAACCGCAGCCAGCAAGCGATTGATCTCAGCGGTTGGACGCTCAAAGATGACCAAATCAACCTGCCAGGATTCAGCTTGTCTTCTGCCGGCGTGCTGCAATCCGGCGAGACGCTGGTGATTACAGAAAACGTTGAGGCCGCATTCCGCGCCGCATGGAATTTGCCGAGCCAAAACAAGATTCTCGGTCAGCTCGGCGCAGTCGGGGTTGGTGGGCAGAACTTTGGTCGCAGCGACCAGATCAACGTCTATGATTCAGGTGGCGGGTTGATTGACCGCCTAACGTATGGCGACCAGACCTTTCCCGGAACCATCCGCGCGCAAAACGTCGCTGGACAGGCGGCCTGTGTGGCCCTCGGGCGCGACATCATTGCCAACTGGACGCTTTCATTCGTCGGTGACGTCGTTGGATCGGTCCAATCGAACCTAACCCAAACCAACCTGCGCGACATCGGCTCACCGGGCGTGTTTTTAGCAGGCAACTGCGACGTGCTGTTTGCGAATGGGTTTGAAGCCCGCGGGATTTAAATATTCGCAGCCCTCAAGCCGCTCGACAACACAGCGCACGCAGCGCCGGGCAGCAGGCGCAACGCTCGTCGACAGAAATCGGCAGGCAGCGCGCCATGGGCATAATCTTAAGTATCGTTTCCACGCCGAGCTTGCTTTGTTGCCATCGTCCATCACTGCAACGCCTGAATTGATCGCGCTGGAAGCTGCCGCGAGCGCGGGTTCGGCTGAGCCGATGTTTCAGCTGGCGACCTTGTATGCGCGCGGGTCGGCGTCGGCGTCGACGTTGGCATTGCACTGGTATCGACGCGCTGCCGAGTGCGGATTTCCGCCCGCACAATACGAGTGTGCGCGCTGGCTGTTGTACGGATTGGCCGGGCCGCAGGAGCCAGCAACGGCGCTTAAGTTTTTGCTGCGCGCTGAGCGTGCGGGGCTTGCTGCGGCGAGCGATTTATTGCTGGAACTCGAGCTGGGTGGCGTGGTGGATCCGGGTGATCAGCGCGGCGACGCGCGCTTAAGCCGCGCGCTGGAAGCGGGCTATGCGCCTGCATTGCTCACCGCGGCGCTGTATTTTGGGCGGCACGCCGACCCGCGCGATCAGGCGCGCTGCGTGCAGCTGTTGCAGCGTTTGAGTCAAGGCGGCCATGCGATCGGCGCCGCGCTGCTGGCGGAGCGCTTGCGCCGTGGCGAGGGCTGCGAGCCTAACTTGCAGCTCGCCCAGACGCTCGATAGCGAACTGGCGCGCGCGGGATTTGCGCGGCTCGCGGCTTCGTCGTCAACGGCTGTTGTCAGCGCACCCACCCCGCCGGGCCAGATTAACCTGCGCGCCTCGCTGCACCCGGCGCCAGCACGCGAACTCGCAAAACACCCCCATGTAGCGGTGATCGATGGCGTGCTTTCGAGCGATGAGTGCCGCCTGCTGATGGCCAGCGCGCGACCGCATTTGCGCGAGTCGCAAGTCACCGATCCGCAGACCGGCAAAACCCACGCCAACCCCATTCGCAGCAGCCGCCATGCGACCTTCGACCCGGTGCTTGAATCAAGCGCGCTCAAGCTGATCCAGTGCCGCCTGGCCAACGCAGCAGGCGTGGCACTCGCGCAATGCGAGTTTTTAGCGGTGCTGCATTACCAGCCCGGGCAGCAATATCGCCCGCACCGCGACTTTCTGCCGCGCGGCGCACTGGCGCTCGACCGACCCGCCGCGGGCAATCGCCTGCGCACGCTGTGCGTGTATCTCAATGACGTGCAAGCAGGCGGCGAAACCACATTTCCCAAACTAGGACTGCAAATCCAGCCGATCCCCGGGCGCGCAATCGTGTTCGACAACCTAAGCGACGACGGCAAACCGCTGGAAGATTCGCTGCATGCGGGCCTGCCGGTTTTAACCGGTGAAAAATGGCTGGCAACCCTGTGGATCCGGCAGGCGCGCTATCGGGAGATGTGACGCCAATCGCCCGTCGAACGAATCGCGTTCTAGAGACCCTTAAGCATCATTCATCAGCGCGCGCTGCAAGCCGCTGCGATGCTGTAGTTGCATCAACTGGACAGCAATAACGCTGAGGGTGAGAAGGACGACGATTAGGCAAGAGGTTAGGTTTAAGCTCGGATTGAGCAGGCTTGCTGACACGGGTTGGGCGTGGGCAAACCAGCGGCCGATGATCCAGCTCAAGCCTGCTGCCAGGCTTAATCCACCGAGGACGGGCAGGGCCAGCAGCTTGAGAATGTCTTGATGGCGCGCGCCAAGGGCGCGGTGGATGGCGATGGCGCGCGCGCTGTTTGTTAAACACCAGCGCATCAGGACCATCAGGCTTAAGCTCGACGCAATCAATAATCCGAGTGAGATCAATAGGATGCCTCGCGAAACGTAGACCCGCAGCCGGTTGAGCTCCACCACGCGATCTTGCAAGGGGCGCGATTTGAGCGCGGTCAACGCCGGCAGAATTTCTCGCAGCGCGCGCTCCAGTGCGGCGTCTAGGTCGCGGTTCTGGCGGCCGCTGTAGAGTGCAAGCGATCCAATGTTAAGGCCGTATTCGCCGATAGCGGCACCGAGTTCGGCCCCGCTTCCAAGACTGAAATCGAGGTCTTGATGGATGCCGACGATGGCATATTGTTCGTCTAGCAAGTCGGTAAACCTCAAGCGCTGGCCCAGCGCTTGGCGCGTGCCTCCAAAGCAGCGCAGTGCGCTAGCCGCGCTGATCGTGACCTCGGCTACATCCGTGGGCGCGCGACCCGCCGCGATGTGCGAGCCACTGAGTTGCAGAAATTGCGCGCTCGCGCCCAGCAGAGCGCTGCGGCTGAGACAGCCCGGATGCGCTGTTTCAGCGTCTTCCCCGACAAACGCCGCTTTGCTGCCGGGCGCCACGTCTACAAAGGCTATTTGCCGATTGAATCGCAACCCGATCGCTTGCGCGATCGTGGCTGCTTGCAGCGCATCGGGCGTGCTGAAACCGCGCCGGAAATCTTGCTCCAGCTGCACAAAAACGCTGTCCGGCTTAAGGCCAAATGCTTGCAGCAGCGGCATGTTTAACGCGCTGATTTGGCTTAACGCAATCCACGTTGCAAGCATCGAAAAGCACGCCAAGGCAGCAATTGCCAGCGCGCTTAAGCGCATGCGCGCGCTGACCGCGCGGGCGCTTAAGACCAAGCGCTTAAGCGCAAACTGGCGAAAAATCAGCGCCAGCTCCATGAAAATCACCAGCACAACCAGCAGCAGCGCAAGGACGGCACCCGCGCCCAGCGCGTCGCTGCGCAAGGCCAACGGCAGCGCCAGCAGGTTTTCAAGCGTGGGATCTGCGCGAAGTGCGCGCAACGCAAACCATGCAACCGCGCCGCCGCACAAGACAGCCGCAACGCCCGCGATGGCCGCGATCTTGAGCATCGGGCGCGCCAAGTCCCACGCTTGCGCGCCTAACACGCGCTGCAATCTGCGCTCGCTGGCTTTTTCAGCCGCAGTGATCAGGCGTTGGGTGGCAACCACCAGCAGCGCAAACGCAAGCGCGGCCAATACCGTTAGCTTAAAAATCTCAAGATTCAGCACGCCCTGCGCGCGGCGCTTTAAGTTCAGCGTCCAGCCTTGCACATGCTTGAGCTCAGCCGGCTCTTCAACACCGCCGAAACGCGGCAGGGTCAGATGCGCGGTGCGCGTTGCCCAATCGGCTGCGCTGAACGCTTCGCTGAAGCGCACCAGCAGGCGATGGGTGGGCGCAACTTGCGCCAGTTCGTGGCGGCTTAACGATGATCCAGGCACCGTATTGGGCGCACCCAAATCGACGGCGGCATCCCAAGGGCACCACAAATCGACCGGATCGAGCGAGCTTAAGCTGGTAAATGAAGCGGGGACCACTGCTACGATTGCCACAGCGGCCCCGTCGATTCGCAGCGACGCTGGCAGCGCTGGCAAGCCTGAGCGCGCAAGCCATCGCGCACTCAACGCGCAATCTTGGCGGCCCACCTCACCTGATTGCAGCGGCAGCAGGCGCATCGCCGCAGGGTTCATGACCTCGAGCGCCAGATCACCGTCCAGCGAACCTACCTGTACGCGCGCCGCCCGCAACAAAGTGACTGAGATGGGCGTGGCCGCTTCCGGCAAAATCGCGAGGATGCGCTCAATTTTCGCGCGCCCCATGGGCACCAAATCACCGGTGCTCATCACGCGCTGATACACCGAGTGCCAGCCACCGGTGACGCGCAAGCCCAACGGCTCGCTCGGCGCAACCGCCGCGCTTAAGCTCAAATAAACAGCGTAGGCCGCTGCCGCCGCAGCCCCGAGCAGCACCAAGGTGAGCTGTGCGCGTATTTCTCGAAGGCTCGCCACAGGGCAGTTTGAAAAACCTAGTGCGCGAGCCGATGGCCGTGTTGCTCCGTGCTCGGAATTCTCACGGACAGCCGTCTGCTGCGGTTCCTGCGCGCGGTGCGCCTTGCCGTCAACCCGCTCGCTACGGTTTTTCAAACTGCCCACCAGTGCTAAAGCATTCTACTCAGCGTCTCGACGGCGCAGCGAGTCGGCATGGGCGGTTGCCCATTTGATGGTCTCCTTTCCATCTTTACCAGCTGCGGAGGTCGCGTACATCACGCGGATCGGCGTCGGGTTTTTTGCATCTACCGGCCGGTATACCGCCGCTCGCCTAGTCACGAGTTGAAAAGCTGTATCGGCACCCGGCGGATTGACGGCCAATACCTCCAAATCTGCTACCCGCCCATCTGCCTGTATGGAGTAGTTAAATACAATCGAATAGCGTTTGCTCATATCTGGCGAAAGCTTGGCTTTGGTTATGGCGCGCGTATCGAAGTGGTCAAGAATCCAAAAATCTGTCGCATCGCGGGAATCCACCACCTTAAGCGAAACTTCCGGCTTTCCTATTGGCTGGCTAATGCTTGCCGATTGACCCATTGTCATCGGTGCCCAAAAAAAGAAGCAAAAGGCGAAGCAGAATTTTGTCGACATCATAAAAACCGTTTATCAGCTGATTCATTTCGATGTCGGCAGTGTAGGGTTTGCCAGCCACCTAGTCGGCATGCAATGCTTATCTTTCCCTGTGAAGTTTGCATGAAATCTTGGACAGTCAACGCACAGACCTGATCCGCGTCCGCTGGATGAAACGCCTGACGCTAGGGACAATCCTGCTGGCGGCGCTCGCGGGGATTTTGCTGCTGGTGTGGTTCACCGCGCCCGGCGAGCCGAGTTTAGAGCGGTCTACTGTATCGATCGGTGAGGTGCGCATTGGCGCGCTCAAGCGCCAAGTAGTTGCACCCGGCGTATTGGCCCCGTGGCAAGCGCGCTGGTTAGCTGCGGATTCGGCGGCTAGGGTGGAGGCGATTTTGTTGGCCCCGGGCGCGACAGTGACGGCCTCAACGCTGCTTATGCGCTTGAGTAATCGCGAGATCGACGATCAAGTGGCGCGCGCGCGGATCAAGCAGAACGCCGAGCGCGCCGCGCTGGATGCACAGCGCATGGCGATGAGAAGCGAGTCGGCCGATCAGCGCGCACTGGTGCGCGGCCTTGAAGCGGAGCGCGAGGCGCTTAAGGCGCAGGCCTCCGCTGAGCTCAAGCTGCAAGCGCGCGGCGTGATTTCTGCGCTGCAGGCCGAGCGCTCGACGCTCGCGCTGCGCCAAGCGGATATCAAGCTCGAGTTAGAGCGCAGCCGCGAAGGCAATCTCAGGCAGCACCAGGCGGCGCGTTTGCAAAGCGATCAAGCGCGCTTGGACGAGGCGCAGCAGACGCTCAAAATGCTCGAGCAGCGCGCCGAGGCGCTTAATGTGCGCGCCGGGTTGGACGGGATCGTTGAGCAAATCGTCGTTGAAGAGGGCGCCCAAGTGAGTATCGGCAGCAATTTAGCGCGCATCGCGCAGATTGATCGGCTGAAGGCGCTGCTGCGCGTGCCGCAAGGCTTATCCGGCGATGTTCGCGTGCAACAAATTGCGCAGGTCACCATTGCGGGCGTAGCCATGGCTGGCACGGTCACGCGCGTGGCCCCGACCATCGAGGACGGCGCGGTCGGCGTGGAGGTGCAAATCAACGGGGCGCTGCCCAAAGGCGCGCGGGTCGATCTGGGTATCGATGGGGCGATTGAGCTGGAACGCATTGCACGCACCTTGCTGCTTGACCGACCGACCATTGCCGAGCCGGGTAGCTTTGTACAGCTGTATCGCCTAGACCCAAGCGGCGCGCGCGCACGCCGCGTCATGGTCGGCTTTGGCCGCGCGTCATTGACCGAAATTGAGGTGCTAAGCGGCCTTAAAGTGGGCGATCGCGTGATTCTTAGTGACCTCGCGGGCTTCATTGGCGCGCTCGAAATCCAAGTGAAATAAGCCCATGGCGCTGATTGAATTAGCTCAAGTGAACTACCTCTATCGCACCGATGAGCTTGAAACACGTGCGCTCAACCAAGTGTCTATGGCGCTTCAGGCCGGTGATTATGTGGCGATCAGCGGGCCGTCGGGCTGCGGCAAGTCGACCCTGCTGAGCGTGCTGGGGCTGCTAGAAAACCCCAGTTCAGGCAGCTATCGATTGAACGATCGCGAAACGATCGGCTTGACGGCCAACGAGCGCGCGCGAGTGCGTAATCTCGAGATTGGCTTTGTGTTTCAAGCGTTTCATTTACTCGCCGATTTGAACGTGCTCGACAACGTCTCACTCCCGTTGAAATATCGACGCATCTTGAGCAAGGCTGAGTGTCGCGCACGCGCCGAGCAGGCCCTCGAGCGCGTGGGCTTGAGCCATCGCGCCAAGCACGCGCCGGGCCAGCTTTCCGGCGGTCAACAGCAGCGCGTGGCGATTGCACGCGCAATAGCCGGCGCGCCCAAACTCCTGCTCGCCGATGAACCCACCGGCAATCTCGACTCCGCCACCGGCGAGGACGTCATGAACCTGCTGCAATCGCTCAATGAAGGCGGCATGACTATCGTGTTAGTCACCCACGCTGCACGCTTCGCCGCACGCGCCAAAAACGAATTGCGCATGCACGATGGGGAGTTGCGGGATGCCGGTGTTGGTGCTGAAAGTGCGAGTCTGGGAACGTAACCAAACTTCGCGAGTAAGCGAAGTAGGACTTAGGCCCGCCGCTGGTTCAGCTTCGGCGCGAGCTCGGCCACCTGTGCGTCGGTGACTACAAATAGCCGATCTTGCGCGGATTGTTTGACTAGATAGCCGCCGGTGAACGCGCCAAAGCTGGGCAGTACCAGGCAGCTGGCTTGATACCAAAATGCCTTGAGGCGCACCGATCCGTTGGCGTCGCCGAGGCGCACGACGGGGTGGATGTGCCCGCACAGCTCAAATGCTTGCGGCTTTGAGGTCGGCTCATGACACAGTGAAAACGGACCTTCCAGCAGCGCGCCTGAGTGAAACTGCATGCAGTCGCTGAGCGCCTCGACGCGCCGATCGTGGTTGCCGCGCACTACTTCAAAGCGCACCTGCGGATGTGCGCGCACCAGGGCTTTAAGCTCGAGCACAAAGCCCTCGCTGCCATCGATTTTGCTGTGCAACAAATCGCCCAACACCAGCACCCGCGCAGGCGCGAAGCGCTGAATCAAAGCCGCGATGCGATCCAGCTCAAGCGCCGTAGTGCCACTCGGAATGGCGATTCCGTGGCGGCGGAAAGTGTGTGCTTTACCCAGATGCACATCGGCCAGCAGCAAAGTGCGCTGCTCGCGCCAAAACGCCGCTCCGCTAGCATCCAGACACAGCGTTTGGCCGTGCACGGCAAGCTCAAATTCCTTAATTGTCATGCCATCAAGGGTGAATTAGCCAAGCGGCTGCGTCAACGGGAGTTGGACTGCGTGCTGGCGGCGATTTCGCGAGCGGGTCTGATTTAGTGAATGCGTTGATCGGTGTAGGAAATCGACCCTTTGATGGGTGTCCAGGAATCCAAAAGCTCATCGAGCGGCGCTTTTCGACGGGGCTGCGGTGGTCGCTGTTGGCCCCAGTCGACTCCTCGTCCTTAAGGGTGGCGTTTGCCGCGCCCGGATGGTGCGAGCTGCGCCCTGAAGCCTGCGTTCGGCGCAAAGCCGCTGTGAAACCGGGTCAGGTGCGCAGCGGTGGCGGTACCAGCCCTGCGGATGGAACACGCGCGCCAACTCGCCGGTGTAACCATGCGCGAACCGGGTGTGTCGCGCTTGGTGAGTGTGGATTTGGCTGAGGCGGCGAAGTTGGTGGGGGCGGATTAGGCATTAGCGGCTCAAAGACATGCTTTTGCGCAGGGCAGTGCCTATACTCAATAGATGTCAAACGCTGATCAACTCAAGGCTTTATTGAAATCGCATCGCGAAGGTGACGAGCTGCATTTCTATTCCATTGCACTACAGATGGCGGCGATGGAGGCGCGCAAAGGAAACGGACGTGCCGCTGAAGAGCTAAAGCAAATGATTGATGCTGCTAAGGCAGGGCCAGCGCCAATCCTAAAGACTGTGGCCTTACATCAGCCACGCGGCGATCTGGGTACGCTGTTGATTGCTTCTTATCCAGCATCCAGGCTTTCAGATTTAGTAGCGGATGCTCGACTTCGCATCCAGTTAGATCGTGTAATTCGCGAACAGCGCAATGCCTCGAAGCTAAGCGCACATGGACTGTCGGCGCGCCGCAAGCTGCTTTTCGTTGGGCCGCCGGGCACCGGCAAAACGCTTACTGCGGCCGCTTTAGCCGGCGAATTAGCATTGCCTTTATTTGTGGTGCGCTTAGATGCGCTCATCACAAAATTTATGGGCGAATCTGCCGCACGACTGCGCCAGGTTTTCGAAGCCATTGCGAGTACGCGTGGCGTATATTTTTTTGACGAATTCGACGCTATTGGCTCGCAACGGTCAAACTCAAATGATGTGGGTGAAGCCAGGCGAATTTTAAATAGTTTTTTGTTGATGCTGGAAC
>Ga0105048_10005086_pt1 | contig 21342 bp, 21 predicted proteins | sample MAT05_FD_78382 | JGI IMG/M metagenome (GOLD analysis project Ga0105048, IMG submission 78382) | Freshwater microbial communities from Lake Fryxell liftoff mats and glacier meltwater in Antarctica - MAT-05 | ecosystem: Environmental > Aquatic > Freshwater > Ice > Liftoff microbial mat | place...
CAGGAGCCCTGTCGTGTGTCGTACGCAGGAAGTGTTGCGGTGCATGGTCGAGGGCGCGCGCTGGCCTGGTGATCCGATCACGATCGATCTCCCGACCAAGTCGGCGATCGCGCAAGCGCGGACACGCCTCGGTGGCCCGCCGGTCGCGGCACTCCATTGCGACGTGGTCGCCCCGATTGCCACGGTCGGCACCCCGGGCGCAGACCGCCGGGCACATTGGTGACACTCGCGGCCGCAGTCCAACCTTTGCCCAGCCCGCCGCGGTCCCCATCTTCCCCGCCATGCGCGAACTCACACTGCGGTCGGTCATCCTCGGCGGGCTGCTCACCCTGCTCTTCACCGCCGCCAACGTCTACCTCGGCCTGAAGGTCGGCCTCACCTTCGCCACCTCGATCCCGGCGGCCGTCATCTCGATGGCGATTCTCCGGCTGCTGCCCGGCGGCACGATCCTCGAGAACAACATCGTGCAGACCATCGCCTCCGCAGCCGGCACGCTGTCGGCGATCATCTTCGTGCTGCCGGGGCTCGTGATCCTCGGCTACTGGCAGGGCTTCCCGTTCGTGACGACGGCGGCCGTGTGCGCCACGGGTGGCATCCTGGGCGTGATGTTCTCGGTGCCGCTGCGCCGTGCGCTGGTCACCGGTTCCGACCTGCCATATCCCGAGGGCATGGCGGCAGCCGAGGTGCTCCGGATCGGATCGGCCGATGCCAGTGGTGCCGAGGAGAACCGGAAAGGACTGCGGACGATCGTCTTGACGTCGCTGGCGTCGTCGGGCGTGTCACTGCTGATCGCGATGAAGCTGATGGTCGGCGAGATTGCCAAGTACGTTCGCGTCGGCACCGGCGCCACCGGTGCAGCGACCTCGCTCAGCTTCGCGCTCATCGGTGTGGGGCATCTGGTCGGGTTGTCGGTGGGTCTGGCGATGCTCACCGGCATCTTCATCACGTGGGGCGGACTGGTGCCGTACTTCAGCGCCGGCGCGCCGGGTGCCGACGCCGCCGCCATCGCGAATGGGGTGTTCCGCGCCAAGGCGCGCTTCATCGGTGCCGGCACGATCGGGATCGCCGCCATCTGGACGCTGCTCAAGATCATCGGTCCGATCATCGGTGGCATTCGCTCCGCACTGGCGGCATCGGCGGCTCGCGGCAGTGGCGAGACGCTGCCCCTGACGGAACGTGACCTTCCGATCAAGCAGGTAGCGGCGGTCATCGTGGTGACGATGATCCCGATTGCGTTCCTGCTCTGGCAGTTCATCGCGGATGGCCCGCTCGCGGCGCACGCCGCCGTGCTGATCTCGATCACGATCGTCTACATCCTGCTGGCCGGCATCATCATCGCATCGGTCTGCGGCTACATGGCAGGCCTGATCGGTGCGTCGAACAGCCCCATCTCCGGCGTCGGCATTCTGGCCGTGGTGGGCGTGTCACTGATGATGATCGCATTCCTTGGCCGCAGCACGGTGCCCGCGCAGACCGAGGCGATGGTGGCGTATGCGCTGTTCGCGACGGCGATCGTGTTCGGCATCGCGACCATCTCGAACGACAACCTCCAGGACCTCAAGACCGGCGAGATCGTCGGCGCGACCCCGTGGCGTCAGCAGGTGGCGCTGGTGATCGGTGTGCTCTTCGGCAGCCTCGCGATTCCGGGTGTACTCGACCTGCTCAACAACGCCTTCGGGTTTGCCGGTGCGGTGGGTGCCCGCGAACAGGCCCTGGCGGCACCACAGGCGTTGCTCATCTCGGCACTGGCGAAGGGCGTGCTCGGCGGAGATCTCGAGTGGCCGCTGCTCGGACTGGGTGCGCTGATCGGCGTGGTGATCATCATCGTGGATGAATTGCTGGGCCGAGCCAGGAAGCTGCGGCTTCCTCCGCTGGGCGTGGGCATGGGCGTCTATCTCCCCATGTCGCTGACGGCGCTGATCGTCGTCGGTGCGGTGCTCGGCACGCGCTACGACAAGTGGGCCGATGGTCAGCGCGATCCCGAGACGGCGCGGCGGTTCGGCGTGCTGGCGGCGACCGGATTGATCGTGGGCGAGAGTCTGTTCGGTGTGGCGTTCGCTGGGATCGTTGCGGCGACGGGGAAGGATTCACCGCTGGCCGTGGTGGGCGACGCGTTCGAGCCGGTGGCGCTGTGGGGTGGACTGACGCTGTTCGTGGGGCTGATCTGGTGGGTGTACCGGCAGACGCGGCGATCGGCGACGGGGTGAGGCGTGGGAGGCGCGCTGCGATTCGCCGCCGGTACGGTTGATGGGCTCGACGGTTCATGGGGTCAGTCTCGCCGTAGCGTTTCGACGTCACGAGCGAGAGTTCCGCCACGGTGGCTGCCGAAATCACGCGAGGGGGATCACTGTCGATCGCTCTGGCGAGTCGCTCCGCCGATGGCTCTCGCGCCAGGATCGCGACCAGCGCCGATGTAGCAACGACGCTCGATCACCTTGGCGCGCCGTCGTCGCGATAGCCGACGATCTCATCGGCGGTGCGTGGGTCGAGCTCCGGGAGCCGAGGGATGCGCTCCTGAATGCGGCGCACCTGCGCGGCCACACTCGGCACGGTGTGGTGCTGCTGACGCTGCAGCCGGTCACGCAGGGCGTTTCGGATGGCGTCGGTAATGGTTTCGCCAGTGGCAGCCGCGAGCGCGCGTGCCAGTCGGTCCGTTTCGGGATCCTTGATGCTGATTGCCAAGGGTGCCTCAGCTACACGCAGCTCCATAGTTCAATACAGCCAGTTCGACCACTGCAAGCGGGGGCGTCGGTGCGCTGTCGAGACGGGTTCATGGGGTCGGTTCATGGGGTCCGGTTCATTGGGTCGTTCATGGGGACAGAGACCACGTTCTCCGGTTCATGGCGTCAGAGTTCTTGTCCTAAAAAGGGGTCAAGGACTCTGACCCCTTGAAGGGACCCCTTGAAGGACCGACCCCTTGAAGGACCGACCCCCTGAAGGACCGACCCCCTGAAGGACCGACCCCTTGAAGGACCAAGGACTCTGACCCCTTGATGGAAGGACCAAGGGCTCTGACCCCTTGATGCTGAGGACCAAGGACTCTGACCCCTTGATGCTGCCCCCTTGATGGGCCCCTTGATGGTGGCGAGGACCGCCACAATGCCCCCCCACCGCCAGCGCCGCCGCACCCCCGCCCGTATCCTGCAAAGCTCCCCATCACCCGCCCCACCCTCCGGTCGCGCACAAGAATGCCCCTGTTACTCACCAGCGCCCGTCTCGCCCGGACGGCCGCACTGCTCTGCCTGGCCTTCCCCCTCGCCGCGCAGCGTGCGACCTCGACCAAGCCCCCCGAGGACGAGCGCACGCGCGCCCTCCGCGCGACCCTCGCGCAGGAGGGCTACGTCACGCCGCCGGCCGACATCGCGGCGCTCGTGATGGCCCCGCGGCACCTCAACGTGTCGCTCGCCAACGCGAGCCCGGACCGGACGAAGTACATCAAGGAACAGACCAACGGCGCGCCGACCGTGGCGCAGATGGGTCGTCCGCACGTCTACTACGCCGGGCTGCAGGTGGATCCGAAGGCCAACCGCTCGCGCCAGCTCAGCACGCGCGGCGCGACGGGGCTGCAGGTGGTGGATGTGATGACCGGCGCGACCACCACGCTCAGCGCGCCGCAGGGGGCGCTGGTCAGCGGGGCCGTCTGGTCGCCGGAGGGCACGCGCATCGCCTATCTCGCCAGCTTCGACGTGGCGACGTACGCCTACGTCGCGGACGTGGCCACGGGACGGAGCATGCAGGTGAGCCGAACGCCGCTGCTCGCGACAGCCGTCACGTCGCTGGTCTGGACCGCCGATGGCACGCGCCTGGTCGCGGTGCTGATCCCCGCCAACCGGCCGCCGATGCCGGCCGCACCGGCGGTGGCGACGGGTCCGCAGGTACGCCTCTGGACGGAGCCGGGCAAGAAGGCGCCCGAGCGCATGTGGTGGTCGCTGCTCGAGGAGCCGTGGCAGGCGGACCAGTTGGCGTGGCATGTCACGGGTCAGCTGGCGCTGCTGAACGTGAAGACGCGTGCGGTGCAGAAGATCGGTGTCCCCGCGATGATCTCCAGCGTCGATGCGTCGCCCGACGCTGATTTCTTCCGCGTCACCACGCTCGACACGCCGTTCTCGTACGTGGTGCCGTGGCAGAGTTTTGCGCAGCGTGAGGTGCTGTGGGACGCGACGGGCAAGGAGCTGGCCGAGGTGAGCACGCGTGGCATTCGGTACGCGGGTGACACGGCGCAGACGCCGGGCGTGAAGAAGGGGCTGGCCTGGATGCCGGCGGGCGCCGGGCTCTACTTCATCGGCAGCGATTCCGCTGCTCGCGGTGACTCGACCGATGCGTCGTCCGGCGCGCCGCGTGTGGCGCCGGCCGGCGGCGCTGCGGGCCGCGCCGGTGGCGCCACCGGCGGTCGGGCCGAGCGCATCGTGCAGTGGCTGCCGCCGTTCGGTGCAACGGATGTGAAGGTCCTCTATCAGCACACGGGCCCGATCACGTCGGCCGTCATGACCGAGGACGCGACGACGGCGTTCATCGCGACGACCACGTCCGGTGCGGGCGCGCTGTTCGCGGTGACGTTTGCCGAGCCGACCACGCGGATGACCATCCTGCGTCAGCGCGGCTGGACGCCCGGCTTCGTGGGTGGTGGTCGTGGCGGCGCGGGAGCCGGTGGTGGCGGCGGTGGTCGGGGAGGCGCGGATGACTCCACGTTCTACAACAACCCCGGACTGATGATGACGCGCCGCAGCGCGCGCGGTGCCGAGGTGGCCGTCGTGTCGCCCACCGGCTCGGTGTACCTGCGCGGCACGCAGTACGCGCGCGACTACCTGCTCGCGCCGCCGCGCGACTTCCTCGACGAGATCGTGATCGCCGACGGCCGGAAGTCGCGCAAGTACGAGGCGCCGACCGATGTGGCCGAGTCGCTGGTGGGGATCGTGGATGCGGCGGCGACGTCGGTCGTGGTGACGCGCGAGTCGCCGACACAGGTGCCGGACAGCTACCGGCGTCAGGGCACGATCCTCACGCAGCTGACGACCAACGTCGACCGCACTCCGACGTTCACGGCGCTGGTGCGCAGGCGCGTGACGGTGACGCGCGCCGACGGCATCACGTTCGTGGTGAAGGTGACGTTGCCCGCTGGCTACCGCGAGGGCACTCGGCTGCCGGCGATGTTCTGGTTCTATCCGTACGAGTATACCGATCAGGCGGGCTACGACCGCACGCTGCGTACCGAGAACGTGAATCGGTTCCCGTCGTCCGGCGCGCGCAGCATGGAGTTTCTCGCCACGCAGGGCTACGCGGTCGCCAACTTCGACCCGCCGATCATCGGTGACGCAGGCAAGATGAACGACAACTACATCTCGGATCTCCGCATGAACCTGTATGCGGTGATCGAGGCGCTCGACAAGGCGGCGATCATCGATCGCGACCGGCTCGGCATCGGCGGGCACTCGTACGGCGGCTTCAGCACGGCGAACGCGCTGGCCCACACGCCCTTCTTCAAGGCCGGCATCGCGGGCGACGGCATGTACAACCGCACGCTCACGCCGACCGGCTTCCAGAGCGAGCGTCGCGACCTCTGGGACGGGCAGAAGATGTATCTCGAGATGTCGCCGATGCTCTACGCCGACAAGATCCAGGGTGCGCTGCTGCTCTATCACTCGATGGAGGACCAGAACGTCGGCACCAACATCACCAGCTCGATCCGCATGATGCAGGCGCTGCGGAGCGAGGGAAAGGTGTCCGCGCTGTTCATGTATCCCTACGAGGATCACGGCCCGGTAGCGCGTGAGAACCTGCTCGACCAGTGGGGGCGGTGGACGGCGTGGCTGGACCTCTACGTCAAGAACGCCCAGCCGAAGCCGATCGGGGCGAGGTGACGTGACCCGACGTGACGCGACGTGACGCGTCGTGACCCGACGTGACCCGACGTGGCCTGACGTGACGGGATCGCAGCGCGGCAGACCGGTGACGGATCTGCCGCGCGTGCGATGCGGCCCCGCCCTCACGACTTCCGGCGCGGCTCCGGCAGCGTGGGCAGCGGCGACTCGTCCTTCTCGCTCGGCCCCCACTCCTTCTTCCGCTCGCCGCGCGATGGCCCCTGCTTCGGTGGCGGCGGTGTCGGTGCGTTGGGCGGACGCTTGCGGCCTGCCTTGCCTCCCTTCATCCCGACCTCCGCACGACGAGTGGTGCCGGCGCGATCGCGCCAACGCCTCAAACTACCTGGTCAGCGCTCGACCGCGGTACAACGGCAGGCGCGCCAGCCGCTGTTCGATCGTCCGCATCATGGCCGCGTAGGCGGGGGCCCCGATGCCGCCGAACCGCGCCTGGAACTGCTCGGTGTTCATCTGCTCCGGCAGGTCGGCCACCGACGGCATGATGTCACTCTCGGCGAGCCCCACCGCCGCGGCGTCGGCGAGCGCCTGCGGTGATGCCGAGGCGAGCTCGCCGAGCAGTGTCCCCGCCCGGTCCGCCGCGAGATCGGCAAAGCTGAACCCCGTGCCGCGACGGGCATCGTCGACCTCCTTGGTGCGGCCCACCGCATCGGCCAGCGGGCTCCCAGCCTGCGCCGCGACGACGGCAGAGACGAGGAAGTGCTTCGCCAGGTCCGGCCGCCCGCCAAGCGTCACGGGTCGGAACGGCGGTTGCGGCCAGTCGCTGGCCTGCTGTGCCCACCGGCTCATGCGCTGCCCGTTCACGTACAGCGCAAGGGTGGCGAGCACAGCCCGCTGTTCCGCCACGAGATCGCCCACTGACGCGCGCCGGGCAGCACTCGTGAGCAACGGCGGCAGCAGGATCGCGAGCGACAGGGCACCACCGCCACGCTGCGACGCGAGCACCCGCGCGAGGTCGGCGTTGGCCGCCTCGAGGCGCGCGAGATCGTCCGGCGGCATCAGCATGTCGCGCACCCGGTCGGTGGCACCCACTTGCCATCGATAGGAGATCACGACGGCCGAGGGCATGAACGCGACAGTCTGCGTCATGTCGCGAGCGAGGGCGAGCGGCAGGTCGGCACCGAGCCGCGCGACGAGGAACGCCGTCACGGGCTGCGCGAGCGCATCCGGAACCGGCAGTCGTCCGATCCGCAGCGTCTGGACTTCCGGCAGGCCTGCCGCATCACGCAGCGTGGCCTGCACATTCAGCCAGCGACGCAGCGGCATGCCAGGAACGGCGACGCTGACCTGCACCCGGGCGGCACCGTCGCGCAGGTGTACGCTCGCCGCGGCGCGACGCCAGCGCGACGCCGCGTACTGGGCGAGCAGCGTGACATCCTGCGGTGTGAGCATCACGCGTTGCGCCACACCGTCGGGCACGCGACGTGGGTCATGCCGCAACAGCAGCGCGCGCGCACGCTGCACGTCTGCGACCGACACCTCGCCGGGCCTCGTTACCGTCGGTCCGGCGTCGAAGATCAGCAAGAGCACCGCGCTGGCCGTGACGCTGAGGAGCACCAGTGTCGCCAGCAGCGTGCGCTTCACGACTCGCATGGTCGCATCAGCTCGCGAGGACGTACGAGCAGCCCGCCTCCTGGGCCCGGAGTGCCGCGAAGATGCCGTTCGGCTGGAGGATGACGCCCGGGATCATCATCGCGCGGGCACGGGTGAGCGCCGCGGCCTTGTCGATCTTCTCACGCTTGGCGATGCGCATGGCGGCACCGCCGAAGGTCCAGCCGCAGGCCAGCACGATCCCGCCGGCGGCGATGAAGGCCGGGATGGACTCGCCAGGTTTCGGCGTGCCACTCGACGAGGATCCGCTGACCGGATTCGTCCTCATCCACTTCCGGCCCTTGTCGTCGCGGAGCCTGAGCTCCTTGCCCACCTCCATGTCGGTCCAGAATTCGTCATTCATGGCGAGCATGAATCCGGAGTGCCGGAGCACCAGCACCGGCGACATCTCGCCACGCGCGGCGCCGTACACCTCCTTGTACTGATCGCACCACGCATCGGCGCGGTTCAGGGCGACACCTTCGGAGAGTTCCGGCGAATCGAACACCGCCTTGTAGCGACCGGATACGCGCGCGGTCCAGCTCATGTCCCACTCTTCCTCGACTGCGTCCGCGTGTGCGTCCCGGAGTGTGTCGCGGTGTGCGTCGGCAGCATTCTGCCGCCGCGTCAAGGGCTCGAGCGCGGGCCGGGTGGCGACGCCCAGGAGCGAGGCGCTCCCGAGCCAGCTGATGAAACGACGACGGGGTGTGGACATGGCGGCAGGGGCTGAAGCGTCGGAGGTGACGGGCACGGTGCGGGCGATCGCTGGAGGACGACATCAAACGTAGCGAGCGGAACCTCTAGCTCCAGCCGCTGCAGCGGCCGCGGGCACACTCGGCGTCTCGCAGCCGCTCTGCGCAGTCGCACGCACGGCGCATGTTCCAGCGCACTTCGGGACACACGTCGTGTACATACTTCATTCCCGCACATGTCGCATCGGCTCTCCTCCGCACCTGTTCGCATGACCCGACTCACGGCGTGGCTCACGCTGCTCGTCACCCTCACGTTCGTCGCATCGCCGGCGTTCAGCTCTCCCTTCAGCGGATTCACGCGGGATCAGCTTCCCCTGCCCCAGATCGATCCCCCGATTCAACCCGCCGGGTATGCCTTCTCGATCTGGGGGCTGATCTACGGCTGGCTGCTCGTGTCGGCGGTGTACGGCATCTTGCAGTCACGCACCGACGGATCATGGGATCGCGCGCGCGTCCCGCTCGTGGTCAGCCTGGCGGCGGGCACGCCGTGGCTGGCGATCGCCAATCGCAGCGCGGTCTGGGCGACGGTGCTGATCTTCGTGATGGCGGCCAGCGCGATCGTGGCGCTGATGCGTACACCCGACAGCGACGCCCGGTGGCTGCGCGCGCCGGTGGCGATCTATGCGGGGTGGCTGACGGCGGCGGCGTTCGTGTCGCTGGGCAGCACGGCGGCCGGGTACGGGCTGCTCACGAGCAGCCTCGGGTGGGCGTTCATCGGCATCGTGCTCGCGCTGATCGTCGCGCTGGTGGTACAGCGGACGGTGCCCCGTGCTCCACCGTACGGCGCCACGGTGATCTGGGCACTGGTGGGGATCATGGTCGGGAATCGGCTCGACCCGCTCAGCGTCACGCTGCTGGCCGGTGCGGGGATCTTCGTGCTGGCGACGCTGCTGCTGTTTCAGCGGCGCGCGCGCGCCTGAGTAAACGGCACGGCACGTCACCGCTCGCCACGCCAGGCCACGCCACGCCACGCCACGCCGCGCGCGAGTCAGTTCAGCCGATCGGACGGACGGGCCCACCAGTCGTCGATTCCATGAACACTGCCGATACCTGGCACGTCACACTCGCGCGCAGCGGCGTCTGCAGCGCCGTCCAGAGCCGCGTCAATTCATCGAGCGGCGGAGTGGTCAGCGTGATCTTCGGCGAGTCGGCCTGCAACACGAGTCCACTCGTCGTGCGTGCATCCGGCAGTGCCGCATGAATCACGTCGGGCCGCAGCACCGGCGACGCATGCAATGTGAGCAGGGCCGAGCCGAGCAGCACCTCGGCATGCAGTTCACGGGTGCCGGAGGTCGTGATCAGGTAGTGCAGATCCAGCGCAAGTGGCGGGTTGTGACGTCCGCGTACGTCATCGCCACCTCTCACCGCTCCGGCGTTGCGTAGCGCACCGTTCTCGGCCACACGATACAGATACAGGCAGAGCGCAGGGGCATCGGCAGCGCTCCCGGAACGGGGTGCGCCGGGCGCCGCGAGGAGCACCGTGGGGACGGTGCCGAGTGCATCGCCGACTTGATGGTCGGTCAGCCCCTCGGTGAGGATCGCTCGGAGCGCGGCCGAGACACCGGCAATCGCGAGCGCGGCGCTCATGCGTCGCCTGTACTCTGTTCCGTCGGCTCGGAGACCTCGACGTCGCGCTCCCACCCTTCGATCTGCAGCGTGATCGACGTCAGCGCGACGCTGCTCGAGTTTGCATCCAGTTCCGGGAGCGCCTGATACTCGGAGACCCAGGCACGAAACACCCGGTACGCGATGACGAGCTGGCCGCTTTCGTTGTACAACTCGATGACGAGATCCTTTCGGAAATCCCTGAGCGAGACCTCGCTCCCCGCCCCGCCGCTGAGTTGCCAGGTCTTGTTGGCCCAGCGCTCGAACTCCAGGTCATGTGTCACACCACGTTCGAGTGTGATCGGCTCGTAGATCGTGCGGCCCGGCGTCTTCCGCACCGTCGAGAGGTTGCCCCCTTCGCGATGCTCGATGACCTCCGTCGCGCGACGGAGGGGTGAGACCCTGCTCACACCAGCGACGTAGCGGCCGTCCCATTTGACCCGGAACTTGAAGTTCTTGTAGGGATCGAGGCGTGTGGTATTGACGGTGAACGGTGGCATGTGGCGCTCCCGACGGGTGACGGTGCACGTGGGCCGAGGCACGGCACCGTGGCGTGCTGCGGGTGATCCAGCGTGCGAGGGGCCTTGCGAAAAGAGATGTCGAGGACTGCAGTTTGTCGAGGGGCCGGTCTGCGGTGCCGGCCTTCGCCAACCCTGCCGCCGCCCCGGTGCGGACGGACCGGGGATGCGGAGAGCCGCGGACGAGCGCCGGCGGCCGGCGGCGCGAGCCAACTCTGGTTGTTCGACGATGTGCCCCACGGCTGGCAGATCCAGGTTCCTCTCGTGCATGGCAGGGCACCGCCTCTTGACGCGCCACGACCGCGTTCGTCGTGCCGCATGTCTCGGATGCAGCGCACCCGCAGCAGCGTGACCTCGCACCGCCGGGTGCCGCTCACGTCGAGCAGAGGGGATCCGCGCCGTGAGGGCGTGTCCGGTCGAAGGCAGTCGCACCCCGTCACGATGTGCAACAGGCGCAATGAAAGGCATCCTGATCGGCGATGTGTCGGGGCGACGGATCTGACCAGGATCGCCGGGCCTGCTCGTGCTGCGACGAGGCGGTTCGCTGGACGTTGCCGGACGAGCCGGTGCTTCGTTCGCTCGCGGCCACTGCTCAGCACCCGTCTGGTGTCCGTTCTCCGCTGGATCGTGCACGTCGAGATGTTGGGACGCTGGCCGGCAACCGCAGTCGTCGCCCCGGCGTGCTCGATTCGAATCCCCTCGCGCGCGGCATCGCGGTGTTCGGGCTCACGACGCCGATTGGCGATCCGATTCTCGCGATCATGATAGCCGTCACCGTCCTCGCTGCACCTGAGCGGCCGTGTGGGGGTGCGACATGGGGCGGAGGCTCATCTTCTTCATGAGGAGGCAGCGCTCGAGGTGATCGGGGCACGACTCCAACAGGTCAGGCCCAAGGCAGCACGCGCCGTCGTGGACGAGTACCCACGCCTGGCGTTCACGGAGAAGATGGCGATGTCGATCAAGGCGCAAGCACGAGCACGTCCGGGATCTCGCGCGGCATTTCCGGAAGGGCTGGCATTCATTGGTCGCATCCGCGCTTCGCCGCTCGACGCCCTGCCCGACCCTTCGAGGCAGTGCACGGATGCCAGGCACCGGTGATCTCCGCCATCTGACCCTGGCCAGCGCACAGCGACGCGGAGCCGGATGTTGTTCGGGCCATGAACTGAATCGGCGTCGCAGGGACGTCGGACGCCCCGGTGCCGGCGGCCGAAACCTGCCGGGATGGGTTGCCGTACCTCAACTGACACCGCCACCGAACTCAGTGAATCGCCAACCCCCGCTCCGATGACCATTGCGACGTTCTTTGCACCTGATCACGAGCGCTACGAGGGCGTGCGGCCCGTCCAGATCTGGCTCCTGCGTCTGTTCTACTTTCTGATGGCGGCATTCGTCGCGACTGATGCCTGGCACACGTTGTTCACGCATACCGGCGCCTGGGATCCGATGCGTGGAGTGGCCATGTGCCTCTGGGCCACGTACCCGACCCTGGCGGTGCTCGGTCTGGTGCATCCCCTGCGTATGCTGCCGATCATGCTGGTCACGATCGGCTACAAGATGCTCTGGCTGATCTTCGTCGCCTGGCCGCTCTGGCAAACGGGCGCACTCGCGGGCTCACCGTCCGAGGAGCTCGCGAACATCTTTCTCGGGACGCCAGTGCTGATGGCGGTCATTCCGTGGGGGTACGTGTACCGCACGTTCGTGAAGTGGCCGGATCGGACGGCGGCGCCTGTCGTGCGCGAAGCGGACCGCGAAGTGATGCGATGATCGACGTCACGTTCAGTCTCGATCTCGCAGCACGTACTGCCCGCGGGGGTTGTCACGCACGAACTTTTCGGTCACGGCATCGCAGGACGACACCGACGACGGCGCGCCGTATTGCGTTCCGCAGGATCGCATCGGCATCGTGGTGCTGGCGAATCAGGATGGCTCGGCACTCGGTGCGATGATCGTGCGCCACGCCATGAACCGACTGCTCGGTGGCACGAGGCGCGACTGCCGCAATCAGGCGCGGGCACGCAGCACGGCTGGCGAATGCCATTCGAGCGCGGGTCGCCAAACCCGGCGTGGGGACGGACGGCACGCGAATTCCGTAGTGATCATGGCGCGGACGAGTTGCTCGACCCGGGCGATTCGGTCGAATCCGCGCGCCGGGTGACGCACGTCACGTCTGGTCAGGCACTCGCCTTGGGGCGTGCGGTGAATGCGCAGCCGCCGTCTCAGGCACTCGCCGCCGGCGTCTCGGGTCGTGTGTCGCGCAACAACCCGTGCAGCAGCCTGATCTGCTCCTGCTGCATATGCACGAGTTCGGCCCACTGTGCTTCGCGCAGTATGTCGAGCTTCTCGTGCAGCGGTGAACCCACCCGCGATCAGCACCCGTCCATCACGCGACGCCGTGTCCGAGTGGGACGCGCGCGCGGCGCTCGTGATGGCCGTCGGCGTGACGTGGCCAGGCGCCACCTCACCTGACGGCACGCGTTCGCTCGAGAGGCCAAGCAGCGTCAGCGGGACGACGGATCGGATGAGGCGGGCGGGCAACATCGAGGCCTCCGGGGCAGGTGAATCTCGAGGATCGCCCTTCGCACGCGTGCAATACGGCCCACCCTTTTGGCCGGTCGCTGCATCACCGTCAGAGAGATCCGCTGGTTGCGCCCGTGCGTAGGACGACCGGGTCACCACTCCGCTCCACCCATCCCTCGCACCCGAGATCGTTCTTCATGTCACACTCCGTTCGTACCGGCGTGGCGCTCGCTGCCGCACTCGCGCTGTTCACGCCTGCGGCGCAAGCGCAGCGCACCGACTTCACCATGACGCCGGGCAACTACACTGCGCCGAACCCCAACAACTTCATCGGCTTCGGCGTCTGGGGCTACACGCCGAGCGTGGGCTGGGCGGTCAGCGGTCGCAACCTCCAGACCGCTTCGCTGCTCTCCGAGGTGTACACGGCGACGGGTGGCGCCGCCGGCATCGCGTTCGAGCACAACTTCAATTTCGAACTGAACCTCTTCGGTGGCTGCTTCGACGGCGGCCTGCTGCTGGCGAGCATCAACGGTGCGGCATACTCGCCAATCACCGCGATGACGGGCGGAACGCAGTACCGTGGCCCGATCTCGACGACTGGTGGCAGCCCACGTGCCGGTCAGAACGCGTTCTGCGGTTTTCCGAACAACACGCAGGGTTCATACGTCACCAGCAGCTTCATGACGACGCTCGCGGCTGGCACGCAGGTGCAGTTCGCCTTCGAAGGTGCGTGGGACAGCCAGCGGGTCAACAGCGGTGCAAACTGGACGATCCGCGCCGTGGAGTTGACGGGCCTGACCAATGCGTCGGTCGTGCCAGAGCCGTCCACGTACGCCCTGATGGGTACCGGACTGCTCGCGCTGGTCGGTGTGAACCGTCGTCGCACGCGCACCCGTGCGTGAGTTTTTGCGCTTCGCGGCAGGACGAGAGCCAGCGCGCGCTCGTCGCTGACCGGCAGTAGCCAGTGGTGACGATCGAAAAATACGCCGCGGGAGAGTGAATACCAGCCGCCGATGGCACGAGTGATCGTGTCATCGGCGGTTGTCCTGTCGCACCACTCCCAGTCGCCGCATCTCGTCGTTCAGGCCGGTCATCTCATACCGGATGACCGAGATCGGAGCGCTCCGACCCGACAGGAACGCATCGTTGGATTCCGCTGGGCCGCTGAGATTTCGTCAGGGCGAACCTTCTGGACGGCCTCCCCGTTCGCGAGATCAGCATCGACGACCTGGTGGCCGTCGAGAACGTGGCGGCGATCGAGGCGTACACCAGCGCGGCGAGCACCCCAGCCTCGCTCATTCGGTCGCGCTCGACGCGCAGCAGGGTATGTTTCGACTTCGCCGCCGGAAGCGCCACGGGCTGGCTGCGGCTCGCCAACGACGACTCGCTGGCGGCGGATGCACCGGCTTTCCCTGCGTGCGATTCGTCGTCGGTCGATTTCGTGCTGCGGACGTCCTCGCTCCGCGCGGAGTGGGACGTCCGGATTCCCGTGTTCGTCCCGTCGTCGCGTGCCACCGCGCAGCTGCGCGCCCGCGTCACCGGCGTGGAGCCCAGCCGCAGCCGCAGCCGCAGCCACACGTGACCTGCGCCGGTCGCTGGGCGGATCCTCTCATGAATTGCCGTCCGATCGTCACAGTTGCCGGCCGACAGTTGCATGACCTGCATCCGTTGGCCAGCTTCGCGCGCATGACCCGCAACTTGCAATCATCACGGCGCACGATGCTCCGCTGCGCCGCTGCCATTGGACTGGCGACGTCCGCAACGGCGGCGAAACTCGCGGCGCAGGCTCCCGCCAGCCGCCTGCAGTTCGTGCTGCCACCGTCCACATGGCGCCTGACCCTGATCGGAGAGCTGCACCCGGCCACCAGCGTGCGCAGCGATGCGCTGCGGCCTGCGCTCCATCCGGCGGACGTCGGTGCGTCGCGACTGACCGCGCGCCTCAGCGCCCCGGTCTGGAAGCGCGGGCTCTACACCACCGTGGTGACGAACGACCTGATTTACGACCGCTTCGACCTGTCGTACGGTCCGGAAACGTCCCTCCTGCCGGTGACCCTGCCCAGCCCGCGGCCCCCGTTCGGGCCACGTGCGCTCCAGTCAGTCCAACACGAGTTGGTCGTGTCGCATTCGCTGAACCCCCGCTGGCGTGCCACCGGGGTGCTGCAGCATGGGCTGTTCACTGCCGGCGGACCCATGATCAGCGCGGAGAGTTATCGCGCTGCGGGTGGGGCGTTCATCACACGCGTCTACCGGCCGACGCTGCAGATTGGAGCCGGCGTAATCGCCCTGAACGTCGCACCGTATGTGATCCCGACCATCCGCATTCTGCACGTGGGCGCCAAGTGGCGCAGCGACGTGTTGTTGCCACGTGCCGAGTCGTTCCGCGCCATCGGCCACGGCATCGAGGTGGGCGGCGTGCTCCGCTTCACGGGTAATCGCTGGCTCGGCGACGACAAGCTCATCGCGGAGAGTCGCATCACGCGCGTGACATACCAGCAGGCGACGCTCGGTCCGGCCGCGACGATCCGCGTCGCGACGCGCGGCCTCGTACAGCTCGAAACCGGCGTTGCCCTCCGCCGCATGTTGGTGGAAGGCGACGTCGTCACGCAGATCTTGACGAGCACGTCGCCCTCGCGGTTTGCGCGTCGATTCGACGCCGGCGCTGGTGCGTTGCTGCGCCTGAGTGGGCGATTGACGTTCTAGTGTGGTTCACGCCTGTCACCGTCACCACGGCACTCGCGCGCCTCGTACCGAATCGTCGATACCGACACGGATCATTCCGGCAGACTGGCGCGTTTCACACCTGATGCAATCCGTTCACGTCGTCTGGTTCAAGCGCGACCTCCGCATTCGCGACCATGCCGCGCTCACCGCGGCGTGCGCGCACGGGACCGTGCTGTGCCTCTACGTCTACGAGCCCGACCTGCTGCGTGCGCCGGATCACGACGCGATGCACCTCGCGTTCGTCAACGAGTGTCTCGACGACCTGGAGCAGTCACTCGCCAGGCGTGGCGTCACCCTGCACCGCCGGACCGGAACCGTGCCGGCGGTGTTCGAAGCGCTGCAGCGTGCGCTTGCTGCACTCCCCGAACCCGCATGCATCACGGCCATCTGGGCTCACGAGGAGACCACCGGCTGGATCGCGTATCAGCGCGACCGTGCCGTGCGCCGCTGGTGCCGCGCGCAAGGCATCGAACTGCACGAACGCCCGCAGACGGGCGTGGTCCGACGCCTCGCGTCACGTGACGGCTGGTCGGCGGCGTGGGAGGCTCGCATGGCGTCAGCACCGCTCCCCGCACCGCGACGGATCACCGGGATCGCACTACCGGAACGGGGTGCACCTGTGCCACCCGCATCGCTGCCCGCCGCACACGGCGACCGAAGCGGCCGGCAGCACGGCGGCGAAACGGTCGCGCGCGAAACGCTGCGCAGCTTCCTCCGCGAGCGCGGCGTCGACTACCGCCGTGCGATGTCGAGTCCCGTCTCTGCGCCCGATGCGTGCAGCCGGCTCAGCGCATGGCTCAGCATGGGCGCGATCAGCATCCGCACCTGTGAACACGCCGCACGCGCGAGGCTGCAACAGCTGCGAGAGGCGAGCGATGCCGGCGACGTCGTGGACCCGCGTTGGCGCATGAGCATCGCCAGCTTCCGCTCTCGCCTCCGGTGGCACTGCCACTTCATGCAGAAGCTGGAGGACCAGCCAGCGCTGGAATTCGAGACCATGTGTGATGCCTACGTCGGCCTCCGCGACGAGCAACACCCCGATGACCAGCTGCTCAGCGCGTGGCACGACGGTCGCACTGGCTATCCGTTGGTGGATGCCTGCATGCGCTCCGTCCGAGCCACGGGCTGGCTGCCGTTCCGGATGCGGGCAATGGTCCTGTCGTTCGCGAGCTATCATCTCTGGCAGCACTGGCGATTCAGCGGCGTGCTGCTCGCCCGGCACTTCCTCGACTTCGAACCGGGCATTCACTACAGCCAGTGTCAGATGCAGAGTGGCGTGACGGGTATCAACGCCATCCGCATCTACAACCCCGTCAAGCAGGCGCTCGAGCAGGACCCCGACGGAACGTTCATCCGCCGGTGGGTGCCGGAGCTGGCAGCGCTGCCGCCAGGCGCGCTGGCCGAGCCACACCGGATGCCCGCCATGCTGCAGCAGATGTATGGTGTGCAGATCGGCGTCACGTACCCGGCACCGATCGTCGACAACGTGCACGCGATGCGCACCGCCCGCGACCGCATCTGGGCAGTGCGCCGTGCCCCGGGCACGCGTGAAGCAGCGCGGCGGGTGTACGACAGGCTCGGAAGCCGCAAGGAACCGTTCAACCAACTCGATTCACGCTGACGACGAGCCGCCACTCGGCTGCACCGCCGCGGGCCTCTTCGGCGCGTCAGGGCCGAGACCGCGCTCGCACGACAGAGTGCTGGCGGCGCAGCGTGCCACCGGCGCGCGAAATGCAGCGGCACGTCGAGCGTCCGCCAATCGGCGCCACCATCGTCCGGATCGGCAAGTCGCCGGTTCCATGCGGTGGTGAGCGCAGCCGACAGCGCGGCAGAGTCGGCGGCTGACAGATGCTTCGCCTGCGCGACGAGCGCCGGCAGCGTATCTCCGGACAGCCTCGCGTGGCATTCGGCATCAGACAGCTGACCCGCCTCAGCTCGTGCAACATTCACCCGCACCACCAGTGCCTCTGGATTGGCGAGGTTGAGCACCGTCACCCAGCCAACCGTGACCATGATCGTTGCCGGCATGAAGTCCCATGCCCGGCGACGAAGCGTGGTGGCCGCGAACCCCGCCAGCACGCCGAGCACCAACACGATCCCGGCGCTCGCGAAGGCGCGGTCTGCACTCACATCACCCCGACGATTCCGGCCGCGACGATCAGCGGGAAGGCATGTCCCCCGCAACGGCCAGCAACGCCGCCACCGAGAGGATGGACGGGACATCGGCCTCCGCACGCTGCCGGTGCATCAGGCACTCACCTGCAGCGCCACGCGGCCGAAGCGGCGATCGCGCGCTGCGAACTCCGTCAGCGCCTCGTCGAGCACCCTCGTCGTGACGTCCGGCCACAACACATCCATGAACAGCAGCTCGGCGTACGCGCACTCCCAGAGCAGGAAATCGGAGAGACGGCGCTCACCGCCGGTGCGGATCAGCAGATCCACCGGCGGCAGAATGTCGCCGGCATCGACCGCGGGGACGGCGAAGATGGCCGACGGATGCGCGCGCATGATTGCCGCGCGACTCGAGTAGTCGATGGCGACGCGCAGATGCAGGCGCCGACCGTGGCGCGTGCGTGCTTCCGCATCCTCGATCGCGGCGCACAGCGCAGCCGGCAGTCGGCTCCGACGGCCGATCACCGTGATCCGGACGTCCGACTCGGCGAGTGCGGCGGCCTGCGTGCGGAAGTGCGACGTGAAGAGTGACAGCAGTGTTCGCACCTCGAAGGCGGGGCGGTGCCAGTTGTCGCTGGAGAAGGCGTAGACGCTGAGCTGCGGCACGCCCACGGTGGCGCAGTGTTGGACGACGTCGCGCAGCACGCGCGCGCCCGCCGCATGGCCGGCACTGCGGTGCTGCCGGCGCGACTCGGCCCACCGTCCGTTGCCATCCATGACGATGGCGACATGCCCCGGAATCTGCAGAGCGCTTTGCATCATAAAGTTCAACCTCCTGAAAATGGCGCCGGGGCGCCTGTGAGAGTGGTGCGGTCCATCGGCGGGAATTCATGTCGTCCGCGGCAAGTCATCGGTCCTCGCCGGCGCGGCGGGCAGGCCGTCATTCGCCCATCAGGTACCGAGATCGCCGACACGACGGATGAGGGCCTCCATGTGTGCCAGATACGTCTCGAGCGCCTCGCGACCGGTGGCGGTCAGCCGATACTCCGTGCGCGGAATACGTCCATCGTAGCCCTTGGTGCACGCGATGTAGTGCGCATCCTCGAGCTTCCGCGCATGCACCGACAGGTTGCCGTCGGTGGTGTCGAGCAGCGCCTTGAGTTCGTTGAACGTGAGCCGCTCGTGCACGGCCAGCGAGCTCACGATGGCGAGGCGCGCCCGCTCGTGAATGAGGCGGTCGAGGGCGAGTGGGGACGTGCTCTCGCCGCTGATCACGCCGAGTTTCGCCGGTGCGACCGATGGTGCCATGCGGGCATCCGGATCGGCACCGGTCGCACGTCGGGCGGCAGCCCTGCCCTTTCGCTCAGCCACCATGCCGCCGGGCAATCCAGAGTCCGCAGCCCAGTTGCCAGGCACCGAAGCCGAGCGCGAGCATCGGCGTTCCGGCGGCGGCTGGAAGGAGGAGTGCGACCAGTCCGCACGTCATCAGTCCGACGCCCATGATCGGGATCGCGCGGACGGAGAACGCGCCGGCGGTGGTGATGCCGACACCGTAGAGCAGGAGCCAGAGGCCGGGTAGCACGTGCGGCACCGTCGAGCCGGCGCGCCAGACGACGTCCATGTCGATGATGGCAAAGGTGAGGGCCGCGCCGGCCAGCGCGGCAGGCCAGAAGCCGAAGAAGAACTTGCGTGCCGCCGCGCTGACCACCGGAGCGCCGACGGTCCGCGGCCGGCGGCGCATCTTCCGCCAGATTGCAACGCCACCGAGCGTCGCGGCAAGGACGGCCTCGGACAGCCAGACCGTCAGCCACGCACCGGCACTGCCCCGCGTGCTGGCGAGTGCGGACGCGATGATCGCGGTGAGGCCGATGCCGACCAGTCCCCACCCCGGCACGTCGGTGAAGGCGGCGGCGCTCTCCATCGTCCGGCGGATGAAGGAGAGGTCCTGCATGGCCCGGTCGTGAAGGGCCGGGGGGTCGTCGGAATGGTGGCGCAGGGGCGAGGCCATGGCGGAAGGGATACCGGCCGCGGATCGCCTTGTCAAGTACTTTGCAGCGTAAAGCAGGCAGCGCCAGCATCGTACGTCGATCGAGTCGCGGCGTCCCGCCCGGGACGTAAACCTCTATCGCACCGCTGGTGTCTCACCCTCGCATCCCGAACGATTCACCTCCGGCGATCCGAGACCCATGTCCCGTCCCACTGTTGCCCTCGCCGCGCTCTGCGCGCTCACCCTGCTCCCCACCGTCGCGCACGCCCAGCGCGACGACCGCCGCGTCCGCACCGTCCGCATCAGCATCAATCGCGGCGACCGCGCATCCGATCGCGAGATCACGATGTCCGTTGGCGCGCTCCGCAGTAATGACGATGACGTCAACCTGCCGATGGCCGCGTTGCGCGCCGACTGGCGCGTCCGCCGTTGGCTGCGCTCCGAGTTCGGCGTCTCGTATGCCACGGGCAGCACCGAGCGTTCCGAGAACAGCACGCTCCCGGTCAGCGCACGCACCGTGCAGATCGCGACCACCACCGTTGGACTGCGCGCCGAACTGCCGTCGCAGGTGTTCCGCCCCTACGTCGGCGTGGCCGCCGGCCTGGCGCTGCGCTACGAGGAGGACGGTGCGCAGTACGTCCGCACCACCATGGCGTTCCCCGCCGGCGTCCGGCTCTCGCTCTCCGATCGCGTCGCGCTGCGTGCCGAGGCGCGCTTCCGGTTTGATTCGCGGCGCAGCGGCGGTGAAACGGTCCGGGTGGAGCAGACAGGTGGGCTGAGCGTCGCCTTCTGATTGGCGCGAGCTGCCGGGGTCGCGGCGACCACCTATCGCATCTTCCCCAGCAGTGCCGCCACGGCGGCATCGAGCTGCGAGTCCCGTGTCGTGTACGCCTCGCCGACCGGCCGGACCACGAGCGTGTCGACGGGCCGCGGCACGAGCTCCATGTCGCGACCGTCGGCACCCTGCACGCGGATGAATGGCATGCGCAGGTTCGTGCCGTCCACCAGAGCCGCACTCGACGTGTAGATGATCCACCCAGCTGTCGGCTCGCCCACCACGGGCCCGAGCCCGAGCGCGCGCCAGCCTTCCGCGAAATCCTCGGCATCCGACAGCGAGTGCTGGTTCGTCACGAGCACCGCCGGCCGGTCGAACGAGCGCTGACCGAGCTGCAGGCGCGCCGGGGCGCTGGGCTGGTCACGCGGCGTCATGGTCATGTAGGGACGACGCGCGAACACATCGAGTGCGTACGCATTGACGAAGCCGCCGCTGTTGTTGCGCACGTCGACCACGATGCCCTCCCTGCCCTGGTTCTCGGCATCGAGATCGAGGAAGAGCTGCGTCAGCGAACCTTCACCCATGTCGAAGAGGTGCACGTAGCCCAGTCGGCCGTTGCTCGCCTTCGCCACGTAGGCGCGGCGTTCCTCCACCCACTGGCGATAGAGCAGCGCCTTCTCCGTCGCCGCGCTCACCGGGCGCAGGGCCACGTCACGCTCCGCACCGCCGCTTTTCGCCAGCCGCAGCGTGACGCGACGGTCGGTGGTGAAGGCCAGCAGCGAATCGACGTTGCTGGCGCGAGTCAGTCGCGTGCCGTTGATCGCGACGAGCGCCTCACCGACCGTCGCGTCCGTGGCCGTCGCGAGTGGCGACTGGACGATGATCTCACTGA
>Ga0105048_10005091_pt1 | contig 21334 bp, 19 predicted proteins | sample MAT05_FD_78382 | JGI IMG/M metagenome (GOLD analysis project Ga0105048, IMG submission 78382) | Freshwater microbial communities from Lake Fryxell liftoff mats and glacier meltwater in Antarctica - MAT-05 | ecosystem: Environmental > Aquatic > Freshwater > Ice > Liftoff microbial mat | place...
CGAACCACGCGCCGACTACATATGGACCAGCACACCCACCACATACCGGTCAGGCGAACTCTCCGCAGTCAACACCAACAACTAGACCGCCCGATATTTTGAGCTTGAAATAGTTGGCCCGAAGGCGCAGACTGCGGGCATGAGAGTTCTGTGCCTCGGGGGTGGCCCGGCCGGGTTGTACTTCGCGATTTCGATGAAGCTGCGCGACCCGGCGCACGAGGTCACATTGCTGGAACGCAATCGCAGCGACGACACGTTCGGGTGGGGCGTGGTGCTCTCCGACGATGCGTTGGGCAACATGGAGCGCAACGACCCGAAGAGCACGGCTGCGATCCGCGACCACTTCGCCTACTGGGACGACATTGCGGTCATTCACAACGGCGTGCGCACTGTCTCGAGCGGGCACGGGTTCGCCGGCATCGGCCGCATGCGCATGTTGCTGCTGCTGCAGGACCGGGCCCGCGAGCTGGGCGTCGACCTGCAGTACCAGAGCAACTTCGGCTCGGCCGAGGACTACCGCCATCAATACGACCTGGTGGTCGCCTGTGATGGCATCAACTCGCTGGTGCGCCATGAGTACGAAGACATCTTCCAGCCCGACGTGGACATGCGGCTGTGCAAGTTCATCTGGCTGGGCACACATCAGAAGTTCGACGGGGCTTTCACCTTCATCTTCGAGCAGACCGAGCACGGCTGGATGTGGGCGCACGCCTACCAGTTCGACGGCGACACCGCGACCGTGATCGTGGAATGCACGCAGGCAACGTGGGACGCGTGGGGCTTCGAGCAGATGGCGAAGGAGGAGACGGTCGAGACCTGCCGCCAGATCTTCGCCGCGCACCTCGGCGACAACGAGCTGATGTCGAACGCCAGTCATCTGCGCGGCTCGGCCGTGTGGATGAACTTCCCGCGCGTGATCTGCGAGCGCTGGTACCACGAGAACGTGGTGCTGATGGGCGACGCGGCCGCGACCGGGCACTTCTCCATCGGCTCGGGCACACGCCTTGCGTTCGACAGTGCAATTGCCCTCGCCGAGTACCTGCACACCGAACCGACGATGGTGGGCGCGTTCCAGCGCTACCAGGAAGAGCGCCGCATCGAGGTACTGCGCCTGCAATCCGCCGCTCGCAACAGCCTGGAATGGTTTGAACAGTGCGAGCGCTACCTCGACCTCGACCCCGTGCAGTTCAACTACTCGCTGCTCACCCGTTCGCAGCGGATCTCGCACGAGAACCTGCGCCTCCGCGACCCCGAGTGGCTGCGCTCGGCGGAGGACTGGTTCCAAGCGCAGGCCGGTGGTACAGCTGGGCGCGCGCCGATGTTCGCGCCATTCGCACTGCGCACCATGCAGCTGATCAACCGCGTCGTCGTCTCCCCGATGGCGCAGTACAGAGCGGTCGACGGCTGCCCCACCGACTGGCACTTCGCGCACTACGCGGAGCGGGCAAAGGGCGGCGCCGGGCTGGTCTACACGGAGATGACCTGCGTGTCACCGCAGGGTCGCATCACGCCTGGTTGCACCGGTCTCTACGCGCCGGAGCACGAGGCGGCGTGGACGCGCCTGAGCACCTTCGTACACGCCGAGACGCACGCCAAGCTGTGCTGCCAGATCGGCCACAGTGGTCGCAAGGGTTCGACCCAGCTCGGGTGGCAGACCATCGACGCGCCGCTGGCCGACGGCAACTGGCCGACGATGTCCGCCTCCGCCATTCCGTGGGCAGCGGCCAACGCCGCTCCGAAGGCGATGGACCGCGCCGACATGGACGATGTCACTGCCCAGTTCGTCGCCGCTGCCGAGATGGCCGAGCGCGCCGGCTTCGACATGATCGAGCTCCACGCCGCTCACGGCTACCTGATCTCCTCGTTCATCTCACCAGTCTCCAACCACCGCGACGACCAGTACGGCGGCAGCCTGACCAACCGCCTGCGCTATCCGCTGGAGGTCTTCACCGCGATGCGCGCAGTGTGGCCCGCTGACAAGCCGATGTCGGTGCGCATCTCGGCCAACGACTGGGTCGGCGAGGGTGGCGTGACACCCGACGAAGCGGTCGAGATCGCTCGCCTGTTCTCTCAGGCGGGCGCCGACATCATCGACGTGTCCGCCGGGCAGACGTCGAGCGATGCGCGACCGATCTACGGCCGTATGTTCCAGACGCCCTTCAGCGATCGCATTCGCAACGAGGCGGCAATCGCGACCATGGCCGTCGGCAACATCTACGAGCACGACCACGTCAACGGCATCCTGATGGCAGGCCGCGCCGACCTGGTCTGCCTGGCGAGGCCACACCTGGCCGACCCGTACTGGACGCTGCACGCAGCCATCGAGCTCGGCGACGATCAGACGGAGTGGCCGCTGCCCTACCAACCCGGATACGAGCAAGCGTTGCGCCTCGCACAGCGCGCACAGGAAGCGATTCGCGCATGACGCTGCAAACAGGGCCACTGAACGCACGACGAGTGCTGATCACCGGTGGCGGCACAGGCCAGGGCGCCGACCTTGCGCACACGTTCGCAGCCGAAGGCGCGGACGTGGTGATCGCGGGTCGCCGGCGCCAGCCGCTGGACGCGGTCGTCGCGAGGAGCCCGGGCATCCGAGCAATCGTCGCCGACGTGACCAACGAAGATGACGTGGAGCGGCTGTTCGCGGAGGCCGGGCACGTCGACATCGTCATCGCGAACGCAGGCACGGCCGACAGCGCGCCCCTCGCACGCACCAGCCTCGCCATGTGGAACGAGATCATCGGTATCAACCTCACCGGTGCGTTCCTGACGCTGCGCGAAGGCGTGCGCCAACTGAAGGGCAGCGAGTGGGGTCGGCTGATCACGGTCGCCTCCATCACCGGCTTGAAGGGCTATCCGTACGTGGCTGCGTACTCGGCGTCGAAGCATGGTGCGGTCGGGCTGACCCGCTCGCTCGCACAGGAAATGGCCGGTACCGGCATCACCGTCAACGCGCTCTGTCCCGGCTACCTCGACACCGAGATGACGGACCGCACGCTGGAGAACATCATCGCCAAGACGGGCCGCAGCCACGAGGAGGCACTGCAGTCGCTGACGCGCATGAATCCTCAGGGCCGCCTGATCCAGCCGGCGGAAGTGACTGCTGCGGCACTGTGGTTGTGCCGACCCGGAAGCGACTCGATCAACGGTCAGGCCATCGCGATCGCTGGCGGTGAAGTGTGAGCGAGACGCTGTCGAAGCGTCGGCTGAAGCTGTGGATTCGACTGTTGCGAGTCACGCGCATCGCGGAGGGTGAACTGCGTGAGTTCCTGCGCACTGAGCACGAATCGACGCTGCCGCGCTTCGACGTGCTGGCTGCGCTGCACCGTGCACGCACGCCCCTGACGATGAGCGAACTCTCCCGGCAACTGCTGGTGTCGAACGGCAACACGACCAACGTCGTCGACCGGCTGGAGCAGGACGGGCTGGTCACGCGCACCCCGGCGGCCGACCGGCGCATCATTCACGTCGCGCTCACGAACGATGGCCGCACCCACTTCGAACAGCTGGCGATCGACCACGAGGCACAGGTGAACCAACTGTTCAGCGGCCTTTCCGGCGCCGACCTCACTGCCCTCGAGGACCTCCTCCACCGCATGACTGCAAAGGAAACCCGATGAACACGAACGCCACCAGCAACAACATGACCGACCACCGACCCGAGCACTTCCTGTGGGAGGTGCACGACCGTGTGGCCACCATTCGATTGCACCGGCCCGAGCGCAAGAACCCGCTGACGTTCGAGAGCTACGCCGAGCTGCGCGACACGTTCCGTGCGCTCCCCTACGCCGACGACGTCGATGTCGTGGTCTTCGCCTCCAATGGCGGCAACTTCTGCTCGGGCGGCGACGTCCACGAGATCATCGGGCCGCTGGTCGGTATGGACATGAAGGAGCTGCTGCAGTTCACTCGTATGACCGGCGACCTGGTGAAGGCGATGATCGGGTGCGGCAAGCCGATCATCGCCGCCATCGACGGTGTCTGCGTAGGGGCCGGCGCGATCGTGGCGATGGCCTCCGACCTCCGGCTGGCCACACATGAGGCCACCACTGCCTTCCTGTTCACACGCGTCGGCCTGGCCGGTTGCGACATGGGTGCCTGCGCGATCCTGCCCCGCATCATCGGCCAGGGCCGCGCCGCCGAGCTGCTGTACACGGGTCGCTCGATGACCGCCGCCGAGGGCGAGCGCTGGGGCTTCTTCAACTCGCTGCACGCTGCCGCAGACCTGGATGCGCAGGCGCAACTGTTGGCCACTCGCCTCGCCGCCGGGCCGACGTTCGCCCATGGCATCACCAAGACGCAGCTGAGTCACGAGTGGAGCATGGGCCTGGAGCAAGCCATCGAGGCGGAGGCCCAGGCGCAGGCGATCTGCATGCAAACGGCCGACTTCGAGCGCGCGTACGAGGCGTTCGTGGTCCGCGAAAAGCCCGTCTTCGAAGGGAACTGAGATGGCCCACGAAGTTCTGAACCCTGCCGGCTGGAAGCCTGCCCGTGGGTACGCCAACGGGATCGCAGCCAGCGGCCGCACCCTCTACCTCGGGGGCACCATCGGGTGGAACGGTCAGCAGGAATTCGAGTCCGACGACTTCATTGCGCAGACGCGACAGTGCCTGCAGAACATCGTCGACGTCCTCGCCGTTGGCGGCGCCGGGCCTGAGCACCTGGTGCGACTGACGTGGTACATCACCGACCGCGACGAGTACCTGGCCCGATTGAAGGAGATGGGCGCCGTCTATCGCGAGGTGATCGGCAGCCACTACCCGGCGATGACGATGGTGCAGGTGGTGGCGCTGATGGAGCAACGAGCCAAGGTGGAGATCGAAGCGACCGCGGTGCTGCCATGACGACCAGTCACGCAGAGTTGGGTCCTACCGGCCACACGGACACCTTCGCACGCGACAACCTGCCGCCGCGCGACCAGTGGCCGGAGTTGTTGCTCGAGGGCTTCGACTACCCGGAGTATCTCAACGCGGCGGTCGAGTTGACCGATCGGATGGTCGAGCAGGGGTTTGGTGACAACACCGCGCTCATCGGAAACGGCCGTCGGCGCACGTACAAGGAACTGGCCGACTGGAGCAACCGGTTGGCCCATGCGCTGACCGAAGACTACGGCGTGCAGCCGGGCAACCGGGTGCTGATCCGCTCGGCCAACAACCCGGCGATGGTCGCCTGTTGGCTGGCCGCGACCAAGGCCGGCGCGGTCGTGGTGAACACGATGCCGATGCTGCGCGCCGGCGAGTTGAGCAAGATCGTCGACAAGGCAGCGATCACGATCGCGCTGTGCGACACGCGCCTGATGGACGAAGTGGTGGCGTGCGCGAAGGACAGCGCATTCCTGGCGAAGGTGATCGGCTTCGACGGCACCGCCAACCACGACGCCGAACTCGACCGCGTGGCCCTGCACAAGTCGGTTCGCTACGACGCCGTCCGCACCGGTCGCGACGACGTCGCCTTGTTGGGCTTCACTTCCGGAACCACCGGCGAAGCGAAGGCAACCATGCACTTCCACCGCGATCTGCTGATCATCGCCGACGGCTATGCGAAGGAGGTCCTTGCCGTCAGACCGGACGACGTGTTCGTGGGGTCGCCACCGTTGGCCTTCACCTTCGGCCTCGGTGGCTTGGCCGTCTTCCCGCTGCGGTTCGGTGCCGCGGCCACGCTGCTGGAAGATGCATCGCCACCGAACCTGATCGCGATCATCGAGGAATACCGGGCAACCGTCTGCTTCACCGCGCCGACCGCGTACCGAGCGATGCTGGCGGCCATGGACATCGGTGCTGACCTGTCGTCGCTGCGAGCCGCGGTGTCGGCAGGCGAGACGCTGCCGGCACCGGTCTACGACGCGTGGATCGAGAAGACCGGCAAGCCGATGCTCGACGGCATCGGCGCCACCGAGATGCTGCACATCTTCATCTCGAACCGCTTCGGCGACTCGCGGGCCGCATGCACCGGCACACCCGTCGGTGGCTACCAAGCCAAGATCGTCGACGACGACATGCAGGAAGTGCCCCGCGGCACCATCGGCTTCCTTGCGGTGCGCGGCCCCACCGGGTGCCGTTACCTCGGCGACAAGCGCCAACGTGCGTACGTGCGCGACGGCTGGAACCTCACCGGTGATTCGTTCATGCAGGACGAAGGCGGCTACTTCCACTTCGCCGCCCGCAGCGACGACATGATCATCTCCTCGGGCTACAACATCGCCGGACCGGAGGTGGAGGCCGCGCTGCTCGGCCATCCAGATGTGGCCGAATGCGCGGTGATCGGGGTGGCCGACGAAGCTCGCGGCCAGATCGTGCAGGCCCACGTGGTGCTCGAGGAAGGGGTCGCTGCAGACAGCGAGACGATCACCCGACTGCAGGACCACGTGAAGGCGACACTCGCGCCCTACAAGTACCCCCGCTCGGTGGTGTTCATCGACTCGCTGCCCAAGACCGCGACCGGCAAACTCCAACGCTTCCGCCTGCGCGAACCTGCGCAGTAGAGCGTGATCAGGGTGACGAGGACGCCAACCACACATCGACGCTGACCGTGCGACCAATGTCTGAGTCCGAGCCTGTTGCCCCTGCCTGCCAGCGGATGGGTGTCATGTAGAACAGGTCGCGAAGGGCTTCTGTGCTGAGCTGCAATCGGAACTCGATGCGCTCGGCGGCGATCGCCTCGGCCGGAGGAACTGCCCGACGACGGAGCCGGTGCGCCGCCTTGCGTTCCGACTCGCCTGACAGCACCGGCCGCATCTCCTGAAGATGGTTCGGGCCAGGGGTGATCGTGACCCAGCGACCGCCCGGCCGCAACACCCGATGGAACTCCTCGAACGGATGCGGCGCGAAGACCGACAGCACCGCGGCCACCGAGCCATCCAGCACCGGCAGCCGGTACGCGGAGCCCACCACGAACTGCGCCTCGGGCAGTAGCCGAGCCGCCATCTGCACTGCACTCTTGGCCACGTCGAGGCCATACAGGTCCGTCAGATCCAATTGTGAGAGGTAGTAGCCCTCGCCACAGCCGACATCGAGCACCGGCCCGTCGGGAACGCCCAGCGCATGCTCCAACGCTGTTGCGATTGGCTGGTAGTGGCCCGAGCCGAGGAAGCGACGCCGGGCGGCGAGCGCATCCGGAGTGTCGCCGGGTGTGGTCGCCGCACTCAACCGTCCACCCACGAGCAGGTTGAGGTAGCCACCGCGGCCACGGTCGAACGAATGGCCGTTCGCACACGTCGCACCTGCTGCTACGAGTTGCAGCGCAAGGGCACAGTTCGGGCAGGCGAGCACAGCCGCATCATTCGTCATGTCAGTCGCGAACCTAGCGAACCGACCATCGACGTATGCCACAGGTACATTGCCAGTGTGATGCGAACCAACACCACCCGGTTGCGCATCGACCACATCCTCTGCGCGGCTGCCGGCATCGTGATGCTCGCCGGCTGTTCGGACTCCACCGAGCCCACCTCGTCTGCACCTCCGGTCGCCGTCAATCGAGTGGTCCTGATCGGTGACTCGCTCGGCGAGCAGACCGAGCCCTACCTGGCGACAATGGTGGGAGACCGCGAGTTCAGCGCTCAGGTCTTCGGGGGCACGGCACCGTGCGATTGGCTGGGCAAGGACCTCACGGTCACTGCTACCAGCGTCGCCGTCATCACCTTCACCGGCAACTCGGGCACGGATTGCATGTCCGACGGTGCCGGCGGTTTCCTCAGCGGTCAGGCGCTGCTCGACAAGTACCGTTCCGACATCACCGCGCTGGTTGCCCAGGTGCGGGCATCTGGAGCACAGGTACTCATGGTTGGCCAGCCCCAACGCCTGGGCGGCACCGGCGCCGACATGGAGGTAGCAGGACTGAACGAGTTCTACGCTGGGCTGGCCGAACCTGGCGCCGTGTCATTCATCGACGCCGGCGCGGCCGTCGAGGACGCAAACGGCGCGTTCACCCTTCGTCTTCCATGCCTCCCGAATGAACCCGATTGCGCACCAGACGGCAGCATCGCCGTGCGCAGCGAAGACGGCGTGCACTTCTGCTCGAATGACGCCGACCCGAACTGCGCCGGGTATTCGTCGGGTGCGTTCAGGTTCACCGCCGCCATCGTGACTGCGTTGGACACTCTCTGACGTACGACCGAGCGCTGCCGCGGTGCAGAAAGTGCGTCGCCGTGTTGCGTGCGTCAGGCGAGGGCGGCCTTCACCGCAGCAGCGATCTTGGCGCCATCGGCGGTGGGGCCGGCCTTGACGCGAACCGCGGAGACCACGCGACCCATGGCCTTCATGCCCTCGGCACCGGCAGCCGCTGCGGTCGCGATCTCCTCGCTGATGATGCGGTGTAATTCGTCGTCGCTCAGGGCCGCAGGCAGGTAGGCCTCCAGCACGGCAGCCTCGGCGCGCGAACGCGCTGCCTGCTCGGGGCGGCCGGCGGTGACGAAGGCGTCGGCCGTCTCGTGGTGCTTGCGGACTTCGATGGCGATGACGGCCAGTACCTGCTCGTCGGACAACGCCACAACCTCGTCACCTGCCGTCTCGACGACGGCGACTTCCGACAGCGCTTGGCGCAGCGCTCCGAGCGCCAGTTCCTCGCGTGCCTTCATCGCAACGGTCATCGCCGCCCGCAGCCGGCTCTTCACATCGGTGTTCGTCGTGTCAGTCATGGCATCCTCCGAAGGTGCGTGTTGAACAGGGTAGAGGGCGTAGCGTCAGCTCCATGTCGGGTTTGTTGGGTTCGGTGGGCGATCTGGTGGAGGACGTGGTGGTACACCTGCACGAGCAGGTGAACGTCGCCAGCGACACGCGAGCAACCGTCATTCGCCGCCGCGGTGGCAGCGCCGCCAACGTGATCGCTGCGGCGTGTCGCGCTGGTGGCGCGGCGCGGTTCATCGGGCAGGTGGGTGATGATGCGACAGGGCGCGGACTGACCGACGCCCTCGCAGCGGAAGGAGCGAGTGTCGTCGTCACGCGATCAGGTCGCACCGGCTCGATCATCGTGATGCTCGACCCCGCCGGAGAGCGCACGATGCTCAGCGATCGTGGCGCATGTACCGACCTCGCCTGCCCGTCGCCGGAGTGGCTGGACGGTCTGCACACGCTGCACATCCCCTATTACTCGCTGATCGGAGAGCCATTGGCCTCGACGACCACCACGCTGGCAACGTGGGCCGCCGAGCGCGGTATTCGGGTCTCGATCGACACGTCATCGCAAGCCGTGCTGCACCACGTCGGGCCGGCGGCTGCGCTCGCGCGTATTGCGGCGCTGCGGCCGGCGGTTGTCCTGGCCAACGAGTTGGAAGCGGCGGCACTCGGGCCGCAACTGCACCCGGATCATCTCGATGGCGCGCTGGTGATCATCAAGCAGGGCGCACAGCCGGCGATCGTGCTGCAGGCAGGCCATCCGCCGGTAGCAGTACCTGCCGAGGTCGTCGCCAACGTGCGCGACACCACGGGCGCCGGCGATGCCTTCGCCGCCGGGCTGCTCCTGGCGCTGGCCGCGGGCGACGAACCGATTGCCGCCACCACCCGCGCGCACGCGGTGGCCGCCGACGCGGTACGTCGCGCTAGCGCAGCACGAGAAAGCTGAGGCCGGCGGCAAGGAATGCGATCGCGAACAGGCCGACCGTCATGGCACCGATGTCGAGCGTGGTGCGCGCCGGCTGCAACGCAGGCAGACCGGTCGGTGGTTGAGACGCGACCAGCAACACGCCACACTGCGGGCAGAAGCGGCCGGCGCCCTCGAGCGCGGCACCGCACGCCGGACAGAACTTCATCGGTCAGTGAGCGTTGCGCTGCTGTGCGGCAGCCAGCAACCCACCGACGCCGGCCAGCAACATCACGATCACGCCGACGGTCGTCACGATGTGCGGCGCGTAGTCCGTGGCAACGAAGTTTCCACCGGCGACCCCGAACGGTTGGTCACCCGATTCGGTGATGGAGGTGACCCACTGAATGGCACCCACGCTGATGGCGCCGAGCGCAAGGCCGTAACCCCAGCGACGGTTGGCGAGGAAGCCGACCAGACCGCCGATGCCGATGAGTACGAGGACCGCCAGGCGCAGATAGAGGCTGGCAGGTGGGATGAATTCGTTGCTGAAGTTGTCGCCGAATGCGGCGCCGTTCATCGGGATCAGCGGACCGACGACAACGGCCAGGGTGCCGAGGGCACCGACCACCCCGATGGCAGGATTGATGACCGGCTGGCCATCGGCACCACCCGAGGACAGCGAGAGCACGAACGCCAACAAACCCAGCACCGCAGCGACCGCGCCGAGCCAGAAGCCGACCTCCTGGGTGGTGGTGAGCGTGAAGGTGCCGCCACCGCCGAGCAGCAGCACCTCTTGGCTGTCGAACAGCGCCGTCACCTGCCCGATGACCCATCCGCACACACCGGCCAGCGCGAGGCCGGCACCGCCCGCCAAGCCCGAGCCAACTCGGCGGCCGGTGGCGCCGAGTGCTGCGCCACCGATCAGCAAGACAGCAGCCACGATCACGCCCAGCGTCAGGTTGGACGAGAAGTCATTGAGCTTGAACTCCTGCTTGTCGGCGAAATCGCCGGCGACCTCGAAGCTGGCGACGGTCGTGAAACACGCGGCCACACCCAACACGCCGGCCAGCGCGGAGACGGCGACGAGCGGGGTGAAGCGGAACGGCTGGGTCTGGGGCACCTCGCCGGTATCGCCGCCTCTGGCGTTGACACCTTGCGCCGGATACTCGCCGGTCGTACCGATGTCCCACGGATTTGATTCGTACCCCGTCGGCGAGGTCTGCTCCACCACGTTCAGCGCGGCGGTGGGAGCGTACTGATCGGACGGGTAGGTGGTGGGTGGAGTGGCGGGCGCGGCAGGTTGCGGTGGCGTCAGGCTCGGGGGCGGCAGCATCATCCCGGCCCCCGGCGTCGGCGCCATGTCGGCAGGCAGCGGCGCGTTCGCGCCAACGAGCGAACCACCGCATTCGGTGCAGAACTTCTGACTGACCTGCACACCGGTCCCACATGACGGACAGAACATTCGCCTACCTCTTCCCTGCGTTGGGACGTTCCCTTTCGAGTCGGGACGACCGGGCAGAGATTAGGCGAGATCGCCGGTCTCCCACGTCGGTTGCGGATTGCGAACCGATGCGTACCGCTCAGCCATCCGCACCAACAGGTAGTCCTCGAACTCTCCCGCGGGCAGCGCGGGCGCATAGAGGTGCCCCTGCTGGCGCACGCAGCCGAGCGCGATCAACGCATCGGCCTGTGCACCGGTTTCGACACCATCGGCGGTGACCGCGAACCCGATCTCGCGCACGAGCGCGATGATCGATCGCACGATCGCGCGGTCATGCGGGTGAGCGGTGATGGTGTCGATGGAAAGGCGGTCGATGCGTACCTCGTCCAACGGCAGCCGCCGCAGCAGGCTCAGTGACGAGACCCCGCGAGCAAAGTCATCCAGGCACACTCGGCCGCCCCGAACTCGGAACGATGCAAGATTCGCGGCCGCGGACGAGAGGTCACCATAGACTGAACTCTCGCGGACGTCGATGGTGACCAGCGAGGCATCGATGCCCTGCAACATCTTGTCGATCGGGTCGTCGTGCCAACTGCGCTCGGTGGCCTCCGGCGCCATGTTGATGCGGAACCGAAAACCGTCCGGCAGGCCGAGAACAGCCAGCCGACGAATGTGGGGGCGAGCGTTGGCGATCACCCGGTCGGTGATGCGCTCGAGAAGGCCGGCCGAGACAGCGACCGCCATGAACTCCTGCGCAGCCAGGACCTGCCCACTGCGGCGAACCCACCGGGCGAGCAACTCGGCGCCGACGATCTGCCCGTTGGTGGCGTCGATCTCGGGCTGGAAGAAGGCGACGATCTCGCCGTCGTCGATGGCCCGGCGAAGCGCCTGCTCGCCTTCGAGGCGAGTGACCATCTCCCGCTGCATCGACCCGTCGAACAGCTCGACGCGATTGCGACCACCCGCCTTCGCCCGATAGAGCGCAGCGTTGGCATTGCGCAGCAACTCACTCGCGGCGTTGCCGTGCAATGGTGAGGCAGCGAGACCGATGCTGACCGACGACGGAACCTCACGACCCTCTGCGTACACCGGCTGCGCCAGCACGCCGATGAGCCGATTCGCCACGACTGTCGCTGCGGCCATGTCGAGCCCGGGCATCACGATCACGAACTCGTCACCGCCCATACGACCGGCAATCGAGTCGGGCTCCAGGCTGCGCGACAGGCGGTCGGCGATGATGCTGATGAACCGATCACCACCGCGGTGACCAAGTGCATCGTTGACGGCCTTGAACCGGTCGAGGTCGCAGAACAACAGACCGACCGGTTGCAGATCGCCGGCATCGGCCAGCACCTGGTCCAGCAACTCCAGCGTTCCGCGACGGTTGTACAGACCGGTCAGCGGGTCGTGTGTTGCCTGATGCGCCAGCCGCCTGTTGGTGGAGGCCAGCTGATCGTTGACTCCGGTCAACTCGCTGCGCTCATGGGCCAGGTCGCTCAGCAGCCGTTCACTGCGCCACTGCAGGCGAATCGCGTCCAACGTGTTGCGGCTGATGACGTGGTGCAGCACCATCAGCGTGGCCCCGTAGAACAGCGCCAGGACGCCAAGACCGTGCAGCCTCGAGTCGTCGGCGCCGAGGAGCGACCACGCCGAGGAGAGGATCAATGGCATCATGAATGCGAGATACATGTCGCGACGGCCCGCCGTCACGATGCACACGATCGCTGCTGCTGTGCTGGGGAAGAGAGCGAACAGCAGCACGAGTTCCACCGAGTTGCCGCCCACGACCCACGGACACAATCCGAAGAGCAATCCAATCGATGCGAAGGCGGCACCGATCAACAGCTGCGTCGCCTTGGCCGTGCCGTTGCGCTCGCCGCGCATGTAGTAGCGGTATGTCGCGAACAGAGTGAGTGAGGTACTGAGCACTGCACTCAGTACCCACCAACCCAAACGGGCCGACTCGGCGTCCTTCCGTAGCAGCGAACTGGCCAGCAGCGTGAAAGGCAGCAGCAGAAAGGGCGACGGTGCCAGGTTGGTGGTCACGATCGCCAGCGCACGCTCCCGCACGAAGAAGCTCGTGGCCTCCTCCAACTGGTGCACTCTCGTGTCCGCCACCTGTGCTGCCTCTCCTCGCGCGCTGCCCGGTGCGAGCACGTCACGAGTGTCATCGGCACGTCTGGGTCGACACTTTACGTGGTCGTGCAAAGTCGCGAGAGAATGAAGCCATGCGCGGCCGCTTCGCCCCTTCGCCCACCGGACAGCTACACCTCGGCAATCTCCGCACGGCACTCGTGTCATGGCTACAGGTGAAGGTCGACGGCGGCGAATGGTGGGTGCGAATGGAGGATCTCGACCGCGTGACGGCGTCCGTCACTCACGAGGCCGACCAGCTCAAGTCGCTGGCTGCGTTGGGCATGCAGCCCGATGGCGAGGTCGTGCGCCAATCCGATCGCTTCGATCTGTATCGCGACGCGATTGCGACGCTGCGCCGACAGGGTCGCGTCTACGAATGCTTCTGCACGCGTCGCGAGATCCGCGACGCAGCGCGGGCGCCGCATGCCGACCTGCCCGAAGTCGCATACCCAGGTACCTGTCGGGGCCTGACTGCTGCTCGGCGGGCGGACTTCGTCGCCGACGGTCGGCGGCCGGCGCTGCGCCTGGCGGCGGACGGTGAGCGGTTCGTCGTGCACGACCTGATCGCGGGGGCGTTCGAGGGCGCTTGCGACGACGTCGTCCTGCAGCGCAACGACGGCGTGCCGGCGTACAACCTGGCGGTGGTGGTGGACGATGCGCAGCAGGGCATCACGCACGTCACGCGTGGTGACGACCTACTCAGCAGTACGCCCCGCCAACGCCTGCTGCAACAACTGTTGGGCTTGAGCGAGCCCGTATATGCGCATGTTCCCCTGGTGATCGGGCCCGACGGGCTGCGCCTCGCGAAACGCCACGGTGCAGTGACGCTCGACGATCTCGCCGCGCGCGGTGTTGCGCCCGGGCAGGCCCTGTCTCGACTGGCAGCCAGCCTCGGGCTGTGCGCCACCGACGAGGTCGTCGAGCCGAGCGACTTGGTACCCCGCTTTCGAATCGACGCGCTGCCCCGAGTGCCGTGGTCGTTCGACGCGGACGATCTCTGACACGATCGCTGCATGACGGAGCAACCCGACGACCTTCAGCAGATTCTCGGATACCAGGGAGCCACCGACGAGCGCGTCGGAGTGCGCAGGATCGGTGATGAAGTGTTGGTGGTGCCCTTCTGGACGCCGCCCTACTGCGCCACGGTCATCCGGGCAGCCGAGGCAGTGGGCGCGTTCGAACCTCAGCCAGACGACCCAGTTCCAGGACACGAGGTCTCGTTGGCGCTCATCAGTCCACGCCTGTTCGAAGCTGTCGAGATCGACCTCGGCAGGCGCATCTGGCCACAGCTGCACACGGTGTGGCCCTACATCGACTACCGCGGCCTGCGCGACGTGTTCGTGATCCGATACGCGATGGGCGAGCAAGAACACCTCCGCATGCACCACGACATCTCCCAGGTGTCTGGCTCGGTGAAGCTCAACGACGGCTACGAGGGGGCACTGCTCGACTTTCCGCGACAGCAGGTCACCAACGAGCCGGCAGGCATCGGTGAGATGGTCGTATGGCCGTCCTTGGTCACCCACCCGCACCAGACGACACCCCTTCGCAGCGGCGTCAAGTACGCCCTCACGATCTGGTTCGAGCTGCCGACTTTCTAGCGTGCCCATTGGCTAAACTGGAGCGACACCGGTCTTCTCTCCCCAGGGCTTCCACATGACTTCGATTCGAACAAGTATTGCGTCGCTGTGCATGACCAGCGCGCTCGTCGCCCTGTCGGCGTGTTCGCAACAGTCGCGCGCCGACGCGCCGGTGCCTTCCGAGACGGCACCGATCGCGGCGACGGTCACGCCTCCGCCGGCCACTACCGTGGCACCCACCACCGTGCCCACCACGGTGCCGCCCACCACGGTCCCCGTCACCGAAGCTCCCACCACTGCGGCGCCCACCACCACGGCTGCGCCCACCACCACGCTGCCGCCGAATCTCGTCGTCGTCGGCCCGGCAATGTTCCCCCTTGTCGCGGTTGGCAAGAGCAACGGCCCCGACACATTCGCGGTGCAGGATCGGCTCAACACGCTGGGCTTCTGGGCCGGCCTTCCCGACGGCCAGTACGGTTTCGCCACGGTGCAGGCCGTGATGGCGTTCCAGAAGTACCTCGGTCTGCCTGCCACTGGCAAGGTCGACACCGGCACGGCGGCGTACCTCACCGCCTTTGGCGACAAGGCCCACGGCTTGGCCGATAGCGGCACGCTCGTCGAGGTCGACAAGGCCAGGCAGCTGCTCTTCCTCGTGGTCGACGGGCAGACGCTCTTCGCGTTCAACACGTCCACCGGAAGTGGAATCCCGTACGAGGCCACCAACAAGAACGACCCCACCAAGATCGAGAAGGGCGACGCACAGACGCCCGCAGGTCTGTACAAGGTCACCCGCGAGCGTCCCGAAGGCTGGTGGGAGGGCGACCTCGGCAAGATCTACCGGCCGAAGTACTTCGTCGGTGGTATTGCCATCCACGGGATGACCAGCGTGCCCAACTACCCGGCCTCCCATGGCTGCGTGCGCCTCAGCACCCAGGCCATGGACTTCGTCTGGGACAGTGGGCTCGTACCGGTCGGCACCCCCGTGTGGGTTCACGAGTAACTCGTGTTGCCACATATCGGTACTGCCGCACCGTGGACGGACCCAGAGGTGGTCTCGCTGCGCCGGCTCGCGATGCATGTGCCGTTGCCACTGGGCGACGACGCCCGCAAGTCGCTCGATGGCCAGTGGTCGTTCGTGTCGTTCGATTCGCCCGAGTCGGTGCCCGCTACTGCGGTCACCGGGCCGACGCCGACCGGCACTCGTACGGTTGCCGTCCCTGGCAACTGGACGGTGCAGAACGTGGGCGACCACCCTCACTACACGAATGTCCAGATGCCGTTCGACGGGCCACCGCCGAGGTTGCCGAGCCACAATCCGACGGGTGTCTATCGCCGATCGTTCACCACCGGCCGAGGGTGGAAGCGGCAACGCGTGGTGCTGCACATCGGCGGGGCCGAGAGCGTGCACGCGGTGTACCTCAACGATCAGTTCATCGGCTACGGCACCGACAGCCGCCTGCCCAGCGAGTACGACATCACCGATGCGGTCGTGTCAGGCAGCAACCATCTCGCGATCGTCGTGATGCGGTACAGCGCCCTCAGCTACGTGGAAGACCAGGACCAGTGGTGGATGGCAGGCCTGCATCGCAGCGTGCACATCGAAGCCCGGACGTCGGTGCACGTGGCCGACGTTCGTTGCGACGCCGATCTGGACGTGGCAACCGGTGTCGGTTCGCTGGCAGTCACCACCGACGTTGCGTTCACGGTCGCGCCCGCCGCTGGTCATCAGGTACGCGCCAGGCTGTTGTCACCCACCGGCAAACGGATCGGTCCAGCGTCGACGCTGCCCGTGCCCCACCAGTACGCGGTGCCGTATGTGTTCCGCGGGTTCCTCACCCGCCACGAGTTCACCGTGCCCCGCGTCCAGGCGTGGTCCGCCGAGACACCCGTTCGCTACACCGTCGAGGTCGAGCTGCTGGACCCCACCGGCAGCGTGTTGGAACGTACACAGCAGCGCATCGGGTTTCGTCACGTGGAGATTCGCCAACGGCAGCTGTTGGTCAACGGTCAGCCGGTGTGGATCTTCGGCGTCAATCGCCACGACCACCATCCCGAGCGGGGCAAGGCCGTCACGCTCGACGACATGCGCGCTGATCTGCTCACGATGCGGGCACACAACATCACCGCGGTACGCACCTCGCACTATCCCAACGACAGCACCTTCTACGACCTTTGCGACGAGCTCGGCCTCTACGTCGTGGATGAGGCCAACATCGAGAGCCACGGGTACAACACCAGCCTGTGCCACGACTCGCGTTGGCTCGGCGCATGGGTGGCGCGCGGCAGCCGCATGGTCCAGCGCGATCGCAACCACCCGTCCATTGTCGTGTGGAGCCTTGGCAACGAAAGCGGCTACGGCGCCAACCACGATGCGCTCGCCGGCTGGATTCGCCGCGCCGACCCCAGCCGACCGCTGCACTACGAAGGCACGGTGCTGCACAAGGGTTGGGTCGACGGCGGCATGGAAGCCAGTGACCTCGTCTGCCCGATGTACCCGACGATCGACGCCATCCGCGAGTACGGCGCGGCAGGTGTCGGCACGCGACCGCTGATCATGTGCGAGTACAGCCACGCAATGGGCAACAGCAACGGTTCGTTGGCCGATTACTGGTCGGTCATCACTTCCACCCCTGGCCTGCAGGGCGGGTTCATCTGGGAGTGGAAGGACCACGGAATCCGCCAGGTCCTGCCCGACGGCACGATCCGGTTGGCGTACGGCGGCCAGTTCGGCGACAAGCCGAACGACTGCAATTTCGTCGCCGACGGGCTGGTCGACAGTTACGGCGTGCCGCACCCGGCGATGCGCGAGGTCGCGTGGGTGTATCGACCCGTCACTGTGGCCCGGGGCTCGAAGGGCACGCTGGTCATCAGTAACCGCCAATCGTTCACCGATCTGCGTGGGTTGCGCGCCACATGGGAACTGCTCGTCGACGGAGTCGTGCAGCGTTCCGGCCGATTGACGCTGCCCACTGTCGCGCCGCACTCATCCGCCACCGTTGCCTTGCCCTGCCCAGTGCCGGAGGATGGTGAAGCGCACCTCACGGTCCGGTTCCAGAGTGCGACCGACCAGCCGTGGGCAGCGAAGGGGCATCTCGTCGCGTGGGACCAGGTCCAGCTCCGCGCTGCGCCCAAGCCCCGTGCCGTTGCCGCGCCGGTCGTGGACGGTGGCGCGCGTTCGGTGGATCGCACGCTTGTCACCCCGGTCACCCTGACGCTGTGGCGCGCAGCAACGGACAACGACGGGTTCAAGCTGATGCCCGATCTGTCCAAGCGGCTGGGTGTCGGCGGACAGGCTCTCTTCAATTGGCAGGAAGCGGGGGTCGACCGGCTACCGGCCGAGGAACTGGTGCAGCACAGCTGGTCGCGCCGTGAGGTGGACGGCGGCGTGGAGTACCACCACGATGTGAGGGTGCCCGAGTCGCTCGCCGACCTCGCTCGTGTCGGTGTGCAGTTCACGCTGCCCGGTCGTTTCCGAGAGCTCCGTTGGTTCGGTCGCGGGCCCGGCGAGAACTACCCCGACCGCAACGCCGGTTCACCGCTGGGCATCTGGACCGGTACGCCCGACGAGTCGCCCTACCTCGTGCCACAGGAGTTCGGCTTGCGCACCGACTGCCGCTGGTTCGAGTGCGTCGACCCTGCGAAAGGACAGACACTGCGCATCGCCGTGTTGACAGGAACGATGCACTGCTCCGCAACGCACTACACCGCCAATGACCTCTTTGCGGCCACGACCCAGACCGAGTTGTCGCCCCGGCGTGAGCTGATCGTGCACCTCGACGCGGCACACCGGGGCCTGGGCACCGCCAGCTGCGGCCCCGACGTGCTGCCGCAGTATCGGTTGACGGCGGGCCGCTACCGGTTCGCGTATCGGCTGAGCCTGGTCTGACCGACTCTCAGCCGACCAGATCGTGGAGGTAGCTCTCCAGCAGCTCGGGTTGCGCTGGAAGTGTGTCGAGCAGCACGGTTGCGTGAGCCCGGCGCGTTGCCGGCGTCAGCCACAGCCGGTCGGACAGCACCTCAGCTCGCTGCTGGGTCGCCGGCGTGTTGGCCGCCAGCACAAGAATGCGACTGCCTGCACGGGCAATCGTCTCGCCCTCGCGGAAGGTGCCGATGACAATGTCGGCCACACATGCCGTCAGCAGATCGGCGTCGAGTTGCGAGTCGCCGCGTGTGTCGATGTCGATGTCGATGACCACAAGGGTGTACCGGCCGGATGGCAGCGTGCCCGTCGCCTGGCACTGCTGGTAGATCTCGAGCAGCCGCAGCTGCAGCACCATCGCTGTCACGAGACCGGTGGTGGGATCGATGCACATGCCGCTGTGTGCGCCACGCACGAACCCTTCGGCCCATCCTTGCGCGACCGATGCGTGCGAGGAGTAATGGCTCAACCGAATGCGCTGCTTTCGCGGCAGGCACGTGACGAGCAGATGCAGCCACTGACTGACCTGAGCAATGGGCCAACCGTCGGAACCGAGTGTGTTCCCGAAACGTGAGAGCGCGCCATCCAGACCCTCTGGGCGAGAACTCATCGTCTCCACCAGATCTGCGGCAGCTTCGGCCAGGCGCCTGTCAACCGGCTCACCGGCAGTGCCAATGCGCGCGAGCCATGCCGCAAGCGTGGAGCCGGGTGTTGGAGTTCGTGGCACACGAACTAGACGTCGGCAACACGCCGGCGATGACGTGAAACTCGCGGACTACTGCAGACTGATGATTTCCATCGGCAATTCGGCTCGACGAATCCGCAACTGGTGGTCGGCGGCGTTGCGGCAGATACCAGTTTCCAGATCGAACCGCCAGCCATGCAAGGTGCACACGAACTCGTCGCCGTCGATCTCGCCGAACACCTTGAGGTCGGCCTGACGGTGTGGGCAGGTGCGCTCCACGATCCAACCGCCGATCTCGAAGTCTTCGGCTGCGAGCAGGCCGCGATCCGGGTCGTGCCGACGCACGGCCTCGGCCTCGGCACGACGCATGCGTTCCACGGAGAGCGACTTGAAGAAGTTGTAGAGGTACTCGTTGAACGGGCCGTCGCGCCATGCCGTGAAGCGACACGACAGGAACAGCGCGTTGCTCCAGTCATTCGAGCGTTGCGCGACGACCGTCTCCACCAACTCGCGTTGGATGGTGAAGCGGAACGAATGCGCTTCACCCTTCCACTCGCGCACTTCGCCCTTGGGGAAGTCGATGGCTACCGAGAGCCCTCCTGGCTGCGTCGGGTCGCCGGCGTGCAGCACGCACAATGCACCGACCGAGGCACACAGCGTCGGCGCCATTGCCATCAATGGTTCCCACCACGCCTTCAGCGTTGACAGTAGGTCGGGGGTGGGCGCATGCCAGCGGCTGCGCATCTGCTCCAGCCATGGCAACCAGTCGGCCTGGTAGCGGCGGAGGTAGGCCTCTTTGTCGTCGAAAATTGCGTGCACGTCGGCTTCGAGCATCGGGTGCGTGACGACCATCTCCCCCGACGGGCGGCCGTTTCCGAACTCGATCTCGGTACCGGGGATCGCCAGGATGCCGGTGCGACCTGCCTTCGCCAACAGGCTCATGAAGCTGCGCTGGTCGGGGAAGATGCTCAGCTCGTTGCCGGTGATGACGTTGGCCGACCACAGGTCAGGGTCGAGGAACGCCGGCGGGCCGGCACTGGGCACGACCGCCAGGGCATCGACTGCCTCCACGTAGCGCATCGCACGCGTGAACTGACTGTCGACCTTTGCGTCGACGAGTTCACGCATGCGCTCGGGGGTCTCCTCATAGACCATCGGATACCAGATCGCGCCGCTGTACTGAATCCAGTGCAGGTCCGCAGGGCCGTGTTCGCTCAGTACCTCCATCGGGCTCGTGCGGCAATCGTTCTGGTTGATCAATCTGCCGGCGCCGTCGCTGATCACCAGCGCCGAGTCACCGCCGGGACCATCGGTGATACTGATCTCGCAGTGGATGGCGATACGCAGGTTGGGTCCGAGTGCCATCTCCTCACCGTCGACGGTGCGAATGATGTTGTTGAAACCCAGTCGGCGCATGATGCGTTCGAGTTCGCGAGTCGGGTAGCCGGGGATCAGGACCTTCGTGGCCCTGTTCATGTTGGCCGCCAGCCACTCCTCGTCGAGGTGGTCGGCATGAATGTGCGAGATGTAGAGGAAGTCGGGGTTGCAGATGCGATGCATCAACTCCGCCGACAAGTGGTCATTGCGCGGGAAGACGAACCAGGAACCGAAGAACGTGGGCAGGAACCATGGGTCGCAGCAGATCGACCCGTCGGCCGTGTCGACAAGGATCCCTGCGTGACCGATTGACGTGGCACGCATGTGTTGAGGTTACCGGCGCGACCGGAGCGGGCTGCGAACTCTCAGAACAGTCAGGCGACGGGGGGGTCGGGGAACTGCTGGCCGGCGCGCGACACGTGCTCGGTCCAGGCGCTGCCGTCCCAGTAGCGCAGCTCGAAGCGGCCGGCCGGGTCGGCGTACCAACCCGAGGGTACGGCCGGGGCGGCGGGCGCCGGCGCGTACGCAGGTGCCGGAGCCGGAGCCGGAGTGTAGGCAGGGACAGGGGTGTAGGCCGGGGGCGCTCCGGCGATGGGTGCGAGCGGGGCCGGCTCGGGGGCGACGGCCCATCCTGCGGGCTCGGCGACCGGTGTTGCTTCGACGACTGCTGCTTCGACGAC
>Ga0105048_10005093_pt1 | contig 21330 bp, 20 predicted proteins | sample MAT05_FD_78382 | JGI IMG/M metagenome (GOLD analysis project Ga0105048, IMG submission 78382) | Freshwater microbial communities from Lake Fryxell liftoff mats and glacier meltwater in Antarctica - MAT-05 | ecosystem: Environmental > Aquatic > Freshwater > Ice > Liftoff microbial mat | place...
ATGCGCCGTTCACCACGTCGCGCATGCCGCCGTCCCGCGCGGCGCTGCTGTTGCGACTCGCGCCGAACGGATTCGCCGGCACCGGCACGCCGATCGCCGCGGCCGTCGTCCCGCGCGGGCAGATCCTCGACGTCGGTCGCGCATGCGCGGGGCCGTGGGCCGGCGACGCGTACCTCGACGATCACCACGTACAGCTGCTCACGGACACCGATGGCATCCGCGTCATCGATCAGGGATCGCGCGGTGGCGTGTGGCTGCGCTTCGACGGCGCGCGATGGCTGCGTGACGGCGACTGGTTCCGCATCGGCGAGCAGTTCCTTTGCTACGACGCGCCGGCGCCGGGTGACGCGACGGGTGGTCGCATCCAGCTCATCGATCAAGAGCTGCGCTTCGGGCCCGCGATCGAGGTGGACGGCGTCACCGTGCTCGGCCGGTGCGCGCGTGACGTGGTGCTGCTGCACGATCCTTATGTCTCGGGCGAGCACTGCCGCATCGTGCCGAAGGCCGACGGCGCGTTGCTCGAGGATCTGGCGAGCAGCAACGGCACGTGGATCCGACTGCGCAGCGGCGACTTGATTCCATTCGGATCCGTTGTCGCGCTCGGACGCAGCATCTATCGCGTCGAGCCGGCGGAAGGTCCGGCGTCGCTGGAGTAGATCGCGACTGACTGCTGGCTATTGGCCCGGCGGTCGGCCGTTCGGATCGTAGCCGGGCGGGTACTGCTGTTGCGCCCAGTACTGCTGCTGGGCCTCCTGCTGGGCCTGCTGCTGCGCGTAGTACTGCTGTGCCGCGAGTGCCTCGGCCTGCGCCGCTTGATCGGCCGCGTATCGAGCCGTCGCCTCGGCGTGGACCTCCGCCGCGTCGTCGCCCGCGAGCGCGCGGCCCATCGCAGAACGCACGATCAACACGCCGCCACCGACGATGAGCGCAGGCACCGTGTACGCGACGATCGGGACGTCGCCGATGCCGAGCCCGATCCACGTGATACCGTCGGCCATCGCGACCGGCGCGGCGAACAGCCACATGTCGTAGGCGCCGTGGAGTCCGACCGCGATCAGGTAGCCGCCGAACATGCCTGGTCCACGGCGATCGAACCGCCGCGTCGCCGCGAAGTAGCCCATGATCGCGCCCCACGTCGCGTGCCCGGGCACGGCGAGCACCGCACGCCCGACAAACAGCGAGATGTACTGGCCGAACGACTCGGGTAGCAGCAGCAGGTACGCGACGTTCTCGACGAGCGCGAAGCCGAGACCCGCGCGCGCGCCATAGACGATGCCGTCCATGCGCTCGTCGAACTCCGGGCGGCGCCACGCGAACAGCCACATGCTGCCGAGCTTCGCGAGCTCCTCGGGGATCGCGGCGATGACGAACGCCATGTACGCGGCGCCGGCGTACGTCGTCGGCCCGGCCTCGGCACCGATGCCGGCAGGGCCGACACGCTTGAGGATCTCACCGATGATGATGACGGGGATCGCCGAGAGCCCACCGGCGAGCGCGACGCGGCGCAACGTGCTGCGCGGCTCGGGTCGCTTCGCGTCGAGGCGGTCGAACACCAGCATCGCGCCGATGGCGGGCAGCGCCCCCATCAGGGCGAGTTGGATCTGCGCGAGCCCCACCTGGCGTCGTCATCATACGTGACAGCGGCGAATGCGGTCGAGCGCCGCGATGTGACCCGTGCCGGTGCGGCAGCACGTGCCCAGCACGCGTGCTCCTGCTGCCATGTATCGGCGCGCTAGCGCGGCGAAGGCTATCGCAGGCCCAGGTCGTGCGCGAGCTCGGGGTTGTCGGGGCCGGCGCGCCAGATCCACCGATCGAGCAGGTAGTGCGTCGCCTGTGGGACCGTCAGCACCGCGACGGCGATCGCGGTGAGCACGGGATGCTCGAGCTCGATCGCTGCGCCGAACACCTCCGATCGATCGTGCCAGACGAGCCGATCCCACAGGCCTTCCTCGAGCGCCGCGACGACGAGCAGTCCGCCCGCGTAGAACCCGACCAGCGGCCACGGTCCCGTCGCGTCGCGCTTGGTGAGCCGGGCGAGCTGGCGGCGGCCACCGGCGATCCACACCAGCGCGAGGTAGGGCACACCGTGCATGACGACGTTGGTCAGCGTGAAGATCCGATCGTCGTCGAACGCGACGATGCCGAGGTACCAGTTCAGCGCCGGTACGAGCACCATCGCGACCAGCAGCGGGTTGCGGACGCCGCGGGTGCGCAGCTGGATCCGCCGCACGCAGAAGACCGCGAGCACGACGAGCTCGAGGCCGAGCGCAAAGGTGCCGAGCACGGCAGGAGCGCCACCGATGAGATCGTCCGCGACGAACCATGCGAACTCCCGCGGCAGATTCGCGTGCCACCACACGATCGGCGCCGCCGTGCCTGCCCACACCGCGATCTTCACGAGTCGGCAGTCGGGCGCCGACTCGCCGCCTTTTCTCGCGTAGATCATCGCGAAGCCGACGAACTGCATGATGAAGTGGAAGATCGCGACGTACGCGAGCACGGTCCAGAACCCGGCTGGCGACTCGAGGTGCAGCAGGAATCCGAACCATGCGACGAGCGCCGGGATCACCAGCAGGCGCTTGCGATGGCGGATGCGCGCACCCGGATCGAGGTACGTACGCGCGAGCGTCGACCACACGTGCGCGACGTCGATCGCGAGGACGAGCACGAGCCAGCCGAGCAGGCCGAGCGGGGCGCCCGATCCCGTCATGCCGAGCGCGATCGCGATCGCGGCCGACACCAGGCCGGGCCCGACGAACCACGTCCAGTCGAAGCGCGGCGACACGATCGCGGTCATGCAGGCACCATCGCGGTGACGTCGTGACCGAGGCGTGCGAGCGCGAGCTCTGCGGCATCGACCCCGTTCGCGAACGCCTGCTCGAACAGCGGCAGCCCGCCGGTGTCGGCGGCGCAGGGAATCACACGACCGATCGGCGCCCGCGCGAGCTCGGCGGTCGGCGAGAACAGACTGCCCGGGGCGGGACGCACCATCGCGTGGCCCCAGCGGCACACGTGGATTGCTCGGATGTCGCGGGCGATCTCTGCGTGCATCCCCGACAGCGCACGCACGACGTGATCGCCGAGCTCTTCCAGCGACGCGCCGAGCAGCTCCGTGCGCCGCGCTGCGAGGCCCGCCGCATCGTCGGCCGGCCGCGGCTCGTAGTAGGTGAGCACCGCGCCTTCACGGCGCTCGTCGAGGTCCTCGAGGTGGTTCGCGACGACGTAGCCGAGGTGATCCGCGCCGATCTCGACGTTGTCCCACGACAGCGGCGCACCGGTGCCGCGTGGCCGTCGTGCGACCTCGACGTTCGCGACGAGCCACGGCGTGTACGTGAGCGCGTCCTTGCCGAGCGGATCGTTCGCGACGACGTGACGCAGCACGAAGCGCGGCGCGGCCCACAACACCACCCGGGCGTCGTAGCCGAAGACTTCGTCGGTCGCGGCGTCCCACGCGATCACGGTGCCGGTGTCGGGTTCGATCCGCAGCACCGCAGCGCCGGTGCGCAGGCGATCACCCAAACCGATGCCGGCTTCGAGACGCGCCGCGATGCGCTCGCACAGCCCGGCGTTGCCCTGCGGCCAGCTCAGCAGCAGGCGATCGTGCTGGTTCTCGAGGCCACGCGCGACGAAGTGATGCAGCCCCGCGAACGCGGAGGTCTGCGCGATCGTGCAGCCGTAGTCGTCGCGGCAGCCGTAGTCGCACAGCCAGCGCACGCGCCAGTCATCGAGCCCTTCGCGATCGAGCCACTGTGCCATGCTCATCTCGTCGAGCGTGCGCAGCTCGGTGCTGCTGCGACGCAGCGGCAGATCGAACAGCCGACGCCCGTCGGCGCCCTTGCGATCGAGCGCCGTGAGTCGCTCACGCAGCTTCGCGAGCTGGCCGGTCGCGCGCTCGTCCGCGCCGGACATCGGGTACAGGCCGTCGGCCCACAGCCCGCCATGGCGGTGACGCTCGACCGGATCGCGCACGACGAGGCGCGGGTCGAATTCGGGCCCACCGCCGGGCTCGCGACCGACGACCAGCCCGACGTCGTCGAGCAACGCGTGCAGGGCCGTGAAGTCGCGATGCGGCGCGGGCAAGTAGTGCGCGCCCATCGGATACGGCGAGCGCGGCAACGCACCGCCGCGGGCCGTGCCGAACGGCTCGTCCTCGAGCTCGACGATGCGCAGATCGGTGAACCCCGCGCGCTGCAATCGCCATGCGGCCGACAGCCCGGCGACGCCGGCACCGACGACGAGCACGCCGACCTTCTCGCGACGTGCAGGCACACGTGCGCGCATCGCTGCATCGCGCACGACGTGACCACGCGCGGGATCCGGACCGACGAACGCCAACACGGGTGCAGCCGCGGTGCCGCGTGGACAACCCGCGAGGCCGAGCCCAAACCCGAGCCCAAACCCGAGCCCAGGCCCGCTGCGCAGCACGGCGCGCCGCGACCAGCCTGTCATCCCCGCCGTCCAGGCGAGAGCAGATCCGACTCGTAGTAGTGCACGAGCAGCTGCTCGTTGAGCTGATTGATCCCGACGTCTGGCGGCGCCTGATCGGCGGGAAACACGAACAGCCCCGGCAACAATTCGTCCGTCAGGAACCGCCGCACGGGGCCCGGCGCGAGCATCTCCGGGATCCGCACGTTGCCCTTGCCCGCGAGCACGAAGCCCCAGTCGCCGAACGACGGCACGTGCACGTGGTAAGGCCGCGTGGTGAGCTCACTCGCCTCGAGCGTACGCACGATGCACCAGAACGCCTGCGGCGCGAGATACGGCGACGTCGCCTGCACGACGAACACGCCGTCATCGGCGAGCCGCCCGGCGAGCAGTCGATAGAACGCGCGCGTGTACAGCTTGCCGAGCGAGAAGTCGTTCGGATCCGGCAGGTCGACGATCGCGACGTCGAAGCGCTCGTCGTCGGCGTCGCGATGATCGGACAGCCACTGCATCGCGTCCGCGTTGTGTACGGCGACCCGCGGATCGTCGAATGCGCCGCGGTTGAGCTCGGTGAGCACCGGGTGCGTCGAGAACAGCTCGGTCATGCCCGGATCGAGGTCGACGAGATCGATGCTGCGCACGCGCGGGTCGCCGAGGATCTCGCGCAACGCGAGCCCGTCGCCACCGCCGAGCGCGAGCACTCGAAGCCCGGCCGTGCGCGACGGCGCAATCGCGAGCACCGGATGCACGAGCGACTCGTGATAGCGGTGCTCGTCGGTGCTCGAGAACTGCAGGTTGCCGTCGATGTACAGCCGGATGTCCTCACGCCACCGCGTGAGCGTCAGCCGCTGGTACGGCGTGCGCTCGGAGAAGACAATCGGTGCGTCGTAGAGCTGCGACTCGCCGAACGACTCGATCGTGGGCGCGAGCAGGAACGCGGCACCGAGCGCCGCCCCGCTGCACCACGTCGCGACGTGCCGCCGGGTCCACGCCGCGATCTCGTCCTTGAACGCGTGCAGGAACCACAGCGCGACGCCGACGTTGACGATGCCGAACAACAGCGACGTGCGCACGAGCCCGAGCCGCGGCAACAACAGCAGCGGGAACAACATGCTCGCCGCGAGCGAGCCGATGTAGTCGAACGCGAGCACGCGCGCGACGACGTCCTTGAGCGCATGCCCGCGCTCCAGGATCCGCAACAGCAGAGGGATCTCGAGCCCGACCATCGTGCCGACGCACGCGAGCAGCCCGAACAGCAGCGGCCGCACCGTGGCGAGGTGCGCGAAGCCGAGGAACAACAGCGTCGCCGAGAACCCGCCGACCCACGCGACGCCGAGCTGGATCGCGACGAAGCGCCCGTGAAGGTCGCGCTCGATGCCCTTACTGAGCCACGAGCCGAGCCCCATCGCGGACAGGTACACGCCGATGACGAGGCTCCACTGCGTGACCGAGTCGCCGAGCAGATACGACGCCATCGTCGCGCTGACGAGCTCGTACACGAGGCCGGCGGTCGCGACCGCGAGCACCGACAGCAGCAGCGTCCGATCGCGCGGCGGTGTCGCCACCTCAGCCCTGGATCGCGGCGCTGATGATCATCGAGATGCCGATGATCACCGAGCCGATGATGATGCCGAGCGAGACGTTCTGATCCTCCTCGATCTCCTTGCGGATCGAGAACGGCGCGACCTTGACGATCACGAAGAACGCGAGCCCGAACAGCAGCAAGCCGATCGCGGAGAAGACCAGGGCGCCGACGAACGTGTTTTCGGTGAATGCGAGAAGGGGGGTCATCACTTGCCTCCGTGGTAGCCGCCGCCAGCCCAGATGAAGACCGGCGCGCCGCGGACGGACGGCGCGCCTTTGCTGACCTGCCCACGGTCGGGTGTCGTCGTGAGCAGTGCGCCTCGCGGTCCCTCGATACCGAGGAGCGCGAGGGAGCCGAGCGAGAGGGCCCAGTAGACGATGTGGCGTTTGCGAATCATCGGGTCACCCGTCGTTCAAGAGGAGGGAGCGTAGTCGCTGTTCTTCCACCGCTGGCCCTCGACGATCGCGCCGAATAACCAGAGCAACAGCGGAATGATCACGATGACGAAGAGCGGGATCATGACGTAGCGCAGCAGCACGACGTCACGCTTGACCTTGATCGTGTAGGTGAGGCCCGCCGGTGGCTTCGGATCCGTGCCTTGGCCGGCCTGCGCGGTCACCTGCAGCGTGTACTTGCCGGTCGGCACGCCGCCGATGACGACGGTATTGCGCGGGTCGCCTTCGCTCCACGACTCACCGCCGTCGACACCGTGCCACTCGTCGGCTTCGATGCCCGCGCCGAACGCCTCGTCGCTGTCGTGCGGCACGAGCAACACCTCGGCGAAGGCCCACGCGTTCGACAACGGCATCGCGACGAGCTCGATCTCGACTGCCGTCACGTCGCCCGGGCTGCCGAGATCGATCTCCGCGGTCAACGACTCGGTGATCGGTGCGGTGCGCTCGAAGACCGTCACCGCGTCGCGCGACGCGGCGTAGCTGATGCTGACGAGCGTCCACAGCACGAACAACGCCGCGAACGACAGCAACGTGAGCCAGCCGCCCTGCTTCCATCGATTCGGCCGCAGCGGACCGACGCCGACCATCGCTGGCGGGCTGCCGGGCAGCTTGAACGCGCGCCACACGTCGGCGGGCGCTTGGTGCTCCATCGCGGTGTACGCGATGTCGGTGCCGTTTTCGTCGCGCTGGACCTCGATCGACAGCCCGTGCGGCGGGGCGACGTAGTCGTCGGTGGTCGCCGAATCGCCCGCGCGAACCTGCCACGGAAATTCACCCTCGACGTAGATGACGCGCGCGACGGAGCTTTGGAAGTGGCGGTACTTCGACTTGCCGAAGCGCGCGATCTTCCGGGTGAAGAACGTGCCGATCTCGGGCGCGCCGTCGAGCGGCCGGCCGATCGCCCAGTGCCGGTCGTAGACGAAGAACAGCAGATAGCGATAGCCGAGGTAGGGATTGAAGAGCAGGAACTCCTGCCACGGATAGGTCTGGCCGTCCGCGATCACCTCGCGCCATTGGATGCCGACGATTTCCCACGTCGCCCCGTCGAGCTCGCCGCGCATGTGCAACGCGAGCGCGGACTGCCGCTGCTGGCGACGGACCTCGAGCATGATCGCGAGCACGCCGGAGTCCTGCGGCGCGAGGTGGCTACCGCAGTACGGGCACGCGATCGTCTCGACGCTGCCGAAGATGCCGCGCGTGATCGGGCCGCCGCACGACGGACACCCGATCGTCTCGACCTGGGCCTGTTCGCGGAACAGTCGCACCGGCGTCGCCGCCACCGTGCCCGATGAGCCGGCGATCATGCGCGAGCACCCCGTGCCGGTTGCGGTGGTTGCGGTGGCTGCCAGCCGGCGAAGCGCCGCAGCGGATGGATGCCGAGCTGCGCGAGCGTCGTCGAGCGGCCGAAGTACGGCACCGGCTGCACGTGCTCGCCGTAGTTTCCCCAGTCGAGCGTGACGCACTCGCCGGCGGCGCCGCGGAGATCGACGCTGTAGAACCCGAGCCCCGGCTCGGCGACGAACGGGAGCTGGCCCTCGGCGCCGCGATACTGTGCGGCGCGGACATCGACGATCGTGAGATCGGTGCCATCGATTCTCAACGTGTGGCCGACCATGAACCCGCGGTGCACCGGCAGGCCGCGGCAGATCGACGGGTCGCGCGGACGCATGATCGCGAACTGCCCGAGCGCCTCCGCGAGCCAGCCGATCGAGCCGTCGACGAAACCGATGAACCACTCGTTCCAGTAGCCGCGACCGTATGCGACCTGCAGGCGGCCGAGCAGCTCGAACGGTGTGCCGTGATCGTTGCCGCGTGCGCCGAGCACCAGCGGCGAGCCGTTGTCGACGATCGCGCTGACCTTACCGACCAAGCGAACATCGACGCCGGTGCGCACGATTGTCGATCCGCAGTACTCGCACACCAACGTGACCGTGGTGCCGCGAAAGGGAGCCGGCGCACCGCACTCGGGGCAGAACGACTGGTCCGGTGTGCCGGTCACGGGGCGGCTCGCATCATGCCACAACCGCGCAGGCTGGCCGGTCATGCCCCGCTACGGCACGTCTGCGCCCGCGACATCCGGGGCGCCGTCGCGATTGGGTCGCGCATCGCCGTCGAGATCGACCGCAGGATCTCCGTCGTGCCACACGCCGAGATCCTCGAACAGCGTGCCGTCGACGAGGTGGAAGTCGCCGCCGGCTGCATCGACGAACCATCCGGCGTTGAACGCATCGAGCTCGACGTTACCGCTGCCGCCGAGGCCCTCGGTATCGATCGCGCTGTCGTCGACCTCGAGCCCGAGGCAGCTGACCGACGGCGGATCGAGCCCGACGACGATGCTGCTGCGCACCGAGCCCCCGCCGCCGCCGAGGCAGCGGATCGACGACATCATGCTGCTGTCGTTGCCCGCGATCGTCGACGCGACGACATCGATCATCGAGCCGTCGACGCGGAGCGCCTGGCGGTCGGCGAGGCCGCTGCCGCCAGCGCCGATGACCGAGGTGCGCAGGTGCAACACGCTGCCGGCGACGAGCTCGACGCCGCCACCTTGGTTGAGCACGATCTCGCTGCGATCGATCCACATGGTCGCGTCGTCGAGCGCGACTGCGGGATCCAGCGCGTTGCTGCGCCAGCCGATGCGGTGCGCGAACACGGTCGCGCTGTCGACCGTGAGCGTCGGCGCGGCGATGCCGAACCAGGCAGGCAGCTCGGGGCCGTCGCCGAGCAGCGCGACGACGCGGTTGCCGTCGATCTCGATCGCCTCGCCATACGGCGCACCCGTGGCAACGATGCGGATCGTGCCGCGCGATGCCTGGCCGATCTGATCGACGGCCTCGCCGATCGTGCAGTAGGGCAGGGCCATGCTGCCGTCGGCGCCGAGGCAGTCGCCCGCGTCGCCGTCGACCCAGAACACGACGTCGTCGGGCAGGCAGCTGCCCTCGTCGAAGTGACACGCACTCGCGGGGCACTGCTCGTGCGCGCTGCAGCCGATGCACGTGTTGGTCGCGACGTCGCAGATCGGCACGGTGCCGGTGCACACGGTCTGGTCGTCGGCGTCGCACTGCACGCACGCATCGCCGACGCACAGCGGCGCATCGGGGTTCAGTGAATTGCACGCCGCGTCCGGCTCGGGGGCCTCCGAACAGGGCACGCAGGTGCCCGTGCTGCAGATCGGCTCCGCCGCGTCGCACTCGGAGTCGTCACGGCACTCGGGGTTCGGAAACCCGGTCGACGAGCTGTCGTCGGGATCGACCGTCGTCGCCGTCGGCATCGGATCCGTGCTCGACGTGTCGGCCGACGTCGCGCTCATCGTGGTCTCGGGCGAGCTGGTCGTCGTCGGCGAGGTGGTGGTCGAGCCGCAGTCCGAGTCCGAGTCCGCGCACGTCGTGCCGCACGCGTCGTCGTCGCACGCCCCGCTCGGCGAGCCTCCACACGCGGCGAGCGCAGCGGCACAGATGCACAGGTGAGCAGAACGCATGCGCCGCGATGATACCCCGGCGCGGGATCCGTCAGCGCGCGGGTCCGGCGGATCCGTCACCCGGCCGGCGTCGGCTTGCACAGCCCGCCGCCCTCGATCTGCGCGTTGGTCCGGAACGTGTTGAGCGACGACCAGCTCGGCGTCACGTCGGCCGGGATCGTCGAGTCCTCGCGCACGTTCGTCACGTAGTACGCGTGCTGATTCCAGATCCGTCGCGCCTGGATCCATCGATCGTCGATGTCGCGGATCGCCTGCAACGCCGGCTGACCGCTCGACGACACCACGAGGATCTCCGCGGAGCCATCGTTGTCGATGTCGGCGACGACCGGGTACTCGCTGATCGTTGGGCTGCCGCGCGGGATCTCGAGCAGCGACGTGCCGGTGAGCCCATCGTAGATCCGAAACGCGGTCTCGTCGGCGTACATCGCCTCGGCAACACCGTCGCCGAGGAAGTCGAACGCGGTGCCACCCGCTGCGCCGGAAAAGTCGGCGACGACGACCTGCCACAGCACGTCCGCGGCGCTCGGCCCTTGGTACACCGCGTATGCGCTCTGCGACGAGCTCGCCCAGTCCGCGATCTCGTCGCCGTCGAAGTCGTGGATCGTGCCCGGTCGCTGCCACACGAGGTACGCACCGGCGGCGACACCGGTCGGCGTCACCGGCCCGTACTTGACAGCGCCGGTGTGCTCGACCATCCATATCCCCTGACCGCTCGTGATGAAGATCTCCGGGTCGGGATCATCGTCGAGGTTGCCGATCTGCGGGATCGACTGCGCGGTGATCGTCGGGAAGTTCTCGAAGTAGAGCGTGCCGTCGGCGTGATACGCCGAGTGACCGGTGATCACCTCGAGCTGGCCGTCGCCGTCGAGATCCGCGGCGGTCGTCGCCTCGAGCTCGCCCGGCCCGGGATTCGGGTACTGCCACAGCAGCGTGCCGCTACTGTCGTAGACCTCGTGGTTGAACACGATCTCGACGTCGCCATCGGCGTCGAGATCGTGCAACGCGATGGCACCGGACTCGCGATAGAACTGATCCGCCATCCCACCGTCGGTGGTGTTCTGCCACTTGACGGTGCCGTCGTGCTCGAACGCCATCAGGCGATAGACCATCGCGTTGTTCCACACCGCGACGATCTCGGGCAGTCCGTCGCCGTCGATGTCGCCGAACGCCGGCGTCGCGGTGCACGACACGCCGGCCGACGGCGGGATCGAGAAGTGCTCGATGCCGGTCTCGCCGTCGAGCACGTGGATGTAACAGGTGGTCCCGTAGCTGATGCCCATGTTCGACACGAGCAGCACGTCGGGCACGTCGCAGAGATCGATCGAGTCGTCGCCGTTGTCGTCGGTGAAGTTGCCGACCAGCGGTGTCACCCAGCTCTGCTCGGTCGGACCGAACAGCCACTGCACCTCGGGCTCGAAGCTGTCCGGCGGCGCTTCTTCTTCGCAATCGCCGACCGCGTTCATGTCGTCGGAGACCTTGCAGAGATCGACGATGCCGTCGTCCGCTCCATCCTCGGTGTCGATGCCGACGTCGAGCTTCGGACCGGTGTCGTCGCCCATCGCGGTGTCGTCCACGACGGTGTCGTTCGATGGATCGATCGACGTGATCTCGGTGCCGCCGGGCGTCAGCGATGTGATCCCCGTCGCGTTGTCGTCACGTGGACCAGCCCCGCAGGCCGCTGCCATCACTGTGCTGAGAAGGACGATGTGGCGCATCCGCATAGTGAGAGACCCCGAACGACAGCATACCGCGGTCCGCTGGCGCCAGGAACATTGCGCGGTTCGGTGATCGCCCCCACAAGGGCGCGGTGCGATGCACTTTTGTGCGCGCCCGATTCGGAGAAAGTCGTGGCAAGGTCCCCGCCCATGGCCCGAACTGCACACCTACTCACCGCCAGCCTCGTCACGTCCCTGCTCTCACTCGCACTCGTCGGCGACGCCGATGCGGCACCGAACGTCAAGGGCGCGAACAACAAGCGGTTCCGCCTGCACATCGACACCAGCATTTTCGACTTCACGCACTTCAACGCCGATGGCGGAAGCGACGACCCCGACGACGACGCCGACGACGAGTTCAACACGGTAGGCTTCGGACCTGGACGCCCCAACCGCATCGACGGATCGGCAAGCGAGTCGTTGCTCGGCGTCGGGCTCCATCCGCGCCCGCTGCTCGGCATCGGCTTCGGCTACGTGTTTCTCGGTGACCGCGCGGTGGTCGGCGGACGCGTCGCGTTGTCGATCGACGGCGTCGGTCTCGGCGGCAATGCGGGGCGCGGAACCCTCGTGTCGGGCGAGCTCACCCCGTACTTCCACTGGATGTTTCTTCCGGGGCGCTGGATCCGACCGTACGTCGAAGGCAGGTTCGGCTTCGGCGGCGGCACCGCGACCTCGCACGGCGACCTAGACAACGACGGTGAGGACGACGACAAGTCGACCGACCACCTCATCTACCCGACATTCGGGATCGGCGGCGGCATCCACTTGTTCCCGGTCGAGTACTTCTCGGTCGATCTCGGGCTCGACCTCGATTACGTCGCACCGCACACGCGGCAGACGAGCAGTGTCGAAGGCCTCGACGACACCGAGTGGGGCAAGCGCGGCGACGCGGTGGTCCTCGCCGTTCGCGGCGGTCTCTCGGTTTGGTTCTGAATCGCCGGCGCACCCGGCGTCGGTGCAGGTCGTGAGGCTTGGCACGCGGGCGAAGCAGTGAGGCACTGCGCTCGCGTGCCCCGAATGCAGGCATGCTCGCGGACCATGCGTCGCCTCGTCCTGTCGGTCCTGTCGGTGCTCGCGTGCAGTGCTGCGGATGTCCCGGCGTCGGGCGAGTCGACGGGTGAAGCCGAGGAGACGACCGATGACGTGCCGCAGCCGACGACGGTGCCAACGACCGACGCCGAGTCGTCGACGACCGCGCCCGAGCTCCCCGCGGATGCGCCGACGTTCTACGCGGACATCCTGCCGGTGATCGCAGCGCAGTGTCAGAACTGCCACGAGCCCGGTGGCATCGGCGTGTTCGATCTTGCCGACTACGAGACGGCGAAGGTGCTCGCGCCGTCGCTGGTCGCGATGACCGAGTCGCGCACGATGCCGCCGTTTGTCGCGAGCAACACTGGCGACTGCAACACGTTCTCCGACGCGCGTTGGCTGAGCGACGAAGAGATCGAGCTGTTCGCGCGATGGGACGAGTACGGCGCGCCCGAGGGTGACGCGTCGCTGCCGCGGCCCGAGCCGCCGGTGCCCGACGTGCTCGCGGGCGCCGACATCATGACGCTGAGCAGCCCCGACGCGTATGCGCCCGTCGCCGACGAGAACGGTGGCGCCGACGACTACCAGTGCTTCCTCGTCGATCCCGGCGTGGTCGATGCGCCGCGCTACCTGGTCGGCTACGACGTCGCGCCCGGCAACCCGGCGATGACGCACCACCTCATCGGCTTCCTCGTCGATCCCGAGGGCTCGACGCCGCTCGGCGGCACGAACGGATCGCTGATGGACTCGCTCGACGCCGCGAGTCCCGATCAACCCGGCTGGGATTGCTTCGGTGCGGCGGGCAATGGCGTGCTCGTGCAGGGCACGCCCGTGACGTGGGCGCCCGGCGGCGGCGCGTTCAACTTCCCCGAGGGCACCGGCATCCGCATCGATCCGGGCTACAAGCTCGTGCTGCAGCTGCACTACAACCTCGCGGCCGGCGAGGGCGCGGACAAGACCGACGTGCTGCTCTCCATGGTCGACGAGGTCGAGCGTGAGGCCGTCAACGCGCTCGACGATCGCTTCTTGGCGACGCTCTTCAACGGCACCTCGATCGAGATCCCGCCCGGCGAAGAGTCGTGGGTGTGGAAGTGGCAGGCGCCGATCCGCGAGTGGGACTCCCGCATCGGTGGCTGGGAGCAGGTCGAGATCCTCGGCATGTTGCCGCACATGCACGGGCTCGGTCGGCGCATGCAGGTGACGATCAAGTCGGCCGCCGACGACAGCGAGCAGTGCGGCATCTACGTCGACCGCTGGGACTTCGACTGGCAGCAGGCGTTCATGTACGAGACGCCGATCATCGTCTCGCCGTCGGACCAGCTCGAGATCGTGTGCGACTGGGACTCGAGCGGCAAGGACACGCCGACGACGCCCGGCCTCGGGACCGGCAACGAGATGTGCCTGCTCGGGATCTACGTCACCGAGGCGAAGTGAAGCTAGCCGAGGTGGTCAGGGCCCCGCGTGGCGCCGACGATCACGCGCGCCGTTCCTTGACATGTGCAGCACAGGTTTTCATGCTCATGACATGTCGAAGATGGTCCAGGTCCGGAACGTCCCGGAACAGCTCCACAGGAAGCTGAAGGCGCGTGCTGCACACGACGGCGTCTCGCTCTCCGACTACATTCTCCGCGAGCTCCGACGAAGCGTCGAGCGCCTCTCCGCGCGAGAGCTCGCAGAGCGAGTGGGCGCACTGGTCGACCACGACATCGTGCCCAGTGCTGCGACCCTGGTGCGCGCCGATCGTGACGCACGATGATCGTGCTCGACGCGTCGGCCGCGATCGAGCTCTCCTCGGCTCACCCCGTGCGTCAGCCCTGGCCGCACGCCTTTCCACCTACTCACCGTCGCTGCACGCGCCACAGCTACTCGACCTCGAGGTCGCCTCGGTCCTGCGCCGTCTCGAGATGACGCGCGCAGTCACTCCTGCTGTCGCGGCGCGGGTCATCGATGACCTCCTCGTGCTCGACCTGAACCGATATCCCCACGAGATCCTGCTTCCGCGCGTCTGGCAGCTCCGCAGGAATCTCACCGCGTACGACGCCGCCTATGTGGCGCTCGCGGAGGCACTCGAGGCTCCGCTCGTCACGTTCGACGCGCGGCTGGCAGGGGCGTCGGGGCATCGGGCGGTCATCGAGTTGCTCGGCTGACAGCGTCGAGCGACTCGAGTCACGGCCCCGCGTGGCGCCGACACCACTCGTGCATCGCGATCGCTGCGGCGGCCGACGCGTTGATCGATCGCGTCGAGCCGAACTGCGGGATCGAGAGCAAGTGCGCGCACGCGTCGCGAGCGGCCTCCGACAGGCCGGGGCCCTCCTGGCCGAAGATCAGCAGCGCGCGGTCGGGAAGCTCGGCGGCCGCGATCGGGCGCGCGCCGGGCAAGTTGTCGATGCCGACCAGCACGAGCGCGCGTGCGGTGGCGTCCGTCAGCAATCCGGCGAGGTCGTCGTGGTGGTGCACGTGCATGTAGCGGTCGGTCATCATCGCGCCGCGGCGATTCCATCGGCGGCGACCGACGACGTGGACCGCCGCGGCACCGAATGCGTTCGCGCTGCGGACGATCGCGCCGATGTTCGCGTCGCGCTCGAAGTTCTCGACCGCGACCTCGAAGGGGTGGCGGTGCAGATCGAGGTCGGCGACGATCGCTTCGATGCGCCAGTAGCGATACCGATCGATCACGTTGCGGCGATCGCCGTGCGCGAGCAGCTCGGGATCGAGATGATCCCCGGTCGGCCACGGGCGTGGGTGCGGGCCGACCCCGACGATGCGCGGATCATCGTCGTCGGGATCGAACATCGCGGGCGAGCGCACCACGGCCGGCCCGGGCCGGTCAATCGCGATCGTCCGACCGGCGCTCGTAGGTTCCGCCCGAGCCGTTGGTCGCGTTCTTCATCGTGATCGTGTCGTCGTCGACGAACTCGATCCGCTGGCGATCGGCCCGCAGCGAGCGACCGTCACCGAGCTCGATCGTCGGCTCGATGACGAGCTCGGCGCTGCCCGACTCGACGATCGCGTACGGGCCCGCGACCGGCTTGCCGCCGTGCGGATACACGTGCGTCATGCGGCCGGCCTCGAAGCGCAGGAGCTGACCGGGGTTGTCGGTGCGCTCCCAAGTACCCTGCAGACGCTCACCTCCGTCCGCGCACGCTCCTACCAGCGCGACGAGGAAGGCGAGGCGACGAAGCGGGCGCATCAATACAGTCGACGGACGCTTTTGCACCCGGTTGCAGGGCGCGGCGGTTTTTCTTCGCCCCGACCGCTACGTGCCGAATCCTTCGGCCACGAGCTCCCTGATCTTCCGCTTCGCGGCGGCCCGCAGGGCGCTCGGTGCATCGTCCGGCCATGCGGTCACCTCGAAAAGGTTCAGCCCCGCCGGATCCGCGACCGGCCGCTGATACGTCACGTGATAGACGTTGCCGACCCACGGCTGCGCGAACCATGCACGCAGGTTGTCCGCACGCTGCACGTTGTAACGGTAGTCGCGATTGACGTGCCAGATGAGCAGCGTGCGCAGCACGACCGCGTCGTCGGGCATCGGCAGCGCGACGAGCTCGCGACGGAACTTGCTCGGGTACAGGCGCCAGTACTCCTCGGCATTGCTGAGGTAGACGACGTCGATCTCGAGGCCTGCCGCGGTCGCGGCCTTGCCGATGCCCGCGAGGCCGTGATCGCCCGCGAGGTCGACGAGCATCGCGCGCGTGCGGCCGTGACGAACCAGATCGCGCACGTGATCGTATTGCTCGGCGTCGTCGAGCCAACACGGCACACCGGCCGCCGCCATCGTCGCGACGGTCTCGACCAGCCGCTTCGCGACGACGACACGCTGCTTGCGATACAGCGTGCGCAGCTCGGCCCGCGTATCGCTCGGCGCATGCAGATCGATCGCGGCGTGGGCGTCGCTCTTGCCGTCCTTTGCCCACAGCGCGAGGAAATCCTCCGGCGTCTCTGCGGCGATGATGAGCGCTCGATAGACGCCGTGCAGCTCGGCGACCATCGGATCGTAGTCGACGAACCAGGCGAACTCCGATCGCGCCCAGCCGACGAGGAGGTAGCCCTGGTCGGTGCCGACGCCGAGGTAGCCACCGCCGCGCGCGCGGATCGTCGGCTCGAACGCATGCAGGCCGCGCTCATTGCTCGTCAGGTAGTGCTGACCCTGCGCGTCCTTGGTGACGCCGCCGAAGATCGTGGGCGGCTCGTCCTGCTTCGAGGCGAACAGCACGCGGCGCGAGGCGTCGGGCAGTGGACCCAGCGCGGTTGCGTTGGTCGCCGGTGCGACGACGTTCGCGTGTTGGTGCGCGGTGCTGGCATCGCGCGTCGCCGGCGTCGCGCGGTGACACGCGCACGCGAGCGCGAGGATCCACGCGCCTTGCTTGACGCGACGGTATGTCCCGGCCCACGTTGTCGTGGTGTGGCGCGTGATAGCAGCGGCCTGTGTGCTCGGTTGCTCGTCGACGCCGAGTGATCCTGCCCTACCGTTGCCCGAGACGCGCGCCGAGGTGCCGGTCGACGTCGCGCCCGCCGAGCCCGCGCCGAGTACTTCGCCGACCTCGACACTCGACACCGAAGCGGCGCATGCGGCTGCGCTCGCACACGTCCTGCCTTCGGGTCCCGATCCGTTCGCTCGCATCACCGGCGCCGACGCGCGACCGTGGCAGTTTGTTCCGATCGAGCCGGCTGCGGCGCTAAAGCGCTTCCATGCCCGATTACGCAGGGCGCCCGCGGGTCCGATCCGCATCGCGATGTACGGCGCGTCGGGCACCGCGGCCGACACCCACACCGCATACGTGCGCGCGTATCTGCAGCACCGATTCGGCGACGGCGGCCCGGGCTTCGTCCCGCTCGGCCGCGCGAAGACGTGGTCGCGCCACGCCGAGGTCACGATCAAGTCGAGCAAGGGCTGGAACGTGCTGCACGCGGTCCGTGATCGCGATGGCGGCGTGCTCGCGCTCGGCCCCGCAGGTCTGGCGTTCGAGTCGAGTCGCAAGGGGTCGTGGGTCGAGCTCGAGTGCAAGCGCGACCGTGCCGATCACGTGCAGAGGCTCGAGGTCTTCGCGCTCGCGCAGCCGAGCGGCGGCACGATGCGGATCGCGATCGACGGTGCCACGCCGACCGAGCACCGCACGCGTGCCGACACGTCGTCCTTGCTGCACATTCCGTTCGATGTCGAAGGTGGCCGGCATCGCGTGCGCGTCGAGCTCGTCGGCGACGGGCCGGTGCGGCTCTTCGGCGTCGCATTCGAAACCGGCACCGGCGTCGTCGTCGACACGCTCGGCGTCGACGGTGCACGCGCGCGCAACTGGACGCGCTGGGACGAGCCGGTGTGGGCTGAGGGAATCTCCGCACGGCCACCCGATCTCGTCACGCTCGCGTACGGCACCAACGAGGCGGTGGACGAGGACCCGACGCTCGATCGATTCACCGCGGACTTCGAGCGCGTGCTGAAGCGGATCCGTGCGGCGGCACCCGACGCCGCGTGCGTCGTGCTCGGACCCGGCGATTTCCCGGAGAAGACGGATGCGGGCTGGGTCGCGCGCAAGCGGATCTCGGAGATCGCCGACAAGGAGAAGGAACTCGCCATCGCCCACGGCTGCGGCTTCTGGGACGAACTCGCGTTCATGGGTGGACCGGGATCCATGCCGCGCTGGGTCGCGACCGATCCGCCGCTCGCACGCGACGATCATCTCCACTTCGCGCCCACGGGTGCGGCGGTGAAGGGACACTTGCTCGTCGACGCGCTCGTGCTCGGCTATGATGCGGCCACGCCGGTGCCGCAGCGATGATCGCACTCTTGGCTCTGCTCGCCGCGACCGTCGCGGTCGGTGCGTCCGAACGCGAGGACGTTCCCGCGCTCGCTGCCCCGATCGAGGATCCGAGCGACGTCGCGCTCGATGGTTTCTTCGTCGCGCTCGCGCGGACCGAGGCCGACACCGCCGGCGCGCTCACGCGAGTGATGCACATGGGCGACTCGTCGATCGGCCTCGACGGCCTGCCGCACGCGTTGCGCCGGCGCATGCAAGATCGCTTCGGCGACGGTGGTGCCGGCTTCGTGCTCGTCGATCGCGAGTCGAAGAACTACGACAACCGCGCGGCGACGCTGACCGCGAGCGGTTGGAGCATCTGCTACATCCCGTACAAGTGCGATCCGAGCGGACGCTACGGCTACGCGGGGCACTCGTTCCGCGCCCGCGAAGGCGCGCGCACGAAGCTGCGCACACGCACCAAGGGCAACTACGGTCGCAGCGTGAGTCGCTTCGAGCTGTGGTACGAGACCGACAAGCGCGGCGGCGTGCTCTCGATGCGCGTCGACACCGGCGCGTGGGAGAAGCTCGACACGTACAGCGATGCCGAGCCGGTCGCGCGCTGGAAGGAGTTCGACGTCGAGCCCGGCGCGCACGCGATCGAGCTGCGCTGGGGCGGTCGCGGCAAGCCGCGCGCGTACGGTGTCGTGATGGAGACCGACGGACCCGGCGTCGTCTGGGACACGCTCAGCATGATCGGCACGTTCACGCCGCGGCTGCTCGCGTACGACACCGATCACATCCACGAGCAGGTCGCCCACCGCGCGCCGAACCTGCTCGTGTTCGGGTTCGGCGGCAACGATTTACGCCGCTTCGCGACCGACTCGGTGACCCATGAGGTGTTCGTCGCCGAGACGCGCGAGGTGCTGTCGCGCGTGCGCGGTGCGAAGCCCACGGCGTGTCTCGTCGTCGGGGTGATCGATCACGTGCGCGCGGGCCCGCGCCAGATCGCGAAGCGTCACCTCGAGCGCATGGTCGCGGCACAGCGCGAGGCTGCGCACGCCGAGGGCTGTGGCTTCTTCGACGCGTTCGCGGCGATGGGCGGCTACGGCTCGATCCGCAAGTGGCGCAAGACCAGCCCGCCGCTGTCCGAGCCGGACCTGCAGCACCTGTCGATGCACGGGCGCGACCGCATGGCGCAGATGATCTTCGACGCGTTGATGGTGCGCTACGACGCCTACAAGCAGCGCAACGCCGCCGCGGCGCGCTGACGGCCGGGCCGGCGCGTGCTACGAGTCGATGGGATGACCTTCGCCGCGATCGGATTCGATGATTGGCGCGCGCGCGTCGAGAAGGACGGCACGACACTCGCCGCGCTCGCGAGCGCAGGGCTCGAGGGCATCACCGTCGAGGCGCTGTACGATCGCGGGCCGTCGGTGCCGCTGGTGCTGCCGGCGCGCGATGGGCTGACGTCGGTCGTCGAGATCGAGCCGCCCCACGATCGCTTGTGCGATGCGGCGGCGTGGCACGACGCTGGTGCGACTGCGGTGGACGAGGTCGCGATCGCGCTCGCGGGCGTGCTGGGTGCACTCGGCGACGGCTGCACGCGGGTCGTCGCGAAGGTCGCGCTGGGCGGCGATCTGCCACTCGAGCTCGCGAAGCTCCGCGCGCTGCGTGGGCTCGTGCACGCGTGCACGGTGCAGCTCGGCACCGACGCGACGGTGTCGATCGTCGCGCGCAGCGGCCGACGGATCCGCTCGCGCCTCGACGTCGACACCAACCTCGTGCGCGCGACCTACGAGCTGTTCGCTGCGGTGTGCGCCGGGGTCGATGCCGTGCTCGTCGAGCCCCACGATCGCGCGACGTCAGCGTCGGCCGACTCGCAGCGGTGGGCGAACAACCTCGCGCTGCTGATGCACCACGAGTGCGGGCTCGCGGACGTCGACGATCCATTCGCGGGATCGTGGGCGATCGAGTCGCTCACGCGGACGCTTGCCGACGCCGCGTGGGCGCGGGTGCAGTCGTTCATGGCACGCGGTGGGCTCGCTGCGGTGATCGCCGATGGATCACTCACGCGCGATGTCGCGGCCGCGGCCGAGCGCCGCGTCGCCGCGGTCGCCGATGGCACCCAGCCGATCGTCGGTGTCTCGAAGTTCCCACCACCGAATCGACCACCGGTGATCCCCATCCGTGTCGTGCCCGACGGCGTCGCCGCGATCGATCTGTGCGCGCCGTACGAAGGAGGCGCACGATGAGCGCGCTCGATCGCCTGCTCGCACAGGACGTGGACGCGCTCGTGCGCGCGCTGCCTGTGCCGACGCCGTCCGTCGCGACGACGACGACGCCGGAATGCATCACCGTGTCGCGCACGCCGGCATGGACACCGCAGGATCGCGGCATGCCCGGCTTCGCGCCGTTCCTGCGCGGTCCGCATCCGGCGATGTACGTCCAGCAGCCCTGGACCATTCGTCAGTACGCCGGCTTCTCGACCGCCGAAGACAGTAACGGGTTCTATCGCCGCAACCTCGCCGCCGGTCAGAAGGGCCTGTCGATCGCGTTCGATCTCGCGACCCATCGCGGCTACGACTCCGATCATCCGCGCGTCGTCGGCGATGTCGGCATGGCCGGGGTCGCGATCGACTCGATCCTCGACATGCGGATCCTGTTCGACCAGATCCCGCTGGACAAAGTCAGCGTGTCGATGACGATGAACGGCGCGGTGCTGCCGATCCTCGCGCTGTACATCGTCGCCGCCGAGGAGCAGGGCGTGGCGCCGTCGGCCCTGTCGGGGACCATCCAGAACGACATCCTCAAGGAGTTCATGGTCCGCAACACGTTCATCTACCCGCCGGCGCCGTCGATGCGCGCGGTCGGGGACATCTTCGCGTACGCCGCGGAGCAGATGCCGAAG
>Ga0105048_10005095_pt1 | contig 21321 bp, 24 predicted proteins | sample MAT05_FD_78382 | JGI IMG/M metagenome (GOLD analysis project Ga0105048, IMG submission 78382) | Freshwater microbial communities from Lake Fryxell liftoff mats and glacier meltwater in Antarctica - MAT-05 | ecosystem: Environmental > Aquatic > Freshwater > Ice > Liftoff microbial mat | place...
AAACAAACGCTTCATCGCATTGCTTTCCGATTCATCGTTGGTGAGTGTCGCGGTTCCATGGGCGTTAATATAATCGATATCGGCTGTTTGCAAACCGGCTCTTTTCAATGCTCTTTGCATGACCTGGAAAGCACCTTCTCCTTCCGGGTTAGGAGCCGTTGGATGGAAGGCTTCATTATAATTATCATAACCCGAAATTTGCGCAAGCGGTAGCACGTTTCGTTCCAGACATGAATCCTCTTTTTCAATAATAATATACGCCGCACCTTCGCCGAGATTCAGGCCATTTCGATCTGCATCAAATGGGCGGCAATAATTCCGATCGATATTCTTTAGTGCGTTAAATCCGTTGATGGTAAAGCGTGTCAATGCATCTGTTCCGCCACAAATTGCGATATCAATCAACCCCTGTTTCACCATACGTGTTCCAAGCATAATGGCATTCGCAGAAGAAGAGCAGGCTGTGCTGATAGTTGTCACAAAATGCCTGATCTTAAAATGATCGGCGAGGCGATGAGTACAATCGGCGCAATCGATCGTATCGGAATATTCACTGAACAAGCTGGGTGTTTCGAGGATATCAAAATAGTATTTCTCTACCTCACACATTCCGCCTACGGTGGTCGCATTGATCAAACCAATTCGCTTTCCACCGGCTTCATGGAGATTTGCCTGATCATAGGCCTCATTCAAAGCAAGTATACCCAGCACTGATGTTCTCGTAACACCTTTCCCTGAAACCAAACCGGCTTCTTTCAATAATTCATTAGTATCCTTTTTAATCTCCCCGTAAGGAAATTCTAAGCGATGATTGGTGGGTAGAAAATCGAGCGGACCTAAACCATGTTGTGTTGTTGATAGTTTAGAATGATTGGATGCAACACCCTTCCCGAGAGAAGATAAAATACCCATACCACTCACGACTATTTTTTCTGCCATGAACTATTTTGTTCTGTGCTCTGAAATATATTGTGTCATGGCGTTTACAGACTCCATGGCTTTTCTGCCTTCACGGGCATCTTCGATCTTGATTCCGTAATTGCGTTCAAGCAACACCATCAGTTCCAACGAATCGATACTGTCAAGACCTAGCCCTTCACCAAATAAGGGTGCATTATCGTCTATTTCCACAGGCGTCATTCCCTGTAAATTAAGCGACTCGATGATCTGAACCTTTAAGGTCTGCTTTAAATCCTGTAAATCCTGCATAAAATTAACTTAGGCCGCAAAAGTAGAACGTAAATGGTAGAAATAATAATATTTCTGTTACGGGTTAACGAGTTACTATGTTCCGTGTTTGGAAATTATTCGGTTCGAGCGAAGACCTTCTACCACATAACTCGCAACTCGCTAACCCCTTAACCCGTAACAATCTAGTATTTTCATTTATCTTAGCCGCCTAAAATAGAATACATATGGATTTAGGAATTGGTTCAAGAATTGAGCACCCTACTTTAGGACGCGGTGTGGTGGTTGACATCGGCACTGAGTTTAACAATATATGGTTTAAGAGTAGTAACAGCATACGAAGTATCGGCAAAAACTTTGAAGGTATGCGGATACTATCTGCCGTTGAAAGTTCGGGTCCGGCGGGTGTCGTAAACATGGCTGATTTGGAATTTATGTTGCATAAAGTATTGGACGAACGAAGTGATATCAGCGAGAAAGTGTCATTAGGCCAGAAATGGCTGGGAGGCTCTATGATACTGAAACCTTTAGAAGAAGGCATGCAGACCAAGGAAATTCCGATCGAGACTTTCTTTCATAAGATCGTGATGGTGAGGGACAGAATCCGTGTAATGGAACAACAGATCAATGCACACAAGGTGTTGACCGATGCTGAGAAGGTAGATCTTCAGCAATATATTACGCGTATCTATGGCTCACTCACTACCTTCAATGTATTGTTTAAAAATGCGGATGATGGATTTAAGGGGAGCGGGAAGGAATCATAAATAAGGCTAAACTAAATTTTAATGACAAGGGGAATTTTACTTTAATAACAGGCACTGCGGCAACGATTGAGTGAAAAGCCCGCATCCTCTCGTCTTGAAGGACGAGACCCTGATCGGGAGCGGATCCGCCACGGCGGACGTGTCTGCCGCCCAAAACATCCTCACTAAAATTTTAGTATAGACATAATTAAGGACATTTTGAATTTAAAAGCGAAACAATTTATTGATACATTTATAGGCATGCCCTTGGTTTATATCAATGCTTTGATGGCTTCCATATTGGGGTTCTTATGCCACCGTGACCACTCGCTTACAAACCCGCCTTCTACCATCATCTTCATCAAGCTTCTCGGATTCGGCAGCATTTTGTTAGCCTCTGATTCGATTTATTCGATTAAACGAAAATATCCAAATGCCAGGATCATATTAATATGTTCTTCCGGAATTCTGGAAGGCGCTTCTTCCCTAAATTTATTTGATGATATACTGGTGATCGATGATACAAGCTTCATACACATTCTTCGTTCCTCATTGAATGTGCTTTTCAAAACCTGGAGACTTAGGAACAAGTGGGTCGCAGACCTTGAAGTTTATTCCAAGCTAACCTCTATTCTTTCTTTATGGACCCTTGCGGGCAACCGGTTTGGTTTCTATTTCAATTCAGTCGCTTTCCGTTACAAATTAAATACTCATAATGTATTCTTTAATACGGTGGTGAATGTAGAAGAGAATTATAAACGGATGGCCGGTTGTATGCTGGCCGACAGGCTTGAAGAATTTCACATTCCCGGTTTTTCGCAACGAAATGAGCAACAGAAATTCCAGTTTATAGCCATTAATAATACCTGTAGTGAATTAGCACCGGAACGAAAACTGTTGCCTGCACAGGTTATGGAAATATGCATATGGATCCTGGAAGAGACGCCCTATCATATCGCGTTATTGGGAGCTCCGGGAGATTTCGAGACCAATGAGCAATTGATCCGTGATATGAATAGGCAAGAAAAGATAATCAATACGGCAGGAAAATATAAATTCACTAATTACTTTCATTTTTTATATGAACAGTGTAAACTGATCATCACTATCGATTCTGCTCCTTTACATATTGCCAACAAGCTTCAGATTCCTAATCTATCCATTTGGGGACCCACAACACCTGAAAGCCGGATAGAAACAAATACCTTGAATCAATTTGTATATTTGGGCGTTTCCTGTTCGCCATGTGCTCATGTCACTGACCAATTACCTTGTAAAGGATATAATTTTTGTATCCGTGATATTGAGTTAAAAGAAATTGTCTCCAAACTGGAATTGCTTTTACGTAACTAATACAATGAAAATGAAGTTTTATCAGAGAAAATGGTTTTGGGCGATCTTCATTCTTGTCTTCTCTGTTGTGCTGGCAAGACATTTTAAGGTAGACATTCATGACGAAGGATTTGGACGTGGCTGGTATTATGGTGATGCGCATAGCGAAAAAAATGTAGAAAGTGCGTCACGATATTATCTTGAACATGGCTTTACAAAAAATTCCGGACTACCTGTATACGAGTATAATGATGATAATCCGGCGAACGATTATGTCTACTCACATTATCCTCCTTTGTCTGAATGGCTGGGAGGTCTCTGGGCAAATATCTTACAGGAATATGACGCTGTTTATATAGGTCTCTTTCCGCTACTTCTTTCTGTGCTTTTGTTTTTTCTGATCTATAAAATACTGGGGGAATTTTTACAAGAACCCCGGGCTGCATTTATAGGTGCCAGTTTATTGGTTCTTTCTAATTATTTTATTTGCTGGGCAGACGATATTCATCAGCATTTGTATATCGAGCTGTTGAAATGGCTATTTGTGTATGGTTGGTGGATGTATTTGAAAACAGAGAAGAAAAATCTTTTGATCTACTTCCTGCTTTGTCTTTCCTATTTTGCGATGTGTCTGCTTTCTTATGAGACTTATGTGTATACGGCCATCATCGTGGTTGGATTTTCTTTTGTCATCAGGAAACAGGTTTTTCGTCTGGATGTATTTGTACTATTACTGGTTCCGGTTCTTGCGTTTTCTCTTAGGTTGTATGTCAATTATCTTTATTTCGGCAGTTGGGATGCAATGGTTTCGGATATGTACAATGCCATGCTGGAAAGGACAGTTGGTGGCGGCTCCAAACAAAATGAGCTTGGCAGAGCAATGACCTTACACGATTATATTTGGCTCTTACCAAAAACAAGGCTTCATCGTTTAGGTCATTTTTATATTTTCCCTTCATTTGTGATTATTGGTCTTGGCATTCTTGGATTCCTTCAGGTAAAAAAGAAAAGTGCACAGCTATTTAAAATTGTCCTTGTTGTTTACCTTGCTTCGCTAAGCTGGTTATTTGTTATGCCTCAGCATGCCTTGATCCATATTTTCACTTTGAGACATATTGGATTGTTTTTAGGTCTTGTTCTTGGTTATGGGATCTTGCGTTATAAAGAAATGATCATTACTCATTACCGCGAGAAAAAATACATCTACATGACGCTGCATAGTGTGGTACTAGGCTATTCTTTTCTATATGCAATGATAAATACCTTTTATTTTGTGTATCTATGTTTTGGCTGGGCTTATCCTTCGTTTGGAACTCATAAATATGAATTGATCAATCAATTCTTATTTTAAAAAAACAAATAATATCTTCCACTTCTCATGAAAACTGAGTCAATTCCATTCTCTTACCTTATCAATTTCAGATAAATGAAATCGCTACTTTCCTATATTCTGCTCACAATTATCCTGATCGTTTTTAGTTTTGTCTATTATCCGAAATATCAACATGGAAGCAGCGAGGCAACGATCAGTTGGGACGTAAGTGGTTACTACTGGTATTTGCCTGCCCTTTTTGTATATAAGGATCTGAAAGGTCTTAATTTCTCAGACAGCCTTAGGAATGCATATCAATCTACTCCTGAAAATCTACAGATCACAGACCTGCCAAATGGGAAAAAAGTGATGAAGTATTCAAGCGGCATGGCATTACAATATGCGCCCCTCTTTTTACTCGCCCATTCCCTGGCCAGACCATTAGGATATCCACCCGATGGCCTTTCCCTCCCGTACCAATTGTCCGTTCATATAGGTTCATTATGTATGATGCTGCTGGGTATATGGTTTCTTAGGAAACTATTGCTGGATTATTTCAAAGATACCACAGTGGCCATATGCTTATTTTTTATGTTGCTTGGTACCAACTACCTCAATTATGTAGCCATAGATGTTGGAATGTCGCATGCATGGTTGTTTTCTGTTTATTGTATGCTGATGTATGCAACCAATTTGTTTTACAGGAAAGTCACATTTAAACTGGCTGCGGTCATAGGCTTTCTAAGTGGATTACTCATTTTATCAAGACCATCAGAAATGATTGCTGTTCTAATTCCCTTGCTTTGGGGTATCTCTTCACTTAGAAAAGAAGAATGGAAAATGAGGATACGTTTTGTTATGACTCACTACTCCAAGTATCTATTAGCCATACTGTGCCTGACAATGATGGGTTGTATCCAGATATTCTATTGGAAATATGCAAGCGGAGACTGGCTGGTCTATAGTTATGGTGATCAGAAATTTTCATGGCTACACCCTCATCTTATCACTTATGTATTCGGGTTTCGGAGCGGATGGCTTATCTATTGTCCCATGATGATCCTTGCAATCATTGGCTTTCCTCTGTTGCTAAAACGAAAAATTAATTTTGTCGCTATCTTGGTTTTCTTCTTATTGAATCTATGGATAGTAACAGCCTGGGATGTATACTGGTATGGCGGGAGGGCGATGCTACAAGGCTCTGCTGTCCTCGTCTTCCCGCTTTGCTGCCTGATCGAATTTACAAATCAAAAAAGACTGGCCGCATTATTATTATTCTATCCGGTTGCTCTGCTCTTTTTATACCTTAATATCTGGTGGACTCATGGTGTTCACAAAGGTGATTTTATACTGTCGAACGATATGAGCCAGGCCTATTACTGGAAAATTGCAGGTAATTTTCAACCGGATCCACGCGATCGTAAATTCCTTTTTCTGACGGAAGATTTTACTGGTGAAGAAACAAATATAAAAATACTGTACAGCAATGATTTTGAAACCGACACAACATCGTCTACCCCTACCGAGAACAGCAGACAATTGTTCTTGAAACACTTTGAATCTGAGTCCTTTACGCCTGCTGTATCCAATGAGATGGTTCCAAGGAAGTGGCTTCGATTCTCTGCGGATATCGAATGCCTGATGAATAACTGGTATTACAATTCTATGAGCCAAATGGGTATTCGTTTTTGGAATAATGAGAAGCCCGTAAAGATTGCGTATCTCCTTCTTGATCAATTATTTTATAAAGAAAGGAAACAGGAAATTTTCATTGATATAAAAATACCCCGGGAACAATATACCAAAGTAGAAGTATTTTTTCTGAATCCAAAGGACGCACTAGGTTCTTTTTTCGTAGATAACCTGAAAGTGATTGCATTTGATGAAAAATAATCTCATTAAAATATTTCAGTTTCTTAATGAACAGTTTCCTTTCCCAAAAATAGTTCCTTATAATATCCTGACAGATACGGAGGAACTCACTTTCTTTTTTATCTTTGCCCAAATATACCTCATTTGAAAACCATTCTGGATCCGCATAAGTTCAATGTCGTTATAGAACGTCTCTCGCATCAGTTAATCGAAAATCATACAGATTTTTCAAACACCGTTCTCATTGGTATACAACCAAGAGGCATTTTTCTCTCAAACCGCGTGGTGGACTATCTGGGCACTTTGGTGAAATCTAAACTGAATTACGGAAAACTCGATATCACCTTTTACAGGGATGATTTCAATACGGGCGGTGAACTCCATTTGCCCAATAAAACAGACATTGATTTTTCTATTGAAGGTAAAGATGTGGTACTCATCGATGATGTGTTATTTACGGGACGAACCATTCGAAGTGCCATGGATGCTCTTCTCGATTTTGGAAGACCAAAGAAAGTAGAACTCTTAACACTGATCGACAGGAGATATAGCCGGCAACTTCCTATTCAACCCGATTACGTAGGACTTGTGATTGACTCTATGCACACAGAAAAGGTAAAGGTTTTCTGGCATGAAAGAGATGGAAAGGATGAAGTGGTGATGATTGGAAGCTGATGGAGAAGAGTTGAGAGTTGAGAGTTGGGAGGTGTTAGGTGAGGGTTGTTAGTTGAAAGTTAGGAGTTGTGAGTGGAACGCGGATTTGGCAATTGAGAAAAGATAACGGCAAAAATGGAGATTAAGACATATAAAGACCTTATCGTATGGAAAAAATCAAAAGAACTTGTGATTTCTATTTACGAGGTTTCCGGATACTTTCCAAAGGAGGAAATGTTCGGAATTACAAATCAAATGAGAAGAGCCGCTGTATCAATCACAAATAATATTTCTGAAGGAACCGGTCGACAATACAAAAAAGATACATTGCAATTTCTTTTCATTGCAAATGGATCACTAAACGAAGCAGAAAATATGGTACTGATAGCGAATGAACTTGGGTTTATAAATGAAACAAAAATTATAGAATTATCAGAAAAATTGAGGAAGTCAGACGTTTATTGAAAGGATTTATTAAATATTTCCAGGAAAACAACCAGTTAAAACAAACGACAATCAAGGCTTACAACTTACAACGCTCAACTTACAACTTTTAACCCAATGGCATTAAGTACAAAACATCTTCTCGGTATTAAAGATCTCACTCAAACAGATATCGACCTGATCTTCAGGACGGCTGACAATTTTAAAGATATCTTGAAACGACCGATCAAGAAGGTGCCTACACTTCGGGATACGACCATTGTGAATTTGTTTTATGAAAATTCTACCCGTACACGAATATCATTCGAATTAGCAGAAAAAAGATTGGGGGCCGATACGATCAATTTTTCATCCGGCAGTTCAAGTGTTTCAAAAGGAGAAACCCTGATCGATACAGCACAGAATATCCTTTCCATGAAAGTAGATATGGTGGTGATGAGGCATAGTGCCAGCGGTGCTCCTCATTTTCTGGCTAACCATATCCAAGCTGCGATTATCAATGCCGGCGATGGCACTAATGAACATCCTACCCAAGGTCTTCTCGATGCCTATTCGATCCGCGAAAAGCATGGCAATCTGAAAGGAAAAAAAGTCGCCATTATAGGAGATATCATGCATTCGAGAGTGGCACTCTCCAATATTTATTGTCTTAAAAAATTAGGTGCTGAAGTGACGGTTGCAGGACCGCCGACACTTATACCAACGTATATTGATTCTCTTGGAGTGAATGTAACCTACGATCTGAACGAAGCGCTTCAATGGTGCGATGTGGCCAATATTTTACGGATACAACTTGAGCGGCAAAACATGCCTTTATTCTCTTCTCTTCGCGAATATGCCTTGTTCTACGGGGTTAATAAACAACTCCTGGATTCGCTGAAAAAGGAGATCACTATCATGCATCCGGGACCTATCAACCGTGGCGTTGAATTAAGTTCGGATGCGGCAGACAGCCATCATTCGATTATTCTGCAGCAAGTAGAAAACGGCGTGGCTATCAGGATGGCGGTCTTATATCTGCTCTCAGGAAAGAACGAGGTGGTTTAATCCATAAAAAAACCGCGAACGTTCGCCCACGGTTCTGATAACGTACATAAAGATTCAAGAATTATTTTCCTGTTAGATTCAACGTAATCTTCACCTCAGGATATATAAATTTGTCCTGCAATGATTTGTCGTTTCCATAATGTACTCCCCATTGCGTTCTGTCGATATTAAAACTTGCAATTGCAGTTATACCAGCTTCTGTGATGCTCACCTTGGCCGGGAAACTTACATTCTTTGTACTATCCTTCAAAGTCAGGTTCCCGCTAATCCTATGCGTACCAGTGCTGTCGTTCGTAAGCACTTCACTTTTTGTGATCTCGAATTTAGATGTTGGGTATTTTGCCACATCAAAAAAGTCAGGCGACATTAAGTGCCCAACCAGTTTATAGGAGTTGGAAGTATCTTTATCCGCAATCTCAATCTTACTCATATCAATGATAAAGTTTCCGCTGCTGATATTTCCATTCTCCACACTCAACGAACCATTGACAAGATGCGTGATACCGGCATGAGTGCCTGTTGGTTTGCTTCCAAGAAAGGTTACAGTGCTCAATGCATTGTCCATTGTGTACGTTTTGCCTGAAGCAACTGCAGTTTCCTGCTTTTCTGTTGCCGAGGAGGTTTCTCCTTCAGGAGCGTTTTGGCAGGCTGCCATCAACGAAAGAAGAGCGATCGAATAAAATATTTTTTTCATGTTTTTAATTTTGGGCGAAATTAGACGATAATTCCTGTTTACATGTTATAACATCCAATCTTTGTTCTTTGTTAACAAATTATAATATCATAATTATCAAATTATTTCTTTGACAAGTATCTTTGCCGCCTAATTTTAATTTTTATGCAAGAAACAGGAATAAAAAATCCTTCTGTGAATTTGGCTGAATTAGGCATTCATCCTTCGAAAGTGAACTGGAACCTCTCGTCAGAGCAATTGGTCCGTCAGACGGTCGAGCTTGGACAAGGAACCCTTACTGATATGGGTGCTTTAGCAGTCAATACCGGTAAATTTACAGGTCGTTCTCCAAAGGACAAGTTGACCGTAAAGGACGCTATTACAGAAAATAGTGTGGATTGGAGCGATATTAACATTGCTGTTTCTCCTGAACATTTTGATGAGATTTATAAGGATATTACTGCGTATCTGAATGGGAAAGAGGTTTGGGCCAGAGACGCCTATGCATGTGCGGATCCTGAGCATCGCCTTAATATTCTTGTTATAAACGAAGCCCCATGGGCAAATTTATTCTGTTATGATCTTTTTTTAAGACCAACACAGGAAGAGATACAATCCCAAAAGCCTGAATGGACGATTATCCAGGCTCCTGGCTTCGAGTCAGATCCGGCAGTTCATGGAACCCGGCAGGGCAATTTTACAGTCGTCAATTTTACTAAAAAAATGATCCTGATTGGAGGCTCTGCGTACACAGGTGAAATGAAAAAAGGAATTTTCGGTGTCCTGAATTATGTTCTTCCTCACCAGAAAGGTGTTTTAAGTATGCATTGCTCTGCCAATGAAGGAAAGGATGGTGATGTGGCTTTATTCTTTGGATTGAGCGGAACAGGAAAAACAACCTTAAGCGCAGACCCGAATCGTAAACTGATCGGCGACGATGAACATGGATGGGCTGAAGGATCTGTCTTTAATTTTGAAGGTGGATGTTATGCAAAATGTATCGACCTGTCTCAAGAAAAAGAACCACAAATTTATGCGGCCATTAAAGCGGGCGCGCTTGTAGAGAATACAAATTATATTGCCGGAACCAATACTGTTGACTTTTTAGACTCAAGTATTACAGAAAACACAAGAGTTGCCTACCCTATCTATTTTATTTCTAATGCGAAAGAACCGAGTGTTGGGGGTAATCCTAAAAATATTTTCTTTTTGACCTGCGATGCATACGGTATCCTGCCACCAATCTCCCGGCTTAATAAAGGACAAGCCATGTATAGCTTTATCAGTGGATATACAGCTAAAGTAGCAGGAACAGAAGTGGGCGTAACAGAGCCTCAGGCCACGTTCAGTGCTTGCTTCGGAAGGGCATTCCTTCCTCTGCATCCTACTAAATATGCTGAACTTCTTGGTAAAAAACTCGAGGATAATCCGGGCGTAAAAGTGTGGCTGGTAAATACAGGCTGGAGCGGTGGTCCTTACGGTGTAGGGAATCGCATGAAACTTGGATTTACAAGAGCCATGATTACTGCTGCTATGAACGGCGAACTCGACAATGTAGACTATGTTTCGCATCCTGTATTTGGATTTGATATGCCTACATCTTGTCCGAATGTTCCTTCTGAATTACTGATTCCTGAAAATACCTGGAGCGATAAGGAAGAGTATAGCAAGAAAGCCTACGAACTGGCTTCTTTATTTGTCAAGAATTTTGAAAAATATGCCGGTCAGGCGAACGACGAGATTCTTGCAGCTGCGCCTAAAGTTTTAGAAAACGTATAATTGAAACCAATAAAAGACTAAAAAAAGGTTGCTGTAAAATGCAACCTTTTTTTAATTCTATCCTGCGTCTCTATCATCTTTTCTCGACTACCCATAAAAGTACCTTAATAGCATATTTTCACAATTGAGAGAACGACAAGGCCTTTCGTAAGGTAACTAGCGGTAAGCGTTGCGGCACTCCTCTCGTCCGATCCTGTCTTCTGGAGTTTGACAAAGTTGAGTACAGGGTGAAGTCGATTTGAAAGCACTTGACAGCTTAACGGATAGTCATACAGCGTTTAACGAAATGATCGATTTGCATCTATGATAATCACATGGTCTGATTAGACTGTTGGTAAATAAGTAAACGGCCGCCACAAATTCACCATCTCGAAGAGGAATTCTGCGCTTTAAATTAAGCATTTGGTAAGCAAAAATTTGCGCGTAGATTTGCACCATAATTAAAGAACGCAATTGATTGATGTATACTATAAATTTTAGATTTGAAGAAAAAGGCCTCGAACATGTTACCATAGAAAATTGCGCGATTGACGACAGTATTCTTGAAGTAGCGTTGAAAAACGACATTCGAATTCACCACAACTGTGGCGGAGTTTGTGCCTGTAGTACTTGCCATATTTATATTGATGATTCGTCAGAGTTCATTGAAGAATTATCTGATAAGGAGGAGGACTTTATTGACAGGGCCCGCAATCCGAGAATTAATTCCAGACTTGGATGCCAATGCGTACTTCTTGAAGGCAATGGCGTAATCAACATAACCGTTCCTGACCAAAGCCTGATACACGGCGAATAATATTTAAATTTTAGAACACATGATGTCTTACGAACCACCTATCCACTGGAATGACTATGAGGATATTGCCCTGAAGTTATATGAACGATTTGGTGATGATTTTAATGAATCAAGAATATACAGAATACGTTTTACAGAACTGCTGGAATGGGTACTGCAAATTGATGGCTTTGATGGAAGCCGGGAACAAAGCACCGAAGGTCATCTTGAGATGATACAGAGTAGCTGGGTATATGAATGGCGAGATAATCAGAAATAATAAGCTATCTTAGCAACTAATCGAACCCAATTATTCGCATAGATTCTCGTAATTAGTACATTGTGTTCAAAACACTTTAAAATTCATTTCAGTTTACATGATCAATATTTTAGTAATCGATGATGAAAAAAGCATACGTAAAGCCTTACATGAAATCCTTCAATCTGAAGGATATAATGTAGAAGAAGCTGCGGATGGCAGGGAAGGTTATAATTTGATCAAAGCTAAAAAATATGACTGTGTCTTGAGCGATATCAAAATGCCCAAAATGGATGGGATTGAGATGCTTGATAAATTATATAATGAAGGTATTGAGGTTCCTATCATTATGATCTCAGGCCATGGAAGTACAGACACTGCGGTAGAAGCTGTTAAGAAGGGCGCCTTCGATTATATCTCCAAGCCACCTGATCTGAATCGGCTTTTAATCACAGTTCGCAATGCCCTCGACAAGGGTTCGTTAATTACTGAAACAAAAAAACTACATGCGAAGGTCAATGGCGGCGTTCAGGACATTCTTGGCGAAAGTCCACAGATCCTGGCCATCAGAGCGACGATAGAACGTGTAGCCCCTACAGAAGCACGGGTCTTGGTGACAGGTGATAATGGGAGTGGGAAAGAACTGGTGGCAAAATGGATTCACGAAAAAAGCAACAGATGTTCAAAACCACTGATTGAGGTGAATTGCGCTGCCATTCCTACAGAATTGATCGAGAGCGAATTGTTTGGTCATGAAAAAGGCTCCTTCACATCAGCAGTAAAACAACGTATCGGCAAGTTTGAGCAGGCCGACGGCGGGACACTTTTCCTGGATGAGATCGGCGATATGAGCTATCCCGCTCAGGCTAAAGTATTACGCGCTTTACAAGAAGGGAAGATTACAAGAGTTGGTGGCGAGAAAGAGATTGACGTGAATGTCCGGATTATAACTGCAACCAATAAGGATCTTCAGAAGGAGATAGAAAACAATAATTTCAGGATGGATCTTTTCCACCGTTTAAACGTAATCACGATCCACGTACCTTCATTGAATGAACGAAAATCTGATATTCCTATTTTAAGTAATTATTTTATTAACCAGATCTGTAATGAATATAAGATAAAGCCTAAAGAAATAGAACCCGGCGCTCTCGTTAAACTGCTTTCTCATAACTGGACCGGTAATATCAGGGAGTTGCGAAATGTAATCGAACGACTCATCATTTTATCCGATTCCAAGATAACACCTCTTGATATTGACAAATTTGTTACACCTGTTAATTAAGAATCATGGCACAATATTCAATGAGCGAAGCAATCCAAAAAATGTTGCAGGACAGTCATTGGAAATACCGTTACCAGGTAACCAAACTAAAAGAGGACTGGGAATTACTTATGGGCAAAACTGTTGCAAGGCATACGGATAATCTGAAGATCAGCGATGGTAAATTATATATTTATACCAATGTAGCTCCTCTAAAAAATGAACTTTCATACAATAAGATGTTGCTGGTTGCAAAGATCAACCAGCACTTTGGGGAAGATTTTATTAAAGATATTGTTGTTGTTTAACCCATTGCGGCAATGATCGGCAAAAAGGTTTCAGCTTTCAGTGAAGCTCCGCCTATTAAACCACCATCGACATCTGAACAAGCAAATAATTCCTCAGCATTTTGTGCATTGCAACTTCCTCCATAGAGAATGGAAATTTTTTGGGAAGTTTCAGGACCGTATTTAGCACTCAACACACCTCTTATAAATGCATGCATTTCCTGAGCCTGGGCCGTTGAGGCAGTCACACCAGTACCAATTGCCCAGATAGGTTCATACGCAATGGTTATATGTTTCTCAAGATCCGCGGCACTCAGATGGAATAAACTCTCCGTCAACTGCAGTTCGACAAACTCATTTTGTGCCTGCGTTTCACGTATTGAAAGAGGTTCACCGCAACAAAACAGAACATGCATATCGTCTTTGACAAGTGCGTCTACTTTGTTCTTTATGAAAGTATTTGATTCAGAAAAATGCTGTCTTCTTTCTGAATGGCCAATGATGACAGTATCAACGTTTAACTCTTTCAACATAGAAATAGAGATCTCACCCGTATAGGCTCCGGATACTTTATCATTACAATTCTGTGCACCTGTATGAACGGAGGTGTTGAAATGAGTCATAACTGCCGTGGAAACTCTGTCGAGGTGTGTAAAGGGACAACAAAATATAACCTGACGGTTTTCGGACAACTCCGGCCATTGTCGTAAAATTTCATTGACAAGACTGACAGCTTCTGCCACAGATAAATTCATTTTCCAATTGCCGGCAACTATTTTCTTACGCATACTATTTTATTGAATCCACCTTTTCGGTTTGTTTTTTTGATGACCCTTTTTCATTATTCATACCTTTAATAATATCCTGGGTAAGATCCAGGTCTTTATTGGCAAACAAAATCGAACCGTCCATGGAATAAGAAAGGATATAATCGTAACCTTTCTCTACATTATATTTCTCAATATAAGCATGCAGGTTGTCATGAATTTCTTTATTAAAAACCTCCTGATCTTTCAGGAACTTTGCACCTAAATTCTGGCGTTTCAATTCAAGTTCTTGTTGTCGTTGCATCAAACGCTGTTGTGCCGCTTCACCGTCAGTCTGCGAAAGTGTTCCTGCCTGAGCCTGTTTTTGCAGATTAGTATATTCATTCTGGAGTGAACTTGCCATTTTCTCCAGTTCTGCATCAATATTCTTTTGCCTGATTTCAAACTCGGCTTTCTTTACTTTAAAATAATTATAGTTTGATTCTAGGGTGTCAATATCAACATATCCAACTTTCCCACCGCTTAGCAGAATTTCCTTTCCGGTAGAATCTCTGTAAGTAACAACTTGTTTGGGTGCCTTCTTTTCCGAAAACTTCATTCCAAAAAGTATACATACTCCGACAAGAGCAAGTGAACTAAGCACAATGGGCAAATTCTTCATATCATTTTATTGGCGACAAAAGTAATAGATAAGTGATAAAAAAAAGCCTATTATTCGTTAAAATGCTTAAGGCTCAATCAACCAGTGTCACTAATTTCCCCGGCATTATCCGGATAATATGTTGCATCTCTAGACTCAATAATGACGCTGCAAGTTCAGAACTGCTGAGTATAGATTTCGTATAGAATTCGTCGATATGCATTTGCCCTGCGCTCTTTAAAAAATCCATGATGAGTTGCTCATTTACTGTCAGCTCAATAAATAATTGACGTTGGACATGACAACTTTTAGGGCGTGTCCATCCAAGGCTGTTCGCAATATCATCGGCACTTGTAATCAATTGTCCTTTTAATGTTTTAATAAGGTGATTACAACCATTACTCTTCTCATCGGTAATCCTTCCAGGCACACAGAAAACATCCCTGTTGTAGGAATAGGCTATTTCTGCAGTGATCATAGAGCCGCCTCTGATATCAGTTTCAACTATAACGGTTGCGTCAGCCATTCCCGCAACGATCCTGTTACGGGTTGGAAAATTTCTTTTGTCGGCCCTCGTATTTGAAAAATACTCTGACAACAAACCGCCGTGCTGTTGCATTTGCTTTGACAGCGACAGATGGGCCCCGGGATACATTGAATCCAGACCATGTGCCACCACCCCTACTGTCGGAACATCTATTCTGAGGCATGCTTTATGCGCAATAGCGTCAATACCAAATGCGAGACCACTTGGTACAAGTACATCATATGGCTTTAATCCGTCTATCAATTCTTCGCAGATTCTTTTCCCATACTCTGTATACATTCTTGTACCTATCACTGATATTACCTTAGGATGGTTGAGATCAGCGTTCCCTTTGTAGAATAAAACAGATGGCGGATCGATACATTGTTTCAATCGGGTAGGATAATTCAAATTGTCAAGATCCAGAATCTGAATCGAGTTCTTTTCTGCGAACTCCATTTCCTTTTCGATAACACCAAAATCTGCAAACTTCCTGATCGCACATATATTTGTCTGTCCTAGCCCCTGCACCAATTTCAACTGTCTGAATGTAGCTTTTAAAATAGCTTTCGCACTCCCGAATTCCTCCAGCAGTTTCTTATATTTTATGGCTCCAATACCATCAACCTTACTCAAGGCAAGCTTGTAAAATAACTCTTCTTTTTCCATTTCATTTATAAAGTAAAAACTCTAAACATTCTTTGCTTTACGACCAAATTGATTATATTTGAGATTTAAACCCTGCATTGAATGAAAAAGTCTGTCTCCGTCTTTCTTGCCTTATTTTTAGTGACCGTTTCTCTGTTTTTTTCCTGTAAACAGAAAAATACTAACCGTTATGCATATGATGCAAATAAGGATACCATCCCTCCTGTATTAAATATTACTGTTCCTGTGAATCTTGACACATATACATATGGAGAAGATATTCATATTGTCGGCACAGTCACTGATCTTGAGTCAAAGAATTCCATCAGTATGAAATCAGGTCGACTACGCTCACTTTATCTGAATATTTCCATCATTGACCCAATTGCGGATACCGCCACCAAAGTGCTGCTTATTAAAACACCGAATGTGGATGGTAAAGACGGGTATACCATTAATGAGAAGACCTTTCTAAATTCAGGCGTTGGAACAACCTACTGTAAATTCACCGGTGTTGCCATTGATTACTCAGACAGGAAAGACAGTTCTGTTGTCTATTTCACGATCAATTAATCAACTTTCAATCGTTTAGAGTCCATCCAAAAATTTCTGATTGACCGAACCAGTAACTTTTAAAATTCCTTTGTAAAGGCGGTATTTTAAAACCAACAGGGTTTCTGATCGTTTTTTAAAGAACTCCTATTTAATTCCCCTTTAGTTTTTCTTAGTAACAGTTCGCTGTTCAATGCGTTTCTCGTAGTTTGTTCCCTGGAAGATTCTGTGTACATAGATTCCTGGTGTATGAATCTCATCGGGATGTAATTCGCCTATTTCAACTAATTCCTCAACTTCAGCGATTGTTATTCTACCAGCCATTGCCATGAGGGGATTAAAATTTCGTGCTGTTGCTTTGTAAACAAGATTCCCATGTGCGTCTCCTTTCCAGGCCTTGACGATGGCAAAATCACTTTCAAATGCACGTTCCATCAAATATTCCTTCTCCGTTCCGTACATTGAAAAAATTCTACTCTCTTTACCTTCAGCCACTTCTGTTCCCACACCCGCTGGTGTATATATCACTGGCATTCCGTAACCTGTAGCCATGCATCTCGTAGCTAATGTACCCTGAGGCACAAGTTCCACTTCCATTTCTCCTGACAACATTTGACGCTCAAACTCTTCATTCTCTCCAACGTAAGAAGCAATCATTTTTTTAACCTGTTTGCCATGCAGCATTAAGCCAATGCCAAAATCATCGACACCGGCATTATTTGAAATACATGTAAGATCTTTCACGCCTTTTTTTACAAGCGCATTGATACAGTTCTCTGGTATTCCACAAAGACCAAATCCACCAAGCATCAAGGTCATTCCATTTTCTATATCATGTATCGCGTCTTCTGCATTTGCGACTATCTTACGTAATCCCATAATTGTACTATTAAAAGTTATTATAACGGTGCGAAAATAAACTAATTTCTGAGGATTTTGAACTCAAATACGTCTTGTTTCTACCCTCTCCATTAATTTCCGCGGTCTATAAAATGGCAGGTCTGTCTATTCACTAATCCTTACTTTCAGCTCGCTTCCTTTGCTTGTAAGATCTGCGTAATTGAACAACTCCCCATTCGTAAAATAGCCATGCGAGAACGAATCGACACCACCCGAATTTTCATTCTTTACCAGAAATATCCATTCCCCATCTGCCTTCTCAATGCTAGTCCAGTCGAAGATCCCGTTGAATTCAGTATGAGGTTGGATACCTGAAAAGGTTTGCCGGCAATTCAGTGCCTTTATTGTCACCGACAATGGATACTCATTCTCATTGGTGATCTTCACCTCAGTGACTGTATTCGTTGAACATGAAATGAATAAGGAAAGGGCTAAGAGCATCAGAAGATTTTTCATATGTATTCAGAATTTTAGAGGTTCATTTACTGAACCGGTTATGTGGTTAGTTATTAACTATGCCTGCGATGCTTTATTATCAAACGCTCTCATTGCATTCCTGATATGTGCCAGATGATGATTACCATGCCATGCATACAAGCACATAACATCCCTGATAGAATACGACCGCCGATACTGAGAGTGATAATACGTCATTGACAACTGCTCTTCAGTTAATGAGGCCAGAAGGCTGATCAGTTTACGGTGAAGTGCATACAGTAATGTGACTGAATTATTGAACGGCAATTCGTAATCGGCTGTTTCTGCCCAGCGTTCTTCCTTGTATGGATTGACCGAAGGATCGTCTTCAGTCAATGCCAGCTTGATACGTAACACTGCATTCATATGGCTGTCTGCACAATGATGAATCACCTGGTTGATGGTCCATCCTCCTTCACGGTATCTTGCCTGTAGCTGATCGGCATCCAGGTGCTGCACCACATTCTCTAATCGCAATGGGAAGGTTTCAATATCAAGTGTATATTGTTGGATCAGTTCTGGCGTATACATATCCGGATAGACACATTGACCAATCGGATAACGTTGCTCTTCTATTGTCATAAATTTGAGATTCGGTATCAAAAATACATCCATACTTCCAGTAATTGCCTCCTTTCCATTAAAAAGGATATACATCTATAGTTGATTTCAAAGCACCTACTTACATTTAAGAAAAACTATTCTTCAATAATGTCAAAATTCAATCCAATCACAACGACATCCTTATTTTTCTCTTTCAGTTCATTAATCATATTTGTTACCAACGTAGTTCTTTTTTTCCAGGAAGAATATCGGTTAAACTCTCCACTCCAACCGATGACCAATTTATAGTTCTCCTTAAATCAATATTCTCCTTAGAATATATAGCTCTTGTTAGCCCTTGTATGGTTTGAAAATCGCAACTGTCACAATCTACTGGTTTGGTCGCATTTGATCTCATTGAATTCTTTATCTCATCCATTACATTAATTTCGCAGTGATCGCCCTCTTGATTTTTTACCAGCCTCCCTTCTTTATCATATAAGTTAACAAATTGGATCCCAGTAATACTATAGCTGTTAATATGAGTAATGGTATGAACTCTTTTAACTCTTAAGACGATATCAAACAGGTATTTTTCCTTTTCAACATAATCCATTACTTCACTATCGGACAAGTAATTAATTTTAAAGCTCTTTTTTACAAACAAACAAGAATTAAGTAGCAAGACAAGTATTGACAAGTACACGATTTTATACATGAATTTTGGTTTTACGAATTAAGAAAAAGGTATGGTCTCCTGTAGAGCAGAAAAACATACCCAGATTTTGATTTAAAGATTGACCAAGAAATAGCCTTGATATCTGACTACACTATAGGTACCAGCTTGGAACTTATTGCTTCCTTTATAGCCTATTTTTCGCAACAGATCTGCAGGTAACTCTTCTTCACTATCCAGAACTACCTTGCCGCTCATCAATGAATTAAATTTATTAATGTCCTGCTTTTTTATCAACTCTTCATTAATTGCAATTGAAAGACCCTCATTCTCATCGAGGACAAAGCCGTGTCCTTGCTTGATCATCCCCTCCCAGGTTATTTCCCATTTAAAATTTTCCCTGCAAACCCATAGACCGTTACAATCATGTCTGGGTCTTCCTATAGTAAAATCACATGAGACGTGAAGCTTGGGCTTTGCGCTTCCATCAGAAAAAGTTGCAATTAAAATCGCTACACTAAATAGTACTCTTTTCATAAAGTTTCTGGCTTAAGCCGGTAAGCCTTACCGTCAGTTAATTTGATTTCCTACTCTGCTATCCTGTTTTCGGATTCCAAGGGCTGAAAACAATAAGAGCGCGCTTCTCATTTCTCTTTTGCATAACAAACGTACAGTGGTTTCTGAAATATCGCAAGGGGAACTTGACCAACGAGCAGATTTGTTTGTGAACAGGGAAATAAGCGATTAAACAGGAAATTGGATTCAGGTAAACATGGCCTTTAAAGAGACATCTGCCTCAACTGTTTTTTACGTAAAGAAATGGCACTACTAACGAAGGCAGGGTTTTGAACCCTGCCTTCGTTTACTCTTTCTAATCGCAAATGATCTTACTGCTTAATAAACTTTCTTACGTCAGAATGATCGCCTGTATTGATCCTTACAAAGTAAAGACCGGCACTTAGGCCACTGATATCCAGACGGGTCTTTAATTGCGATAACGTCACTTCCTTTATCAGTTGATTATTAATCGTCAAGATTGATACGGTGGTCCTTTCAGCAATATTCAATTCAGACAAACTGATGGTCAGTTCACTTTCAGCAGGGTTTGGATACATTTGAATAAACTGATTGTCTTGAATCACATTGATACCATTCGGAGTAGCCAGTGTGTTCAAAGTCGTATTTGTAACAATTGCAGGATTTGAATCAAAATAAATCTCCGCTTTGTTTTTGATCTGTGTACCTAAAGCAAGACCTGATTTCAGTTTTACAGAAAAACGAACTTGACCGTGGCTCATCAACTCGTTCGAATTGCTGTCTGCCAGCATGATGCCGTAGAAATTAAATCTTACCACATTCGATGCTAACCACTCAGGAGTCATCGTATGTGAATTGCCGAGAATTCGCAGACTTGCGGGATCAACATCAGTATCGAGAGTATCGGTTACCGAAACATTGTATGCAACGGCTGTTCCCGTATTCTGAAAATGAATAGTATAATCAAGATGGTTGGTTGACGCAGGGATCTGACCGTTCACACCAAATCCTTTGGGTGAAACTTCCTTCGCATTTGGATCATAAGAATTAACAACCGGGAGACAAAAGTAATATTGATTGTTTAAAGGATTCAAATCGCCTGTAAGAATTGTAGATGAAACACTGAAACATAATGTATCACCAATATTCACAGATCCGTTTGGTGTCAGATGAACACCGGCCACAAAACTGTTCCAGTACGCTCCATTGCTAAGATTGGACAGGTTGACGAAATTCCATCGTAAGGTATCGCCATTTACATATGTAGCAGGATTCGTACTTAAGCTTGCCGTGTAAATTGCATTTGGATCCTTGATCAGGGTAAGAGTACCCGATGCAAGATCACAACCTGTATTACTTACATACGGGTTTAGCATAAATGGAATCAAAGGACGAACTGCAGCCGGCCCGGACGCAGCAGACT
>Ga0105048_10005096_pt1 | contig 21320 bp, 20 predicted proteins | sample MAT05_FD_78382 | JGI IMG/M metagenome (GOLD analysis project Ga0105048, IMG submission 78382) | Freshwater microbial communities from Lake Fryxell liftoff mats and glacier meltwater in Antarctica - MAT-05 | ecosystem: Environmental > Aquatic > Freshwater > Ice > Liftoff microbial mat | place...
CCAAAGGCCGGCTGCGATTCGTGGATTTCGTATTCCAGCCGGTGATCGACGAGCATGGCGTCGTCAATGGGATCTTCGTCGAAGGGTCGGACGTGACCGAGCGCGAGCTGGCGACGGCCGCGCTGAAGGAGAGCGAGGCGCGGCTCGACGGGGTGATGGCGGCGGCGGAGATCGGCGTGTGGGCCTGGCAGGTCGCTGACCACAGGTTCGAGCACGATACGAACCTCGCGCGGCTGTACGGGCGAGCGGATGACGTCGCGCTCACGGAGGACACGATCGTCTCAGGCTGTCACGCCGAGGATCGCGGAGTGCTGCGCGCAGCCTTTGTCGATGCGCTGCGGACTGGAAGCTTCAATGTCCGTGAGTATCGCACCGTGGCTCCTGATGGAACGACCCGTTGGCTGGCGGGGCGTGGGCGTTTGCATCGCGCGGACGACGGAACGCCGTTGACGCTGAACGGGCTGATGATCGACATCAGCGACCTCAAGTCGATGGAGGAGGTCCTGAAAGCCTCCGACCGCAAGAAGGATGAATTTCTCGCGATCCTCGCGCACGAGTTGCGGAACCCACTGGCGCCGATCTGCAACGCCGCGCGGATCCTCGCGACCGATCCACTCGGCGCAAGCGAGCTGGCATGGTGTCGTGATGTCATCAGCCGTCAGGTGCAGCATATGGCGATGTTGCTCGACGATCTGCTGGATGTCGCGCGCATTACCGAGAATCGGCTCCGCCTCATGCCCGAGATCGTGTCGATTGCGGCGCTCACAACCACCGCGATCGAGATCGCAATGCCTGCGATCACGGCGAGGGGGCATACGTTGCACGTCGTCCTTCCGGACGAACCGGTGTCTCTCCAGGTAGATCCCGGCCGTATTGCTCAGGTGATCGCCAACGTGCTGAACAATGCCGCGCGTTATACCTCGGAGCATGGCGAGATCACGCTGAGTGCGAGCCGCAACGGCAGCGACATCGAGGTGACGGTGCGTGACACTGGTATCGGCATCGCGCTGGAGCACCGGGAGCGAATCTTCGAGATGTTTGCGCAGGTCGACACTGTCGGCGAACGCCCACACGGCGGATTGGGAATCGGCCTCGCCCTGGCCCGCGGACTGGTGCGGTTGCATGGCGGGCACCTCAGGGTGTTCAGTGACGGCCTCGGCTCCGGCAGCACGTTCACCGTGTCGCTACCGGCGCTGCCGCAGGGGGTCACAACCACCGCCGCGGCACGTCGCGCGGCACCTGTCATCGACATGCAGCGCCACCGCGTGCTCATTGCAGATGACAACGTTGATGCCGCTGAGAGTCTGGCCCTGCTGCTACAGCTTCACGGGTACGTCACACGTGTCGTGCACGACGGTCGGCAGGCCGTTGATGCGTACCTCGAGTTCTCGCCACACATTGCTCTCATCGACCTTGGCATGCCGGAACTCGACGGATTCGAGGTCGCTGCCCAGATCCGCGGGATGAGTGTCGGATCGTCGTTGCTGCTTGCCGCCGTGACCGGCTGGGGTCAGGAAGAACACATGCGACAGACGCAAGCGGCCGGGTTCGACATGCACTTCACCAAACCGGTGCACATCGACGAGCTGCTCGAAGCGCTCGCGACAGCAGTCGCGGGAACGACGACCGCCTGAGAGGCGGGCGTGACACCTCACACGCGATAGCCACCACGTCTCGCGCGATTCCGATCTCGACTCTCGCGCCACGGCGCGGCTCTCCTCATCCCGGCGTCGCCGACGGGCGCAGGCTCAGGGTGAGTCGTCTGTCCACGACAGTCCATACGCCTCGATCACCCAGTGTCCGAATGAGTTCACGGTTGATGGATGTGCCGCCACTTCAGCAAGCGCGAGGCTACAGCTCAGCGCGATCGCGATCTGCAGCGGTGTTCGCGCGGTAGACCGCGATCGCTCGACGTCGGCAAGCGCACGCATCAATTCACCGTGAACTCGCGTGCCACACGAAGGCACGCGGATTGATATCGAGCATCACGATCTCGCTGAGCTTGCCGTCGGCGAGACGCTCTTCGTCAAGTGTTTTGCGAAGAAGTATCGAGATCTCCTGTCTACCGAGGAGGTACGCCATTTCGGCCACGGTCGCGTACGCCGCGATCTCAAATTGCTCCACTCGCTGCGCTGCGCCTGCCAGAGCAGCGTCGATCACGTCGGGATCCCCCTCTGCTGCGACGATCGCCTCGCCCTCTGCTACCATTGCCGCGATTGCCGTACACGGCTTGCCAAGCGTCGTGCAGTGCAGTTGTGTCAACGCCTGTTCGAGTCGGAGCGCATGCTGCTCGGTCGCGGTGAGGTGCTCGAACAAGGCATCCTGCAACTTGCGCGAGGATGCACGCGCCGCCATACGCGGCAGCGCGTCGATCAGCTGTGTTTCGCCGCTGTACAGTTCCTGGAGCAGGGCTGGAAAGAGATCCGTCATCGAATTGTATGGCGTCGTCATGTCGTACATGAGCTCTCCTGGAAGGGCCCGATTCCAGCGGTGAGACGTCAGCTTTCGCGCGTTTCTGCTGCAGGGATCGTTGCTGTGTACGAGGGTGGATCAGAGGCATCCATCGAGTCGGTCGATGCGACGTCGACCACATCGTCGGGGTCAGGGGGCGGCGGTGGAGTCAGTTCGCGTTCCTCTTCCTCGAGCTCCTGACGTTCACGCTTCTCTGACTGGGCTTCGCCAGACTCGTGACGATCATTCTCGTCCGTTTGCCGAGTGTGCGTCATTTTCTGACTCCTCGCGACAGTGATGAAGGGTGTATGGAGTGGCGGAACGTTCATTCGCATGTTCCTTGCCACAAAGCGGCCGACGGGTGTCGGCCGCGTGCGCGCTGGTCGTCACACGCATCTTCGGCACGACTGGCATAGCATTGAGTGAGCGACGCGCATGGCTGCCGAGCGTGGTAGCAGATCGTTGACTCGATGCGACACATTTCCTGGCTCACGTACACAACGGGCGATGCCCCGGTGAGCGCGGCGAGCGGACAGCTTGAAACGGGCCGCCGGACTCACCGCGTACTCAGCCGGGCATCTCGCCACGCTCCTCCGAACGCAGCACACTGCACCCACAAACTGCACCTGGCTGCTCAGTCACTGACGGGTGAGGCTCGGAACCCCGCGTCGTCAACGGCTCATGGAGGGATGACCCGGCGGCATATCCGTCAGCACACGGCGCCTCTCCGGTCGGGCACACCAGTCCAACACGCTTCGCATACTACGATGCGCGACGGTGCAGCTTCGGTCGAGACGTCGGCGGGCCAATTGTCGCGTACGCCTCACGGCGTAGAGCGTGAGGATCGTTTCGGAGAACGCGCAGCGTCGTGCGAGGTCGTGGCGTCGCAGCACATACGAGGGGCGCCGTCACGTGTCAGCCGGAGACGACGACGTCGTGAGGTCGACGCGCCACGCAATCCCGGCGGCATGGCGCCGTACGGCAATCGTCCCGCCGCAATGCCTGGCTTCGACGCGAGCCAGCCGAAGCCACGGTGCGGCGTCGGTCGTTCCGCGGAGAGTGGCGTCACCCGGGATGGTGAGCGTCACGTGAAGTGTGTCCTCGGAGGCGTCGCGCTCGATCGACAGAATGAGTTGCCGCGCGCCCGGACAGCTTATTCCAGCGCCGCGGGCCAGCGCGGCCACGATCCACGTCAGCGCCTGCAGGGTCGGGGCAGGGACTGCGACGGGGGGCGGCGCTGCGTCAATGGTGCAACCGCCGGGAAGCAACTCGACGATCAACGGGCGAAACGCCGTCCACCAGCGATCGAGCTGGCGATCCGCTGCAGGCGACAGTCGCTCGTCGGCGCCCCCCCCGCGCAGCATCCGGGTGACCAGCGTGAGGTCGCGCATGCCGGCTGCCACCAGCCGAAGCGTGCCGGCCGCCGTACTGATGTGCCCCGGGGGAAAGTCGGCCTCGAGTGTGCTGGCCACCAGCGCAATTGGGCCGGTGAGGTTACCCAGCTCATGCGCGATGGCGCCGAGCAGCAGTCGCAGCAACTCGGTTCGAGCCGCAGTCACAGCCGAGGCGCCGGCACGACTGGACGAACGCCTTCCGGAGGGCATGTTATGTCAGCGGTTGTGGTTACATTCTCAATCTGCCGCGCAAACGTATGTCCTGCATCACCACCACCTTGGATCCATGAGCGATCTCATCAGGGTTATGCTCGTGGACGACCATCGCATCATGCTCGAGGGGCTGGCGGTGCTGCTGTCCGGGAGCGGTGACATCGAGGTGGTCGCACAGGCGCACAACGGCGAAACCGCCTTGCGTCTGTTCGACGAGATCCGTCCGGACGTCTGCGTCGTGGACCTCCGGATGAGGCCGATCGATGGGGTAGAGCTGACCGAGTTGATCCGGAAGCGACAGGCGGATGCCAAGGTCATTCTGCTCACGACGTATGACACCGACGAGGAGATCTTCCGCGGATTCCGGGCCGGTATCGCAACCTATCTGTTGAAGGACATCGACAGTGAGCGCCTCGTCGAGACCATTCGTGGTGTTCATGCCGGACGTCGGATCATCGATCCATCGATCGCGCTGAAGCTCGCCGAACACGTGGCGTCCGATGCGCTGACGCCACGCCAGGACGAAGTGCTGCGGCTCCTCGCCGAGGGGAAATCCAACCTCGAAATCGCCGACACGATTTTCATCAGCGAAGGCACAGTGAAGGCGCATGTGCGTGCCATCCTGCGCAAGCTCGGCGCGCGTGACCGGACGCAGGCAATCACCGTGGCGATCAAGCGGGGCCTCGTCAGAACGATGTAGGGGGTGCTGCAGCACGCCGGCGGCGCCTAGGCGTCAGGGGCGATGACGGTATCCCCGGCTGCGACCCGGCGCAGTGCATCGATCAGCACGGTGGGCGCGGCACTTTTGCCCAGAAAGCCCGCAACGCCCGCTGCACAGGCCGCTGCTACGGTGGCAGCCGTCGGATTTCCGGTCAACATGATCACCCGTGCCGAGCTGCGCTGCTTGCGGAGTTCACGGACGAGATCGAGCGCTGCGATGGTTCCCGGAATGTTGAGGTCGAGCAACACGACATCGGGCCGAGTCGCAGCAATCTCGGCCACGGCGTCCGTGAGCGTCATTCGCGGTGCAAGCCATTCGATGTCGGGTTCGAGGCTGAGGCGCAGTCCGAGCGCTTCCGTCAGCATCACGTTGTCGTCGAAGCAGAGGACGGCGATCGTCTGCTGGTGCGAACCGCCGACCGGCAGGTCCTGCTCCACCGGCGCTGCTGCCGGCGCGAGAGACCCCAGCTGATCCGAGACGCGGTCGTGATCCTCCGTTCCGGGCTGACTGTTCAGGGCGCGTGCCGTGGCAGCATCGTCTTCTTCCCCGACACCGAACATCGAACGCTCCAGACTCGACGCCAGCCGTTGCAGATCCGCGATGTGCTGACGTATCCTGCGGATGTTCTCTCCGGCCCGGGACTGTGAAGCGTCACGCTCCAGCAGGTCGAGGCGCAGGGCGATCGGCATGATCGCATTGCGGATCAGGTGCGCCACGCCCTCAGCGGCGCGCGACGGAGCGAATGCCGTGTTTCCGGCGCGCTGGCGATGCGGGTGACTGCTTGGCGAAGAGGAATGAATCACGGCACGGCATGATGCGAATTCGGCAACAACGCGCTGGTCGCGCTGCAGGGGGGAGATGGAGTACTCTAGGGAAAGCTAGACGTGTGCCGCACCCCTCGCCGGCCGTCTGATCCAGGAGCCTGACGGAGGGCGGCACAAGGTCCCCGAGTGGAACTACTGCAATCGAAGGACCACTAATATCTGCGTCTGCTGAGACCAGCCGCCGATTACCGAGACCGGCATTCGTCGCAGCAGGCACATCCATGAACACGCCACGGGCATATGCGCGAGAAATGTCCATCGACACCGATCAGCAGAACGCGCGCGAGCGCACACCGTCAGGAAGTGATCTTCGGCACAACGACGCGCCGGAGCCTCACGCAGAGACTCACGCAGAGACCGGGCTCGCGATGGCGGCGCGGCCCTGTCGTGTGCTCGCGATCGACGACAATGCCGACATTCGTGAGAGCCTGGCTGTCATCATCCGTCTGCTCGGGCACGATGTCATCACTGCCGCTGACGGCGAGAGGGGGCTCGAAGCCGGCATCGGATTCGCTCCCGATCTGGTCCTCGTGGACGTGGGTCTGCCCGGCCTGGACGGTTATCAGGTCGCGCGTCTCATGCGTCAGGAGCCGTGGGGGCGCCGGGCCGTGCTCGCCGCGATGACGGGGTGGACGCGTGAATCCGACCTCGAAGCGGCCGTGGCGGCAGGGTTCGATGCTCATGTCGCCAAACCGGTCGACTTGCGCACACTGCGCGATCTGATCACCAAGGCTTCCCCCTCGACAGCAATGATCACTCGACCGCTCCAGCGCATTCTCGTCGTTGACGACAACGTGGACGCCGCGGACAGCCTCGCCATGCTCTTGCGCCTGCTTGGTGCCGAGGTCGAGGTCGCGAACTCGGGGCCCGAGGCCCTCAGAGTCATGCCTGTGATCCGGCCAGCGCTGGTCCTGCTCGATCTCAGCATGCCCGGCATGGACGGCTATGAAGTGCTCGAGCGCATTCGCGCGATGGCGCTGATACCACCGACGCAGGTCGCTGCCCTCACGGGATGGGGACAGGATGCGGACCGGCAGCGTGTCGCCGACGCCGGGTTCGACAAGTATCTCGTGAAACCAGTCGAACTCGCCACGCTCGAAACGCTGCTCGTCGGACTGGCCGGCACCTGAACACTATGCCCTGAGAGATACTGGTGAAAACGACCGCTGGTGAATGGCTTCGGAAGTCGTTGGCCGACATCCTGCATTGACGAATCTCCGTCAATTCAGGAAGACACTCTCCAGCATCCGAGGAAGACCATGACGTCGCCTTACAACGATCGCGACATGGGCGAAGCCCGTGACCACGACCAGAACCGCGCGGGCGCCGACACAGGCGAGCTCGGCGCGATCGGACATGAGCAGCCCAGTGATTCGCGTGATGCCGACGGAGGGAGACTGTCGAATGCGGCACATGAGGCGGGACGGCTTGGGCAGGCTGCCGCTGACCGTGCGCGCGGTGCCGCCGACAAGGCCAGGAATGCCACGAAGCGCATGCAGCGTGGAATCAGCACCGGTGCTGATTGGGTCAAGGAACACGATGCGAACGAGATGTGGGGTGAAGTGCAGACGCTGGCTCGCAAGCACCCTGGCAAGTCGATGCTCGCAGTTGCGGCGATCGGGTTCCTCGTCGGACGCGGCGTCCGTCGCTCGAGGTAGTCGTGGCTGAGCGAAATGGCCCGGAGAGCATCGCCGGAGAAATGCGTGCACTGGTCACGCAGACCGAGCGCTTGATCAGGAGCGAGTTTACGCTCGCGGCGGTTCGTGGCAAGGAGGCGCTCGCCAGCGGCTCACGTCGCGCGGTGCTGCTCGTCGCGTCGGCGACGCTGAGCCTCGGTGGCCTGGCATATCTCTTCCACGCGATTTATTCGGCCTTGAGCATCAGGCTCGACCACTGGGCCGCGGCGCTCGTCACCGCAGGCATCTCCTTCGCAGCGGCAGGGTTGCTGGCATCTGTGGCCCTGCGGCGCAGCGATGATCGCGCGTCATCTCCCACGAACAGCCGAATGGCGGTCCGATGACCACGCGCAGCGACGAATTGAGGCAGACGATCGCGGAGGAGCGCCGCGAGCTCGGCCGGCAGCTGGATAGACTGCAGGACAAGCTGCACGAAAAAACTGATGTGAAGGCGTACGTCACGCGCAACCCCGGGCCGATGCTCGGCGTGGCGCTCGGTGCGGGGCTGTTGTTGGGCTTGGCTACCGGTGGGTCGAGCCGCAACGGGGACGAGGATCCGCGTGACGACCGCGACGAGGATGACGACGACTTCGGAGCACGGCGTGGTTTCAGGCGTGGTGCCGTGCAAGGCGGCTCCAGTCAATTACGGACGGCGCTGATGGGCATGGCGGCGGCGCGAATTTCGGAGTTCGCGTTGGATTGGCTCGCCAACTATCTCGGCGCGCGTGACCGCACGGCGCGTGCTCAACGCGACGCTCGACGTGACGCTGGACGTGACGCTGGACATGACATCGGACGCCAGCCGGCGTATTGATCGGGAGGAACGGCCCGGCGATGTGTTCTCCGGGCCGTTCTTCGGTGTGCGTCGCGCAGCAGATCGGCGCTACGCGGCGCCGATCGTTTCGCCGCCGAGCAGTGTGATCACTTCGCCCGTGATGTACGACGAGTCGGCGTGTGATGCGAAGAAGACGAACGCCGGCGCGATCTCTTCCGGCTGCGCGGGACGTTTCATCGGCACGCTGCTGCCGTGTTTGGCCGCTTCCTCGGCGGACTTGTCCGCCACGTTCAGTGGCGTCCAGACAGGACCGGGGGCAACACAGTTGACGCGGATGCCCCGGTCCACCAGGCTCTGTGCAAGTGACTTCGTGAACGTGTGAATCGCGCCCTTGGTCGACGAGTAGTCGAGGAGCTTTCCGCTGCCTTCGATGCCGGTGATCGATCCGGTGTTGATGATCGCGCTTCCGGACTTCATGAATGGCACCGCCGCTCGAGCCATGTAAAAGTACGCGAAGATGTTCGTGCGGAACGTCCGCTCCCATTGCTCGACGGAGAGATCCACGATGTCATCCTGATGTTGCTGATATGCTGCATTGTTGACCAGGATGTCGAGACTGCCCAGTTCCTCGATGGTGGTGCGGACAGCATCGGCGCAAAAAGCCGGGTCGGTGACGTCTCCCGGGATGAGCAGACACTCACGTCCGAGCGCACGGATGCCGTCGGCCGTTTCCCGGGCGTCGACATCCTCCACGTCCAGGTAGACGATGGCCACGTCGGCACCCTCGCGCGCGAACAGGTGGGCCACTGCGCGGCCGATGCCGGAGTCGCCGCCCGTGATCAGCGCGCGCTTCCCTGTCAATTTTCCGGCGTCCCTGTACTCGCTACCCTCATATTTCGGGCGCGGCCTCATCTCCCGCTCGATTCCGGGCCGCTCCTGATGCTGTGGGGGAAACGGTGGTGTCAGATCAGTGTTCGTTTCGGACATGCAAGCGCTCCTGTCGTGTCTGTCGGGAGTGCCCGGTGTATCGCGCGGCAGACTGGGCGACACACCGGCACACGGTTGCGGCACGCGACTCCGGCACGCCGGATGCAACTCCAGCTGTCGGAAGGGCGGACCGGGCGGAGAAGTTCGAGGCGCGCAGGTTTCGTGCGAGCCTGTGCAGTGTGGATGTGAGCGTTTCACTCGTTCCCCGGATGTAATGCATGAGATCGTCGCCAAGTGAGCTCGTGACCGGTGCGCTGGTGTTCGCGCTGCTGAGCAGTGTGATCATCGGCGTGCTCTATGCGCGCCGCTACCGGCGGAAGATGCTGGAGGAGCAGGCACTGCTGGCCCAGGTGCTGCCGATGTGCCGTACGCGCTGCACCTATCGCTGGGACCTCGACACCGGACGTGTCCTGCGCGAGCTCAGTCTGCTCGAGCGCCTCGGTTACGGTGCCGGTGCCTGCCTTCTTTCCACGGCCGACTGGATCGCGTTGATCGTGCCGGAGGACCGCGCTCGTCTCGAGGATGCGCTGGCGCAGGTCGTTGCCGGTCGGGAGACGGGGTACCTCACCACCTACACGCTTCGCGGTGTCGACGGGACACTGGTGCGCGTCATCGATCGCGGTGTCAGCGAGTCGACTGCCGACGACGGACGTGTGCGCCAGATCCTGGGGACGCTCGCGGTGCTCGATGATGCGTCACCGAGCAATGTCAATGGCCTTCGGATGCAGGTGACGGAGGGCGCGGCTGCTGTCGCACCGGTGCCGCACCAGGCGCTCTTCGGTCCTGCCGGCTCGCTCACGATCGCCTCGGCAGGCCTCGCGCCGTTCGTGCTTCATGACGGTCAAACCGGCGCTCCGCTTCTCGGTGCAAGCACGCTGCACGCCGCCACGTCCGAGGATGCCGCACGCCTCACAGAGCTGTGGGCGCAGGCAGAGCTGCGCGGCCGTTCGCGCCGGCGTGTCACGTTGCTCACGGCGGCGGGGCAGGGACGGCTGATGGATCTGTCACTGGTCCGTGTGAACATGAGCGCGAGCCGCGCCGAGATGCTGCTGCAGGCGCGCGAGCTGAGCCAGGCCCATCTCGTCGAGCCGGGGCGTCACGACGCGACGCGCAGCGAACTCGTGACACACGTGGCGCGCCGCGCCGCACACGACATCAGCAGTCCGCTGGGGGCGTTACGCAATGTCGCGGAGCTGCTGCGCCGCGCCGGTGACGATCGACCGTCGCGCGAACGCTACATCACGCTCATCGACCGTGCGGTGGACCAGATCGCTGCCGTCAACCGTGAACTGGCGCGGGCAGCGGAATGGGAGCAGGCAGAGGTTGCCGGTGCCAACCTCGCGCATGTGCTGGAGGATGTGGTGCGTGAGTTCCGTGGTGAGCTGACGCTGCGCACGGACGCCATGCTGATCCCGCAGGACGCGCGCGTGCTCGCCATTCCCGATCCGGCGCTGCGCGTGGTGGCGCGGTCGTTGCTCCGCGGCGTCTTCGCCTCGACGGTCGGCGAGGGGTCGGTGCACGTGCTGGCCACGCGGGTCGACGACGATGTGGTGATTCGCATCGAGGCGGACGCCGGGGGACGGATCGCCCGCACCGGTGAGTCGGGCGCGGCGTCGTCGTTCATGCACGATGCGGACAATGCACGACGCGTGTCCATCGCCTCGGAAGTGCTGGGCATGTTCGATGCATCACTCTCCGTACACGGCGTCCCCGGCGGCGGGACGCTGTTCGAATTGCGCTGTCCGGCAGCGGTACCCGCGTCGGTTGCGCGTGATGTTGCCGATGCGACGCTCTCGCTGGTGCCGGACTCAGGCGAGCGGCGGGACCGGACGATTCTACCGGCGTGAACGAGCGCGGGATCTGCGGCGTCGGTGCCGCGGAGGGGGAGGCGGTGAAGTCGGGCCGCGAGTGAGAGGCCATCTGCATGACGCATCGTGGGAGTAGGCGTTCCCTCGCTGGCGGCGCCTGCGACACCCCCCGGGTGCTCTGGGCGCCGTTTTTCACATTTTCTCCCGCTTCTGGCGGCTGATGGAGTGCCGATGACGACATCCGAGACAACCAAGGCTGCAGTGTCCGGGGACCCCGACGCGCAGGCAGAGCATGAGGGTCCGGACCGCACCGGGTCGGAGCCAGACCCGCAAAACACGCAGGCTCCGCTGGGCGATGTCGGTGAGCGCAGCGTCGGCGATCCGGGATACGGTGAGGGTGGATACGGCGAGTCGGGGTCACGCAGAGAGTGGCGAGCGAGAGACGAGCCGACGGTCGGCGGCCTGCGCGACGCGGGTCAGGCTCGTGGTGCCGTCGAGCAGGGCGATGGGTTCAGCGGAAAATCCGGCGCCGCACAGACGAACGACGAACGCGGTACCGAGCACCTCGGCGGCGGTCGGTCGCGCGGTGCCGATTACAGCTACGGCGGTCCCGGCTCGAATCAGGACGGGCAACAGCCCGGTCGGTTTGCGGGCAAGGGTCCGAAGGGATATCGGCGCAGCGACGAGCGCATCCGCGATGACGTGAGTGAGCACCTGACGCATCATGGCGGCATCGATGCGAGCGAGATCGAGGTCGCGGTAAAGGACGGCGAGGTGACGCTGACCGGCACCGTCGACACGCGAGCCGAGCAGCGTGATGCAGAAGCCGTTGCCGCGCAGTGCTCGTGGGTGACGGGGGTGCACAACGGACTGCGCGTGAGCCCGGGTGGGTCGCACGGCGGCGAGTCGCGCCCCGCGGCCTGAACGGGAGCGACGAACATGGCCCGCGCCATCTGGAAAGGCACGCTTGGCTTCGGACTGGTGAACGTGAGTGTGGAGCTGCTCACCGCCAGCGCGCCGGAGTCGTTGGACCTCGACCTGCTCGATCGGCGCGATCATGCGCGTATCGGCTACAGGAAGTACAACAAGACGACCGGTGATGAGGTGACGCAGGATGACATCGTTCGTGGGTATGCGGTCTCGTCTGGCACGTACGTGGTCCTGGACGATGCGGATCTCAAGGCAGCCAATCCTGCGGCCACGCAATCGATCGACATCGTGGGCTTCGTACCGCAGTCGGCCGTGCCGCGGATCTTCTACGACAAGCCGTACTACGTCTCGCCGATGAAGGGGAGCGACCGCGCTTACGCGCTGTTGCGTGATGCGCTGGCCAGCACCGAGCAGCTGGCTGTCGCGCAACTCGTCATCCACACCCGGCAGCACATGGCGGCCGTCTACGCACAGGACGAGGCACTGGTGGTGCAGCTGCTGCGGTACGCCGCGGATCTGAAGACGTCGAAGGATGCCGGGGTTCGCGAGGTGGCGGCGCTGCCACGGACCGCAGCCAGTCGCGAGCTCGCGATGGCGAAACAGCTCATCGCGACCATGGCGATGGACTGGGAACCCGCGACCTACCGCGACACCTATCGCGACGACATCCTCCGGCTCGTCGAGCAGCGCGCCAACGCGGGCGGCAGTCGTGAGGTGCTGGATGCCGGCGACACGGGTCCGAAGCAGACCAAGGTCCTGGATCTCGTGGCCGCGCTGCAGAAGAGTCTCGGCGGCGCCGCGGCACGGAAGCCGGCGGCCTCGTCCAGGAAGACGACGGGATCGAACACCGCATCCCGGGCGGGCACGGCGAAGCGGGCGCCAGTGAAATCCGGCGCGAAGAAGACCGCGGGGCGTACGTCGCGGCGCGGCGCGGCGTGAGCCACGCGATGGCGGATGTGCTGCTGATTCCTCCGGCCCTGGCGACGCGGGTGGACGCCGTGCCCACCGGCGATGGATGGCTGCACGAACCGAAGCTCGACGGTTACCGCTTGCAATGCCACGTGGACGGTGGCGACGTCGTGCTCCTGACGCGGAACGGACTGGATTGGACTGAAAGGTTCGCGCCGATCTGTGCGGCAGTGCGCGATCTGATCGGCCACCGCGACGTGGTGCTCGACGGTGAAGTGATGGCCGCCTCGACCGACGGGTTATCGCCTTTCCAGTCGCTGCAGCAGGCGCTGCGGGACGGCACGATGGACGATGCCACGTTCTGGGTGTTCGATCTGCTGCGCGAGGACGCCACCGACCTCCGGCGTCTGTCACTCGACGAGCGTCGTGCACGCCTCACGCGGCTCTTCATCGACGCGCCGCTCACTGGCGCAGTGCGGATGACCGAGGCGCTCACGGATGATCCCGCGTCGCTGCTCATTGCGGCCTGCCGCCGCGGCGATGAAGGAGTGATCAGCAAACGGCGCAGTGCCCCGTATCGCGGCGGCCGCTCTCGCGACTGGTTGAAGATCAAGTGCGGCCAGCGCGATGAGTTCGTCGTGATCGGCTACAGCGATCCTGAAGGCAGTCGCGCGCATTTCGGCGCACTCCTGCTGGCCTCACGTGCGGCGCCGGGGACGCCGCTTCGCTACGCGGGCCGCGTGGGTTCGGGGTTCAGCGACGGCAGGCTCAGTGCTCTGAGCGCGACGCTTGCCACGCTGGCCCGCAGCGCGCCTGCGGTGCCGGTGCCGGCCGGCGCGGCGCGCAGCGTGCACTGGGTGGATCCAGTGCTGGTGGCGGAAGTGGCGTTCGCAGAGTGGACGGTGGATCATCTGTTGCGCCAGGCGACGTTCCTGGGGCTGCGCGAGGACAAGGAGGCAGGCGACGTGCGTACCGAGGAGAGTACCGTCATCGTGAGCGACGTGTCGATCTCGAGCCCGTCGCGGCACGTCTGGCCCGAGCGACGCATCACGAAACACGAGCTGGCCGACTACCATGAGGTGGCGGCTCCGATGATGCTGCGCCATCTCGCAGGGCGACCGCTCTCCACGCTGCGATGCCCCGACGGCGCCCATGGCACCTGCTTCTTCCAGAAGCATTGGCCGCCGGCGCGGGGGGCGAAAGTGCGCGGGATGCCCGTCGCCGAGTCGGACGGCACTCGGCAGCAGTACGCGGTGGCGGCCACGGCGGGCGATCTCGTCACGCTGGTGCAGATGAACGTCATCGAGTTTCACACCTGGGCAGCACGCGGCGACGCGCTCGAACGGCCCGACCGCATGGTGCTGGATCTCGATCCCGGCCCCGGGATCGGCTGGGCGACGACGCGCGACGCGGCCGTGGTCGTGCGTGACGTGCTGGCGCACGCGGGCCTCCAGAGCTGGGTGAAGCTCAGCGGCGGCAAGGGCATTCACGTCACCATCCCGTTCGACCGGCGGCTGACCTGGCAGCAATTCTCCGACTTCGCGCGGCTCGTTGCGGGCCGACTCGTCGCTGACCATCCGACGACGTTCGTCGACACGGCATCGAAGGAGAAGCGCACGCGACGGATCTTCATCGACTGGCTGCGGAACGCGCGTGGTGCGACGGCCATCGCGCCCTGGTCGGTGCGAGCGAGGAAAAACGCCCCGGTGTCCACGCCATTGACCTGGGAGGCGTTGCTCGGCATGCGCACCCTGGCGCCGCTCACGCTGCGTGAGGCGCGGGAACACCTCGCCTCGAGCCCGGAGGATCCGTGGGCGGCGCTGCTGCAGTGCCGCCAGCGTCTCACCAGTGCCACCGTCGAGGCACTTGCGGTGCCGGTGGTGGTGTCGTCGCCGAGACGTCGCCGTGCGTCCACCGCTGGCGCACCGACGGCGACCGCGTCGGCCCGGACGCCGTCTGGCTCCGCTGCGACATCGGCCACGTCACCCCGGCGGACGACGAAGTCGGCCGGAGCGGCGCGCGTCTCCCACCCAGCCCATCGAGGGACGTGAACATGCCTCGTTTTCCGCGCAATGCCGTCGCGTATGCCGCTGCAGGCTTTCTCGTCACGGCCGGGGGCGGGGCGCTCCTGACGCGAATCGACCGCTGGTACCGGTCGCTGCGCAAGCCGTCGTGGCAGCCCCCCGACGGTGCCTTCGGACCAGCGTGGACGATCATCTTCCTGCTCACGGCATGGTCGTTCCTGCTCTCGTGGCAGCAACTCTCCACCGCGCAGCAGCGGGCGCGGCTCGGTGGTGTCTATGGACTCAACGCGGGGCTGAACGCGCTGTGGACCTACCTGTTCTTCACGCGTCGCCGCCCCGATCTTGCCCTGCTCGAGGCCGGCCCGCTGCTCGGCAGCATCGCGCTGCTGATGGCGACGACTGCGCCGCTCGACAAGCGTGCGACCGCGGCTCTCTCGCCCTACCTGATCTGGGTGTCCTTTGCAACGGTGCTCAATGCCAGCATCGTGCGGATGAACCCAGCGCAGATCGCCGCCGCGCGCGGCGCAGACGCTCGCAGGTGAGCGGAGCCGCGACCGGAGCCGCGACCGGGGCAGCGACCGGGGCGCGTCGTTGGGCAGCGTCGGGACGTCTCTGGTTTACATGGCCGGGATAGGGGATGGCAACGGTCCGGGTTAACCTCCGTGGCCTGCGATGTGATCCCCCGCCCACGACCCAGCCCATTCGACTCCGTGACTGCCGCCTCCACGCCCGACGAACACGCGCAGCACGCCGACGCCGCCGAGAAGGAGGATCGCGAGAAGGAGGATCTTGGCTTCGGGCGCCTGGTGAGCCAGTCGGTCCGCGGCCGGTTTCTCGACAAGGATGGCCGCCCGAAGAGCCGGAAGTTCGGCATCGGACCGCAGCGCCTCGAGCGGCTCTACCTTGGCGCACTCGCGGCCAGCTGGACGACGTTTCTCGCCTGGTCGCTCGCGAGCGTGATGCTCGTCAATGGTTGCTTCACGCTCGCCTACATGGCGTTGGGTCCCGAGGCGATCACCGGACACGAACTGGTGCAGATCAGCGATCAGTTCCTGACCACGTTCAGCTACAGTCTCGCACGATTCACCACCTCCGATACCAGTCCGATGTATGCCGTGGGTGCGACCGCTCACTGGCTCTCGATTTTCGAGTCGCTGGTTGGCCCGCTCGCGATCGTGGCGGTGGCCGGGCTGATGCTCGCACGGCTGATCCGGCCACGCATGCGACTGCGGTACAGCCAGTCGGCCGTGATCGCACCGTACGAGGACGGCCGCGGCCTGATGTTTCGCATCGTCAGCACGCAGCCCAGCGAGCTCAGTGACGTGCAGGTGCGTGTGAATCTCGTGCTCTTCGAGACGACCAACGGCGTGCGTCAGCGCGAGTTTCACCAGCTGGAGCTCGAGCGGCACTCGGTGGAGTTCTTCTCGCTGCACTGGACCGTCGTGCACCCGATCACCAGCCGCAGCCCGCTGGCAGGGTTCACGCCGGCAATGCTGCGCGAGGCCGAAGCCGAGGTGATGGTCTCGGTCAACGCGCACGAGGAGACCTTCTCCACGCGCGTCACCTCCCGCTGCTCCTACCTCTGGGACGAGTTCCGCTGGGATGCGAAGTTCGCGAACATCTTCGTGAATGCGCCGGATGGCGTCATTGCCATCGATGTCGAGCGGCTGGATCGGATGGACGTCCTGCCTGATGGCACGACCAGCATCGCCGCCTTCGCGGAAGAAACACGCGACGACGTGCCATCCGGTCGGATGTGACGGCGTCGCCCGTGTGCCGCGCCCGGCGGCACGCGCGTGAAGAACGGCACACCGGACGGCAACGGTATCACACGGCGCCGCCCGTACCGGCGCGAACGGCCTCGTGGTCCAGCTCCTCCTCCAGCGCACGCAGCGTCTCGTCGGAGATCGCCCCTTCGTTGCGGAGACGCACGAGCATGTGACGCTCCGCCCGGATCACACCGGCGCGCAGGCGACGGTGGACTTCAACATCCGCCGTATGCTGCTGGTGTTGCCTGAGCCGATCCTGCAGGTCGTGCCGCACCAGCGCCACCGCCGCGGGATCAGCCCACGGTTCCCGAGACAGATCTTCGAGCGCCTCGGCACCGCGGCGCAGCGCCTCGCGTCGCGCGTGCCGCTCCTCCTCGTGGTGCGCGGTCTCGGGTTCGAACCGGAACGCCTTGATCAGCGGTGACAGTGTCAGACCTTGCAACACGAGCGTCAGCATGATCACGCACATGCCGATGAGGATGATCTCGGCACGATAGGGGAACGGTGCACCGCCGTCGAGCGTGAGGGGCAGCGCCAGTGCCGACGCGAGCGTCACGATGCCGCGCATCCCCGTCCAGGCGACCAGCGCCACCGCCTTCGGGTGCGGTTGCAGCTCGGTCCGGCGGACCTCGGCACTCAGCCAGCGCGGGAGCCACGTCGCAATCGGAACCCAGAGCAGGCGCAACACGATCGCCACCACGCTGATGATCGCTCCGACCCGGAACACCGACCAGAGCGAACCCTCAGGGACCATCCGAATGAGCGGACCGAACTGCAGGCCAAGCATCAGAAAGACCATCGCGTTGATGATGAACACGAACAGGTCCCACACGGCCTTGGACTGCAGTCGTGACATCGGCGAGACGCTGGTCGAGAAATGCCGCCGCACGTAGACGCCCCCGGACACGCACGCCAGCACCGCCGAGACACCGATCGACTCGGCCGCGATCCAGGCCACGTACGGTGCGGCGATCGTGAGCAGCGTTTCGGCGAGCGCATCCCGCGTGAGGCGCAGCGTGCGCACCACCAGCCAGCCCACCGCGATACCCACCAGCGTTCCGACACCGGCATCGATGAAGAACCGCACGATCGCCTCGCCGAGGCTGAACGCCCCCGTCACCGCCGCCGCCACCGCGGTGCGATAGAGCACCAACGCGGCCGCGTCGTTGACGAGGCTCTCGCCTTCGAGGATGACGATCACGCGCCGTGGCACCGGCAGGCGCGAGACGATCGCCGCTGCCGCCACCGCATCCGGCGGCGACACGATCGCGCCGATCGCCACCGCCACGGCCCACGGCAGTCCGGGCAGGAGGGCGTGTGCGGTGACCGCCACCGCCGCCGACGTCACGAACACGAGTCCGACGGCCAGCAGTCCGATCGGCCGCAGGTTCTGCTGGAACTCGCGCAACGACGTGAAGAACGCCGCCGCCCAGAGGATCGGCGGCAGGAAGACGAAGAACACGATGTCCGGCTCGAGCGTCGGCAGCGAGATGCCCGGCACGAATCCCAGGGCCGCGCCGGCCAACACCTGCAGAATGGGTGACGGAATCGGCAGTTTGCGCGCCAGTGCCGTGAGGGCGATGACGAGCGTGGCGAGCGCAATGCCGAGCAGGACGGGCTGAAAGGTGTGCATCAGCCGCGCGCGTGCAGCGTGCGCACGCGGGGCGCGACCTGATGCCCGAGCACCTCGATCGCACGGCGCATGGTGGCGTGCGGCAGCGTCGAGACGCCCATCTGGAACGTGAAGCGCGAGATCCCGCCGAGGTCCTCGTCGATGCGCAGCAGTTTGGTCGCGAGTGTGTCCGGCCCGCCGACCATCAGCGCGCCGCGTGGCCCCCGCGAGGCGTCGAACTGGACCCGTGTCGTCGGCGGCCAGCCACGCTCCTTCCCGATCTCCGTCATCGTGTGCGCATAGCCGGGGTAGAACGCGTCGGCCGCCTGCGCATCGCTGTCCGCGGCAAAGCCGATCGAGTGGATGCCCACGCGCAGTTGCTCCGGCGCATGGCCGGCCCGGCGCCCCGCGTCGCGGTACATGTCGATCAGCGGCCGGAATCGGCGATGTTCGCCACCGATGATCGCGACCATCAGCGGAAGCCCGAGCGTGCCGGCGCGGACGAATGACGCCGGCGTGCCGCCCACCCCCACCCACACCGGCAGCGGATCCTGCAGTGGACGTGGATGGATCGCCTGACCCGTCAGCGCCGGCCGGTGCCGACCCGACCAGGTCACGCGCGGTGCCGCGCGGATCTCCAGCAGCAGGCCGAGCTTCTCGGCGAACAGCGAGTCGTAGTCCTCGAGCTGCAGTCCGAACAGCGGGTACGACTCGACGAACGAGCCACGACCGGCGACGATTTCGGCACGGCCGTTCGACACGAGGTCGAGTGTCGCAAACTCCTGGAAGACGCGCACGGGATCGGCCGCGCTCAATACCGTTACCGCACTGGTGAGCCGGATGTGCTTCGTGCGCGCCGCCGCCGCCGCCAGAATCACCACCGGTGCCGAATCGAGGAACTCGGGGCGGTGATGCTCGCCGATCCCGAACACATCGAGACCCACCTCGTCCGCCAGCTGCATCTCGGCAAGCAGATCCCGCATCCGCTCCACGGGTGTGAGCGTCTGGCCGGTGACTGGGTCCGCGATCGAGGCGGCGAAACTGTCGATGCCGATCTGCACGTGATGGTATCCAACGTTGAGGTTGTCACAGCGTCGCCACAGCATCGTGGGGAAGAATAGCGGCCGAGTCCATATCAGCCGAAGGCACGGCTTCGTGTTCGAATGGCCAATCGGCGGGCGCCGGGACGCATGCGACGGTGCCCCACATGGCATGGATGCTGCACCCGGCTCGCTCACGACGTCACACTTCGCAATTCCCCACGGTTTCAGGAGCACGGACATGGCAGACAGCGATGCACTCGGGTCCAGCAGCGCCGATATGATCCTCGACGAGGATGCTGCGGAGGACATTGCACGGAACAAGGCCCTCGTCGTCTCGCGGTTGGCGCAGAAGGGCGTGCACGTGACCGAGGCCGAGGACGCCGATGAACTCGCTTCGCTGCTCGAGGTGGTGGAGCGGTTCGAGACTGCCGTGATTGCGCGCGGTGGCGACCTGATGATGGACGAGGCGCCCCTCGGCAGCGAACCGCAGCCCGACGACCACCGCTTCGTGCTGCCGGTGCGCGGCTTCGGCGAGGGCATCGGGACCTTCAGTGACCGGATCGTCGACGCGATGCCGACCGACGACGGTGCGGGTGACGCGGGAGCCACGGTCGCGTCGGACGGCAGCGGCGGCTGACGTCCGACGCTCGCGTGCGCCGTCGCCTGCGCTCTGAGGCGGCGGTGTACCCTTCCGGTCGCGCTGCCGCCTGACCATGCTTGGACGATGCCCGCCACCGCCGACCGCCTGAACGGCTTTTCCGAGTCCGTCATCCGCGGCACCAGCCGCCTCTCGGATCGATACGGTGCGATCAACCTCGCGCAGGGATTCCCCGACTACGACCCGCCCGAGGTCATGCTGGCGGCGCTGGAGCGGGCGGCGCGGAGCCCGGTGCACCAGTATGCCGTCACCTGGGGCGCCCCCCGGCTGCGACAGGCGCTCGCGCGGAAAATCGAACGCTTCAGCGGAATCGAGGTCGATCCGGAGCGGCATCTGGTCGTGACCTGCGGCAGCACCGAGGCGATGGCCGTCGCCATGATGACGGCGTGCAATCCCGGTGACCGCGTGGTCGTGTTCTCGCCCTTCTACGAGAACTACGCTGCGGATGCCATCCTCTGCGGGGCGATTCCGGTGTACGTGCCGCTGCATCCGCCAGGATTCGGATTCGACCGTGACGAACTGGCCCTCGCATTCGCCGACAAGCCGAAGGCGATCGTGCTCTGCAATCCGGGCAATCCCACCGGCAAGGTGTTCACTCGCGACGAGCTGCTCTTCATCCTGCAGCTCGCCGAGGCCCATGACTGCTTCGTGATCACCGACGAACCGTACGAGCACATCGTGTATGCACCGCATGTGCACACCTACTTCGCGGCGTTGCCGGGGGCGTTCGATCGGACGATCACCTGCAACTCGCTTTCGAAGACCTACTCGGTCACCGGCTGGCGCATCGGCTACGTGCATGCGCCAGCGCAGGTGATCGACAAGGCGCGCAAGGTGCACGACTTCCTCACCATCGGCGCCGCCGCCCCGCTGCAGGAGGCGGCGGTGGCCGGCCTCGAACTCCCCGCCGAGTACTACACTGGCCTGACTGCGCTCTACACTGGCAAGCGGGATCTCTTCCTCGGTTACCTGCGCCAGTCCGGGCTGCACTGCAGCGAGCCGCAGGGGGCGTACTACGTCATGGCCGACATCAGCCCGCTGGGCTTCGCGACCGACACCGAGGCTTCGGCGTGGTTCATCACGACCGTCGGCGTGGCCGGTGTGGCCGGCTCCAGTTTCTTCCGCGAGCCGGTGCAGAACTTCATGCGCTTCCACTACGCCAAGACCGACGCGGTCCTGCACGCTGCCGGCGAGCGGCTGGCCCGCGTGTGCGAGACTCGCGCGGCCGGCTAGGGCACCGACGGTGACGACGCCGCTGCCAAGCGCACCACCTCGAGCAGACGCGCACTGGAGAACGGCTTGGCCAACAGCGGGATGCCCGCCAGGTCGGTGCCGTGATCGGTGTCCGCATCGCTGTAGCCGGTAATGAACACGATCGGGAAGCCCGGCGCCTGACGGCGCACCGTGCGCGCCAGTTGGACGCCGTCCATGCCCGGCATGCGGATGTCCGTCAGCATCGCCAGCAGCCGGTCACGTGATTCGCTGAACAGCTGCACGGCGGCATCACCGGTCGTCGCCTCCAGCAC
>Ga0105048_10005097_pt1 | contig 21317 bp, 22 predicted proteins | sample MAT05_FD_78382 | JGI IMG/M metagenome (GOLD analysis project Ga0105048, IMG submission 78382) | Freshwater microbial communities from Lake Fryxell liftoff mats and glacier meltwater in Antarctica - MAT-05 | ecosystem: Environmental > Aquatic > Freshwater > Ice > Liftoff microbial mat | place...
AATGTGAAGCTGATCCACGACCTGCTGAAGCATTGGGACGGAGAGGTTCTCCGCCTCGCGCTGCTGTCGGCGCACTATCGCGGGCCGCTGGATTTCACGGAATCGCTGCTTACGCAGAGCAAGGCGACGCTGGGGCGCCTCTACAACGCGCTGCGCCGGATGGATGTCGAGCCGGACGAAATCGGCGCGCCGCATGGCGTGCTGTCTGCGCTATGCGACGATCTCAACACGCCGCTCGCGCTGGCTGAACTCTCTGCGCTCGCGACCGAAGCCAACAAGGCTGAGCCTTCCGACTGGCCGCGCCTGAAGGGCCAGATCCTGGCGGCCGGCGCGTTGCTGGGTCTTCTGCAGCGCAATCCGGAAGACTGGGCGCGGGGCGATGCTGATGATGCGGGGCGCATCGATGCGCTGGTCGCGGGCAGGGTTGCTGCACGCAAGGCAAGGGACTTCGCAGAGGCCGATCGCATCCGCAAGGAGCTTGCCGCCGAGGGTATCGAGATCATGGACGGGCCCGACGGCTCGACCTGGCGCAGGGTTTAGGGAGGCCCGCCTGACCCAGCCGCCCGACGACCCAACACCACATGTCGGGTATACGGATGACCCTGGCTCCACCGGGGAGCCGACATCCGCTGTCCTCCTGCGCGCGGTGAGGGGCGAGAGTGAGAAGGTCTCCGTGCGCGATATCATCGACGCGCTGGATGCGCGCTCGTTCGGGCTTGCGGTGCTGCTGTTTGCCTTGCCGTCTGTCGTGCCGATGCCGCCGGGCGTGCCGACCGTGGTGGGCATAATCCTGCTGATTGTGTCGATCCAGATGGTGTTCGCGCGCGAGGACCTGTGGCTGCCGGGCATACTGACGCGGCAGTCATTCGACCGGAAATCGCTGGTGAAAGCGTTCGAAGGCCTTACCCCGCGCCTCGTGTTCCTTGAGCGCCTCATGAAACCGCGCCTGCTGTTCATGACCGGCCGGACCGGGACCATACTGATCGGCGTCATCGTTTTGATCATGGCGATCGTGCTGATCCTGCCGCTGCCGCCGGGGGGGAATTTTCCGCCGGCGCTTGCCTGTGCCGTGCTCGGCATGGGGCTGGCGCAACGCGATGGGCTGATCGTGTTGATCGGACTCGTGGTCTCCGTTGTGGCGATGACGGTGGTGTTGTATGTGACGCTCGTGTTCATTCAGTCCCTCCCGGGAATGCTGAACTGGCTGGGGTCTGCGCTGGGATTTGGCGGGTAGGCGGCGAGGACCAGGCGGCCAGGACAGGACGCGGCGCCTTGGCGGTTTGACGCCGACATGGCGAGGTCTATGCTTGCGCCATGCTGTTGAAAGGTCATCCGATGAAGCAATTGGCTATCGGTATCGCCATGGCGGCCCTTGTCGCCGCTTGTGCTTCCGCTCCGGTTCAGGGCGGCCCGCGCCCGCCGCAGGGGCCGGGCCCCGCAGGCACGAATTTCGGCCGTTGGGACATCGATGCCGAAGGCGCCGTCGATTACGGCTTCCGCCAGTACATCGCCGGCCGCTGGAATGGAGGTCAGGAGGCCGAGGCGCGCAAGGTTCTCGAAGCCGACGGCTTCATTTGCGAGGATGGCAACCGCCCAGAAGGCCGCCCCGTGCCCATTATCGAATGTGAGCGGGTCTATTCGCTGAACGACAACGTCCATGCCTGGGTCGTGGAATTCTGGCCGAACGAGGCCAAACCCAAATCGCACTACACCCGCATGCACAGGCGCGATCCGATGATCAACTACAACGACAGGGGCAATTAGGCCACGATGAGCTTTGTCCTGGCCCCGCACGAAGGCGCTGGCGAAGGCCTGTCGCGCGCCATTCGCGAGCAGGCGGAAAAGCTGTCGGCCGAATGCGCCGAGGCGCAGGAACATGCTTCCGCATTCGCCCACAAGGCGCGTGTCCGCTGCAAGCGCATCCGCGCTGCATTGAGGCTTGCCCGGCCGCTGATGAGCGAAAAGGTGTTTGCGCGGGAGAACCGCTGGTGGCGCGATCTGGGCCGCCAGCTGTCTGAGCTGCGTGACGCCGGTGCACGGCTTGAAGCGCTGGAATCCTTGCGCCCCTTTCTCGTCGCCCGCGTCGGCGCGGATGCGACGCACCGGCTGGAGGAGCGCTTCCTCGCAGAGCGCAAATCGACAGACTCCACCGCCGCCGTTGGCGCATTCATTGCCCAGCTTGAGGCCCGCGATGGCGACCTCGTTCCGCAGCTTGATGATGGCAGCCGGGAAAAGCTGGCGAAGGCGCTGGCAGAAACCTATCGCATGGCCCGGTCCGCCATGAAGTCTGCACTGGACTCCGGCGAGGCCGAACTGCTGCACGAATGGCGCAAGCAGGCGAAGTACCACGCCCTGCAGGTGCGCCTGATGCGGCAGCAGTTTCCCGATGCGCTCGATCGCCGCGTGGCCGGCGTGCGTGATCTCGCGGAACTGCTGGGCGAAGTGCAGGATATCGAAGTCGTCGCTGAAGCGTCCCGCAACTGGAAGCAGCGGCCGTCCGGCTTCTTCGACGTGCTGAAGACGCGGCGCACGGCGCTGGTCACAGGCGCGTCCGCGACAGGGGCGGCCCTGTTCGCCGAGAAGCCCAAGGCGTGGATAGGCGGCCTGACGCCGCCTGTTCTGGCAGGGCAGGATTGAGCTCGCATGCTGCCCGAAGCTGATCCCTTGATCTTGGGGCCGATCAAGCCGACTTAAAGCGCATGTTCGGTGACCTGTATCACAACCGCGTACTGGAGCTGGCGGCTGACATTCCCCATGTCGGCCAGTTGGCGCATGCGCAGGGATCGTCCCTCAAGGTCTCGCGCGTGTGCGGCTCGACCGTGCAGGTCGATGTGACGGTGGATGCGGAAGGTCGCATTGCGACTATCGCGGTGGACCCCAAGGCGTGCGCGCTGGGCCAGGCAGCGACCTCGATCCTTGCGCGCCACGCGATCGGCAAGTCACTGGCAGAGATCGAGGCGGCGCGAGATGCGCTGAAGGCTATGCTGAAGGACGGCGCCGAGCCGCCCGATGGCGCGTTCTGGGAATTGCGTCACCTGCAGGCCGTGAAGGATTATCCGCCCCGGCATGTCTCCACGCTGCTGGCGTTCGAGGCCGCCGTCGAGGCGATGCGGAAGGCGCTTGGCCTTCCGCTCGCCTGACATCAGCGCGGAATCTCCTCGGACTGATAGACCGAGAACACATGCCCATCAGGATCGGCGAGGTCGGCCGACCAGCCTCCGGGCGCCTCGCTGAGCGGGGTCACGATGGTGACGCCCTTTTTTGCGAGACTCCCAACGATGGTGTCGATGCCTCCCTCCGCCAGCGTGAAGACGATGATGGGGGATTGCCCCGCCCTGGCTTCCGGATTGCCGAAGAAGATCAGGTCGATGCCGCCGGCCGTGTGCGCGATCAGGAAGTCTCCGCCGTGTTCGGCGTCTCCCGGCACGCGATCGACCGCAAGGCCGAGCGTATCGCGATAGAAGGTCTCGGTGCGAGCAACGTCCGACACGTAATAGACGATGTTCCCGATCGCGTATTTGCCGAGCATGGGGTGTCTCCTTTGTCCTTACCCGAGCGTCTGTTGCCGTGGGGAGGCGATTTGTGAGCGGCTGACCACAAAAAGATGTCCGTCGGGGTCGTGGCTGGCGAGAAAGGCGTCGCGCCGACGGACAGGGCCGAGCAGGGCGCGGCGGATGCGCCCGAAGGCGAGCGCGCCATCTGGATCAGCGGCTGGGGGCCGCTCCACATTCGCCAGCGCTTTCCTGAGCTGCGAGATCCGCTGGCGCAGGGCCTCGTCCGAGAGCTTCAGCAGCCAGCCGATCTCCTGCCGCGTGTGACCGCTAAGCGCGACCAGGGCCGTGACGCGAAGCGCCGGCGACAGCGCCGGCAGCGCCGACAGGGCAGGATCTGATCGCCTCATGCCGGTGTGGGCAGGCTCCGCCGGGTTGGCGTCTGCCCATGACCGTCGCGTCTGCTGCGGCGGGCCGCCGTGCGCGCGTCGAAGGCGGCGCGATTGCGGATGACGCCGGCCATCCAGCGCCGGGTTTCGGGGCTTGCAAGGTCAGCGCGGCCCGACTCCAGCGCGGTGAGAATGGCGAACTGCACCAGATCGTCAGCATCGCCAGGTCGCCGCGCGGTGCGGCGGGCGAGGGCGTGGAGATCCTTGAACTGTCGCTGCGCCAACATGGTCCAACGCTAGCCTCGCTGACGATGATGCCGGCTTTATGTCGCTGGCGTCACAGAGACGGGTGTTTCAGGGGTCGCGGGCAGGTCGATGATCAGCTTCTCTTCCGCGGTCTTGATGTCGCCGGTCCCTTCCTCGATCCACGAGCGGCTGATCTTCAGCACGACACGCGTGGCCGATTCCTCGATGACTTCCCACGAGTTGAAGTCGCCGAGCATGTAAACGCGCGTCCAGCCATCGGGCGGCGTGAAGGCGGCGAGGTAGGTGTAGAGGCCGTTGATCGCCGGATCGCCGCCGGCGGTGGAAAATATCTTGAAGTCGGCGTCCTTGATCAGGTGAACATCGGTGACCCACGCCTCGGGCATGTGGTCGTCCTCGGCCTCGACCGCCTTGGCGGGGCCGGAGGGCTTGGCGGGTTCGACCACCGGCGCGACGGGCGCCTCGGCAGCGGCAGGTTCGGCAGGCTTGGCGGGTTCTTCTGATGCAGGCTGGCAGGCAGCCAGCGCGAGCGCGGCAGTCAAAGCAACAAAACGCATGATCGTCCCCTTGGTGAGTGCGTCATGTTTAGCTGACCAACTCCGGTTTGATCCATGGGCCTTTAATGGCTATATGGCCGGGATGGCTGAGGCACCCGCATCCTTACCCAAGTATGGGCCGGTAATCGGCACCCTGCTGAAGGGTTACAAGATGACGCTGTCACCGGCGTTCGTCGCCCTCGGCGTGCGTTGCCGACATGAGCCTTCGTGCTCGGAATACTGCGCGGAATGCGTGTCGAAACACGGCGCCTGGGCGGGGTCGTGGATGGGGCTGGCGCGGTTTGCCCGCTGCCGCCCCGGAGGATCGCACGGGTGGGACCCGGTGCCGACCCTCACTACCACCGGCGCGCGGTGGTTCACCCCCTGGCGCTATGGCGTCTGGAAAGTGAACCGGTCCGAACCGGCGCGCCCTTAAGTTTCTGGACCATTCAGAACAGCAATTGCGGAGAGGGACCGCCGGGCTCCTGCCCGGCAGTCGCCGAGAAGTGGCGAGTTCCAGCCATTGACGACGATTGCGCCGCTGACGCGCCGCGTTGCCCGGCGGTCCAAGCGCCTTCAAACCCGCGCCGAACTCGCCTACACCTCCGCCGACACGACGAAAGACAAGACAATGATCAACGTATCCTTCCCCGATGGCTCGAAGCGCGAATACCCGGACGGGTCGACGCCGATGTCGATTGCCGAGGCCATCTCCAAATCGCTGGCCAAGCGCTCTGTGGTCGCCAAGGTCAATGGCGAACTTTACGACATGAAGCGCCCGCTTGATGGCGACGTGTCGCTGGAACTGCTCGATATCAATGCCAAGGAGTCGCTCGACCTGATCCGCCACGACGCCAGCCACGTGATGGCGCAGGCGGTGCAGGAGTTGTTCCCCGGGACGCAGGTCACGATCGGGCCGACGATCGAGGACGGGTTCTACTACGACTTCGCACGCAAGGAGCCGTTCTCGACGGACGACTTCGCGAAGATCGAAGCGAAGATGAAGGAGATCGTGGATCGCGATCTTCCGATCAATCGCGAGGTCTGGGGCAAGGACGACGCGATCGCGCACTTCAAGGGTATCGGCGAGGACTACAAGGCGCAGATCATCGACGACATCATCCCGCCCGGCGAGGCCATCACGCTCTATGCGCATGGCGACCAGTGGAGCGACCTGTGCCGTGGGCCGCACTTGCCGAGCACGGGCAAGTTGCCGAAGGCGTTCAAGCTGATGAAGATCGCGGGCGCCTACTGGCGCGGCGATCATCGCAACGAGATGCTGCAGCGCATGTACGGTACAGCGTGGGCCAGTGAGAAGGACCTCGCCGCCCACCTGATGCGCCTTGAGGAAGCCGAGAAGCGCGACCACAGGAAGCTCGGCCGAGAGCTCGATCTCTTCCACATGCAGGAAGAGGGCAAGGGCATGGTGTTCTGGCACCCCAAGGGCCTGACGCTCTGGCGGGTTGTAGAGAACTATGTGCGCCGTCGTCTTGATGAAGCGGACTATATCGAAGTGCGCACGCCGCAGGTTCTAGACCGCAAGTTCTGGGAACAATCGGGCCACTGGGACAAGTATCGCGACAACATGTTCATCGCGGAGACGGCGGAAGACGAGACGCTGTCGCTGAAGCCGATGAACTGTCCCGGTCACGTGCAGATCTTCAAGCAGGGGCAAAAATCCTATCGCGACCTGCCGATGCGCATGGCCGAATTCGGCGCATGCCACCGCTATGAGCCCTCGGGCGCGTTGCACGGCCTGATGCGCGTGCGGGCGTTCACGCAGGACGATGCGCACATCTTCTGCCGCGAGGATCAGATCGAGTCGGAAACAGCGCGCTTCATCACGCTGGCGAAATCCATCCACGCCGACTTCGGGCTCGAGACGGATCACATCAATCTGGCCACGCGCCCGGAAACGCGCGCAGGCTCGGACGAGTTCTGGGACAAGGCCGAAACGCAGATGCTGTCTGCCGCCCGCGCCGCTGGCGTCGAGCCGATCATCGCGGAGGGCGACGGCGCTTTCTATGCGCCCAAGCTCGACTTCGTCATCAAGGACGCCATCGGCCGTGAATGGACAATCGGCACGATCCAGCTCGACTATGTGCTGCCTGAGCGTCTCGACGCCGAATATGTCGGCGAGGATGGCGGCAAGCATCGCCCGGTCATGCTTCACCGTGCGATCCTTGGTTCGCTGGAACGCTTCATCGGCGTGCTGATCGAGAACTACTCGGGTGCGTTCCCCATGTGGCTCTCTCCGGTTCAGGTCGTGGTTGCCTCGATCTCCGAAGGCGCGCATGCCTATGCCGAACAGGCGGCGGAAGAGCTTCGCGCGGCGGGCCTGCGCGTGGCGGTCGATACGCGTGGCGAGAAGATCAACTACAAGATCCGCGAACACTCGCTGCAGAAGGTGCCGGTGATCGCCGTCGTCGGCGCCAAGGAAGCGGAGGAGCGCAAGCTGGCGTTGCGCCGCTTCGGCTCGCAGGCCAACGAGGTCGTGCTGCTGGACGACGCCAAGCGCTTCCTCGTCGATGAAGCGCTGCCGCCGGACCTCAAGCGGGCGAAGGCGTGACAACTCACTCTCTTCTGGCTCGCGAGGCGTGGATTCTGAGGCTTCGCTTCGAGTTTGGCCTCGTTGAGCTGGAAGAAATTGAACGCTGGGCTGATGCAACGCTCCTCGCTGCTTCAGATGCTCCGTACGAGCTGGTTGAACTCGCGATGGCGAACTCTGTCGGCGCCAAGGCCACGCTTGCGTTGCTCTCTGCGCTGGGCGGCGAAAGAGTTGAGCCAATCGATGTCGTTCTGGCGGCGGCTACAGCTGATCCTGACAAGCTCAGCCCTCGCGACTGGGAGAAGTTTCTTGGTCGCATTGCAGTGTGGAGTTCTTCATTTGTTGGCCCGTCTACGCCGGAAACTCGTTTGCTTCTTGGTGGCTATCGGCCCTCCGACGAACTGACTCACGCGCTGCACGGAAACGGCGCTATCGAAAGCGCCATGGAGATGGCGCTCGCGTACTTCAAGCAGATCGTGGATACAGCCGCGAAATTCCGCGAGTCGGATGGAGGGGGCGCTTGACCGCCACCACGCGTCTCGTCGGTCATGCGCGAGTCCTCGGTTTGCGGTTGAGGCTCGGCCTAGCTGACCTCGCCACAATCGAAGCCTGGGCCGACGAAGCCATCATGGGGGATGGCGCGCCTGCTGCGCTGGCGGACCTCTGCCTGGCGACGCGGGCGGGGGAGCGGATCACGCAGCGCATTCTCGATGATCTTGGCGGCGCGCCGGGGTCGGTCGATGTGATGCGCGCGCTGGCGGATATGCCTGTTGAGACGGCGACGCAGGATGATTTGCGCCGTCTGTCGGACAATCTCGATCCGATCCTCAAGCAGCTTGAGCGCGCCGCAGACGTGCCCAAGGCGCTGGTGCCTGCTGTCGGCTTTGCGGGCGCGTTCTGGCAGGCGCGGATGGAAGGCGCTGAGGCGCTTAACGCGCTGGAGCGGGACGTGCGCGATGTCTTCCAGGCGGTGAAGGAACACGCGGCCGACATTCCCGACGAGCACATTGCGCCAGCCGAGGACATCGCGCCGCCGCGCATCGCCGCCATCGTGGTGAGCTTCCACACCGGCGACGTGCTGTTCGAGGGCCTTGCTGCGCTCGAAGCGGACGAGGACATTGCGGAGATCGTGGTCGTCAATAACGGCAATCCGGCTGATGCGCTGGCGCGGCTGGAGGCGCTCGCAAAAGTCTCCGCCAAGCTGAAGGTCGTGGGCGAGGGCGTGAACCGCGGCTTTGCGGCGGGCGTCAATCTCGGCGCAAGGACATCGGCGGCGGACCGCTTCCTGATCATCAATCCGGACGCCATCCTGCAGTCCGGCTCTGTTGTCGCCCTCGAGTCCGCTATCACGAACGCCGCCGAACCCGCCATCGTCGGCGGCCGTATCTTCGGTGAGGACGGGCGGGAACAGCACGGCGCGCGGAGAAGGCGGCTCACCATGCGCTCGGCTGCTGCATCCTTCCTTGGAGCTGGATGGTTGCGTGCAATCAATCCCGGCTTCGTCGGCATCAACCGAAATGACGAGCCTTCGCCTGCCGGGCCTGTGCCGATGGACGCCGTGAGCGGCGCGCTAATGTACATGACGCGGCAGGGTTTCGAGCGGCTGGGCGGGTTTGACGAGGGCTACTTCCTGCATGTCGAGGATCTCGACATCTGCCGGCGCGCCGAGGCGGATGGCGGCGCAGTGATCTACACGCCGTTTGCGTCTGCGCTGCACCATGGCGCGACCAGCGATGTGACCTCGCTGTTTGTCGAGAAACACAAGGCGGCGGGGTTCAATCGCTATTTCCGCAAGTTTGCGGATTCGCGCGGCGAGCAGGCGGCGGCGCGTGTATTGGGGCCGGTGATCGGATTCCTGCTGACGACGCGCGCGCGGCTGCGGCGATAGTCTGAGCACGCCTGTTGCGACCGGTGGGGGTCTGTCTCCGAGAGTTCTGACATCGCTATCGCCGTCGGATGTAAATTGGATTTCCGATCAGCAGCAGCTTGCCATCCGCATCGCGCACATTCACGCGGATCCATCCGTGGCTCTTGCCGTCCTCCAAGTGCACCACCTTGGCTTGACTGGCGGCGGGGTCGCTGGGGACGTCCACAACCAGTCCATGCGAGATCCATTCGACCCTGGCGCCGGGTGGAAGGCGGTTGGTCGGTGCGGCAACTGTCGCATGCTCGCCAGCGGTCAGGACGAGTTCGCCACCCATGCTCGCGGACGTGTTCGTCGCGTGGGCAATCATGTCGAGCCTGGCGCTGAGAAATCCTGCGGCATCCACGAATACCCGGCCGGATTTCACGCCGGCGATGATGCCCTTCGTCGACAACTCTTCTGCGAACACCACCGTGGCCGGCTTGCCTACCGGCGATTGCTTTGCACCGGTCAGATCCTTCGCGTCGTGATTGTCGCTGCCGCCGATGGCGGTAATGCGGTGGCCCTGGTTGAGCAGGGACTCCCAGAATTTGATGCCGTTGAACGCGCCCTCGGCGCCGGAGGTGCGCAGGGTGGAGCCGTTGACGATCTCGATGGCGGAGACGCGCGACCAGTCTGTATCCTTCGCGGTCCAGCCGCATCCCATGCACGCCTCGCCGGATAGAAGGGAGGGATGATTGACCGATACGAAGCCGCCTGATGCGTCGACCTGATCGAACAGCGGCCCCAGCGTCGGCAGACGCGGAGAGCCAAGCTGGAAGTCGAGGAAGCCCGTGTTGCCGACGACGTTTGCGTGGCCGAAAAAGGTGGTGACCTCCGTGCCTGGCATCAGCAGCGTGTTGGGAAACGCATCCTGCAGCTCGCGAATGTCGGCCAGTTGCGTGATCGTGTTGTGTTCGGTGAGGGCCACGAAATCGAGCCCTGCAGCCTTCGTCGCTTCGAAAGTAAACACCGCGGGGCAGGGCGCGCGCGCATCACCCATATCGCATGATCCATCCGAGTGGCCGGTGTGGGTGTGGAAATCGCCGCGCCGCCAGCCTGGCGTCGTATCGAGCACGATGGCGGGGTCGCTGAGTTGCACGGCCTTGCGCGTGCCATCGGGCGGCCCCAGCGTGATCTTCGCCGTATAGCTCGCCATCTGCCCCTCGCGGATGTTGGGCACGCCGAGGACCAGATGCCATGTACCGGGCGTGATCGGGCCGTTGGCGTAGGACGGGGTCGAGGCGAATTCAGTGATCTCGAACCTGCTCTTGTTGCCGCCGCTCCAGCCGCGCTGGCCCCCGGGGTCGCGTATGCCGATGTCGATGACCGTACGCTGGTCCTTGCCGGTGTAGGCGAAATCGACCGTGATGCGGCCCGTGCCCGGGGGGACTTCAAAGGGGATTTCGCGATAGGTCTGGTGGTCAGCGCGCGTGATCTCGCCGGTCAGGACAATTTCCAAAGACTGTGGTGCGGAGGTCTGTTGCGGCGTGACCGAACACGCCGCCAGCGCCAGAAGGAATGCCAGTTGAACAAGCCGCATCGCGCCGCCCCGCTTGGTGAATGGGCAAGGTAGGGCGCCAGCATGACGTATCCAACCGCCAGTGCGCGGGAAATGATCGACAGCTCATACAGTCCATGCTGATGTCCGCTCATGGACGGACGGGTGGACGAACCGGCGGGGCGACGCAGCAGGTTTCTGGATGCGGTGGAGCGGCTGGGCAATGCCCTGCCGGACCCGATCTTCATTTTCGTGGCGATCATCCTGATCCTTGTGGGCGTGTCGGTGATTGGCGCGTCGGCGGGCTGGTCGGCGGTCAACCCCGTGACGGGCGAGACGCTGGTGGTCTCGAGCCTGCTCAGCGAGTCGAATGTCGAGAGGCTGTTCGTCGAGATGCCGCGCACCTACACGGGCTTTGCGCCGCTGGGCTTTGCGTTGACGATCATGCTGGGCGCTGCGGTGGCGGAGAAGTCGGGGCTGCTGACGGCCCTGATGCGGGCGAGCCTGGGCGGGGCGCCGAAGAACATTCTGGTGCCGATGGTGTTCGTGCTGGGCATGCTGGCGACGCATGCCAACGACGCGGCGTACATGGTTTATGTGCCTTTGGCGGGAATCGTGTTCGCGGCAGCGGGGCGCCACCCGGTGCTGGGCCTGATCGCAGGGTGGTCGGGCGCGGCGGTGGGTCTCTCGGGCAACCTGTTCCCGGGGCAGTACGATGTGCTGCTGCTGGGCATCACCGAGACAGGCGCGCGGTTGCTGGATCCCGAGTGGACGATGAACCCGCTGGGCAACTGGTATTTCAGTATCGGCATCGCGGTGGTGTTCACGGCGGTGGGCTGGTGGGTTCTCGAGCGTGTGATCGCGCCGCGCCTTGGCGCGTGGAACGGCGAGGGGGTGGAGGCGGATCTGGCGGGCATGAAGCTCACCTCCGTCGAGAAGACAGGATTGGTCTGGGCGGGTGTTGCGGCGCTGGGCGTTGCGGGTCTTGCGACGGCGCTGGTGATGTGGCCGGGCTTCACGCCGCTTATGGATGAAGCGGCGAGCGGCAGCCAGCAGATGACGCCGTTCTTCCGATCGATCGCGGCGCTGCTGTTCCTGCTCTTCCTGTCGACCGGCTGGGCCTATGGGGCGGCGACGGGCTCCATCAAGTCTCACCGCGAGGTTGTCGCGATGATGGTCAACGGGCTGGGCGTGATCCTGCCCTATCTCGTACTGATCTTCTTCGCGGCGCATTTCGTGGCGATGTTCGGGTGGTCGAATCTCGGGCCCATCACGGCGATTACCGGGGCGGACCAGTTACGGGCGATGCAAGCGCCGCCGGCGATCCTGCTGCCGTTGCTGGCCACGATGTCGGCATGGCTGGATTTCCTGATCGCGTCGGGTTCGGCGAAGTGGGCGGCCATGGCCCCTGTGGCGACGCCGATGATGATGCTGTTGGGCATCTCGCCGGAAATGACGACGGCGGCCTATCGCGTTGGCGATACGGTGACGAACCTGATCTCGCCGCTCAATCCCTATGTCATTCTGACCATGGTGTTCGCCCAGCGCTACATGCCGAGTTTCCGGCTGGGCACGATGATCGCGATGGCGCTGCCGCTGGCGGCGGCGTTCTATGTTGCGGGCATGTTGCTGACGGCGGTGTGGGTGGGGCTTGGCATTCCTGTGGGGCCGGCGGCGCCTGTGGAATACATTGTGCCCGGACTGACTGCGCCCTAGCCGCCAAATCCCTCCGACAGGAATGCCTCCGCGATGGCGCAATGCATCGCGGCGCCGCGCGCCATGACCTTCTCGTCGAGCATCATGCGATTGGAATGCAGCGCGCAGCAGGTGCGCCAGTCGCCGCCTTCTGGCGTGGCGCCGAGGAACATCATGGCGCCAGGCGATTTCTGCAGCACGTAGGAGAAATCCTCCGCGCCCATCATCGGGTGGGGCATCTCGAACCAGGCGTCCTCGCCGAACATGTCTTTTGTCGTGCGGCGGGCAAGCGCCACGGCGCGCTCGTCGCACAGCGTCACGGGGAAGCCGGGGATGATGTTGAGGTCGGCCTCGCACAGGTGGGCGGCGCAGACGTGTTCGACGACGCGCTTGAGGCCGTCGCGGGCGATGGTGCGGGATTTTTCGGAGAAGGAGCGGATCGTGCCTTCGATGAAGGCTGTTTCGGGGATCACGTTGTTGGTCGAGCCCGCCTTGATGTGGGCGATGGTGAGTACGGCGGGGTCGAAGGCGGGGACGCGGCGGGTCATCATGGCCTGCAGGGCTACCACCATCTCGCAGGCGACGGGGATGGGGTCGACGGCGTCGTGCGGTTGCGAGGCGTGGCCGCCGCGGCCCTTGATGGTGAGCTCGATGCGATCAGCCGCCGCGAGCAGGGGGCCGGGCTTGCCGGCGAAGATGCCCGACTGGACGTTGGGGGTGACGTGCAGCGCATAGGCGGCGTCCGGCATCGGATCGATGACGCCATCCTCCAGCATGAAGCGCGCGCCGTGCCAGCCTTCCTCGCCGGGCTGGAACATGAACTGCACCGTGCCTGCGAGGCGGTCGCGCTGGGCGCAGAGCGCGCGTGCAGCGCCGACCAGCATGGCGACGTGCGTGTCGTGACCGCAGGCGTGCATGGCGTTCTGGACGGTTGAGGAGAATTCGAGGCGGGTGTCCTCCTCCATCGGCAGGGCGTCCATGTCGCCGCGCAGGAGGACGGTGCGGCCGTTGGAGGGGCCGCGCAGGGTGGCGACGAATCCGGTGGTGGAGGGGCCTTCGGAGTATTCAAGCGGCAGGCCGGCGAGGGCGGCCTTGGCTTTGGCGGTTGTCATCGGATTATGCAGGCCGATCTCGGGCTCGGCGTGGATCGCGCGGCGCAGGGCGATCATGTCGGGCAGCAGGTCTTCGGCTGCGTCGATCCAGTGTTGCATGGCTGGCTTGGTCATGTCGGAGCCCCTCGGGATGTGCGTCACCTTCCGCCAATCCGGGGTGATTGGGAACTGGGTACTATGGACCGCCGGGCGCCTGCCCGGCAGTTCGGCGAAGCCGAAGTCTGCACGCCGCTTCGCAGCGTTGGCCGGGCAGGCGCCCGGCGGTCCGATACACTGAAAGCTCCACTGCCCGGAAGCATGGAGGGTTGCTGTCGTTCTGCCCTCTGATGGAGGGCTGGGGACGCGGGATGTCCGCGCGTTGGGGCAGTGAGGGTTTGGTGGGATGCGCTTGCATCCCGCGTCCCCGCAATCGTTTTGGTCACCAGCCTCGAACAGGAGACTCTTCATCCCCCTGCTGACGTTGTATCGCCAGCGGCGTGTGGGTGCTGACAGTCCGGCCAGCAGTCCATGCTCACGCTCGATCACATCGCTCCGCTCTACTGGACACTGCAGATGCCCTCCATGCGGTGACGATGGGTGCATCATACACCCGGTTCAGGAGGGGGCCGGGTTGATTGCGCGTTTCCTCCAGCGGGTTCTGCGTATGTGCTTGAGATGGCTCGCGAAGTTTTTCGGCCGCCACATTTCATTCAGCCGAATTGCGCTTGCTCGAGAGACCCCTCCGTCACGCCGCTTAGAGCAAGGCAAGGAAGCGTTTCATCAGCGGAACGTCGCACGGTTTCGGGGCGCATGAAGATCGTGTCACGCAAAAATTCGCCGTGTTTCGGGGAAAACAAGCTTTCTGCGGCCTTGCTCCGGTAGCATCCCGGTAACCGAAGCGGGCGCATAGCAATCGAAGTTCCCGAGCTTATGCCCCTAGGAGCGCGAGCCATGACACGTGTCGCCGTCATCATGGGCGGATGGTCGTCAGAACGTCCGGTGTCCCTGTCGTCAGGCAAGGGCATGGCTGATGCTGCGCGCCAGAGCGGCTTCGACGTCGTGGAGATCGACGTCACGCGCCAGCTTGCCCAGCAGTTGGCCGAGGCAAAGCCCGACGTGGTGCTGAACGCGCTGCACGGCCCGTGGGGCGAGGATGGCTGCGTGCAGGGCATCATGGAAGTGATGGGCATTCCCTATACGCACTCCGGCGTGCTGGCTTCGGCGCTCGCCATGGACAAGGACAAGTCGCGGGCGATCTACGTCCAGCACGGCCTCGATGTGGCCGAGGGCGGCATGTACGATGTCGAGGACCTCGCGCGCGACCACATCATGAAGCCGCCCTATGTCATCAAGCCGCCGGCCGAGGGCTCCTCGTTCGGCGTGTTCATTGTTCGTGAAGGTGCCAATCGCCCGCCGAAGGAACTCACTGACGGGACATGGACTTTCGGCAAGCGGGCGCTGGTCGAGAAGTTCATTCCGGGCAGGGAACTGACTGTCGGCGTGATGGGCGATCGAGCCATGGCTGTCACGGAAATCACGACCTTAAGGGACTATTACGACTTTGACGCAAAGTATCAGCCTGGAGGATCGCGCCACGTCCTTCCAGCAGACCTGCCGAATGCGGTCACCGAAGCAGCGCTGAACGCGTCGCTTAAGGCCCATCAGGCGCTTGGCTGCCGGGGCGTGACGCGGTCGGACTTTCGCTACGATGAAACAGCGGGTCGACTGGTGATACTCGAGACAAATACGCAGCCGGGCATGACGCCCACTTCGCTCATTCCCGAGCAGGCTGCGCATATGGGCATCGACTATCCTTCGCTCGTCCGCTGGATGATCGAGGACGCATCATGCCCAAGGTAAGACGTCCGCAGATTGCCGGTCCGGTTTATGCCGACCGCATTGAAGCGCCGGCCGCCGCGCCGCCGCGCGCCCAGGCGTATGGCTCAGGCAGGCGCGCGCGCGATGTGCCGTATTCCGTCGCCTGGTTCCGCGACCGTGTTGCGACCTATGCGCTTGGGACAATCGTCTGCGGCGCACTGATGCTGACGGTTGCGGCCTGGATGGGCGGCACGCTGGGTGCGTTCGGTCAGCGCATGAACAACGGCTTCAACGTGCTTGCCGGCTGGGCAGGGCTCGCCGTCACCGAGGTCAACGTCAATGAAGGTCTCGATGCCAATCTCGTCGCGAAGGTGAAGGAAGCGGCTGAAGTCCAGCCTGGCCACAATATCCTGATGGCCGACCCCTATGCCATCCGCGACCGGATCGAAAAGCTCGACCTCGATGTTGGCGCGGTGAGCGTGCAGCGCCTTTGGCCGGACCGGATCGACATCACCGTGGAACAGCGCAAGCCGATCGCGCTGTGGCAGGAACACGAGAATGGCGGCGCATGGCGCGTGGTTGATCAGGGCGGCCGGGCCTTCGCGGAAACGGATGTCTCCAAGTATGGCGACCTGCCGCATGTGGTGGGCGCGAACGCTGCTGAAGCCGCCGCCGGGCTGGTTGCGGCGATGAGCGCCTATCCGAACCTCGCCGAACGGTTCGAGGTTGCCTATCGCGTTGGCGAGCGCCGTTGGGACGTGAAATTCTCGGGCCGCGCCGATGTTGTCGTGCTGCCTGCGGACGAGAACCTTGGAGCAGCGCTCGAGTGCGTGAACCTGCAGCATGCGCAGACCGGCCTGCTGGACCTTCCGGCCCAGCGCATTGATGCGCGCAACAGCTGCACGCTGGCGATCCAGCCGCTTCCGGGCGCGCCGCCGTCTCCCACGTCTGGAGATGCGTGATCCTCATGTCGACGCTTGCCCAGCGTACCAATGTCCGTGACCGCGCCCATGGGCGCGGCTCGGTCATGGCTGCGCTGGACATAGGCTCGTCGAAAGTCGCCTGCCTGATCTCGAAGCGATCCGATTGCACCGATGGCGAGCCGCGTGTGGCCGGAGCGGGCGCGCAGGGGACCAAGGGCGTGCGTGCGGGCGCGGTCGTTGATCTCGACAATCTCGAGCGGTCGATCCGACTTGCCGTGGAACAGGCCGAGCGTGCGGCGGATGTGCGTATCACGGACGTTGTGCTGGGCGTGTCGGGGCCGGACCTGCGCTCGGACGTTGTTCGCGCGGTACTGCCGCTGAGCGGGCGGGAGATCACGCCGTTGCATATCCGCGATGTGCGGATTGCAGCGCTTGAGAGCTTCAAGTCGGCGGGGCGCGAGATCCTGCATTCGGCGCCGTTGGGCTTCTCGGTCGATGGAACCGGCGGGATCAAGGATCCGCGCGGGATGTTTGCGGACAACCTGACTGCGAGCTTCCTGGTGGTGTCTGCGCCGACGGCTGGTCTGCGGAACATCGTGCAGTGCGTGTCGCGGGCGCACCTCAATCCAACGGCGATCCTTGCTGCGCCGTTTGCCTCGGGGCTGGCCTGCCTTGTCGAGGACGAGGCCGAGCAGGGCGCCATGCTGATCGATTTCGGGGCCGGGGTGGCTTCGGCGGCGGCGTTCTATGATGGCGGCCTGATCCACGTCGAGACCCTTCCCATGGGAGGTTCCCGCGCCACGTCTGACTTGGCCCAGGGCTTGGGAACCACGTTTGCGGCCGCAGAAAAACTCAAGATCCAGTACGGCGCCGCCAGCCTTGCCGCAGCGGGAGCGCTCGACATGGTCGAGGCGCCGAAGCTGGGCCAGGACGGCCGGCTTGAGGCGCACCAGTGTTCCCGGGCCGATATCGCCCAAGTGCTGCGTCCGAGGGTCGAGGAAATCCTGGAACTCATGGATGGACGACTGTCCAAGGCGTCGGCGACTGGGCGTCCCTTGCCGAGACGGATCGTACTCACGGGTGGATCGAGCCAGATGCCATGCCTGCAAGAGCTGGCAGAGGACGTTTTCCGCGCTCCGGTGCGTCTCGCCAAGCCTGCCAATGTGAAGGGTCTAGGCGAGACTTACAGTTCCCCGGCTTTCGCTGCCGCTGCGGGACTGTTACGCTGGGACCTGATGGGTGGTCCGGACCCTTCGCGGTTTCGCGGAGACCAGACCACAGTCGATCCCGGCGGAAGCCTGCTTGGTCAGGTTTTCGGGTGGGTTCAGAAAAACTTCTGAACCGGCGCGACTTTTAAGAAGCGCTTAGCCAAACGCCGCGATCTTCATCGAGTGCACTAACCGGGCAGGGGCCCGCGGGGATGCGTATCGAGGTTGACCATGGCCGTTGAACTCAGGCCCCGGATAGTTGTGATCGGCGTCGGCGGGGCCGGCGGCAACGCCGTCAACAACATGATCGACGCCAACCTGCAGGGCGTCGAATTCGTCGTGGCGAACACCGACGCGCAGGCCCTGACGCGCTCGAAAGCCCCGACCCAGATCCAGCTCGGCATCGGCAAGACATCCGGCCTCGGCGCGGGCGCGAACCCTGAAGTCGGCATGGAAGCCGCCAAGGAAAGCTCCGACGAGATCAAGAAGATCCTGCAAGGCGCACACATGTGCTTCATTGCGGCCGGCATGGGCGGCGGCACGGGAACGGGCGCAGCGCCGATCATCGCGCGCATCGCAAAAGAGCAGAAAGTGCTCACCGTTGGCGTCGTCACCAAGCCTTTCGACTTCGAGGGCAAGCGCCGCATGCAGGTGGCCGAGCGGGGCATCATCGATCTGCGCGCGGAAGTGGACACGCTGCTGATCATTCCGAACCAGAATCTCTTCCGCATCGCCGACAACAAGACGACCTTCGCCGAGGCCTTCTCGATGGCCGACAAGGTTCTCTATTCGGGCGTGCGGGGCATCACTGACCTGATGGTCATGCCTGGCCTCATCAACCTTGACTTCGCGGACGTGCGCACCGTGATGGCGGGCATGGGCTCAGCGATGATGGGTGAGGGCGAGGGTGAGGGTGAGAACCGCGCACTGAAGGCCGCCCAGGCCGCGATCGCCAATCCGCTGCTCGACGACGTCACCATGCGTGGGGCCAAGGGCGTACTGATCAACATCACCGGCGGCTATGACATGACGCTGTTCGAAGTCGATGAAGCTGCGAACGAGGTTCGCCGCGAAGTCGATGTCGATGCGCACATCATCCTGGGCTCGACGTTCGACGAGCGCATGAGCGGCAAGATCCGCGTGTCGGTTGTCGCCGCTGGCCTGCAACAGCTGCCCGCGCGGTCGGCCCAGCCGGTTCGCGATCTGCAGGCTGGTCTCACCACTGCTGTCATGAACGCGCCGTCGCCGGCCGCCCAGCTTGGCATTGTCGCCCAGCCGGCCGCGGTTGTCGCGCCGGCTGCGCCTGTTGTGACGGAGCCGGTTCAGGCGCGCGAGCTCGTGCCGCCGTCAGAGCTGCGCCCGGCGCCGCCCGTCATCCGCACGCGCCCCGTGGCGCCGCCGGTTGAAGAATCTGCGCACGTCGAAGCTGATATGCAGGAAGATGCTCCGGTCGCTGCTGCGCCCGCGCCGCAACCTGCGCCGCAGCCCGCTCCGGCTCCTGTGGTCCAGCCTGCTGTCGCGACTGCGCCGGCTGAGCAGGCGAAGGATCGTTCGTTCGCCTCGCTGTTCGGCTGGAAAACCAAGCCGGCTGACGAGCCTGTGGCCCAACCGGTCGCGAAGCCTGCGCCGGCCGAGGATTCCTTCGACGACGACCTCGAGATCCCGGCCTTCCTGCGCCGCTCGGGGAATGCGTAGGCGCAAGGCTAGCCTGGCGCTGCTCGCGAGCTGTCATCCCGGAAGTCGAGCAGCGGCTATCCGGGATCCATTTTCAGGTAGTCGAACAAGTTGGGGAGTGGGTCGGTCGCGGGCTTAGCTCGACAGTATCCTAGTTCTCCCGCACCCACTGCACGCTCAGCTCTTCCTTGAACGCGAAGCGCTTCAAGTGGCGTTCGATCACGTCTTCCAGTGTTGCGAGTTTTGCGGGATCGCTGGTCGAGACTTGCGCGATGAGCACGTTGGGGTCTGCCGCGTTCAGGTCGCACACGCCGCCATCGAAGGCGAGGCGGCCGCGATTGTCGGCGTGGGTCGTCTCGATCTTGTGGGCGAAGTGCTTGCACAGCTGGACCAGGTAGCCGCGCGCCTTTTCGGAGCGGATGCTGGCCAGCGATGTTGCGTTCAGCGTCTGTGTGGTCATCAGACCTTCTCCACTTTCCGTGCTGCTTCATCGATCGCGGCGGCGATTGCGTCGATCTGCTCTTCGCTCATCGGGCCGCTGCCCATGCGGAGGCGCAGCGAGACCTTGAGGTTTTCCATTGCGCGGATGATGGCGAGCGAGCGTCCGCCGCGTCCCGGGCCTGCGGCGTGGCTCATGCGTTCGAGCAGGGCGTCGAGGGTTGCGCGGTTGGCTTCGATGAAGGCGAGGCCTTCGGCTGTTATGGTGTGCAGCTTCTTCGTGCCGTCAGCGGAGATGGTGACGTAGCCGAGTTCTTCCAGCAGCGTCAGGGTCGGGTAGACCACGCCGGGGCTGGGGCTGTAGGCGCCGCCAACCGAGTCCTCGATCGCCTTGATGATCTCGTAGCCGTGACGCGGCTTTTCCGCGATCAGGTTGAGCACGACGAGGCGCAGGTCGCCGTGGGCGAAGAAGCGCGCAAGGGCGCGTCCACCGCCGCCGTGAGAGCGGCGCCCGAAATGGCCTTCGTGGTGATGGCCGTGGCCATGTCCGTGTTCGCCTTCGGGGTCGCGTCCGCGTCCGCCGCGGGCGAAACGCATGCCGAAATGGCGGGATTTCCAGTCTGTATGGTGCATCGTTATGTCTGTCCTTTTCGATATAACGAAAAAACAGATATAGCTAAATACGCTCGATACAAGAGGCGAAAGCAGTTGGCCGCTAAAAAAGATCGCCCCAGTCTGAGCGGCGGGCCCGTTTGAAGGTGTCGCGCTCCTTGCGGGTGACGAGGCGGTGCGTGGCCGTTCCATCGGGCTGGCATAGCTTCAGCTCCACGCGGCCGCTGGCAGTGAGCGGAGGCGAAAGAACGCGCGCGGGCGGGGGGGCGGCAGGCGTGCGGGAGACGATGAGGTAGGCGAACTTCTCGTCCTCCCACGGGACCTCTCCACCCTTGGCGAGGCGGTGGATCCGCGAGCGCGCGACGCGCTGGGAGAAGTGGCACCAGTCTGGCTCCGCGATCGGGCAGGGGTGCGCGTGTGCGCAGGGCGCGATGATGTTGGCGCCTGCTGCGATGAGGTGCGCGCGGGCGTCGAGGATGCGGCGCCAACCTGCTGTCGTGCCAGGTTCGATGATGGCGAGCACGCCTGTTGTGGCGTTCCAGAGGGAGGCGACCAGCGTTGCGCGATCGGCGGGCTCAAGCTCGTCGAGCACGTAGGCGAGCGTGACGAGATCGGCTGAACCTTCGACGCCGTTGCGCACATTGCTGTCGCGCCACGCGATCTGATCGACGCCGCTGGCGGAGGCTAGCGTCTGGCCGATGCTGCGGATTGCCGGGCTCGTTTCAAGCAGCGTGGCGGATTGCAGGCTGGGCCAGATGGATTTTGTCGCCCACAGGGCTGTGCCGGGTCCGGCGCCAACATCGAGCAGCGTTGCAGGCGAAAAGTCCGGCAGGCGTTCGGCGGCTGCGGCGAGACCCGCATGGATGGCGGCATAGGTCGCGGGCATGCGGGCGGCGATGTAGGCCTGGGCTGCCAGCGTGTCCGACAGATGCAGGCGGCCATCGCGCACCTCGTTGCGATAGCGCTGGGACAGCGCCTGCGTGGCGGCGGCAAGTTGCGTGGTCGCAACGCCGTGCAGCGCCTGTTCAACCGCAAATCGAAGGGCAGAGGGGAGTTCCATGGCGCGGTGCTAGCAGACACGGGCGGCGGCGTCAGTCAGCTAAACGCTAGTGGATTGATGCCGACATAAGAGTCCGGTGCGGGATTCCCGTGTCGTTTCGGTCGTGCGAGTCTGCGTTATGCGCACTGGCATCACCGTTCACCTGAGCCCGATCGATCGCAAGCGT
>Ga0105048_10005098_pt1 | contig 21316 bp, 17 predicted proteins | sample MAT05_FD_78382 | JGI IMG/M metagenome (GOLD analysis project Ga0105048, IMG submission 78382) | Freshwater microbial communities from Lake Fryxell liftoff mats and glacier meltwater in Antarctica - MAT-05 | ecosystem: Environmental > Aquatic > Freshwater > Ice > Liftoff microbial mat | place...
TCCAAGTCGAGACGTACGAGAGCGGCGAGCAGTTTCTCGCAGCACACCCCGCCGGTCGCGATGGCGTGCTCCTCACCGATGTGCGCATGCCCGGCATGAGCGGTCTCGATCTGATCGAAGCGCTTGCCAGACAGAAAACTGCAATGACAATGATCGTCTACTCGGCCTATGCCGATGTACCGATGGCGGTCCGCGCGCTCAAGGCCGGTGCGGTCGAGTTCTTGGAGAAGCCCTTTAACCAGCAATCGCTCATTGAGACGATTCGCCACGCCCGAGCCATCAGCCACAGTGCCAGCGCAGAGCGGGTCAAACGTGGCGAGGTGCTCGCTCGTCTGGCCGCGATCTCGCCGCGGGAACGAGAAGTCTTTGCGCTGGTCGTCGCAGGAAAGCCCAATAAGTTGGTCGCTACCGACCTTGGGCTCTCGGAGAAAACCATCGAGATTCACCGCGCCAACCTCATGCGAAAGATGCAAGCCGAAAGCTTTGCGCATCTTGTGCGAATGGCGGTCCTGGCCGAGTCTGAACTTGCCGAGAGCGAAGCGCCGATTAATCTAGCCGCCGCGCGCTGAAGCACCGGGCAGGTCGTTGGTCTGCGCAAGCTCGCTCTTCTTAGCATTGGCACCGCCTGGCATGTCGAGCAGTCGAACGGTCTGCGCGAGCACGGTCTCCAGCTCTCGGGAGCTGCGCTCTACAAAATTCAGGTGACCAACCTTGCGCATCGGTCGCACTGCTTTGCCATACCAGTGAACGTTCGCACCGGGTAGTGCCGCGAGCCGAGCTGGCTCCGGCAGTTGCGGTGCGCTGGCGGGCGCACCAATCAGATTGATCATGCCCGCAGCGCCCAGCGTTGCGGTCGCGCCCAGCGGCCAACCAAGAATGGCACGCAGATGCTGTTCGAATTGGCTGGTGCGGGCACCATTCATCGTCCAATGCCCTGAGTTATGTACGCGTGGTGCCATCTCGCTCGCCAGCAGTTCGCCGCCGTGGACGAAGAGCTCCACCGTGAGCAGCCCGCGATAGTCGAGCGCATCGATGAGTTTGGCGGCGATGGCTTCAGCAGCCATTTGGTACTTGGCCCCGTCGACCCGTTTATACGCCGGGCAGCGGCTGAGGCGCAAGATGCCGCCGGCGTGTACATTTTCAACGACCGGATAGCAGGCAAGCTCTCCCGAGATGCCGCAAGCGGCCAGTACCGAAAGTTCGGCATCAAAGGCGACGAAACCTTCCAAAATAAGTCCGGCAGCGCCTCCGACCGTATCCCCTTGGCTGCTGCCCGGACGCGCTGGTGGGCAAAGCGTCGCAAACGCCCGCTCAAGTTCTGCCGCGGTTTGAATCACCACTTGGCCTTTACCGTCGTACCCCAAGCGGCGGGTTTTGAGCACTGCGGGCAGGCCAACTTGGGCTGCGGCGAGCGTGAGCTCAGCCATGGAGTCAACCTTGGCAAATGGGGGCGTGGCGATACCTAGCGAAGCGAAAAGCTCCTTCTCGCGCAGCCGATCCTGGCAAACCTCAAGGGCGCGTGGACCGGGGAGCAGCGGGCAGCGCGTCGCGACCGCGTGCGCCAGGGCCAAAGGCACGTTCTCAAACTCATACGTCGCGCACACCAAGCCGCGGCAGAAGGCATCGAGCTGCTTCGGCGCCGCAAAATCGTCCACAATCAACTCGCCCACATCGCCAGCGACAGCATCGGCTGACTCGTCAAGAAAGCGGCACCGCAGCCCCATGCTCAGCGCGGCTTGGCCGAGCATGCGGCCAAGCTGGCCACCGCCGATGATGCCGATGACAGGCCGCACGCCCGCATGGTGAGCGTTGTGATTGCCCTGCGTACTCACCGGTGCATGCCTCCGTAAAGCGTGTTGACTGGTGAGGCAATGCCCGCCGGGTCAGTCGCGGCATCAGTCGACGGGGTAGTGCTGGCGGGCTCATCAGGTGCGGGTAATCGCGGGTCTGCATCGGCAAGCACGCGCTCGGTTTGCCGCTGCCGATAGGCCATCAGCGCCGGCAGATGCTGCGGATACTTGCCGCAAAGTGCTGAGGTTGCCAGCAGCGCGGCGTTGATTGCCCCGGCTCGGCCGATGGCTAGCGTGCCCACGGGCACACCAGCGGGCATTTGCACGATTGAAAGCAGTGAATCCCACCCGTTGAGCGCGGCGGATTGCACCGGCACACCCAGCACGGGAAGGTGCGTCTGGCTTGCGCACATGCCGGGCAGATGGGCCGCGCCACCAGCACCTGCGATGATAATCTCCAGCCCGCGGCCGTGGGCAGATTTGGCGTAATCGAACAGAAGATCTGGCGTGCGATGGGCCGAGACCACGCGGCACTCGTGCGAGATGCCAAGGGCAGTGAGGGTTTCGCTGGCGTGCCGCATCGTCTCCCAGTCAGAGCGCGAGCCCATGATGATGCCCACCAATGGCAAGCCCTTGGGCTTTTTGGCTGGCAGATCGGTGGCAACAGGGCCAGCAAGGGTGTCGGAAACAGGAGCGGGCATCGAAATTCGGGGCGACTCTGCCATGGGTGCAGGTTAGAGGGGCAAAAATAGGGGTGGCTGTCGCGAGGTGATTGACCGATCTAATCTTGCCGACATGTTCACCACAGTCAGCACCGCCGATTTCGCTCATCCTGATGTCCTGGTTCTTGGCAAGTTCAGCGATGCTTCGCTCGACAGCCACTTACCTAAAAAGTTTGCCTTTGCCGCCGCCGTGCTCCGAGCTGCCGCACGCTCAGAATGCTCTGGCGAAGTCGGAAAGCTGGCAGAGGTCTTCCCCGAGGGTGCGGAGGTCCCGCAGCGGATTATAATCGTTGGGCTGGGAAAGAAGGCCAAATTCTCCGCTGAAATCATGCGCACGGCCATCGCTGCCGTTGGCCGGCGTCTGGCGACGACCAAAGAGACCAAAGTCGAGTTCCATCTCTGCCCCGCGCTGGAACACGCCGACGCAGACATTAAGCACTGCGGCCGCGCTGCTGGCGAGGCGTTAGGCCTGCTTGGCTGGAACAGCAAGCAGTTCAAGGGCAAGAAAGCCAAGGATGACGATAAGCGCGTACCGCTGCAACTCTCGGCAGACAAGAAGACCTTCCGGGCCGGGCTTGAGCTTGGCTTGGCGTTAGCTGAGAGTGCCAACATTGCCCGCACGCTCTCGGAGACCCCGCCGAACATCGCCACGCCGCAGTTTATTGCCGATCTGGCGCGAAAGATTGGCAAGGAGGTGGGCCTGAAAGTGACGGTGATGGATGAGAAGGCCCTTGAGAAGGAAGAGATGGTTGGCCACATCAATGTTGGAAAGGCCAGCGAGAACAAGCCGCGGATCATCCGCATCGAGTACACGCCAGAATCAGTCAAGAAGGGCAAGACCAAACCCGCAGTGCTCATTGGCAAGACGATGACCTATGACACTGGTGGCCTCTCGCTGAAAATCAATAACAGCATGGTCGGCATGAAGCGCGACAAGGATGGCGGCTGCGCTGTACTAGGCGCGATGCATGCCATCGCCACGATCATCAAGCCCAAACGGCCCGTGGTGGCCTATCTGTGCGCCGCTGAGAACAGCATCTCCGATGAGGCATACCGCCCTGACGATGTGCTCACCTACCGCAATGGCGTCACCGTCGAAATCACCAATACCGATGCCGAGGGCCGGCTGGTGCTGGCCGATGGTCTCATCCTCGCCTGCGAGAACGACGATCCGGCATACATCATTGATTTGGCCACCCTGACCGGCGGCGTGGTCGTCGCCTTGGGCAGCACCTACTGCGGCATGTTCTGCGAGGATAATGCGCTGCGGGCCAAGATCGAAGCCGCCGCGGAAACCAGCGGCGAGCGTGTCTGGCGGTTGCCGATGCACGATGAGTACCGCGAGATGATGAAGAGCCCTATTGCGGACATTCTCAACAGCAACCCCAACCGCAAAGCCCACCCGGTTCAAGGCGCGGCCTTCCTGAGCTACTTCGTCAAGCCGGAGATCCCTTGGTGCCACCTCGACATCGCCGGCGTTCACGCCAGCGAGAGCGATGCCGGTCCGTTCGTCAAGGGCCCAAATGGCTGGGGCACGCGACTCCTGGCCGATCTGCTCTCGCAAGATTGATCATCTGTTTGCTTTGACTTTGCGTGAAGAAGCCCGCGCCAAATTCTGGTGCGGGCTTTTTTCTTGCGCTACAAGCTTTCCGCCTCCCGCTTCCTGTTTCTTGCCTCCCAACAAAAAATCTACGATCCGCTCGCAGGATTGCTCGGGCTTGCACCCCGAGCCCGATTCAACTCTTCCTGGGTGAAAACCACGTTGAACCGAGCATCCGCAATCGCCTTCTCAAACATAGATTCGGCGCGAACCAACAGAATCATCCACAGCACAAAGCTGATCAGCGCGCCGAGCCCAAACACGCACGCCAGGAAGATCGAGAATACCGGGATAAGCACCGCCGTCGTCGCAGCGAAGTCCTTCAGCGATGCGTTCCCGGCCCGCTCGGCAAAGCCACGCACATAACGCGCCGTCAGCGACATGGAGACGAGCGTGCCGACAAGCCAAGCGAGCGTGGAATGCCCTGCGATGCTCGCTTGCGCAGTGCGCAGCAGCTGGGATGAGGCGAACGGCCCGTACGAAATCGCACTTCCGTCACCAAGCACTGCTGCCGTCACGCTTGCCCCGACGGTCGCCAGTGCGGTCCAGCGCGTCCAGCGGCGAAGATTCTCGCGCTTTGCCGCCCCGTCGCTCTCACGGATGCCGATCTCAGGTGTTGTGAACTGCCAGATCGCCCACCCCTTGCCAGCGCCAAGCAGCACCCCGGAGAACACAGCCCCCCAGGCCGCACCCATGACACCAAACAAAGCAACCACCGCGAACGAGCCGATTCCCAAGATCGCAAAAATCCAAGCCCAGCCGAAGCCGCGGCGGACCGTCCGCAGCCACGGCAACGCCGAATCGCTGAGCCGCTCGCGACGGAGCGAAGCGGCCACCGGGAGCCCGCACTCCGGGCAATCCTTGAGAACAAACAACCCTCGCAGTGCATATCCGCACGATTTGCAGAGTAGATCTTCATCGAGCGTGCCTTGGGCGGTCACTCGCGCACCGCTGAACGCGGGGTCAAACGGCAAGCCAACATCCTGCCCGGGCCCATTCCGGCTGGGATCTACCGACTGGGCGGCGAAGTTCTGATCCGGCAGCGGCGGCGGTTGCGAGCCAGCTTCGCGCTGGGCATTAGGAGCCGATGCGCGCGAGGGTGGCCGCCCCCACGGAGGCATATCCCAAACATCAGGTTTGCTCGGCTGCGAACTCACACCCGATTACTTCGGAGCGAACGCCCGCCGATTTCGCTCAATTGCCAGCTGAGCCGGGTATTGACATGCGCCGACCATCGACGGCCAGCACGGCCAATGCCAGCAGCACGCAGCTGTTCCACACCCAGAGTTGCAGCAGGGGGTGGTCGTAGCCAAAGTGCCCCGCGATGCAGACTTGCGCCGCAGTCGCCAGCGCGGCCAGCAGGCACACGGCCAGCATCCATCGGGTTTGACACGCCCACGTGAGTACGAACCCGCAGACTAACGAAGGGGCAACAAAGAAGAGTGTCGCGTGCGCCAGCGTGGCAAGTTGCAACCCTGGTACGCGGCCCAGAAAGAGTCCGCGCGCGGCACAAAGCTCAAAATACCAAGGCGTGAGGAGGACGAACGTCAGAGACCAGAGCACGGTGACGACGCACCGAACATGCCGAATCGATTTCGCCCTCGAGAGGCAAACCAGGCAGGCAAGCACGGCAACCGGTAGGCCGAGTGCGAAGGCCAAGTGCGGGGTGAGCCGTAAGGCCAGAAGCGAGACAGCAACCAGCGCAGCGAGCGCAAGTATCCAGTGTGCGACCCACCGCTGATGCCAGCGGCGCACTGCCGCCGGGCAAGAGCCCGGCCCAAGTTGAGAAAGGTAAACTTCGGCAGCCATGGAGCCAGAAGCATGCGCTGATCCGATCACTCTGGCAAGCGTTGCGAGCCGCCCCAAGAATATTGGAGGCCGTTTATGCGATCAGGGCGGTCTGTAGCGGTTGAGCGGTTATCGGTCGCAGCCGGGTCTATGCGGCGTTTTCGGCGATCTTTAGGTCGTGCTCAAAACGTTGCTTGCCAGAGACCATCATGCGGTAGGCCGCGAACAGGCCCAGTGAGGCGAGCGCAGCGCCGATGCCACCGATGATGAGCACGGTTTGCAGTCGTGGATCGCTGATCGGCTCGCCGCTGGCTTTAGGCGACTCGTCGATGGCAGTCGCTGCGCCATCGCCGCGACTTTCCTTGCTGCCATTGGCCGATGCAGCAATGGCCAGGATGAAGGTCTCCAGTTCGCGCTGTGTGCGCTCCTTGCCCTGACCGCGGAGTTCCATCGTCAGGCGCCCGGCGGCTTCAGGCAGTACGGTCAGATCGGCATCAAACCGCTGCTTGAGCTGCGCGGCGGTGCCCAAGGCGGCCATGCCGCGCTGTGCAAAGCGCGATGCGGCAAGGGCAAGCACTTCCGGGTCGCTCACGAGTTTCTGGTGCGAGCTGGTCCACTCTGCAACCTCGTCGGCCCGCATCTCGCGCCCGACCACCTCCGCCTTAAGCGAGGCGCGCACCGCGTAGGTGGCGGGTACGAGCTGCCCGCCGATCTGCCAGGCCAGCGCGGAGATGACCACCAACGAGGCGAGACAGAAAAAGACGAACTGAGCGCTCTTGTTGCGTGCGGCCAGCCGTTCCAGCCGCTTGCGCTCCGATTCCACCCGCTGAGATGTTTCACTCAGCGCCTTGCGCGCGGCGAGCACCTCTTCGCACTGCTGGCTCTTGCGCTCAATGGCACTTTTGGCAGCGAAGAGCTTGCGCATCTGCACCGAGAGCGCAGTACGCATCGCCACCAGCCGCTTGCGGCGGTGGGCATTGAAGTCGTCAACAAATTCCGGCGCGAGATTGGAGCTGCGTTTGTGCACCTTCGCTTCCGATGCCGCGGCCACTGCTGCGGAAAGCTCGTCACTCAGGCGAGCATTCTCCTCGCGCAGCGTCCGCACTTCACGGCTCAGGCCGTCAAGCTCGGCCCCCGCTTGCACCGTCCGCTCCTCTCCATTGAGTAGCCGCTGCGCGAGCACGCGGAGGGCCTCCTCACGCTGATCCAGCATCGCCTGCGTGGCGATCAGCTCACGCTGTAGATCCTCAACGTTATGCTGCAGCGCGCCAAGCTTGGCCGCATCGCAAGTTGCTTGGGTGCTCGCATCCGATGCCTGCAGCGAAGTGGTAGCCAGGGAGGCAGCCAGCGCATCAGCAAGGGTAGTCTCATGCTCACGCTGCGCCTGCGCGAGCTTTGCCGCCATCTGGCGGTCGAAACTCTCCATCTGCGCGGTCGCCTGCGCCCGAATCGCTTCGAGGTGCTCCCGGGCGGCGGTGAGCTCCTCCTGTTTGCTGGCCAAGGCAGCATTTGCCTCTTGCAGCCGCGCTTGGCCCGCGGCGTGTTCTGCCTCAGATTGCCCACCCTTGGCCCTGACATCGGCCGCCAGCCCACTGGCAGTCTCCAACTGTGATTCAAGCCGCAGGATGTCTGCACGAAGCGTATCGACCGTGCCTTGCAGCTCCGCCACTACCCGCTGGTGCGCCGCCCGCGCCTGCTCCAGCACCATGGTTGATGCCTGCGCTGCCGCGGCCATTGTTTGCTCAGTGACGGCCATGGCCTGCTGCGCCGATGCGAGTTCTTCGGCCTCGCGTGCACGCTGCTCTGCCAATGCACCCTCGGCTGCCTGGGCCTCGGCAAGCTGCTGCCGTGAGTCAGCCAGGTGCTGGCGTGTGTCGGAGAGTTGCTGTTCAAAGCTGGTGAGTTTGTGCAGGAGTTCCGCCGCGGTCGTCCGCTGATTGTCAGCGTCCTGCGTGGCATCGCGGTACTGAGTATCAGTTGCGTCCATTGCAGTGTGCAGGGCGGCTTGCTGTTCAATGAGCGCACGCTCACGCCCCGCGGCTGCGGCTGCGGCTTCAGATGCCAGTTGCGAGAGCTTTGCCAGCTCGGCCTCAAGCTCAATACGGCGCGACTCGCCCTCGGTGAGGGCGGCCTGCATCTCCGCTTCGCGGCCTTGCGCATTTGTGGTTGCCGCGGCTAAGGTCGCTGCCAGCTCTTCCAGCTCCATGGCCAGCAACTGCGCATCATCGCGGGCCGATGCGAGACCGCGCTCAAGCGTGGCAATCTCTTGGGCTTGCGCTGTGCAGCTTGCAGCATGGTCGGCAACTTCGGTCTCGCGCTGTGAGAGTGCCTGGCGAGCTTCGGAAAGCTCGGTTTCGTTCTGTGCGAGTGTTTGGCGCACCGCCTCGTCCTCTGACTTGTGCTGGGCGAGCACCTTTCGGGCCTCGATGAGCTCGGCCTGGAGCGTGCCAACAGTGGCTTCCGCGCTTTGCAGCTGTGCTTGCCGCTCGGCCAGCTCGGTCTCGTGCTTCGCGAGTGTGTGACGCACCGCCGCACCTTCTAATTGGTGCTCTGCAAGCACCTGCTGCGCCTCGATAAGCTCGGCCTGGAGCGTGCCGACGGTGGCCTCCGCGCTTTGCAGCAGTGTTTGTCGCCCGGCCAGCTCGGTCTCGCTCTGTGCAAGTGTTCGGCGCACGGCCGCGTCTTCTAATTCGTGCTGGGAGAGCACCTTTCGGGCCTCGATGAGCTCGGCCTGGAGCGTGCCGACAGTGGCCTCCGCGCTTTGCAGCTGTGCTTGCCCGTCGGCGAGCTCCGTTGCCTGCCGCTGCAGTTCAACTTGCATAGACGCATGCTCGACCGTCCGCTTCTTTTGCTCGCCCGCCAGTGCGCGCAGGTCAGCAAGCTGGGCCTCAATCGCGGCCACCAGCCCAAGTGCGGCATCGCCAGCGCCCAGACTCGCGCCGTGGCCAGCTGGCGTGGCAGGCACGCCTTGGCCGGACGCGGTTTCAGATTCGGTATGCTCGTGACTCATAATGGCCTTGGGCCGCGGGCGTGTGACGACGGGTTGCGCGTGTGGGTCGGCAGATCTCTCGGCCTATCGGTCCGACTGACGGGTGAGTAAACCCGCGAGCGCAACTCCCCGTTAAACAATCGTTTGATTTATGAAGACGCTTGTTTGCAGATCTTCCGATCCGGCCTCACCCCGATGGCGTAAAGTCCTGAACCCCGTATCAGGAGCTTGATTCAATGACTCGCCTTACTTCTATTCGTCCGGCCATGTTCGCCTCGCTCGCTTTGGCCACCACTGGGCTTATGTTGCTCGGCGGGTGCGACGAGTGCGCCACAAGCGAGAAAACTGCGTCCGAGAACACTGCTGCCAAGGTCTCGGAGGGGCATAAGCACGATGCTGACGACCACTCCGGACATACGCACGGCCCTAACGGAGAGTGCCCACTGGACGCCGAGACGGCAGTGGGTGTGGAAGAGGCCAAGCCCGAAGCCAAGCCCGAAGCCAAGCCAGTCGGCGGCTAAGTGGCGATGTCTCTGTGGTCCGGCCGCGGCAATGATGCTCCATGGCATCCGTCGTTCTTCAGTCGTCGCAGCTCCGCCTTGTCATTCGCCCAGATCTGGGGGCGGGTATCAGCGACTTCTCACTCAAAGGCCCATCGAACTATTACTACCCGCTGATGCGCCGCGCCAGCGAAGGTGAGACGAACCCCAGCAATCTGGCGAGCTTTGCAATGGCACCGTGGGCCAATCGCATTGCGGGAGCGGCCTTTTCATTTGAAGGCAAATCGCACAAGTTGAGGGCTACATCTTCAGATGGCTCGGCAATTCATGGAGATGTGCGCAGCCGCCGTTTTGAGACGCTTGATCGCAGCCCGCTCTCGGCGCGGTTTCGGTTCGACAGCACTTCGGCCACCGATGTCAACTTTCCCTGGCCCTTTGCGGTCACGCTGCGGTACGAGCTGCACGACCTTTGGCTGACGATTGATCTGGACATTCACAACATCGGCGACGAGCCATTCCCAGCTGGCTGCGGGCTGCATCCATATTTTAATCGGCGGCTTTTTGCCAACGACGATGTCGTATCGCTTCAGGCAAGTCTCAGCGGGCAGTTCCCGCTGACTTGCGGCTGCGCGACTGGACCCCAAGTGCTCAGTGCGCTGAGCAGCGCGGTGGCTGCGGGTGGCCCGCTCCCTGCGAATCACACCGATGCCGCCTTTCTTTCTCAAGATGGCCAGGCGCGCATCCTCTGGCCTGACAGCGCTGTGTCGCTGAAGATGGAAGGCGGCACCAATCAGCCGTACAACGTGCTCTTTGTGCCCCACGGGTCAAGTGCCTCGGGCACTCTGCAACCGCTGCCTTACTTCGCCTTCGAGCCCCAAACAAACGTCAATGATGCGTTTAACTTAGTCGCTGCCGGAACGTTGACGGCGGCCGAGGCAGGCGTGCGCGTGCTGCAGGCGGGTGAATCCTTGCATACGCAAACCAGATTTACTGTCGAATTCCCGAGTTTGCAGAAGCGTTGAAACTTCGCCGCTTTAGGGCCATATCGTGCCATCCGGCCAATGGCGGCGAGGGGCACACTCCCCTCCGCCGCAGACAAAGGCCGCGATGACACTTCGGGTCACACTCTTTGGTGCGGTGGTGCTTCATGGCGACGTTTCTGGTTAAGACCGAGCCAATGAAATATTCCTTTGAGACACTTCTCAAAGCGGGATCGTGCCGGTGGGATGGCGTTTCCAACGCGGCCGCGCTCATCGCCATTCGCTCCATGCGCAAGGGCGATGATGTCATCGTCTACCACACGGGCGACGAGAAAGCAGTGGTGGGACTGGCTCGCGTGCACAGTGATCCGTATGAGGATCCGGCACGACCTGGCAAGACGGCTGACGGGGCGGCCAAGTTTGCCGTCGTGGATCTCACGCCGGTGGCAGAGGCGGAAACCTGCGTGCCGCTTGCAGTCATCAAGGCCGACCCAAAGTTTAAGGAATTCGCGCTCGTCCGTCAGGGGCGGCTCAGCGTGATGCCAGTGAGCCCGCTGCTGGATAAACACCTGCGAAAGTTGGCTGGGCTGCCCTGCCCGGCCGCTGGAAGCACGCCCGCGGCCACAAAGGCGGCCACAAAATCCGCACCCCAACCCGCATCCAAGCCAGCTTCGAGGTAATTTTGATCCGCCCGTGGCGGCTCAGGCCCGGTCCACGGGGTAAACGGAGGGGACCGGAAGGGCGGGTTAGTTCGATCCGCTCTTGCCCGGTGTGCGAACATGCTTGGCTAAACTCGTCCGCTCGCAACTTTGCCCCTGCCTCAACTGGCTGTCGGGTTGCAAAGCGATCATCTCACCGGGCTTGCCTATTGCGGCTGGCTCGGTCTGCCTGTCCTGTTATCTTGCCTAGGAGCATTGATGGCCCGTCTGACTGCTGGCAATCGCCGTAATCACCCTCGCTCCGCCCGCATAATCGCTGCGACTGCCGGACTTCTCCTTTCGGCCGGCCTCGTGCTTTCGGGCTGTGAGGATCGCTCTGACTCGGTCAAACTGAGCGAGTTGATGAGCCGGGTGACGATGGTAACCTCCGCCGGGCAGCAGCTCGTGGCTGTGGAATCGCGCCGCTTTGCCGAGCTGCGGTCCATTCGCGATGACCTTGACGCACTGGCCAAGTCCGATGGCATCGATCAGACGAACATCAAGCTGCTTCAGGCCCGCGTGACTGAGCAAATGGGCAACGTCATTGCCGCTCTCGCCTCGGAGAAGGAGCAGGAGGTTGCCCTCGTGGCAACGCGAATCGGCACCTCCGCTGGCATTTATGGCCGTCAGGCCGCCATGGCAACTGCCTCGGGCAAGGCATCAACGGCCGAGGCCGTCAGCGGGCTGATCGCCGAGCAGAAGACATTGACCGATCGGGCCGCACGCCTCGACGGCGAGGCCAAGACAATCTCCGATCGCGCAGCAGCCGCCCAGTCGCAGGCCGATGGCCTGCTTAAGAGCAGTGCTGACCTTCGCAAGCAGGCCTCAGCGGTGCGCAGCGGCGCGATCGGCAGCTCAGCACAGGCAGGTCTCGCCGCGGCGGAGCAGGCCGCCTTGCTCAACCGCCGGGCCGATGAGGCCGATCAGCAGGCGGCATACCTCGCCGCCGAGATCGCCACGCTCAAACCCGAGCAGGCCATGCTCACCCAGCAGGCAAAGGGCCTCCGCGAGGCGGCGGTAAGTGTCGGCAAATCCGCCACTGGCTTGCAAGCACGTGAGCGGCTTGAGAAGGATGCCTCGGCCGAGGGCAAGAAGCTGACCGAGACAACGGCGACTGACTTGGCCGCGCTCCTCGATGTCATGGTGCTGGCGCACGCCGCTGATGACGGCCGGGCCGTGCAGGCGCGTGCCGAGCAGGCCAAGCCAGATCCGACGGGAGAGTCTGATGGACTTCGCGATGCCGTCAAGGATGCCAACATCACGGCGCTGACTTCGCTGGCCGAGCGTTACTACAACGATGCGTCAACGAGCACCAAGGCCGCATCAAGTGCGGGTGGCCCGGATGCAAAGAAGTCGGCTCTGGGTGTCGAGACTTCGATCATGCACGCCAAGACCGATCTGATGATGCTGATGGCGCGCAGCCAGCAGCGCGCTGCCGAGGTGTTTGCCGCGGCTGCAGGTTTGCAGCCGCCGCTTGCCAAGCAATCGTTCTATGCCGCGCAGGCCGAAGAATCAGGCAAGCAGGCCGCAGAGTTGCTGACGGCCGCACGAACGGCCTATGGCGAGCTCAAGGAGAAGCTCGGTTCGGTGCAAGGTATTGATGAGGCCCGCGCCAAGCGGCTGGGAGACCAGCTCGATCGGCTCTCCAAAGGCCCGACTGCCCCCGCGTCAGCGCCAGCGGTTGCACCAGACGGCGCGGCCGGGGGTGCGGCGAGTGGCACCTCGGTGAATATTCCGCCGGAGCTTACCGAGCTGCTTGCGCAGAATATTGCCCTTGAGAAAACCGCTGATTTCGAAGGACTGTTAAAGTTAGCCGATATCCGGAGCGAAAGGGACCGCAAGTCACTTTTGATCGTCGGAGAACTGCTGGCCAGTATGAAACGCTTGGATGCGGCGTGCACGGAAAAGCTCGGCAAGCCATTCGACGAGCTTGCTAAAGGCAATCCGATGCTCGGCACAATGACCGATGGACTCAACGCTCTGAAAAAGAGCTCAAATCATGAACCGTCCGATTACAAAATCGTGATGGAGAGTGAGCGCCGGGCCACAGCGTCCGTTGCTGGCAGCCCCACCGGGAAAAAGAGTTTCGTCAAGGTCGATGGTGTATGGAAAATCTCCCTGCAGGAGATGCTGACACCAGAGCTCGTCGCGCAAGCAGGCATGTTGGCACCGATCGCCAAGGCCATGGATGCGGTGACTGAGGACGTCAAATCCGGGAAAATCGCCAATGGAAACGCACTAGGTGCCGCATTCATGCAGAAGATGCAAGAGGCCATGATGGGCTCCATGGGCGGCGGCGGGAAGTAAGGTCCCGTCAGGCCCGCATGCTGCCCGTCCGATTGAACGTTGATGATCTGATGTTTGTCTTGTTCTCGCGCTCGCTGCGCACCTTGTTTTCGCCTTTGCTCGCTTCACCTTTGCCACCCCACGCCATGATCAGTGTTCGACGATTCCTCGCCGCATTTCTCTTGGCCTCTGTCACCTCGCTCATGGCGCCGGGTGTCGGACACGCGCAGACGCTTCCCGATGCGATCACCGTTAAGCAGCGCCTGACCGATGAGGACAAGTCGGCGATCGAAGCGTTCGTCAAATCGGCAAAGCCCGGTCTGCTCGGCGACCCCGACCAAATTCGGCTTGCCCGCGCCGCGCTGCTGCGGCCCCTCGGCCCGAACGCCTCGCTGCAGTTCCGCCTTGAATACGCAGCGGCCCTCCGGCCCCTGCTCGATGAGGTGGCTGCCTCGAGCAAGCACCAACCTGTCATCAACGCCATGCGCATCGCTGGTGAGGCCGCGGCTACCGGTACCTTGCCCATTCTGCTCAGCAAGATTGACGCTGAGGCCCAGGTACCTCCTGCGGTGCGGATAGCCGCGTGCGTGGGTCTCGCGCGCCTGTTTGAGGTAACCGCGAAGCTTGACCCTGCCGTCAACCCCGCTGATCTCAAGCGGGCGGTCACCGTTGTGGCCGATACGGCGGCCAAGACGACCGATGCACTCGTGGCCGATGCCGCGATTCGTGCGCTCGATGCCGCATTGGAAATTCCGACTGCCAAGGCCGATGTCTCCTTCCGCGGCGATGTCGTTGGCAAACTCGCTGCTGCGGCAGGTAAACGGGCAGCAGGCCTTGGGGGGGCTGCAGGCGGGGCTGATATGCCCAGCGTGCTCCGCGCCGCTCGCGCACTGCGCGATGTCATCACGGCCGATGCGTCGACCAACAAAGGCCAGATCAACGTGGCAACCTATAGAGCCGCAGCGGAGTTTGCTGGCGATGTCGCCGTAGCAGTCGTGCGCCTGCGTGCGAGCCCGGTGGCCGGACTTGACTCTGCAACAGTGGAGCAGGCCGCGGGTGCGGCGGGCACCATCGTGGCCCTCAGCAAATCGCTCCTGCAGCCCGGCGGCAAGGTCGAGACGCCCAAGAACATCAGCGACCTCATCGGCCCCACTGGCACGCTCACTCAGCCGCCGTTCGGCTTCGCCGCGGACCGCTTCAAGCCCTGAGCGGCGGGCTTATCCACAATTTTATTGCGTTTTGGCACTGCCAAGGGCAAGGGGTTGACCCTGACGCACTCGCCCAGCTCAGCTTCGCTCGCTGGGTTCGGTCTGTGGGCCGTCACCCTTGCCGATATCATTGGTCATGGCTGCTCATACCGCCAAACCCGTTGCAGTTGCCGCCGCAGCGTTAATTGTGTGGTTTGCCACCTATTGGGCGTGGGATGTCGCCCCGCGCGGCGATGTGCCGTTGATCACTTACCAGAACCTGCCTGCCAACAGCCCCGATGATTCGCTTGCGCCTGAACCTGTGTCTTTCCTGCCCCTCGCCGGACTGGATGCAACGGGTCGCGGCGGCCTCTCGGCAACTGGCGAGCTCCCGGCACGCCTGCAAGTTGGTAGTGGTGAGCGCGACGTGGTTGCCGCGCCTGGGGCGAGTTCAGGGGGTGTGAGCGCTCCAGAGTACTTGCTCTACACCGTTCAGCGCGGCGATGTCTCCTTTGATGCCATCGCGCGGCGACAGTTGAGTGTTGGGGGTGGCGGGAGTGGCGGTGGTGCGGCAAAGCTTGCTGAGGCCATCCGCCGCGCCAACCCGTTTGTCACGCCAAACAAGCTGATCGTCGGCCGCACGCAACTGCGCATACCGGTGGACCCGGAGAATGTGGACGGTCGCAGCGGCACTGCTGCTGCCGAGCCGGCAATGGGGGAAAAAACTTACACTGTGCTTGCGGGGGACACCCTATCGAGTATTGCCAGCAAGCAGCTCGGCGCTTCGGCCGCGTGGAAGCAGCTTTACGAGGCGAATCGTGATGTACTCTCCCGCCCCGAGGCACTCCGCCCAGGTATGGTCTTGCGCTTGCCTTAACCACTCTTTTCCGAGCTCTCGTTGCCCAGCAGCATTAAGCGTATTTTGGTCACCGGCGGAGCCGGCTTTCTCGGCTCGCATCTCTGTGAGCGACTCGTCGAGCAGGGGCACGATGTCATCTGCCTCGACAACTTTTTTACCAGCCAGAAGTCCAATGTTCAGCACCTGCTGGGCAGACCGAACTTTGAGCTGATTCGCCATGATGTAACCCATGCGCTGTGGCTTGAAGTCGATCAGATCTACAACGCGGCTTGCCCGGCAGCGCCCGGGCACTATCAGTACAACCCCATCAAGACGATGAAGACCTCGGTGATGGGGGCGATCAACGTGCTGGGCATGGCCAAGCGCTGCCGCGCCAAAGTGTTGCAGTTTTCCACCTCCGAGGTGTATGGCGATCCGGAAGTTCACCCCCAGCCGGAAAGCTACGTGGGCCACGTCAACCCGATCGGCCCGCGGGCCTGCTACGACGAGGGCAAGCGCGCAGCAGAGACTCTCTTTTTCGACTATTACCGTGCCAACAAGGTCAACATCCGCGTGGTGCGCATCTTCAACACCTACGGCCCGCGCATGCACCCGTTCGATGGCCGAGTGGTCTCCAACTTCATCCGCCAAGCACTGCTCGGCGAGGAGATTACCATCTTCGGAGATGGCCAACAGACCCGATCCTTCTGCTACGTTGACGATCTCATTTCCGGCATAATGGCGCACATGAACGGGCCGGACTCCTTCGTCGGGCCGGTCAATCTCGGCAACCCTGGTGAGTTCACCATTTGCCAACTCGCCGATCAGGTTATTGAGCTGACTGGCTCTAAGAGCAGGATCGTCTCGCGCCCGCCGCTGCCAGACGACCCCAAGCAGCGCCGTCCGGACATCGCGCTGGCCAAAGCAAAACTCAACTGGGAGCCCACCGTGCAACTGCGCGACGGGCTTTCGCGGACTATCGACTACTTCCGGTCAGTCGACATGGCTGCCTTCAGAGCGCCGACGCCAAACTACTAGGTTCCACGCCTTCGGCTGCGGGATGGGTTTCGCGTTGTTTCTCGGACGTTCAATGTCCTGAAATCTCACCGATCACCGGGACCAAGTGTTATCCGGACGAATGCCAAGGTCGGGCAAAAATGCCAGAGGCCCCGCACATGTTGACATGGCGGGGCCTCTGAGTTTAGCGGAGAGAGGGAGATTCGAACTCCCGAAACGGTTGCCCGTTTACGCGATTTCCAATCGCGTTCCTTCGGCCGCTCGGACATCTCTCCGGAGAAGGTCGTGGTAGTTCCCCATCGAAGACTTTAGGGGGAGCGAGTATATCGCCCATTTCGCGGCGAGTCTGCGGCGAAGCATTCCATAACAGATTAGCGCATATCGGCTTGGGCTATTGCTGGGCCGGAAGCGGTCAGCCGTTGACCACTTCCGGCACCTGCTCGCTGATGCGTTCGATGTCAGCCCCCAGCAGGCGAAGTCGTTCTTCCATGCGCTCATAACCCCGATCGAGGTGATAGACCCGGTTGACGATGGTCGTTCCCTCCGCAGCGAGGCCAGCGAGCACCAGACACGCCGATGCGCGCAGATCGCTGGCCATGACCTGGGTGCCCTGCAACCGTTCAGTCCCCTGCACGTTGACCGTTGCACCCGTGCGATACAGCTGGGCGCCCATGCGCGTTAGCTCGGCGACATGCATAAATCGCTCACCGAAGATGCGCTCGGTGACCACACTCCGGCCTTCGGCCAGGCACAGGACGGCCATCAGTTGGGCCTGCAAGTCTGTGGGGAACCCGGGATGGGGTTGGGTTGTCACCTCAACGGGTGAAAGCCGGCGATCGGCCACCACGCGGCATGAGGCCCGCAGCGGATCGCCCGATAAATCGTACTGCATTGTTACGCCCATGGTCGCGAGGCAGTCCATATGTGCCATCAGCGCATCAACCGGGCAGTTCTCCAGAATCAGGTCGCCGCGGGTAATCGCCGCCGCGCACATGTAGGTGCCCGCTTCAATGCGGTCTGCCAGCACACGATGGTCGGCTGAGCCCAAGGCCGCCACACCTTCGATGGTGATTCGTGGTGAGCCTGCGCCTGAGATTTTTGCGCCCATCGCCGTGAGCAGCTTGGCGAGATCAACAATTTCCGGCTCGCAGGCCGCGCACTCGATGATGGTCGTTCCGCGTGCGAGTGTTGCAGCGCTCATCACGTTGGCAGTGCCCAGCACGGTGGAGCCCATCGGCCCACCCAAAAAGATGCGGGCGCCCGTGAGCCGCCGCGCGCCATCGCTGCCGATGGCCACCTTCGCGATGATGTCGCCTCCATCTACTTCGATCTCCGCACCCAGAGCGCGGAGCCCGCGCAGATGCAGGTCTACCGGTCGCTCGCCGATGGCGCACCCGCCAGGCAGTGAGACGCGGGCCTCGCCGCGGCGTGCCAGCATCGGGCCCAGCGCGCAGACTGATGCGCGCATGGTGCGCACAATGTCATAGTGTGCGTGGCTGTTGGCCTTTGGGTCGGCATGCAAGCGCAGCACACCTCCAGCTGCATCGGGGTCGGACGCCGGGCTGTGCTGCAAGGCAACACCGAGATTGTCGAGCAGCCGCCGCATGTTCGCGATGTCAGCCAGCTCAGGCACATCACGCAGCGTGACTGGCTCATCAGTGAGCAGCGCGGCGGCCATGAGTGGCAGCGCCGCGTTCTTTGAACCTTTGATCGTCAAGCGCCCGCTCAGGCGAGCTCCTCCGCGAATTTCAAAGCGATCCATGCTCTGGTCCTTCCATGCTGTGGGCATTTATCTTCCGCACTCGCCCGCGACATCCATGCCGGGCTCGCTGCCAAACTATACATCGCCAGAAGCGGTCTGCATCCAATAAAAGCGGCGAAAGTTCTTTGCTGTGGGCGGCTTACCGCGACTGGACATTGCCCAGCCGTCATCAGCGGCAGCGTCGGTTAGCTTGGGAGTGCAAGCCGGTGGCACACTCGGGTGGTGAATCTGATCTTTGCACTGTCAAGCCGGGGTCGTCTCCGGCACCTTCGCAACCCTCCCGCTAGCCGCCAGCGCGCCGGCGGCCTCCGGAGCCACAACATGTCAGCTCACCTCGGCCAGTATTCTCCTTCCGCACCCAACCCCGACGCTCGCGCCTTCCGGCGTGGCTACTCACTGCTCCTGGCCAGCGTGCTGCTGACCGCCGCCGGTGGCATAGCCATGGTGGCCGGCGGCCAGAGCGGGGCACAGACTCCTGATTCAGGGGCCGAACTCCCCAACTCGCTTTCGCTGAATGCCGTCATTCGCGACTTCAAGGCCAAGGGTGAGACTGGCGGCCATGATGACTTCCAAGCCTACAACGGGTCGGTAACCGTTGGCCTGGTGCAGGCCACCCTCGGCGATGAGGGCAAGCCCGTGCTCGCCTCGCTCCGCGGCCGCACCATTACCACCCAGTTCACCGACAATCAGGCGCGCAACATCATGCCCGCTCTTTACGATGCGACACGGGGCGACCGTCAGGGCGCAACCGCGGCGGGCGGCACCGGCAACGGACTGACGAGCGAGGCCAAGTTCAATCAGTGGTATCGCGACATTCCAGGCACCAATCTCTCCAAGATTGTGCCACTCGCCCTCACGCGGGTGACAGGAACCAACCGCTACGTCTTTGACTCAGCGACTGATCCTCACTACGTCAGCCGCGGCGGGTTCTTCCCGATCAATGGCGATTTGCTGGGCAACTACAGCAACACCGGTAAAAACTTCCACTTCACCACCGAGGTGCGCACGCAGTTTACTTACGAGCGCAACCGCGGCCAGATTTTCCGCTTTACGGGTGATGATGATGTGTGGGTGTTTGTGGGCAATCGACTGGTCATCGATATCGGCGGCCTTCACTCTCGCGCCGAGCAGAACATCGACTTGGATCGCCTGGCATGGCTGCAGGATGGTCAGCAGTACGACTTGGTCATCTTCCATGCCGAGCGGCGTACCACACAGTCCAACTTCCGCATTGAGACCAATCTGCGGTTGCGTGCGGCCGAACTGCCGCACGACAGTGGTCTCGCCGACTAATCAGTGCCCGGCGAAGGACCGAGGCAGGGTCAGGGCGGGGGGGACTTTGAACAGTTTTCTTGGGCGGCTCTCTGCGACGGGGCAACCTTGTTGACGCTCGCGGAGGGCCGGGGCCGGCGGGGAGGGCCGGGGCCGGTGAGGAGGGCCGGGGCCGGTGAGGAGGGCCGGTGGTGTGGGGCAAGGGGTTAGGGTTGCAGGCAGGGTGTGAATGGGTTTGGTTTGATCGGCGCGACCGGGTTTGCTTCGATGGGTAAGTGCGGCGCTGCGAACGTGGCGGGCCACTGCGGGGCCACGAGCTGCCCTTAGCCCAAGTCGAAAATCTGCCAGGGTTTGGGGCAGGTTTACCGAGTGTGCGGGCCGATTTGATGGGCCTTACTGATGAATCGGATAGGTCCAGGGTACTTCTGAATTTTCGGTTGTGCGATCTGCTGCCCGGGGCCATGTGCGGGGCAGCAGTCGGACGACCGAACACGTAACGCGAGCATTCCCCGGTCACGCTTCAGGCACGAGCGACCGGGGAATGCGTTTTTGGGCTGCACGCTATTTCTTGCCGGTGCGGATGGGGCGGAACGCCGCAGCTTTCTTTGCTGCATCAGCGAGTTCCGCTGAGCTTACCGCTGCCGAAAGATCAATCGCCGCTCCAGCGGGCTTCATGATGCCCTGCACGTACGCCGAGAGGTCAGCCATCGCCATAGCGGCGAAGTCTGGCAGCTTGACCTGTGGGTCGGCAACGCGCTTGCGCACTGTCACATCGAGGTCTTCAACGGCCAGGCGTATCGAGGCATCAACAAAGCTGCGAACCAGGTCACGATCCTCACCCTGCTCGCGCCGCTGGCGGCCCCAATCGTTGAGGCGCCGCTTCAGCTCGGTCACGAGCTTCTCACGCCGCGAGCGCACATCCATCTCTTTGCTGTATGCCACAAAGACCATGACCGCTGGCACAAAGGCGCGCTCGCCGGCCTTCTCTGCCAGTTGATCTGCCCGCTTGATCGTGCCCGAGTTCACATCCGCGGTTAGCTCGCGCAGTGTGTTTTCCAAAACGCGGATGAGCGAGCCGACAATTGACCACTCGTTGAAGGTCTGCGGCACATAGCCGGCGATGACCGGCAGGCCCAGTGGGAGCTCAAAAAACCACTTGCCGTCGGCCTTGCGCATCGTCAGGCCCACACCAAAAGCGGGCTGACCATCAAACAACACCGCGGCTTGGTCGTCGGCGATCATCGCCGTCGTCACCCGCCCTTCGGCCGAAGAGATCCATGAGAAGGGATCAGCAAAAATGCCCGTAAAGGTTGACTCGAAGGCGGTTCGCTGGGCGTCTGGATCAGGCGGCTTGACGGGCGATGCACCAGTGCCTGCCCCACGTGCCGCACCACGCGCTGGCCGCTGGAGCAAGCCGGCAAGCCCCTGCATGCCTCCGGTGGGCGGCTTTTTGGCTGCGGTGGTCCCAGGAACTACCGCGGCGGGCGCAGCTGTTGCCTGCCCGCCCTGCCCAATCGCAAGGTCCACCGCGGCGGTCTTGGCCTGCGCTGTGTACTTCTTGACATCCTCAGGGAATGCTTTGGCCACGGCCTTGGCTAGGTCCTCCATTGCACCGGCCAGTTTCTCGGTTCGTCCGAGAACCGAACGAAGCTCCTTTGTATCGGCATAAATGAGCCGCGGCAGCTTTTCTGCGCGCCCATCGCGCACCAGCTTGAATGCCGTCGCCACGGTTTCGTCTGGCGTGCCCTGGCTTACTCGTGTATCGCACCCACCGACCAGCAGAATGGCAAAAAATGTGGCCAAGCCGCCAACAACCCGGAGTTGGGGGTGCGTGATCAGCGAGCGGAGAAAACGGGCACGTTGAAGCAAGACTGTCCTTTTTTACAA
>Ga0105048_10005100_pt1 | contig 21313 bp, 21 predicted proteins | sample MAT05_FD_78382 | JGI IMG/M metagenome (GOLD analysis project Ga0105048, IMG submission 78382) | Freshwater microbial communities from Lake Fryxell liftoff mats and glacier meltwater in Antarctica - MAT-05 | ecosystem: Environmental > Aquatic > Freshwater > Ice > Liftoff microbial mat | place...
AATTAGGCACTACATCGGAGATGCCTTTACTCATTATCAACGACTTACGATGATTTATAGCCCAAAATACCTTGTTTTTCGGCCATTTTTGATCGAATCATGGCACTCGGTAAGAAACTTGGGATAGGCCTTTCGCGTAGAGTTCGGTTTCTTTTCGGCGAACCGCTCCGACGAGCAGCGCCGCTTGTGATAGCTCCAGTAGGTTTACGGCTGCCAAACGCATCGGGAAGTATGTCCGCTTGTCCCTGATTATGATGGTGTTTCATGGTCGGGCTGAAGGGATTTGAACCCTCGGCCTCCTCGTCCCGAACGAGGCGCTCTACCAAGCTGAGCCACAGCCCGAAATTGATTTGCGTCCATAAAACGCGCCGTCGCGGCGGTCAATGGGCGATAGTAGAAATCTCGGCGCGCTTCCTTTCTCCGTCCTCCGCCTTGCGCACCCGGGACGTCGTGGCGATCTGTGATTTTCGAATCCCGTGAAAAAACGCACCGTGCGCCTTCCAAGCCACCGTCTCAAAAATCGCCCCCGGCATCACATCATCCACGCGCGCAAGTCCCATCATGCGCAACAGAGTGCTCCAGATATCAGCCTGTCCGGTGGCTGCGTGGCACATGCTCCACCCAAAACGCTGGTGCTCCCTGCCTTCGGTTGCCGAAAGAAAACCTCCGCTTTGACTCTGACATCCCAGCAACCACAACAACGAACGCTCCATCGCGAACATCATCGTTTCGTACATTTTATCCGTGTGATGCGAGAGCGTGACCGCAAGATCGATCCCGCTGAAATCCGCGTGATGCGAGCCGCCAAAATGCCCTTCCCGTTGCTGCATCGCCAGCGCATGGGAAAGAACCTCCTCCGATCTCGGCGTTTCCCTTCCAAAAAGCCAGTAGACTTCCGCGATGGAATGAGTGGCAATAAGCGTGTGCTGCGGCGACACATCGGAGGACCACCCCCAGAAGCCCGTCTCCGGATCCTGAATTTCCTCCAACCACCGGAACACATGCGGCAGCAGCGACAAAATCTGGGGTGAATGCCCGCAGCGCAAGTTCGTTCCCCCAAGACTCGCAAAATGAAAAACCCAACTCGCCGCGATGTGCGGTTTGTCCTTCCACGGAAGACATTCCAACCACGCCAACACCTCGGCTTTTTCCATCAAAGGCCGGATCGCATCGATGGGAAAATTCGGTTGCCCTCCCAAAACCGTGAGCGCCGCGTTGATCGCGCACGACGTCTGCCAAAGAAAAAGCGGCTCCGGACAGGCACCCCGCTCCCGCTGTTGTCGTTGATAACACGGATCCACAAAAAGCCCCGTGCGCTCGTCCTGACTCCGCAAAAGGTAAGCCAACCAGTCGTCGCGATCATCCGAATGCATCGGGGCGATGTCGTGGAGAAGATTCCGCGTCAGCGCAACAACTGCCGAAGCCCAAAGCGTGGGGTGCGCACCAGCGACGTATCCATACTGACCGGGATGTCCCGAACGCGGATCAAGACTCTGGCAAAACGACAGAACGCCTTGGCGGATCCCGGGAGCTGGGGATGTGGTATTCACGACGTGATAAAGGGGGATATTTCCAATCTGGAAATGTGCCTTTACCCTCGCGGATTACTCCGCAGTTACAAGCTAAAAGCCTGCGCAATTTAATGCGCGCAGACCGCTCCCCTGACCTCGTCCCTCCGCACAACCTCTGCGCGGAGGAGCTTCAATACTTAAACCAACCGGACCGGCTCGCCGCGGCGCATCGCTTCGTGCTGCTCGTCTGTGCAGGCCGAGTTGATCGGCACGCCGACCGGCGCTTCGTTTTTCGAAATCAGACCGTTGCTCAGGAGATAATGCTCCACTTCCTCACCGCTGATGTCGGGAAGCATCACGCCGTTCACTTCCACACAGGGCGAAAGGGGTTGGCCGCTCTTTTGCTCCATCTCCCAGCGAAACGCAGGATTTTGGATGATGTCCTTGTCATCAAAGGGAAGATCATACTTTTTCAATACGGCGCGCACGCCATTGCTCCATCCGCAGGACGTTTTGAGCCAGGTAGTAATTTTGGGCTTTTCCATAGTGGCGCGGAACTTAGCACAAACCGTCGATTGGCCAAGGGGGAAAATGAATTTTTCTCAGAAAGCGACGTCCGCACAAACCGCCGCAAGAAACACAAAACTCACCACAGCGTTGCTCTCGAAGAACGCCTGGTTGATCAGCCGGATATCGCGCTTTGCCGCGACACGATGTTCAAAAACCAACGCCCCTAAAACCACGAGCAGGCTCGAAAAATACCACCAGCCCATTTCCGCGACCCATCCGAAAACGGTCAGTCCCAGGAGCATCGCCAAGTGCAAACGAAGGGCCCAACGCAACGCGCCATCCACCCCGAGCTTCACCACAAGCGAATGCAACCCTTCATCCCGATCGAACTCCACGTCCTGCGTCGCATAAATCAGATCAAACCCCGCAACCCAGCAAAGCACCGACCCGGCCAGCACCAGCGGCACCAGCTCAAACGCCCCTCTCACCGCCAGCCACGCCCCAACCGGTGCCGCCGCGAGCGCCAGTCCAAGAAAAAAATGGCAGAGCGACGTGTATCGCTTCATCAGGGAATAACCAAAAACCAAGGCCAGCGCCACGGGTGAAAGCCAGAAACACAACGGATTGATCCACCACGTCGTGGCGACAAATGCCGCGCTGCTGGCGATCAGGGTCACCATCGCAAACGGCCTCGAAACCAGCCGATGCCGCATCTCCGTACGCGGATTGCGCTGGTCGAGCTTCCAATCCGCGAGCCGGTTAAAAACCATCGCCGCAGTCCGCGCAAAGACCATGCAGAGCAGGATCAGCCCGCATAATTTCCAACCCGGCCAACCGTTCGCCGCCACCACCATCGCCCCGAGCGCAAACGGCAGGGCGAATACCGTGTGCGAAAACCGGATGAACGTGAGAAAGCGCTGCATCACTCCGCCAAAAGTGCCCGCAGTTTTTCCCGCGCACCAACAAGAATTGGCGTTCCATGGGCAAACGTTATGATCTCCGGCTCCAAATCGCAGAGCCCGTCCAGCGCCCCGCGCATCGCGCGGAAATCCGCGCAATATTTCTCCGGCAAAAGAGCGAACCCGTGCGACGGCAAATGAATCACCGCATCGCCAAGACACAGGGTCCGGCTCGCCGCATGCCACAGCGCGATCTCGCCCGGTCCCGCTCCCGGAACCGCATGCACCGCGACATCGCCGAAAACCACCTGCCCCGCCGCCAGACGTCGATCCGGGGTCACCTCGCATTCGGGGGCATAAAACGGCACGCCCAGGGCGTCCGCGACAACACAGCACGCACGCTCGTGATTTCCACTCGTCGCCACTACAGCGGCAGCCGGCGCGATCTCCAGGATTTCCGCCATCGCGTTCACCGCAAGCGGAATGGGATCGATAAAAATCCAACCCGCCTCCGAGCGCAACGCCACGCAGGAAAGATCGCATTTCACCGCCGGTTCATACGCCTCCCAAAACCATAGATGGGCAGCGACACGCTGCGCCTCGGGAACCGCCTTCATTGCGTTTCCGGCCTGCGCTCAAAACGCGGATGGGTGAACCCGTAGAGCATGAACGCCCCGCCCATAATGATCAGAAACAGCGAGAGAAATTGGCCGGCGGACATCACCCCCACGGACCATGCCTCGTCGGGCACGCGGAAAATCTCACCCACAATCCGGAGCAACGCGTAGCAGATGAAAAACGCCCCGGTGATCACCCCCCGCGGGACCCGCACTCTCGTGCGCAACATCCACAAAATGATGAACAACACCACACCTTCAAGAAACCCCTCGTACAGTTGTGATGGATGGCGCGGAACCGATTCACCGGGAAAAATCACTGCCCAGGGCACCGTTGCCGGATTACCAAACAGCTCGCCATTCACGAAATTAGCCATCCGTCCGAAGAACAATCCAAACGGTGCCACGACGCACAGGTTGTCGCCAATTCCAAGCCACGACAGCTTGTTTTTCCGGGCAAAATACAGCGTGAAAAATACGAGGCCCAACATGCCGCCATGGCTGGACATGCCCCCCTCCCAAACCCGGAAGATGCTGAGCGGGTTCTCAATTGCCCCGCGCAAATCATAAAACAACACCCATCCCAAACGACCGCCCAGCAACACCCCGAACACCGCCCCACCCGTGATAAAATCCGAGACGGCCTCCCGCGGCATCTCGCCGTAACCGTTGGAACACAGCCAGCGGTAGAGGAAAAATCCCACAAGAAAAGCCGACACATAAGCCATGCCATACCAATGGATCGCGACCGGCCCGATTTGGATCAGAACGGGGCTGAGCTGATGAACGTAGTATCCAAGCATAAGTATTCTCATCTAAAGCCCCCCGGTGCCATGGGAGCTTCCGGTTCCTACGCCTTCTTCTCCGCCTTCTTTTTGACCCAGCCCAGATTCTCCAGCGGCTCAAAGAAAAGTCTGCAACGGGCGGGTCCGAAAATATCCTGCGCAGAGCGAATGAACGAGTCTCCTTCACGCGTTTTTCCGTTCGTCCATTCCCAACACGCGTGGGCAAAATAATACGCGGGTGTTTCTCCGGGAAACTTGATGGCGTCCCGCGCTTTCTCCGCTTCGGTCATGTTTTTCTCGAGCAAATAGGTGAGAAAAATCCGATACTGTACGAGTTCGTTTTTCGGCGATTGCGCAAGGATCGTCTCATACATCGCCCGCGCTTGGGCGTAATTTTTCTTACGGAATGGAATGTCCGCCAAATTGAATTTTGCCGGGAAAAAATAGGGGTTCACCCTGAGCGAAGCCTCGAATTGTTTGCGCGCCTCATCGAAATTTTCGCGATCCAAAGCCACCGCCCCACGCAAATTGGGAGTTGCCGCCGTAAGTTCCTGTATCTTCTCCGCCTCGGCAATCAGGCTCAGCGCCTTGTCGTAATCCTGCGCTTCGTAAGCTTGCGCGGCTTGGTTGAATTTTTTCAAATACTCCGGCTTCAGCTCGATCTTGCGCGCCGCATGAACCGGCAAGGCAACCACAAGCAGTGCGGCAAATAAAACGGCGGGAAGTCTCATGCGGCCGGAACATGGCAGAATCCCCACGAACATGCAACGCACCGCTGGTGCCGACATAGAATCGTGTCTGGAAGTTGAGGGGGACGTCGAAGACCGGCCCGATTTTATCGGGGTTCAGCCCCCATTGTTTCTTATGCGAGCCAACCAAGACCCCATAAAACCGTCCACCAAGCCGAAACGCTGCTCCAAGACCTGGCGTTCGCGTTCGGTGAGCGTGCAATCACCTTTCAGTTTGCCAGCATCCGGCGCGGTGCGACACATTGAAGGCCATGAAACTCATCGACGGGAAACTCATCGCCGCACAGACCCACGAAGAAACGCGGAGTGCGATTGAAAAACTCAAAGCACACGGCGTGACGCCCGGCCTTGCTGTGGTGCTGGTGGGGGACGATCCGGCTTCGCGCGCTTATGTGCGCTCGAAGGATCGCAAATGCCAGGAGCTCGGACTGCATTCTTTGAAATACGAACTTCCCGCCGCCACGACGCAGGACGAACTCGTCGCGTTGGTCCGGCAATTGAACAACGACCCGGCCATCCACGGCATTCTCGTACAGTCGCCGCCGCCGAAACACATCGACGAGCGGGCGGTGGTCGATGCGATTGATCCGCGCAAAGACGTGGACGGATTTCACCCCGTGAACGTCGCCAAACTCGCGCTGGGCGACGCCGACGCGCTGGTGCCCTGCACGCCGCTCGGTGCGCAAAAGCTGTTGATGGCCAGCGGAATCGAGACATCCGGCGCGCATGTTGTCGTGCTCGGACGTTCGATGATCGTCGGAAAACCGATGGCGCTTCTGCTCATGCGCAAAGGCCGGGGCGGTGATGCAACCGTTACTGTGGCCCATTCGCGCGCGCGCAATCTGCCGGAAGTCACGCGATCTGCGGACATCCTCATCGCCGCGATTGGCGCTCCGGAATTTGTAAAAGCAGAACACGTTCGCGAAGGCGCGGTGGTCATCGATGTGGGCATCAATCGCAAGGACGATCCCACCGCCGAAAAAGGCTACCGGTTGGTCGGTGACGTGGCGTTTGAGGAAGTCGCCCCGCTTTGCAGCGCGATAACGCCTGTGCCCGGCGGCGTCGGACCGATGACCATTGCGATGCTCATGGCGAACACGGTTACGGCGTGTCAGCGGCTCAACGGTTTTGCGCCATGAACCCCGAGGAATACTCCGAGATTTTGAAAGCGCTGGCGGATCGCACCCGGCAGCGTCTGGTGAAAACCCTGATCTCCGGAGAATTTAGCGTGAACGAACTCGCGGAGCGGCTCGACATTTCGCAGTTCAACGCATCGAAGCATCTGCGCGTGTTGCGACAGGCGGGGATCGTCGGTGTGCGTGCGAAGGGTCAGCGGCGCGAGTATTTCATCGCGGAGGCATTTCGCGACCGGCTGAATCGCGAGGGCATGACGCTGGACTTCGGTTGCTGCACTTTTCGGATGGACCGATTGCCGTCGTAGCGGGAGCGCGTTATTTCAGCACCAACCCGACGGGGCAATGGTCCGAGCCCTGCACCTCCGGATAAATCCTGGCGGACTTGAGGCGTGGTTGCAGGATTTTCGAGGTGAGAAAATAGTCGATGCGCCAACCGATATTGCGTGAGCGGGCCTGGTTCATCTGGCTCCACCATGTGTAATGGCCGCCGTTTTTTTCGAACTCGCGAAACGTGTCGATAAACCCTCCCTCGACAAATACCGAAAAGCCCGTGCGCTCCTCGATGGTGAACCCGTGGTTGCGCACATTGTCCTTGGGCCGCGCGAGATCTATCTCCTTGTGCGCCACATTGAGATCTCCGCAAAACACGACGGGCTTCGTTTTTTCCAATCCTTTGAGGAAACCAAGAAAATCGCGATCCCACTGCTGCCGGTAATCGAGCCGTGTGAGTTCGCGCTGGGAGTTCGGCACATAGACGTTTACGAGATAAATATCGGTGAACTCCGTGGTCACCACGCGGCCCTCGCGATCGTGGTCGGAAATGGCAATGCCACGCGAAATGCTGATGGGAGGCTGTTTGGAAAGCGTGAGAACGCCGCTGTAGCCCTTTTTTTCAGCCCAATTCCAAGTGGCATGATAGCCCGGCCACTCGACGGGCACATCCTCCGGGCGGGCCTTGGTTTCCTGAAAACAAATCACGTCGGGTTGTTCGGAGGCGATGAAGTCGAGAAGGCCTTTTTTGAGCGTGGCGCGAATGCCATTTACATTCCAGGAGATGAGTTTCATGGCGCACAGCAATAGCGGTAAAACGCGAAAAGTGACGCAAAAAATGAGCGACTTTTCGGGTTGGTTTGTGGGCGCAGCTCGGCTTCCCTTTCCGCCATGCCTGCCACACCGCTGCTCGTTGCCACCGGAAACCGCCACAAGACCGGGGAAATCCGCGCCATTTTGGGCGGGGCCTTCGACGTGCGGGATCTCACGGGGGTTCCGCATTTAACTCCCGCCGAAGAAAACGGGAAGACCTTTGAAGCAAACGCATCGCTCAAGGCGCTCGGAATCGCCACGCAGATTGAAGGTCTGGTTTTGGCGGACGATTCGGGCCTGGAGGTCGATGCGTTGGGCGGCGCGCCCGGCGTATGGTCGGCGCGGTATGCCGGACCCGGAGCCACCGACGCGCAAAACCGGGAAAAACTTTTGGGTGCCCTTGACGGGATTACGGAACGCCTGGCGCGGTTCCGGTGCGTGATGGTCCTGGCGCGGGGCAAAGAGATACTGGGGGTGTTCGCGGGGGCAGTGGAGGGAAAACTTTTGTGCGAGGAGCGTGGTGAGGGTGGGTTTGGGTATGATCCGCTTTTTGTGCCGGAAGGACTAGACCAGAGCTTCGCCGAGCTGTCCCCTGGGGTGAAAAACGAGCTGAGTCACCGGGCGCGGGCGCTCGAAGGCGTGCGCAGGTTTTTCGAAACGGCTGCCTTTTGAGCGAGATGATGTGAGCCAAGGAGTAGAGCCCGCCACCCTTACTCTGATGAAGCGTGGCACAGTCAAGATTCCAAGCTTGACGAAAGCCACTTCCCACCTATATTCCCCACCCACGAAACGATACGGCGACCGAGCAAAGTGGGACCGAAACCCCACTTTTTTTTGTCTCCACATCACTCACTTAAACTTTATGAACAACGAGATTGTTGCAGGCATCGAATACCTTGAGCGCGAACGAAATATCCGTCGCGATGTATTGATCAAGGCGATCGAATTGGCCGTCATCGCTTCCGCACGAAAGGCCGTCGGACCTGCCCGGGAGCTCCAAATCCAGATCGATCCTAAAACACTGGACATCAAGGCTTTTGCAACGTTGAAGGTGGTTGAGCGCGTCATCGATCCGCACAGTGAAATCACGCTTTCCGCCGCGCAGCGCACCAAGCCCGACGCCCAGCTTGAAGAGGACGTGGTGGTGCCCGTGCCGACCCAGTCCTTTGGACGTATCGCCGCTCAAGCCGCCAAACAGGCCCTCATGCAGGAGCTGAAAAAGGCCGAGCGCGAGAAGATTTACGATGAGTTCAAGGATCGTGCAGGCGAAATCATCAGTGGTACCGTGCGCCGTTTTGAGCGCCAGGACGTGATCCTCGATCTCGGAAAATTTGAGGCCACGATGCCCGGCAAAGAGCGCGTCCCGACAGAAGATTACGCCGTCGGCGATCGCATTCGCGCCTACGTTGTCGAAGTCCAGAGCGGATCCCGCGGCACCGATATTATACTCTCCCGCAGTCACCCCAATTTCGTCCGTAAACTGTTCGAGATGGAAGTCAGCGAAATTGCGGATCGCACCGTGGAAATCAAGGGCATCGCCCGCGAAGCCGGTTTTCGCACCAAGATCGCTGTGCACAGCGCGGATGGCAAAGTGGATCCCGTCGGCGCATGCGTCGGAATGAAAGGCAGCCGCGTCAAAAACATCGTGCGCGAACTAAACAACGAGAAGGTGGACATTATCAAATGGAGCGCCGACACCGAGGAATTTGCCCTCGAAGCGCTCAAGCCTGCCAAGGTGAAAAGCGTGAAGCTCGATCCGGCCAAAAAAGCGGTCCACATCAAGGTCGATGAAGATCAGCTTTCGCTCGCCATAGGCAAGCGGGGTCAAAACGCCCGTCTCACCTCCCGCCTCGTGGGTTGGGACATCAATATTTCCAAAGACGAATCCAAGCGTGAAGAGATGGAGCACCGTAAGGAAGAGGGTGCACATAAACTCGCTGACGAACTGGGCATAAGCGAAGAACTCGCGATGAAGCTGACGAGCAGCGGTATGAACAGTCTCGACGTCATTCTTTCCTGCGAAGCGTCTGACATCGCGGGGGAACTCGCCATCGACGAAGCCGCCGCCCAAGCCATTTTAGACGCTGCAGGAGTTGCAAAAGCGAAGTCGGTCGCAGCCACCGCCTGATCATTTTGAGAGCCAGAACCTAGAAACACGATACACATGCCAACCAAAGCGACGAACAAATCCGCCACCCCCTCCAAAAAACCGTCGGCCAAGCCGACCGAGGCCGGCGCTTCGTCGCGTTCAACTGCCGCACCTTCGCGCCGCGGCTCGAAGACGGCTCCGGTTGCTGAGGCGCCCAAAGCGGACGAGGAAAAGCCTGCGGCCCCCGCAAAACCTGCGGAAGTTTTATCTCTAATCGACGAAAAACCGGTCGCGGCGAAACGACCGAAACAGGAAAAGGCGATGAGTTCGCTGATGCCATCCATTTCAAAACTGCGCCAGCCGGAACCGGTGAAAACTGCCCCAGCGCCGGCACCGACCCCCGCGCCACCCGTCAGGGAAGAAGCCCTGTCGCTCATAGATCCGCCCAAGCGCACGCCGCGCATCGCGCCGGTTGACGCTGTCGTAGAGGTAGTTCCAGCCGCTGAAGCCGAGGCTGAAGCAGCGCCCGAGGACGAAAAAATCGTCCATCTCAAACCTCCGATCATCGTCAAGGATCTCGCAACGGCACTCGGCTTACGTCCGTTCCAAGTGATCAAGGATCTGATGGAGCAAAATATTTTCGCTAACATCAATCAGGCCGTGGAGACGGACGTGGCGGACAAGCTCTGTGCCAAGTACGGGTTCAAGTTTGAGCGTGAGAAACGCCACAAACCCGTGCCGCTCGCTCAGAAACCCGTTGCGGTGGTGGAAGCACCAAAGGAAGTTGAGCCTCCGAAACAGCATCTTCGCGCCCCGATCATCACGTTCATGGGGCACGTTGATCACGGCAAAACTTCACTGATGGATCACATCCGTAAAGCCCGTGTGGCGCAGGGCGAAGCCGGCGGCATCACCCAGCACATCGGTGCTTACAGCGTGGAGCAGGACGGTCAGCGTATTACTTTCCTCGACACTCCCGGTCACGCTGCGTTCACCGCAATGCGGGCGCGTGGAGCGAACGTTACGGACATCGTCGTCCTGGTTGTTGCCGCAGACGACGGCCTCATGCCGCAGACCAACGAGGCGATCAGCCACGCCAAGGCGGCGAATTCGACGATCGTCGTCGCCATCAACAAAATCGATCTTCCCGGTGCCAACATCGACCGGGTGAAGAAGCAGCTTCAGGAAAAAGGATTGCAGCCCGAGGATTGGGGCGGTCAGACGGTGGTTTGCCCCGTTTCAGCCCTCAAAGGCACGGGCATCGATCACCTCCTCGAAATGTTGCTGCTCCAGGCCGAGGTGATGGAACTCAAAGCCACGCCGGAAGGCACGGCAGTCGGCACGGTCATTGAAGCCGAAATGGAAGCGGGCCGGGGAGCCACGGGAACGATCATCGTTCGCGACGGCACGCTCAAGCTCGGCCAGTCATTCATCTGCGGTAATGAATGGGGAAAAGTGAAGGCGATGTTCGATGGCGAAGGCCGTCCGATGAAGGAAGCCGGACCCGCCATGCCCGCTCTGGTGCTTGGTTTTACCGGACTTCCGCACGCCGGTGACGAGATCAAAGTCGTGGGCAGTGATCGCGAAGCCCGCATTCACAGCGAAGGACTCAAGGAGGAGTTGCGCAAAGAAAAACTTTCCACGCCGCAACGTGCGACCCTCGAAAACCTGTTCAGCACTTTGGCCGACGGTCAAAAGCCGAAGCTCAATCTCGTCATCAAGTGCGACGTGCAAGGCTCGCTCGAAGCCGTGGTGCAATCGCTGCAGGACATCGACAACAGAAAAGTCGAACTCGATATCATTCACGCTGCGGTCGGACCGATTTCTGAAAACGACGTGCTGCTCGCGACGGCCTCCAACGCGGTGGTTATCGGGTTCAATACGAAGACAGAAAACAAAGCCGCTGCGGCCGCCAAACGCGAGGTCATCCAGATCAAGCTGTTCTCGATCATTTACGAACTCATCGATCAGGCGAAGGACGCCATGGCCGGATTGCTCGCCCCTGAAACGCGCGAAAGCGTCGTGGGCCATGCCGAAGTCAAAAAAGTATTCGATCTCACCAAAGGCAAAGTCGCGGGCTGCGTCGTTATCGACGGTCGTATCGCCCGGAACCTGCGCGCCCGCTTGCTTCGCGGACGCCAACCGATTTACGACGGCGGGTTCGCGACGCTCCAGCGCTTCAGCGACTCGGTAAAGGAAGTTCGTAACGGCATGGAATGCGGCATCAAACTCGGTGACTACTCCGAGTATCAGGTCGGCGACATCATTGAGGTGTACCAACTCGAAAAAATCCCGCAGAAGCTCTAGTTCGCGCTGCTGCCGGCGTTTTCTCTGCGGCGATAAATTTCGAGCGGACCGATCTTTTTAACCATCTCAAAAGACTCCCGCACGACGCGGTTTGCATCATCAGGCCCGGGGAACCGCGAGAGGTTGGGTTCAAACAGGCTGTCATAGGCGGCATTGAGGAGGAGCCAGTCGGCCGATCTAACATCTTTCGCGAGGCGCGATCCGGGGCGTGTCGCCGAACCCGGGTTCAACTCCATGAAGTAGCTCGCAGGCTCTAGTTGCGGCAGCAGATAGTAGAGACATGTGTCGTTGCAGAAAGCGCGGCTGAGGTCCTTGCTTCCTGCGAAAAAGCGCTCACCTGGCCGGGTTGCGTTTGCCAGGAAATTCACGGTTTCCTGAAATACTTTCGTTTTTCCCAGGGGACTCATGGGAAATGAGCGCCCATTATGTTCGACCGTTGCGGTGTCGACAACCTGACGCCCGAAATACATCGGAAGGTTGCGGGAAAAAACCGTGATTGCAGGACGGCAAAGCAACAACAAGAGCAGGATTGCCGAGCCAAAGGCGAAACTGTGGCGTACGAAAAGTGAAAGTTTCGGGAAGTATTCGCGCGCCAGAACATGAAACGCGGGAATCAAAAGCGCGCTGGAGAGCGCGCAGACATAAACGGCGTGTGGAAAATCAAACCTGTAAAAAGCCTGGTGCGATGTGCCCGCTGCAAGCAGCGCCAGCGCCAGCAACGTGCCATCGCGTTTTCCCCCGGCATTTTGTTTTTTCCAAAGCAACCAACCCGCCCATCCGGCAAGAAGACATGCGGCGAGATGGTAGATCAACATCCCGAGCAGATCGGGTGGTGCATTCAAAACCGGGAGTTTGCGGTAGGGAGCTGTGAGCGCGGGGCTGATTACCAAATTTCCCCACAACGCCTGCCAACCCACCGCTGACACAAGCCAAATGAGGAGGACCGCGGAACACCCGACAACCAGCAGCAGCCTGCGACGCTGAAACACTGTAAACCCCATGAAAAAAAGGAGGCACGCCGGGAGAAGTCCGAGAATCAGATCGTGGCGAAACCACAGCGCAGCACACATCAGCACGCCCCCGGACAGAATGCGACTGCATCCCAGCAGGTAGATCGCCCACACGGCACAGCCCAGAGCGCCCCACCAAGCCAGTGCTCCGCTCATACCACATATTGTGATGGCCATGGCAAATAACGTCATTCCAAGTGCTGTGCCAGGACCGAAGCGCATGCCGACGCAGAACAAGCCGGCAAAAAATACCAGTCGATAAATCAGCCCGACCACCCGGGAGACGGTCAGATCCACGCCGAACAACGAATAGACTCCGGCAAGAAAATACAGATTGCCCGGCGCATACAATGTTTCGAAATCACGGTACGGTAACGCGCCGTGCAGTATGCGCTCGGGATAGGCGAGGACCATGCCCTCATCCATCGGCCCTCCAGCCTTCCACATCTGGCCGATCAATGGTGGCAGGACCAAGGCCAGCGCCAGAATTGCGCAGAGGATGGTGGCCTTGCTTTGCATCGACCGGGAGCGTGACCGGAACCGTGCGCGTCTGCGAAGCGAAATTTGCGATAGTGCGGAATTTAGAAGTGCGTTTCCCGCCTGCGTTTGGCACTGGTGAAAGCCTGCCATGCCATTCGCCGCCTCCCAGAGGTCCGTCCTTATCGTGCTATTCCTTGTTCTGAGCGTGGGCGCGGCGCTGCGGATCCTGCCGTCGGCGGCTTTTCGCGGGACGGGATTCGACGAGGCGCTCTACGTCAGTTATGTAAAAACTCTAGATCGCGAGGGCTTGGCGGCCTACCCGGAGATTTGCGAAGCCTACATCCAGAAACAAATCGCGCTGCCGAGCGCCATTCTGCCGCCGACACGGTTCCTTTACATCCTCTGCGGCTGGCTCTGGCACAAAGTTTCAGGCCATGAGCCGCAGACTGCGCTCCGCAACGTTTCCTGCTTTTTCGCCATCGCTTCGTTGTTGATTGCCACGGTGTTTGCCTGGCGTGTCGGAGGAAAAGAAACCGCGTTCGGTGTTGCCGTGCTCATGGCTTTTGCCCCGACGCAAATCCACATGGCGCAACACGCACTCATCGACGGGGTATTCGGCGCGGTTGCGCTGACGTGTTTATGGTTGCTTTGGGAAAACCTTAAACATCCCGGGCATAAAGGCTGGCTGGCTGCTTACCTCACGATGTTGGCCATGATGGTAACAACCAAAGAGAACGCGTTTTTCGCGTTTTTTGCGCTGAGCATTGTGCTGGCGGGCAATCGTTGGTTGCGATTTGGGCAAGCACCTCGTGCGTTGTGGATCGCGCATTTCCTCGGCCCGATCCTTGGCATGGTGACCCTGTTCCTGCTTGCCGGTGGCCCCGATCAGTTTTTCACGATCTATCAACTGCTTTACGCCAAGGCCAACAATCTGCCCTACGCGATCCAGAACTGCGACGGGCCGTGGCATAGGTATCTCGTGGATCTCCTGCTTGTCAGTCCGCTGGTCACGGTGCTGGCGATCGGAGGTTTTGTCGCATTGCGAAAAAGCAATCTCCCCGGGTTGTTCCTGGGTTTGTTTCTGACGGCGAGTTTCCTCCCGATGGTGAACGTGCAATACGCGATGAACCTGCGCTACGCGAACATGTGGGACATGCCGCTGCGTTTTCTTGCGGTGCAGCAGTTGATCGCCTTGGCCGCTCTCGCGGGAAAAAAGAGCCACCTCGTTTTGGCCATCGGCCTCGTCGTCATCGCCGCAAACGAATGGCGGCAATACGTGGTGCTTTTCGTGGAACACCCGCTTTACGAACTCGTGAGCGAAGGGTTGCTGCGCGCCCAGGATATCGTGAAGAGCCCGATCCGGCGCTGAGCCGCTTTAATTTGCCGCAGGTTCCAGGCCCGTGTCGTCGCCGCCACCCTCTTTACGGTCTTTGCCAAAAGTCCAGAGATCAAAGTCCGCGCCGTTCTGCCCGGGGGCACGATATTGGTAGGGCATCTGCCACGGATCGGCAGGAACCTTGTCCATCAACTGCTGCCAGCGTTTTGGGCGCGGATCGCTCTGCGGCTGTTTCACCAGCGCGTCGAGCCCCTGCTCGGTGCTCGGGAAAAATCCGTTCTGCGCATAGAAGAGCCGCAACTGGCTGGAGACGCTCTTTATGTCTCCATCGATGCGAACCTGTTCGGCAAAACCGAGGTTGCCTTTCATCGCGTAAATCCCGCCGGCCAGCAGCAGGGCGATGATCGTCACGACGAGCATGATTTCCAAAAGGGTGAAACCCGCACGAAGCGAGCGGCGGCGAGATTGGTGAGTGATGGGACGCATAGGGTGTTAAACAGGTTATTGTGCTTTAAGTTGCACCTCGACCGCGCGAATCGCAACCGCGCCCGCGCGTTCTCCGGCGGAGATGGTCAGTTCATTGCCCCCGGTGCGCAGCATGTGGCCCGGGACAAGGATTTGTCCGCGCAACCAGCCGCCGTAACGATACCGCGGCGAAGGATCCAGCGCGTAACGCGCTGCGGTGTAGGCCGGGTCGGCGAGATCGGGAAAAATGAGCGTGGCGGGTCCTGCGTACTCGCCGTTTATCGCAACAAAAGGCGGACGCGCGACTTCAGCGTTGGCTATTTCAAAATTGAACACCGCCAACCCCGGTGCCTCGGCCAGCGTGAATTCGTAGGTCACGGTCTCGCCCGCGCGTGTCGAGAGCGTTACGGTCTCAGCGTCGATCACTGCGCGTGTGCGGTCGAAAAGATGCACGTCCTGTGGGGGCGTTTCAGTTTTGCCCGATGACGCATTTCCAAACGGATCAAAGACGCTGGTCAACGCATCGAAATCCATCGCCTTACGCACGGTCACTTTCTGCACGGGCGTCAACAGCGCGGCCAGCACACCGGATGCATCCCCCTCGGCTTCGATGTCGATAAAGGCCACGCCGCGGGCGGGGATGATCACCGTTTCCGCGCTAGCGAAACCTTCGGCTGCTGTAAAAGGTGATTCCGAAAATACGCGGTCCCCAATCTCGTTCCATGCAATGATCGTTGGTTTTCCAAGCGCCGTTCCATCGGCATACACGCGCACCATCAATTCATTCATCATATCCCCGAGGGGACGCAGCCGGATGCGCCAGGATGAACTTTTCCTGCCCGACGCTGGCGCGAGCACATCGGTTTTGTCGGCGGATTCAATCAGTTCCACCGATTCCACCCAGATGGGGAGCGCCATCGAAGTTTGCGACGCGCGACGCAATTTCTGAAAATCCAGTGATGCGGTAAAAGGCGTGGCCTGTTCGACCAGTCCGGTGTCTTCGGCGGCGGGTGCCGTTTCCTCTGCGCGCAGGCCGAGTTTGACCGAAAACAGGGGATCAGCCGCAGAGACAGAAGCCGCTGAGGCGAGCAGAAGAGCCAGGGTTCCCGGTCGAAAATTCATTGGTGGGAGGGAACCCCTAGTGCGCTCCCCGCCTGAAAGCAATCCAAACGACATGGGAGAAACGCGATACACCCGGCAAGAGACAGACCTCCAAGCCGGACGTTCAAAAAGTTTTCCTAGAAAACCTAGCCGCGTGCCACGGTGAGCGCTGCCACTTGGGCGGCTCCGGCTTCAAGCAGCACGCCTGCGCAGGCGTCGAGCGTGGAGCCGGTGGTCAGGACGTCGTCGATCAGGAGCAAGCGTTTGCCCGTGACGTCGTGGCCATTTCGCAAACGAAAGGCGCCCGCGAGATTTTCCATGCGTTCCTCCCGGTCAAGTGCCTTTTGAGTGCTCGTGTAGCGAATCCGTTTCAGCAGGTCGTCCACGCGGAGTCCGCGTCTGTTGCCCAACTCCTCGGCGAGCAATCGCGATTGGTTGTAGCCGCGTTCACGAAAACGGCGGGGGTGCAGCGGCACCGGTACGAGGCAGTCCGCAGAAAACTCTTCCAGCCGCGGATCCGCCATGCCCTGTTCCATCCAATCCACCAATTGGCCGCGCAAAAACGTCGCGCCGCCGTACTTGAAACGGTGCATACATTGCCGCACCGGCCCCCGACTGCGCCACGGGGCCACGATGCAGCGCACGTGCCAGTTCCGGTCCTGACAATTTGCGCAGAGAAAATCGCCTTCGATTGCGCCGTCAAACGGTTGCGAGCATACCCAACAAAAAGGCCGCTCCAGCCGCACCGCACTTTCCGCGCACACCTCGCACAAGGTCCCGGATTCCGTCGCCGATCCACAACTTGCGCAATGGCGCGGGTACACCAAAGAGACCAGACCATGAATTAAATCGCGCGTGAGGTTCATCGCGAAGGGGGTTGTTAAAGACGGTCCAGAAACTGCCGGAAAAAACGTGCTCCCGCTTCAAGATCCGCGACGCTTATCCACTCATCGACCGTATGAGCCTGCTTGATGGAGCCGGGACCCGTTGCGACGGATGCGATGCCGCCGCCAGCCAGAATCGCCGCGTCACAAAACCATGGAGCGCCAGCCAATGGCGCGCCGAGTTTGGCGATGAGCGGATGATCTGGTTCGGTCCAGAGCGGTTTCGATTGCCAGATTTCGAGGGTTACGCCCGGAACGGCACGGCGCAGTGTCTCCAGCACGGGCGCGGTGTCCTGACCGGGAATCGTACGCATGTCGATTTCCGCGCGGCAAGAATCCGGGACGATGTTCGTTTTGGTTCCGCCGCGGATGGTTCCGACGCTGATCGTCGGCGACCCGAGCTGCGGATGATGAAGTTTGGAGAGTGCGGGAACCAATTCGTCGCGCACCACGCGCACCAGATCCGCCATGGCGTAGATGGCATTCACCCCGCGCTCCGGCGCGCTCGCATGCACTGCTTTACCCCCGGTGACGGCACTGATCCAGCACGCCCCCTTGGTTGTGTGCACCGTCTCCAACCCCGTCGGTTCGCCAACCAGCGCAAAAGTCCGCACCGGGTCGACTTCACCACTCGCAATCGATTCGTTCACAAATGCCCACGCGCCTTCCTGTCCGGTTTCTTCTCCCATCAGCCCGACAAACCATACTTCGTGCCCGCACGTGACGATTCCGGCGGCGCCTTCGCGCAAGGCCCACAGCATCGAGGACATCGGACCCTTGGTGTCCGTGGCGCCACGGCCCCACACCTTGCCCTCGGAGATTTCTCCGGAAAACGGCGGGATGGTCATGCCGACCACACTCACGGTATCGAGGTGCGGTGCAAAAATGACGAGCGGTTTGCCGGGGCGATCCGTCGGAAATTTGCCGATGACGTTCGGGCGGCCCGGTTTTACTTCGCGGATTTCGACCACCGCGCCGGAGTCCTGAAGAAATGCAGCGACGTATTCGGCGCATTGTTGTTCGCCTGGATTTTCCACGCCCGGATCGCCGAATGGATTGACGCTAGGGATGCGCACCAAGGCCTGGCAGAGTTCGCTCACGCTGGTTGTCATGGGAGGGGATGCTGCCTTGTTTGAGGTAATAGGCGAAGTGGAAAAATTATTTCGTCTGGTGATACCACTCGACGAATTTTGGAATTCCCTCAGCGATTTTAGTCTGCGGCGCGTAACCCAACTGGGCCTTGGCTTTCGAAATATCGGCGTACGTGAGCGGCACGTCGCCGGGTTGTTCCGGCAACCGGTTGATGATCGCCTTTTTGCCGAGCGCCACCTCGATGTGCTCGATGAGTTCGGAGAGCGTGGTGGTCTGGCTTTCGCCCAGATTGAACACCTCACAGCGTGGTCCTTCAAAATCCAGACACGCCGTGACGCCCTGCACGATGTCGTCGATGTAAGTGTAATCGCGTCGTGTCGAACCGTCCCCGTACTGGTCGATGGGTTTTCCGTGGTCGATCAGGCGCGTGAATTTATGGATCGCCAGATCGGGGCGCTGACCGGGTCCATAGACGGTAAAAAACCGCAAATTGATCGTCCGCATCCCGTAGAGATGCGCGTAGTTGGAGCAGAGTTGTTCGGCGGCCAGTTTGGTCGCCGCGTAAGGCGAGATGGTCTGGTTAAGACACATATCCTCGCGAAACGGCGTTTCTTTTAGGACGCCATAAACCGAGGAGCTGGACGCGCAGATGAAGCGTCCGACCCCCGAAAGCCGCGCGGCTTCCAGCAGATGATACGTGCCGAGGATGTTTGTCTCGATATAGAGCTGGGGATGTTTGATCGACGGACGCACCCCGGCCCGGGCGGCGAGGTGAACGATGGTGTCGAACCGACCAGAATGGACGATACCCGAGACGGCGTCGCCATTGCGAATATCGATCTCGTGAACCTCCACATCGCCGAGAGCCTCCACGTTTTTGCGTTTGATTTCTGGTTTGTAAAAATCATTGAAATCGTCGAGCACCACCACTTCATGGCCGAGGGCAAGACAGCGGGCGGCAAAGTTTGAGCCAATGAAACCCGCTCCGCCTGTAACAAGAATGCGCATCCCGCGACCCTAACGAAAGCGCCGCGACATGCGAAAGCGGAAAAAATGCAACCCATGCGTGGATCTGCCGCTTCTCCGGGGATTCCATCATGTCGCAACACCACATTAATATTCGTTTTCCAACGGTTGCTTTCCTCAACCCGCTCTTTAATATGTCCCATATGAAACTTGTTCGGTGGATGCGATTTACTTGGGATCTGACCAAGCTGCCCGAGGCTCCGGCCTCTCCCGGTGCGGCCCATCAGATCCGTCCCGTCCTCCGTGAGGAGGCAGCGACGGCTCGTCACGTCATTCTCAGCTCCCTCGCGCTGGACACTTCTTGGAATGACATCTTGAAAACGATGCAGGCCTCTCTGGAAGCAAAGCTGGATTCGATTTTTGATGCGAAGGAACCGCAATGCGTGGTGATTACCCATGGAAGCCGGATCATCGGTGCCTCCGCCTACGACATCGTGCCGGAATCTGAGAACCACCTGGTTTCCGGTCCGTGCATCTCCAACGAGTATCGCAATCGCGGCCTCGGTGTGGCACTTCTGTATGGCACATTGTCGACCTTGAAGGAGTCGGGGCTTGCCAAAGCGCACGGTCTGACCCGGTTGAACGTGGCGGCGTCGCGTTTTGTATATCCGAAGTTTGGATCGACCTCGACACCGTTTGATTTTGAACCGCAACTCGCGACCGCATAAACCAGCTCCAACAAGGCAGGGAATGAAAGGGCATCATTTTGGCAGCTACGACACGGGCGGATTTTTCGATGAAATGTTCGAAAGCCCCGGAGTGGCTCGCCCGCATTACAAAAAGCTCCTCGAACGCTTCGAAGAAATGGGCGACGAGGAATTTGAACGCAAACGCCAGCTCGCCCCAGCGACTTTTTTAAATCAGGGCATCACCTTCACGGTCTATTCCGATGACGAAGGCACGGAACGCATTTTTCCCTTCGATCTCATCCCCCGCATCATTCCAGAGAAGGAATGGACCATGATCGAAGCCGGACTGGTGCAGCGCATTCAGGCGCTCAACCTTTTTCTTCACGACATCTATCACGATCAGCGCATCATCAAGGAAGGAATCATCCCGCGCGAGGTGGTGGAAAGCGCAAAACATTTCCGGCAGGAATTCATCGGATTTGACGTTCCTAAGGACATCTACATCCACATTTGCGGCAGTGATTTGATCCGCGACGGGGAGGGAAATTATCTTGTGCTCGAGGACAATGGCCGCTGCCCGAGCGGCGTGAGTTACGTGCTGGAAAACCGGCACGTGATGAAACGGGTTTTTCCGCGGCTGTTCGGCAGCTACAAAGTGCGGCCCGTCGATAATTACGCACAGGAACTCCTGAATCTGCTGCGATATGTCGCTCCGAAAAATTGTCCGAATCCCGCCGATCCGACGGTCGTGCTGCTCACGCCGGGGATTTATAACTCGGCGTACTACGAGCACTCATTCCTCGCACGCTCCATGGGCGTCGAGATCGTGGTGGGACAGGACCTTGTGGTCGATCAAGGCGTCGTGTTTATGAAAACGACGAAAGGCCTTGAGCGTGTGGACGTGATTTACCGCCGGCTCGACGACGATTTTCTGGATCCGAAAGTATTCCGCGAGGACTCGATGCTCGGTGTGCCCGGGCTGGTCGAGGCGTATAAACTCGGCAACGTGAACCTCGCCAACGCTATCGGGACAGGCGTCGCTGATGATAAGGTGATGTATTATTTTGTTCCGAATATGATCAAGTTTTATCTCGATCAGGAACCGCTGCTCGGCAACGTGCCAACCTATCTTTCCATGTTCGAGGAGGACCGGAAGTTCATCCTGGAGAACATCGAAAACCTTGTGATCAAGAGCGCCAACGAGAGCGGTGGTTATGGCATGTTGATCGGCCCGCACGCCACCAAGGAGGAGTGCGCACAATTCCGCGCCGCCGTGGAGGCTGATCCGCGCAACTACGTCGGGCAACCCGTCGTGCAACTCTCCCGCGCCCCGAGCTACTGCGATGGCGCTATTGAGGGACGGCACATCGACCTGCGCCCCTACATTTTATACGGAGAAAAAACCACTATCATTCCCGGCGGCCTCACCCGTGTCGCCCTGCGCAAGGGTTCGCTCGTAGTGAACAGTTCGCAGGGCGGCGGCAGCAAGGAAACCTGGGTGGTGGAAGAGTGACAGACACCACTTTCACTTCTCACCCTTTATGCTAAGCCGCGTTGCTGATTCCTTGTTCTGGCTGGGGCGTTACATCGAACGCGCCGAGGCC
>Ga0105048_10005102_pt1 | contig 21311 bp, 16 predicted proteins | sample MAT05_FD_78382 | JGI IMG/M metagenome (GOLD analysis project Ga0105048, IMG submission 78382) | Freshwater microbial communities from Lake Fryxell liftoff mats and glacier meltwater in Antarctica - MAT-05 | ecosystem: Environmental > Aquatic > Freshwater > Ice > Liftoff microbial mat | place...
GGCCCTGACGTCAGCGTGCGTTACTGGCGCGGGCCTGCTGCAGGTTGGATTTTCGGGCCTTGGCGTTCTCGACCTCTTCGGCTGTGATCGCGGCCAGCAGCGCCGACTTGAGCGAATTGCCTTTGCGGGCATCGGTCAGTTTCTCACCGTCGGCGTCCACGACGTAGAAGGCGTCGACCGCGCGCTCGCCGTAGCCACCGATGTGGGCCGAGGTAATGAGCAGGCCAGCGTCTGCCAGGGTGCGCGCCAGGCTGGCCAGCAATCCGGGACGATCACGGCCTGACGCTTCAACGACGGTAGAGGTTTCCGAGGCTTCGTTGTCCAGCATGACGGCGGGCGTGATTGCGAAGGCGGCGGCGCGGCCAAGGTCATGCCGGCGTGGCTCACGGCCATGCGGCTCACCCCGCGCGGCGGCGGCGAGGCTGTCGGCGAGGCGCTTCAGTGCGCGGGGATCGACGCCGCCGAACGGGGCCCCGGTGATGTCCTGCATATAGAACACGTCCAACGCCTGTTTCTGTCGCGACGTGAACACCCGCGCACCGACGATATTGGCCCCCGCCGCCGTTATTGCTTCGGCAATATCAACGAACAGTCGCGGTCGGTCGGCCGCGGCGATGACCACCTCAGAGGCGTTCAGGTCGCTGCGGACCCGGCCCTCTGCCGCCGATCCGGGACCCGTCGCGGCCTGTCGGGACAGTCGAGAATGGCTCAAGACCTCGCTGTCATCAAACGCGGTAAAGTAGGCGTCCTCCATGGCGTCACCCCAGGGCTCGGCACCGGGATCCACCTTGGCCAGCCGGACGCGGGCGTCATAGGCGGCGTTTTCCTGATAGCGCCGAAGTGCCGCCGCGGCTTCAGAGCCGCGCCCGCCGCGGAACACCGCCTCGGTCGCGGAGTAAAGCTCACGCAGCAGTTGGCCTTTCCAGCCGTTCCAGACGCCCGGTCCTACCGCGCGGATGTCGGCCACGGTCAGCACCAGCAGCAGACGCAGGCGTTCCGGTGACTGCACGATGGCGGCGAAATCCGAGACCGTGCGGGGGTCGGAGATGTCGCGCTTCTGGGCGGTGTCACTCATCACCAGATGATGCTCGACCAGCCAGGCCACCAGCTCGATCTTGGAGCGCTCGAGGCCCAGGCGTTCGCAGGCTTGCCGCGCAGCACGGGCACCCGCCACTTCCTGACCGCCGGCCCCACCCTTGCCGGTATCATGAAGCAGCATGGCCAGGAACAGCGCCTCGCGATCGACAATCAGCGGCATGATCTGGGTGGCCAGCGGATGCTCGTCCTGCATGCGCCCCGCCGCAATGTCGGCAATCACGCCGACCGCCCGCAGGGTGTGTTCGTCCACCGTGTACGAATGGTACATGTTGAACTGCATCTGGGCGACGATGCGCCCGAACTCCGGCAGGTAGCGACCCAGCACACCGGCCTCGGTCATCAGGGTCAGCGTCGTGCGCGGATCGCGGCCCCGCGCCAGAATATCCAGGAACACCCGGGCGGCGTGTCGGTCGCGCCGGACCGCCGAGGTGATCAGGCCGATGGCTCGCGATGCGGCGGTAAAGGCATCAGGGTGCAGGTCTAGGTTCCGCTGATCCGCCACCTTGAACAGCCTGAGCAGATTGGTCGGGTCCTGCTGGAAGATGTCGGGATCCACGTCCAGGCGACCGCCCAACTCGGCAAAGCCGGGCTCATCAAGCGGCTTCCGGGTGATCTTGCGGCCGGGAATGAAGCGCGAGATCCCCCGGGGTTCGACCTTGACCTGCTCGGCTTCCAGCTTGGCGGCGAATACCCGGGTGAGCGCGCCGACATCCTTGGCGATCAGGAAGTAGCGCCGCATGAACCGCTCAACCGCCGGGGCGTCGCCCCGGTCGCCATAGCCCATCCGTCGGGCCACCTCGGGCTGCAGATCAAAGGTCAGTCGTTCCTCAGGCCGCCCGGTGGCAAAATGCAGGTGGCCGCGCACGGCCCACAGGAAGTCGAACGCCTGGATGAACGCCCGGACCTCGCGCCGCTCGAACATCTCGAGTTGGAGTACCTTCTCGATGGATTGGCCCGGGTGCAGGTACTGGGCGATCCAGAACAAGGTGTTGAGATCGCGAAGGCCACCCTTGCCCTCCTTGATATTGGGTTCGACCATATAGCGGCTGGCCCCGGCGCGAGCGTGGCGCTCGTCACGTTCTTTCAGTTTGGCGGCGACGAATTCGGCCCCGGTGCCGCGTACAACCTCGCCCTGGAAGCGGCGCATCAGCTCATCGGCCAGCTTATCATCGCCGGTCAGGCGTCGACCTTCGAGGATCGACGTCCGGATGGTAAAGTCCTCGCGCGAAAGCTTGACGCATTCCTCGACGGTGCGCGAGGCGTGGCCGACTTTGAAACCCAGGTCCCAGAGGGCGTAGAGCATGTATTCGATCACGCTCTCGGCGTGGGCGGTCTGTTTGTAGGGCCGCACAAACAGCAGGTCGATGTCAGAGAACGGTGCCAGCGTGCCGCGGCCATAGCCGCCGACCGCCATCAGGGCCAACCGCTCGCCCTCGGTCGGATTGCGGGCGCGAAACACGTGGACAGTGGTGAAGTCCCAAAGCGCCGTGATCACCTCGTCGGTGACACCGGACAGCAGGCGCGCGGTCTCAATGCCTCCTGCGCCGTTCTCCAATCGCTCCTTGGCTATCATCCGACCCCGGAACAGGGCGGCCTTCAGGATATCAAGTGCAGCCTTGCGCTGGGCTGGTTCGTCGCCCTGTAGCTCCAGCGCCGCCATCGACAGCTGACTGCGCAGCCGCACCCCGTCGACGACATATTCCAGGCGGGTGGGGCGAAGGCGGGTGACCATGGCTGGACACGCTTATAGGACAGTTCCTTAACAGGCGCTGGAAGATCGCGGGGTTTCGCAAGCTTGCGGCTAGCCGTGATCCGCGAGAAGCGCGGAAAGCCGAGCGGTTCCGTCCCAGAGCGCGCCACCCCAGCCTGCCGCCCGGGCGGCCTCGACGTTCGCGGCGGTATCGTCCAGCAGCACAAGGTCGCGCCCGGCAATCCCGGTTCGCGTTTCCACCACCCGATAGAATTCGGCGTCGGTCTTCCTCCAGCCGATGTCGGCGGCGTAGTGCATGGCTTCGAAATGGTCCCGGAGGCCCAGCCTGTCCCACAGGTAGGCTGCACGCTCATGCTCCTGAATGGTGGCAAGATGCAGCTGGACGCCAGACGCACGAAGTTTGCCAAGGTCCGCCAGCAAGGCTTCGTTCATCTGGGCGTCATTCTCAAACCAGTAGGCGGCGACCTGCTGGCTGGTCAGGTGTGGTGCGTGCCCGGCGAGAACAGGCCCAAGCCGCTCATGCAGCCCTGCGCGGCCCAGAACGACGTCGTTCCAGTGCGGCGTGAAGAAGTGCTGCTGGAAGGCCTGGCGGGAGAACCCAAGGTCGGCCTCCATATTCGCCGCCCACTCGCCGAGAGATGCGCGAAGCACCACACCGTCGACATCCACCATCAGAGCCTTCACGGCAGCAACCCCTTCAGCCGATACAATGCATCCATCGCCTCCCGCGGGCTCATGCCATCGGGATCCAGCACGGTGAGCGCCTCTTCGACCTTGCTGGGTCCGAACCGCGTCACGGGTTCCGCCACCATCGCGAACAGAGGTAGGTCGTCGAGATTGGCGGGGCCCGAGGCTTCCTTCTCCAGCCGCTCAAGCACCTGTCTCGCCCGCGCCACCACGCCCGGCGGCACACCGGCCAGCTTGGCGACCTGAACGCCATAGGATCGGTCGGCCGCGCCGGGGCCGGCCTCGTGCAGGAAGATCAGGTCACCGTTCCACTCCTTGGCCTTGAGGCTCAGGTTGGAGACGTGCGCCAGTCGGCCCTCCAGCACGGCTAACTCGTGATAGTGCGTCGCGAACAGAGCCCGGCAGCGGTTGGTCTCGTGCAGGGCTTCCGCGCACGCCCAGGCGATAGCCAGGCCGTCGTAGGTGGCGGTGCCGCGTCCGATCTCATCCAGGATCACCAGGCTGCGGGGCGTGGCCTGGGTCAGGATCGCGGCGGTCTCGACCATCTCCATCATGAAGGTCGAGCGTCCCCGGGCCAGATCGTCGCCGGCACCTACGCGACTGAACAGCCTGTCGACAACGCCCAGCCGCAGGCGCTTTGCGGGGATGAAGCATCCGGACTGGGCCAGCACGGCCAGCAGCGCATTCTGGCGCAGGAAAGTGGATTTTCCGGCCATGTTTGGCCCGGTGACGATGGACAGGCGGGGTCCGCCGACGCCCGCGCCATCGAGCCGGCAGTCATTGGGAGTGAACGCATCGCCCGCCCGGCGCACGGCCGCCTCGACCACCGGATGTCGCACAGCTTCGGCCTCGAATGCGGTGGAGCGGTCGACGACTGGCCGCGTCGCGCCGACATCATCGGCCCATTCGGCCAGGGCGGAGGCTACGTCCAGGGTTGCTGCGGCCATGGCGGCGGCCTGGATCAGCTTGGCTACGCCGATGGCGGCCCCGCGCCAGGCCTCGAAGGTGTCGAGCTCAATAGCCAGGGCGCGCTCGGCAGCCTGGGCGATCTTCGCGTCCAGCCCGGCCAACTCGACGGTGGTGAAACGCACCTGATTGGCAAGCGTCTGGCGGTGGATGAATGTGGCGTTGAGGGGGGCCGTCATCAGCGGCTCGGCGGCCTTGGCGGTGGTCTCGACGAAATAGCCCAGCACCGCGTTGTGGCGGATCTTCAACGCCACGCCGCTCTCGGCTGCCAGCTGGGCCTCCAGCGCAGCGACGACCCGGCGGCTGTCGTCGCGCAGGGCCCGGGCGTGGTCCAGTTCGGGGCGGACCCCGTCGGCCACGAAGCCACCGTCCCGGGCCAGAGCCGGGAGATCGGGCCCCAGACCCGCCGCCAGCAGATCGCGGAACGCCGCGAGATCGGCGAGACCCGACAGATCAAGCGCGTCCAGCGCCGCAAGGGTTTCAGCTGGCAGGTTCACCAGCGGGTCGCGGGTGTCAGCGAACAGGCGACAGACCGTCTCGCCCAGGGTCAGGCCGTCGCGCAGCGCGCCCAGATCGCGGGGTCCGCCACGGCCCAGCGCCAGACGTGACAGGCCTCGCGCCATGTCGGGCTGGCCTTTAAGCGCCTCACGCAGGCTTTGCCGTTGGGGGCGACGCTCGCAGAACCAGGCCACGGCGTCCAGGCGGTCGTCGATGGCGGCAGGGTCCAGCAGGGGCCGGCCCAGCCGTGCGCTGAGCATCCGGGCCCCGGGTGCGGTCACCGTCCGGTCAATGGCGGCCAGCAGCGAGCCCTCTCGCGACCCTGACGTGGCGCGTTCGATCTCCAGACTGGTGCGCGTCGCCGGGTCGATGATCATCACATCGGCTTCGCCCGCGCGGCGCGGCGCTGACAGCACGGGAACGCGGCCCGCCTGGGTGGTTTCCAGATGCGCGGCAATCAGGCCCAGGGCGGAAATTTCTGCGCCCGACAGCGGCCCGAAGCCGTCCAGCGTGTCGACGCCGTACAGCCGCTTCAGGCGCGCCTCGGCGGCTCCGGGTTCGGCCAGGGCGCTGGGCATGGGCTGAACAAACCCGCCTGCCGCCTTCAGGGCGTCAGAGACCGCCTCATCGGCGAACAGCCGGTCCGGGACCAGGATCTCCGACGGTCCCAGCGCCGCCAGCGCCGAGGCAAGGCCCGACACTGTGATCGCCATGCATTCCACCTCGCCGGTGGAAAGCTCGACACTGGCCACAGCCGCTGATCCGGCGCGCACCGCCACCGCAGCCAGACGATTGGCCCCGCGCGCGTCCAGCAAACCGTCCTCGGTAAGGGTGCCCGGTGTCACCACCCGCACCACATCGCGGCGCACGACGGCCTTGGAGCCGCCCCGGCGTTTGGCGGTTTCGGCGTCTTCCAGCTGGTCGCAGACGGCGACCTTGAAACCCGCCCGGATCAGCTTGGCGAGGTAGGCTTCCATGGCGTGGGCAGGGACCCCGGCCATGGGGATCGGCTCGCCGCCATGCTGGCCACGTGCGGTCAGGGTAATGCCCAGCGCGGCCGACGCCTTGCGGGCATCGTCGAAGAATAGCTCGTAGAAATCGCCCATGCGGAAGAAGACCAGGGCGTCGGGATGACTGGCCTTGGCTTCGAAGAACTGCGCCATGACTGGCGTGGCCCCGGTCGCATCGGGCGTTTGGGACAACTGGGCGTTCATTGACCCAATGGCGCTAGGCGTTTGCGGCGGACGTCAGCGATACGAACACATCCTCCAGATCCGGGTCCTCGGTGGAGATGTCCTTGATGTGCAGGCCTGCCGCGCGGACTGCCGCCAGCACCTGTTCCACGCTGGACTGGCCGGTGCGGTAGGTCACCGAGAACCCGCCCGATTTCAGCAATTTCGTCTCGAAGTCTGCCAAGGTCGGCGCGGAGGCCAACGGCTCTTCCGGCGTCACCAGCACCATGCGGGTATCCATGCGCCGCAGCAGGGTGGTGGTGGGTTCGCACACCACGACCTCGCCGCGATTGATGATGGCGATCTGGTCGCAGAGCTCCTGGGCCTCCTCCAGATAGTGGGTGGTGAGCACGATCGTCACGCCCTTGCGGTTCAGTTCGAGAACATAGTTCCACAGCTGTTTGCGCAGCTCGACATCTACGCCGGCGGTAGGCTCGTCGAGGATCAGCACCGGTGGATTGTGCACCATCGCCTTGGCCACCATCAGCCGACGCTTCATGCCGCCGGACAACTGACGCACGTAGGCGTTGGCCTTGTCGGCCAGGCCCAGCGCGGTCAGCAGTTCATCGGTGCGCCGCTCGGACCGGGGCACGGCATACATGCCGGCCGCAACTTCCATGGATTCCCTGGGCGTAAAGAACGGGTCGGCAGAGATTTCCTGTGGCACCACGCCAATGGCGGCGCGGGCGTCTCTCGGGCGACGGTCGATATCGCGACCCCAGATCGTAACCTCACCGCTGGTCTTCTGGCAAAGGCCCGCCAGGATGTTGATAAAGGTCGACTTTCCAGCCCCGTTTGGCCCCAGCAGGCCGAAAATTGAACCGCGTGGGATCGCCAGATCCATGCCTTTCAACGCCCGCATCTCGGGCGTGGTCTTGGTGGCGGCATAGGTTTTGGTCAGGCCCCTGGCCTCGATGGCGAATTCCGGAAGATCCATTAGGGTCCTGAACCTGGAGGTTGTGCGTTGACGACGAAAGCCGCTCTCGCATACCTAAAGCCCAGCCTGCGCCGCGCCAAGCGGTTGGCACGCAAGGTAACACGTTCATGGCCCGAAAAGCTGCTGCGAAACCGGAACCCGCACCTGCCAAGGCGTCGCTTATCGCCCCGGGGCCTGCGCCGGAGGTAATCGTGGTAAGGTCGGGACGCGTGTCCTGCGACGGTGGGGGCGGTGCCCTGGGCCATCCCCGCGTCTGGTTGGAAATGGGGGAAGGCGCGTTTGTGGAATGCCCCTACTGTGACCGCCGGTTTGTGCTGGCAAGCGGCTCAGAAGGCCCTGAAGACGAGCGACTGGCACCTGGCGTTTACGAGGGATCGCACGGGCACTGACGGCACGGACAAAAATGTGGAGTGTGGCGCGTCGGGCCGGTTCTCGCCATAACCGCCCCCATGTCGCTTGCCGAAGCTGAATTGCCACCGCTGGATACGGCGCGGGAGATCCTGCGCCGGACGTTCGGGCATGCCGAGTTCAGGGGGCTGCAGGCCGATGTGATCGCCGAGGTGCTGGCGGGGCGCAATGCGCTGGCAGTCCTGCCGACCGGGGGCGGCAAGAGCCTTTGCTATCAGATACCGAGTTTGATCCGGCCAGGTCTGGGGCTGGTGGTGTCGCCGCTGATCGCCCTGATGACCGACCAGGTGGCCGCGCTGGTGCAGTCGGGCGTGGCGGCGGCCAGGCTGGACAGCAATATCGAGCCCGAAGCCAAGGTCGAGACCTGGGCGCGGATCGACGCGGGCGAACTGGACATCCTCTACATCTCGCCGGAGGGGTTGATGCAGCCCTGGATGCAGGACCGGCTGTCGCGCATCCCGCTGTCGCTGATCGCCATCGACGAGGCCCACTGCGTCAGCCAGTGGGGTCATGATTTCAGGCCCGAGTACCGGATGCTGGGGCGGTTGGCCGACCTGTTCCCGAACGTGCCACGCCTGGCGGTGACCGCCACCGCCGACGCCCGGACGCGGGAGGATATCCGCGCTGAACTGCGGCTTGAGGATGATGCCGAGTTCGTGGCCAGCTTTGCGCGACCCGAGCTGATCCTGTCGGCGGAGCGCAAACGCGGGGCCGACAAGCGTGTGGTGGAGCTGGTCACCGCCAGGCCCGGTCGTTCGGGGGTGGTCTATGCCGGATCGCGCGACAAGACCGAGAAGCTGGCCGAGCTGTTGCGGGAGGCTGGCGTGCCGGCTCTGGCCTATCACGCGGGCCTGGACAAACGGCTGCGCGAGACGCGACTGACCGAGTTTCTGGCGGCGGATGCGGCGGTGATGGTGGCCACCATCGCCTTCGGCATGGGGGTCGACAAGCCCGACGTGCGGTTCGTGATCCACGCCGACCCGCCGGGCTCCATCGAGGCCTACTGGCAGGAAATCGGGCGCGCAGGCCGCGACGGCGAACCCGCCGAGGGGATCACGCTGTACGGGGCCGCCGACATGTCCTGGGCGCTGCGACGCATCGCCGAGCGCGAGATGGACGATGCGGTCAAGCAGGTGCAGGTGCGCAAGGTGCGCCAGCTGTACACCTTGCTGGACGGTGCCGGGTGTCGGGCCGCAACAGTGCGGCGCTATTTCGGCGAGGAAGGGGTCGAGGTCTGCGGCCAGTGCGACCTGTGCGCCGGGACGGTCGAGACCACAGATGCCACGCTGGCGGCCCAGAAGGCGCTGTCGGCGGCGGCGCGGCTGGGGGGGCGGTACGGGCGCGGTCGGTTGGTGGATCACCTGCTGGGCAAGACCAAGGACGTGCGGCCGGACGAGGCGGCGCTGTCCACCTGGGGGATCGGGCAGGAACTGTCGGCGGGTCAATGGCGCGATCTGTGTGAGCAACTGCTGTTCGAGGGGCTGCTGCGCGAGGACCCCAATGACGGGCGGCCTCTGGTGGGGGTTGGTGACGCCGAGGCTGTACGCGCGGTGTTCCGCGGCACGCAGCGGGTGATGATGCGCAAGCACCCTGACGGGGCCGAGGATGGTCCCCGGGTGGCGCGCAAAGGCAAGCGCGCCCGCGCGGCCACGGCGGCGCTTTCACCTACCGATCAGCCGCTGTTCGAGGCCTTGCGCGCGTGGCGCACGGCCCAGGCCAAGGCGCAGCACGTGCCGCCCTATGTGATCTTCAGCGACCGCACCCTGACCGAGATCGTGTCGGTGAAACCGGCCAGCCGCGCGGCGCTGGAACGCGTCAACGGCGTCGGCGAGGCCAAGCTCGCGCACTATGGCCAGGCGGTGCTGGAGATTGTGGGCGGGTTTGCCTGAAGCGGCGGCCTGATCTCGACGCCCTCGATCAACAAGCCGACGCTCCTTGAATTCCCCCGGGCGCTGGGGATTTCAAGGGGGCCAACGCGTCGCTGAGGATTCGGCCTAAAATTTGGCCTTCACCTCGACGCCGATGGTGCGGGGGTCGTTGACGAAGCCGGTCAGGTTGTTGAAGTCGATGGCACCTTCGAGGCTGCGGTCGTTGGTAATGTTGCGGCCGAAGGCGGCGATCTCCCAAGCTTCGCCGGGCGCGCGGTAGCCGAGGCGAAGACCGCCTTCCAGCAGTTTGGCGTCATTGAATTCGGCGGACTCATAGAGGAAGAAGTTGACCCTTGAGCGATAGGCCCAGTCGCTGAACACGAACACGGAGCCTTCGCCGACCGGCCACGAATATCCAGCAGTGACGCTGGCAATCCAGCGCGGCGCGTTGGGCAGGTTGTTGCCGTCGATGCGCACTGTGCCGGCGATGGGACCCACCGGATCACGGACCGTGCAGCCGGCGCCGCAGGGCTGGGTGAACAGGGCTGAATCCTGGATTTCGGTGTGGTTATACGACAGGCCTGCCGTCAGCATCAGACGATCAACGGGCTGGGCTTCGGCGTTGAACTCGAAGCCGTATCCCGTGGCCTTGTCGGCATTGAGCAGGCGGTTGAAGTTGGCACCGCCGCCCACGGCCGTCACCTGCAGATCATTGGCGCGGTAGTAGAAGACGCTGGCGTCGAAGCGCAGGCGGCCTTCGGCGGCCGTGCCTTTCACGCCGGTTTCGTAGGACATCACAGTCTCTTTTTTGGCGACCGAGAGGGTATCGCCAAATACCAGGCGGCCCTGGATCGATGGGGCCCGATAGCCGCGCGCGATGCGGGCGTAGAGGTTCATGTCTTCAGTGGCCGCATAGGTGGCGCTGACATTGAAGCTGACGTCGCTGGAGTCGGGACTCGTGCGCAGGACGCGAGTGTTGGGCGCGCCGAAGGGCGAGCGGGTGCGCTGGGCCAGGAAGTCCTTGCTGTCGTCGGAATAGCGAATGCCGCCAGCGACGTTCAACTGCTCGGAGACGTCATAGTCGAGGTTGGCGAACAGGGCCCAGCTTTCGGTCTTCTGGCTCTGGTAGGCGCGGCCATCAACGGTGCCGCCGGCCAGGGTGTTGAAGCTGTAGCTGTCGATCTTGACGCTTTCGTTGAAGTAGAAAGCGCCGACCGTGTAGCCCAGCGGACCGTTGTCGCCGGCGAGGCGGATTTCCTGGGTGAACTGGCCGTGGAACGGCACGCCGTCGGCGCTTTCCGAAGGGAAGGGGATGAAGCCAGGGCCGAACGGCGGGGCGAACGAGGCACCGAAACCGCCGTCGATGTCAGCGCGGTTGTAGGTGTCGACCCGCTCATAGGCGGTGATCGAGGTCAGGGCGGGCATACCATCGCCGAAGTCGTAGTTCAGCTTGAGGCTGGCACCCGAGGACTCAACCTTCTGGATTGCGCGGCCCTGGGCGTCCTGGTTGATCTCATCGCGCTTGAAACCCGCAACGAAGTTGTTGGTGCCCCTCTGGATGATGTTGGCGCGGAACACGCGCGGGGTGCCGTCCAGGTGTTGGTAGTGAAGGTTGAGCAGGGCGCTGAAGTCGGCGGTGGGCGTGTAGAGTAACTGGCCGCGGAGCGCGTACTGATCGTAGCCTTCGCTGTCGTTCTTGTCGCCGCTACGGGTGTTGTCCACCCAGTCGCTGCGGCGCTGATAGAGGCCAGACAAGCGGGCTGACAGCACGTCGGCGATGATCGGGCCGGAGACGGCGCCTTCAAGGTTGACGGTGTCAAAGGTGGCGTAGGAGGCGGAGGCATAGCCGCCGAATTCCTGGGTTGGCTTGACGCTTTCGAACTTCAGCACACCGGCGGGGGTGTTACGGCCGAACAGGGTGCCCTGCGGTCCACGCAGCACTTCCACCTGTGCGATATCAAACAGCGGGAAGCCCTTCAGGACGGGGTTTTCCAGCACCACCTCGTCATAGATGAACGATACCGGTTGGGAGGCATTGATGTCGAAATCGGTGTTGCCGAGGCCACGGATGTAAGGCCGCGGGAAGGTCCGCCCGAAGCTGGATTCCAGGGTCAGGCTGGGCACGCGGGCCGACAACATGCGGATGTCACCGCCGCCGGAGCGGATGGCGTCCAGCTTCTGGCCGCTCACAGCCGTTACGGAAAGCGGAACGTCGTTGATGTTTTCCGACTTCTTCTGGGCCGTGACGATTACCTCGCCGAGCGTGGTGGTCTCATCGGCGGCGGCGGCCATTTGCGGCAGGGCCAGCGCCAGGGCGAATGCGGAAACGGAAACGCCGGCCACGAGCCTGGCGCGCTTTGACGCGAACGTTTTCATCGAAAAACCTCTGATGGTGCCTGGGCAAATAGGGGGGGAGCCTTTGCCTTCCGGGAGCTCAGCTACACCAGGTTGCGCCATTTCGGCTTTGACCTTGACGCCCATGTCTCAATTCTGTCGGCTTGCGTGCCCGACAGGCAACAGTCGGCGGAATCGCGGGCGTGCGCTATGGCGGGGCGACATCGGATGGAGGAGCACGCAGGTGCACGACAACGAACTGACGGCGCTGGGCGAGGCGGGCATGGATGCCCTGGCCCGCGGTGCGGCCAACGAGGCGCGGCGCTGCTTCAGCAAGATCGTCGAAGCTGGTCGGGCTGACGGGACGGTCTGGGTGGCGCTCGCGCTGGCCAGGCAGGCTCTGGGGGAGGCCGACGGGGTGGTGCAGGCGCTGGACGCGGCGCTGAAACTGGAACCGCAGAACGTGCGGGCGTTGCTGATGAAGGGCGATGTGATGGCGGCCCGGAGCGACCGACGCGCGGCGGTCAGCTACTATGGCGCGGCGCTGGATCTGGTGCCCGACACTGAAGGCCTGCCGCCCGAGGCGGTGTCCGAAATCGACCGGGTGCGTGGGGCGAGGGAGCGGCTCAACGAGGCCTTGCACGCTGACCTGACCCGGGGCCTGATTGTCCGGGGCTATGATCCGGCCACCGCCAGTCCACGATTTACAGAGTCGCTGGAACTGCTGGCCGGGCGCAAGACGCGCTATATTCAGGAGCCCCGGTCGTACTTTTTCCCCGGCTTGCCGACGATCCAGTTTTACCCGCGCGAGGACTTTCCCTGGCTGGACGCCATCGAAGCCGCCAGTGGTGATATTCTGGCCGAACTTACCGCGCTGATGGCTGATGGCCCGGAGATCTTTTCACCCTATATCGAGGCCGAAACCGACCGCCCTGTGACCCAGGCCGATCTGCTGGAGAATGATGACTGGAGTGCGTGCTATCTTTGGCGCGACGGGGTGCCGGTGGCCGAGATCGCGGCACGGTGTCCGAAGACCATGGCGGCGCTGGAACATGCGCCGCTGGAGCGGATCGCCGGGCGGTCCCCCTTTGCGTTGTTCTCGAAGCTGACGCCGGGGGCGGTGATCGCGCCTCACACGGGGTTTCATAACTCCCGGCTGGTCTGTCACTTGCCACTGATCGCGCCAGACGGCTGCTGGTTCCGGGTCGGCAACGAGACCCGCGTCTGGGAGCCGGGCAAGGCCTTCGTCTTCGACGATACCATCGAGCACGAGGCCCGCAACGAGAGCGCAGAGACCCGCATTGTGCTGATCTTCAACATCTGGCGACCGGAGTTGACGCAGGCAGAGCGGGGGCTGGTGGCCGGGCTGATGGAGGGGATCGCGGGGCTTTAGGCGTGGCAGCGACGTTGTCCTTCGCCCCTCTGAAGACGCGAGATGCTCACCGGGTTGCGTGAGCGAACTAAGGCCAAGGCCGTCAGGCCCCGAAGATCCATGCCCCGGTGAGCGTGCTCAGGGTCACGCCGACCAAGGTCATCTGGCCGCCGTCGGGCATGCTGATGAGTGTGTCAGCGCCAACCTGACTGGTGGCGAACTGGGTGCCGGGATCCAGCTGAACGCGGTCGCCTTCGGCCAGGCTGAAGTCCAGCACCTGATCGACGCGGGCGTCACCGAAGGTGTGGAAGATGTCGGCCCCGGCACCGCCGGACAGGGTGTCATTGCCCTTGTCGCCGGAGACTAGGTTTTGCCCGGTACCCTGCGTGAGCCGGAAACGCTGGCGCGATTCAATATCGCCGGAGTACGGTGAAGCTATAGATCGCTCAGGAACCACAACCCGATGCCGAACCTTTCCCACACATCTCACCCCACCGCTCGACTTCTGCTGGCACTGGCGGCGTTGGGGCTGGCGTCGGTGCCGGCGCTGGCGAGAACGGTGGACGCCCGGGTCTCGTCGATCGTGCGGGCCGATGCGGCGGGGCTGGGGTTTGATCCGGCGAAGCTGGATGTGGCACGCAAGGCGCTGGCAGCTGATGTGGCGTCTGGAAAGATCGCCGGGGCATATCTGCTGATCGGGCGTCACGGAAAGGTGGCGTTCGAGGAGGGGTTTGGCGTCCAGGGGCCAGGTCAGACGACGCCGGTCAGCAACGAGACGATCTTCCGGGTGTTCTCGATGACCAAGCCTATTGTGTCGGTAACGGCGATGACCCTGGTGGAACAGGGAAAGCTGAACGTCGACGACCCGGTGTCGAAGTATCTGCCGGAGTACGCCAACCTGAAGGTCTGGCAGGCTGACGGGTCCAGCGTTCCCGCCATGAAGCCGATGCTGGTGCGACACCTGATGAGCCACACATCCGGGCTGATCTATGGGTTCATCCAGCCAAATGCCCCGATCTCGAAGGCGTGGGCAGCGGGAGGCGAGAACCGCAATGACCTGACTGCGCGGGAATACGCCAAGGTGTTGGCGAAGCTACCGCTGAAGAATGAGCCGGGGGCGGCGTTCAACTATTCGCACTCCACCGACGTGCTGGGCGCAGTGGTCGAGGTGGCCGGTGGCAAGGCGCTTGACGTGTTGATCCGCGAGCGCGTGACCGGGCCGCTGGGGATGACCGATACGCTGTTCTGGCAGCCGGAAGCCCGGCGTGCACGGTTCGCCGAGCCGAAAAACAATCAGCCGGGAGTCTATTACGATTACGCCAGACCCACGCCCTATCTGTCGGGTGGTGGCGGGATGTCTTCGACGACCGAAGACTACCTGCGTTTTGCACTGATGCTGGCCGGGAACGGCGAATACAAGGGGGTGCGGATCATCAAGCCCGCGACCCTGGCCCGCATGCGGCAGGACGAGACGTCTCCGGAGATCCGCAAGGCGGGGGTGTTTTTTCCGGGGCCCGGCATGGGATTTGGTCTGGGCTTCAGCCTGGTGCAGGACGAGACGTTGCAGCGGCCCGGCATGGGCACGTTTTCCTGGTGGGGAATCGCCGGGACCGAGTTCTGGGTCGACCCGAAGAACGACGTGGTGATGGTGTTCATGATCCAGGCCCGCGAGCTGGCCCAGGAATACCAGCGCAAGAACCGCGCGTGGATCTATGACGCCCTGGTGAAGTAGCCCCACCTGGAGACCGCTGATGACCCTGCCCGCGCTGGACGGCTGGTATGCCTATATGGCCTCGCACGACAAGGCGGCCCTGTGGGCGCTGCTGGACCCCGACGCAGTGTTCGAAAGCCCGGTGGTGCACACGCCGCAGCGGGGTCGGGAGATTACGTTCAAATACCTGGCCGGGGCCGATCAGGTGCTGGGCGGGCCCGGCTTTCGCTACACCGGTGAGTGGCGCAATGCGACCGGGGCGATCCTGGAATTCGAAACCGAGGTCGAGGGCATCAGGATCAATGGCATCGACATGCTGGCGTTCAGCGACGATGGCCAGCGGATCACGAATTTCAAGGTGATGATCCGGCCGCTGAAGGCGATCAACCTGCTCCACCGGCTTATGGGCGAGCAGTTGGCCAAGGCTTGATCGGGCAGATCATTTCCCGGACGGATCAGCGCGCAGTCGCTCACGGAACTGATCCAGCCGCGCCCGATAGCCGTCAGCGTCGCCGTACTCGAGGAACTCGTAGTAGCGCAGGTGCGGGTCGGCGATCTTCACGGCATGCTTGATCGGACACCAGTACTGCTCGGTCCTGCTCGAGATCTCGCGCACATAGCCGACCAGTCCGTTGGCATAGGCACAGAAAGCACAGTTTAGTTTCTCGATCACGTTCAGGTATGAGAGCCGCCCCCGGTCGTAGGCGATGTAGTCGCGGCGGTTCACGCGGGGCAGGCCATAGGCCCGGAAACAGATCGACTGGTAAGCACTGACCCACAGGTCGACGATGACCAGCGGTACGATCAGGGAATAGATCACCGGCGCGGTCAGGACGACGGCCGGGGAGGTTCGTCCAAAAAACCGGTAGAGCCCCAGGCGCAGACGTCGGTGCTCAGCGGCCACACCGTGCTCGAACTCACCGATCTTTTCCCTGAGCTCCCAGCCCAGCGCCTTGCGCCGCGTCTCGATCTCCCGATCCAGCTCTCCTTGCAGGCGTACGATCTCCTCGGCGAGGGCTTTCATGTGCATAGTCATCGGCCAGCGTACCCTCCGTATCGGGTTAAGACAGGACGGTAGGCCGATTCGAACCTGGTTCTGGTCGCGATGCAATCAGCCGACGATGCGGACGGGCAGTGTTTCGTAGCCCTTGACAAAGTTGGAGTTGAGGCGGCGCGGCGCGCCTATCACCTCGATGCGTTTAAAGCGTTTGAGGATTTCCTCCCAGACGACCTTCAGCTGCATCTCGGCCAGCCGATTGCCGACACAGCGGTGGATACCGAAGCCAAAGCCGACATGCTGGCGGGGGCGTTCACGGTCGATGATGAAGCGGTCGGGATCGGGTATGACGTCGGCGTCGCGGTTGCCCGAGACGTACCACATTATGACCTTGTCGCCTTTTCTGATGGCCTTGCCACCCAGTTCGACGTCATGCAGCGCTGTGCGGCGCATGTGCGCGACAGGGCTCTGCCACCGGATGATTTCCGGCACGGCGGAGTTCAGCAGCGACGGCTCAGCCCGCAGGCGGTCATAAGCGTCGGGATAGTCCTGGAACGCCATCAGCGCGCCGGTTATCGAGTGACGTGTGGTGTCGCTGCCGGCCACGGTCAGCAGGACCACATTGCCCATGTAGCCAAACATCTGGCCCTCCTTGCGGGTGGCCGGGTCGGCGGCCAGCAGGGAAAGCAAGTCGGTGCCGCCCGAGGTGTCCTTGCGCGCCTCCCACAGGCCGACGAAGCGTTCGAAGTAGGGGGTGAGCGCTGCCTGACGCTCCAGATCGGTCTTGTAGAGAGAATGCTCCCCGGCCTGGGTCAGGATGATATCAGAAGCCTGGGGCAGCAGGTGGCGGTGCTCGAACGGGAAATCGAACAGGGTGGCCAGCATCTGGCTGGTCAGTTCGACCGAGACTCTCTCGACGAAATCGAATGTCTCACCCACCGGCAGTTCGTCGAGGATAGCGGCGGCGCGCTCACGGATCAGCGGCTCGAGGCCGACCATGCTGGCGGTCGAGAACATCGGGGTGACGACGCGGCGCTGGGCGTCGTGGTCGGGCGGGTCGAGGCCGATGAAACTGGAGCTCTGGTTCGGTTCGTAGCCGTCGCGGATCATGATGCCGCCGCGCTCTGACGACGAGGAGAACACCTCGTGATTGGAATCCGCCGCGACGATGTCCTCAAAACGGGTGACCGACCAATAGGGGCCGAACTCGCTGTCAGCACAGAAGTGGACCGGGTCTTCGTTGCGCAGGCGTTCGAACCAGGGGCCCCAGGTATCGCTGGTGAAGTGGCTGACGTCACCGACGTTAAACTTGTCCAGCGGCGTGGCGTAAGCCTGTTCGCGGGCAGCGGTGATCAAGGCGCTTGCGTCGTGGGCCATAGGGGGTCCTTCCGAAAATCCGGGGGCACTTGCATCAACACTGCGCGTAGGCCGGTCGGAGAGCAAGGCTGCGACGACCGCTGGGCGCTGAGCGGCATTTGTCGCAGACTGGAACGATGACTCGCGCACCCCTTGTTCGCCACCCCAACACGCCCTCGACCATCACCTGCGTTGAGGTCGAGATGTCACGACCGACGCCGAAGCTGCTGTCGCTGCGCTATGTCGTGACAGATCCGGAAAGCAGGCTTGTCGTCCCCGTGCCGGCCGACGGCGCGCGCAAGGACGACTTGTGGAAGCGGACCTGCTTCGAGGCCTTCATCTGGGTGCCCGGAGGCGATGCCTACTACGAGCTCAACCTTTCGCCCTCGACAGATTGGGCGGCCTATCGGTTCGACGGTTTTCGGGCCGGAATGGCGAGCGCCGAGGGTGCCGTGAGGCCAAAGCTGGAGTGGATTTCGACCCGAGACGGCTTTGAGCTGCGCGCGCTGGCGGACCTCTCAGGGCTGGTCGGACTTCCGAGTGGCAGCGCCTGGCGGCTTGGTTTGACCGCGGTAATCGAAGATGCTCCGGACCAACTGTCCTACTGGGCGCTGACCCATCCCCCCGGTATTCAGGACTTCCATAACGCCGAGGGTTGGACCGCCGAAGTCTGAGGGGGCCTATTTCCGCATCGAACTGTCGCCGCGCTTGGCCTGGGCATTCAGCAGTTTCAGCATGTGATTGGCGTCTTCTTCTGACAGGGCTGTCTGGGCCATGCCACCGGCCATGGCAGGTTTTCCGGTCCAGATCTCGATGACCGTCCACCCCGTCCCGTCGGGGCGCAGGGCATAGCGGTCTTTCTTGCGGTCGTCAGGCATGGTTGCAACTTGCCCGATCCGACGCGCCCTTTCAAACCGCCAGAGCCAGCTTTCGAAAAAAGAAGGGGATGCTCCTGGCGCTATCTTCTGGAACAGTAGGGATCCGCTGGCCGACAGGAGCTCTTACGTGACGATTTCCGACTATTCAGACTACGACGGCCTGGGCCTTGCCGGTCTGGTGGCCCAGGGGGATGTGACCCCGGTTGAGCTGGTGGACGCCGCCATCGCGCGAATCGAAAAGCACAACGGCGTGCTGAATGCGGTGGTTCACAAGGCCTATGATGAGGCCCGCGCAGTGGCAGCGGGCGACCTGCCCGACGGGCCCTTCAAGGGCGTGCCGTTCCTGATCAAGGACCTGGGCGCCCAGGTCAAAGGCTGGCCCCGCACCTCGGGCAGCCGGTTCGCCCAGGTGGCGGCTGACGACGCCGACAGCGAGCTGGTCCGGCGCTATCGCCAGTCCGGCGTGGTGCTGCTGGGCAAGAGCAATACGCCCGAGTTCGGGATCCCGGGCGTCACCAATTCCGAGCAGCTGGGAGCCTGTCGCAACCCCTGGAACCCCGATCACATCACCGGCGGATCATCCGGCGGTGCGGCGGCGGCCACGGCGGCGGGCATCGTGCCGCTGGCGCATGCCAGCGACGGTCTCGGCTCGATTCGCATTCCGGCGGCCTGCTGCGGTCTGTTCGGCATGAAGATCACCCGTGACCGCACGCCGATCTGCGAGGTGGTGGACGGCGCGCTAGGCTTCTCGGTGCACCATGTGGTCAGCCGCACGGTGCGCGACAGCGCTGCCATGCTGGACGCGACCGGCTATGCCCAGCCGGGCGACCCCTTCCAGGCCCCTGCCAAGGACGGCCCCTATCTGGACGAAGTTGCGCGCAGCCCGGGCAAGCTCAGGATCGCATGGTCGGCGGAAACCCCCAGTGGTCGACCGATCCCGGACGAGATGATGGGCGCTCTGTTGAAAACGGTCGAGGCGCTGAAAGCGTTGGGCCACGACGTTTTCGAGCAGGGACTGGGCATCGACTACAGGCTGCTGTTCAAGGCCCAGGGGCTGGCCAGCGCGTCCAATTTCTCGGCCAATGTGCGGCGTTGGGTCGAGAAACTGGGCCGCGAGCCGGGCGACGACGAACTTGGGCCATTGGCCCGGCGTGGCTATGAGGCAGGCAAGCGGGTGACCGGTCAGCAGGCGTTCTGGGGCTTCCAGCAGCTGCGGCTGATGAACCGCCAGATGCTGGCCGCATGGGACAATTTCGACGTCTATCTGACGCCGGTAATGAGTACGCCGCCGCCTCGGGTCGACTGGCTGGATCCGCTGATGACCGACACCAAGGAATTCGACAAACGCCAGGCTGCCACCTACGCCACCACGCCCCCGGCCAATTTCAGTGGCCAACCGTCGATGTCGGTTCCGCTCTGGCAATCGGAGGGAGGCCTGCCCATCGGGATGATGTTCACCGGCCGCTTTGCCGATGAGGCGACGCTCTACCGGCTGGCAGGGCAACTGGAAAAAGAACTGCCCTGGAAGGACCGCCGCCCCGCGCTCTGGAACTGAAACCTGGCCAACCGGCCCAGGACGTCAGCGCGCCGTCGTCCGGTTGCTTTCGATAAAGTCGATGATCGCCCCGATCCAGGCCTTGTGCGTGCGATCTTCCAGATGGGCGGCATGGTCGGAGCCTGGCAACACCACCCAGGCCCGCGAATCATTGCCCAACCCGGTCAGGACCCGCGCTGATCCCTCCGGCTTCACGCCCGGGTCGAACGCGCCCTGCAGCAGCATCAGGGGTACGGTCACCTTCGTCGGATCCAACACATTGAACTCGTCCTCATGACCCCAGTCGGTACGGACCGGATCGGCGGCGACGGCGGCCTGGGCATAGGCCTCCATCACCTCGGACCGCGCCGCACCGGGTACGATGAAGTCCGACTTTGCGGCCACCAGGGTGGTCGGAGCCCTCAGCACCGGCGGAATAGCCGGCTGCACGGGTCCCTTGACCGCCGGATCACCGGAATAACCGTAAAGCACCACCAGCCCGAGACTCTGTGGATAGGTCTGGGCAGTCAGGAATGACACCATCGCGCCCCGCGAATAGCCGACCAGCGCCGGTTTGGTGCCCTCGCGCTTTGCGATCCAGTCCAGCGCGCCCTTCACGTCGGATGCCGCCCGGTCGGGACTGAGCCAGCCCGAAGCGTCGCGCGGGGTCTGGCCATAGCCCCGCAAGTCGATAGCGTAGGCCGCATAGCCCCGGTTCGCGAACGCCTGCAGGATCGACATCGAACCTGACGGCGTCTGAAGGTCGAAGTTGGGCCGCGCGCTCCACGTCCGGCCATGGACGAACAGCACTGTGCCCATTGGCCTGGCTGGACGCCGCGCCCACACCCGCATGGGATGGCCATCCACCGCGACGGTCAGCTGCTCCAGCGGTCGTGGTTTGGCGGCCTGTGCTGGCGCGTCTGCCGTGATCAACAGTCCCACGACGGCCAGCCACGCCCATCCCCCGAAACGCGTCATCGTCATTCTCCGCCCATCCGCCTGCGTGCGGTACGCTAGTGACATCGGGCCCGCGCGGAAAGCCTGCGCCGCCCCTTGCAGAAAAACTGTGGCGGCGACGCTGGGTCAACAGGATATGCACCCCCGTCAAAGCCAACACCGTCCAGTCCGGAGATTCCCGATGGCCCGCATGAAGTTCGGCGCATTCCTCGCCCCGCATCACCCGATCGGTGAGCACCCGATGCTGCAGATGCGCAATGACATCAGGTTCGCAGCCCAACTGGACGCGCTGGGCTACGACGAGTTCTGGATCGGCGAGCACCACTCCACCGGATGGGAGATGATCGCCTCGCCCGAGATGTTCCTGGCGGCGGTGGGCGAGCATACCCACCGCATCCGCCTGGGCACCGGCGTGGTGTCGCTGCCGTACCACCACCCCTTCACAATCGCGCAGCGCATGGTGCAGCTGGACCACATGACCGGCGGTCGGGTGATCTTCGGTACCGGGCCCGGGGCGCTGCCTTCGGACGCCCACATGTTGGGCATCGATCCCATGACCCAGCGCGACCGCCAGGACGAGGCCATCGGCGTGATCAAGCGTCTGTTTGCCGGCGAGCGTGTCAGCCACAAGAGCGACTGGTTCACGCTGCAGGACGCGCGGCTGCAACTGTTCCCGCTGCAGGAAGAAATGCCGATGGTGACGGCCTCATCCATCAGCCCGTCGGGCATGACGCTGGCCGGCAAGTACGGCATGGGCGTGCTGTCCA